>Ga0224555_1000148_pt1 | contig 99712 bp, 81 predicted proteins | sample 714S23034metaG_FD_180687 | JGI IMG/M metagenome (GOLD analysis project Ga0224555, IMG submission 180687) | Peat soil microbial communities from Stordalen Mire, Sweden - 717 S2 30-34 | ecosystem: Environmental > Terrestrial > Soil > Wetlands > Peat | place: Sweden: Norrbotten County, Stordalen... | reverse complement strand
GTGTGCGCAATCCACAAAAGCTCCTGCGTTTGCTGATCTTCCCGCCTGCCCATCGCCATACTCGTTAGACGCTTTGAATCCAGTCTTGTGCTGCATCAACCGCCGACTTTAACCACGGGCTGCTAAGTGTCACCGTTATGGCAAAGACAATTAGAACGACAAGCGATAACAGTAGCAATCTTCCGCCCCACCATCGCCGAGTGGTCCACCCGACCCAGACCAGCAGCAATAGCAACGGCACCCAGAGTTGCCATATCTCCAAGAAACCTGACAGAAACTCTTGTATAAGCGTTGGCTCAGGAAACAGCATTGCTGGCCTCGTATCTGCAAGCAAGAGCAGATTACCAGACCAACCTGCCGCTCTATCAGGCGGGGTGGTTCCAGCCGGTGGCGACGTGGCGATAGGTGGGCTCGAAGCCGAGGGTGCGGGCGGCGGTGAGGAGTTTGTCGAAGTTGAGGCTGATGGTGGCGCCGGCTAGTTGGGTGACTTCGTCTTCGATGGGGAGGTCGAAGTCGTCGGCGCCGTAGAGCAGGCCTTCGAGGGCGCGCTCGTTCTGGGTGAGGACGGAGGTGCGGATGCGGGGGATGTTGTCGAGGTAAATGCGGCTGAGGGCGAGGTGGCGGAGGTACTCATTGGTCGAGATCTCGATGCCGCCGAACTGGGTGAACCAGGGCTTGTAGGTCCAGCAGAGGAAGCTGGCGAGCGCACCGCCGTGGCCTGCGGCGATGAGCGAGTCCTGAAAGGCGCGGGTGCGGTCGAGATGTTCGATGCGTTCTTCGATGGTCTCGTCGAAGCCGATGACCATGGTGGCCGAGGTGCGCAGGCCGGCGTCGACGAGCGCGCGCTGGGCTTCAAAATATTGCGCTACGGTGTACTTGAACTTGCTGTGGCGGCTGCGGAAGTCTTCGGTCAGAATCTCGGACCCGCCGCCGGTAATCCAGCGGACTCCGGCGTGCTTGAAGCGTTCGGCGGCTGCGTGGTAGTCGAGGTTGGCGTGGTCGGCCAGGTACATGAACTCGGCGATGGTGAGCGCATAGAATTCCAGGCGCTCGCCGTAGCGCTCGCGGATGGCGTGGAAGAGGTCGCAGTAGTAGTCGAGCGGTAGATGCGGGTTGAAGCCGCCATTGAAGCCCGCGAGGTCGCCACCCATGGCGAGCAGTTCATCCAGCTTGGCGAACACCTGATCCTGCGAGAGAACGTATCCGCCCTCCTGGCCGGGGAGTTTGTAGAAGGCGCAATAGTCGCACTGGGCGACGCATACGTTGGTGTAGTTGATGATGCGCATCAACATATACGTGCAGGCGCTGGGCGAGTGATAGCGCGCGCGTACCTGCGAGGCGAGCGAGCGCATGTCCGCGTCGCTGGCCTCGCGCCAGAGGCAGAGAGCTTCTTCGGGCGAGATGCGGGCACGAGCGGGATCGGCGGCTGCGATCTTGCCGCGGATGTCGGCGAGCGTGGAGGGCGAAGTCAGCACAGGCTTATTCTAAATCCGTTGCGGTGGGCGGCGTCGTTCGCGAGTTGCGGGAGTGCTGCGCAGAGCTTGCGGGGACGCACGCTACAATGGTTCTATGAGCGAGGTTGCAGGGTCGGCAGTTGGCGCCGAAGAGGGTCCGGCGGAACAGAAGTACACACGGAACAACCCGTATTATTCCACGGTGGTGACGAACTACCTGCTTAGCGGCGAAGGGTCCGAGAAGGAGACTCGGCATCTTGCCTTTGCGCTGGAACAGGGCATGACGTATGCGCCGGGCGATGCCATCGGCGTGCTTCCGGAGAATCGCGCAGGGATCGTGGCGGAGGTGCTGGCCGCGCTGGGGTTTACGGGCGAAGAGCGGGTGCTGGACCATTACAAAATGGAGATCGGCTTTGAGGAAGCACTGCGCTCGCGGCTGACGATTGGCAAGCTGGCGCGCGGGGCCATCGGGCAGTATGCCAAGCTACCCGGGGCGCCGGGCGCGGGTGGACGCGGCTACGAACACCTAAAGCTGCTGTGCGGGCCGGACAACAAGGCGCACGCGGAAGAGTATTGCTGGGGCAGGGAGTTCATCGATCTGCTCACCGACTTTCCCGGCGTGGTGAAGGACCCGCAGGAGCTGTTCAACGTGCTGCAACGGCTGGTGCCGCGACTGTATTCGATTGCGTCCAGCCAGCTTGAGCACAAGGACACGGCCGAGACGACCGTGCGCGTGGTGCGCTACGACACCCATGGCCGCGACCGGCAGGGAGTTGCCAGCGGGCAACTGGGGGAGCGCGCGCAGGTGGGTGCGGTGCTGCCGATCTTCCTGACCGCGAACCAGAACTTCAAGCTGCCCGAGGACAACTCGGCGCCGGTGATCATGGTTGGGCCGGGGACGGGAATCGCGCCGTTCCGGGCGTTTCTGGAGGAGCGGCAGGCGAAGGGCGCGAGCGGCGACAACTGGCTCTTTTTCGGCGACCAGCACCAGGCGTCGGACTTTATTTACCAGGAGCAACTGGCCGCGATGCAGGCGGACGGCACGCTGACGCGGTTCGACACGGCGTTTTCGCGCGACCAGGCTGGGAAAGTCTACGTGCAGGACCGCATGCGCGAGCACGCCGCCGAACTGTACGCGTGGCTCCAGCGCGGGGCCTACTTCTACGTCTGCGGCGACGCCTCACGCATGGCCAAGGCGGTGGAACTGGCGCTGCTGGACGCGATCGAGGAAGGGACGCAGGGGACGCTTGAGCAGGCTGCGGAGTATCTTGCCGCGATGAAGAAGCAGAAGCGCTACCAGCGGGACGTTTACTAAAGCCGAGGCACCAGGCGCCAGGTACCAGGTACTAGGAGAGGCTCCTCGGCCTTGGAGAGCACGTTTGCCGGGGCTTTGGCTTAGACGCGGAGGTAGTCGGGTCGCCAGCTTGTGATGGCTTGCTTGATCTGCTTTTCGGTCAGGTTCTCGTCGAGCGCGCGTTTGACCAGCGCGGGGAGTTCGGCGTCGGAGGCGAAGCGCAGGCCGATGATCTGGCGCACCGTGAGGGCCTGGCTGCGCGCGAGCAAGTCGGCGGGAAGCAGCGCGGTGAAGCGGAGCTTTTCCTCGAGGCGGATGATGCGGTCCTGGGCCTTGAGGGCGTAGGAACGGGTCAGGCCGAAGCCCATGAAGAGGACGATCGAGAGAACAATCCACCACGAGAACAGGTGGGCGTGATTTGGCCAGTGACGAATCAGGGCCCAGATGGCGAAGAAGAAGTTGAGCAACAGGATGGGCAGGACGAAGAAGTGGAACGGTGGGTGGAAGCGGGTGTGGTTCTTGTAATTCTGCGGTTCGGGCATGGGGCGGGTCCTTTCGGTCTTGCAAGGATGCGGGGTCAGCTTAAAGATGCGGGTTAGCCGGCCCGGTTGCAGAGGATTTTGAAATCATGGCGATGATACATCGAAAGGCGAGGGTCAGTGGTCAGTGAGAGGGAACAAATTCGAGTTGGGGCGAAAGACGGACGGGTTGCGTGAAGGGGTAGGCTCGAAGGCATGGCAGTGAAGGCGGCGGCGCGGCGGATTGGGGTGCATGTGGGGACGGCGGGCGGGGCGTGGACGGCGGTGAACCGTGCGGCCGAGGCGGGGGCGAATACGTTCCAGATTTTCTCGTCGAGCCCGCGGGCGTGGAAGGCTGCGGACGTGAAGCCGGCCGACGCGAAGAAGATGCGCGAGCTGCGGGCTGAGTTTGGCGTGGGTCCGGTGGCGATCCACGCGAGCTACCTGATCAACCTGTGCAGCCAGACGGAGGCGGTGCGGGTGAACTCGGTGGCGGCGTTTCGCGGCGAGGTGGAACGGGCGCTGGCGCTGAATGCTGAGTACCTGGTGCTGCATCCGGGAAGCTGGAAGGGATTGACGCGCGAGGAAGGGCTGCGGCTGGCGGCGGAGTCGATTGAGCGGGCAATTGACGGCGTGGCTTTTGATCGAACTGCGGGGCAGGGTGCGGACTTCAGGATCCTGATTGAGAACACGGCGGGGGCGGAGTTCTCGCTGGGCGGCAAGCTGGAGCAGGTGGCGGAGCTGGTGGAGACGCTGAAGCCGTGCGCGCCGGTCGCGGTGTGCCTGGATACCTGCCATGTGCATGTGGCGGGATACGACATCGTGACGGAGGATGGGTACATCGAGACGATGAAGCTGGTGGAGGCGACGGTGGGGTTCGATGCAGTGAAGGTGTGGCACTGCAACGATGCGAAGGCGCCGTTCGGCTCTAAGCTGGACCGGCACGAGCATATCGGCGAGGGCACGATCGGCGCGGCGGCGTTCCGCCGGCTGCTGCACGACGAGCGGTTTGCACACTGCGCGTTTATTGCGGAGACGCCGGTGGATGCTCCGGGGGACGAGGCGCGGAACGTGGGCGTGCTGAGGACGCTAGCGGCGGGGTGAAGGCCTTAGCGTAGGGTAGGGTTGGGGTTTGAGATTCGATTGCCGCGCATGACGCGCAAAGATTTAATGGCTTTCGGCCTGCCCGGGTGGATACTTGGTCCGGCTCAAGTTCTGCTGGGAAGTGAGGGCACTGATGCGAGTGCGCGAATGTTGTCTGGTTGTAGCTGGAATTGCTTCTGCGATGGTTCTGGGAACTTCCGGGCGCGCCCAGAGTGCAGGGTGCGTTCAATCTGCACAAACCTTGATGGTGTACCTTGCTGGAATATCTTTCGACAGTGGTCCCTTCAGCGGAACGATCAAGACGACCTTTGAGCAGAAATTGCCGGATGGCAACGTGATTCATGCTGTGATCCACACGCGTGACGCACGAGACTCTGCCGGCAGGACACTGACGCAGGCGGCCCAGGGCTGCACGCGTGGCGAGGATGGACTGATACAGCAGAGATTGTCCGTCCAAGTAAACGATTCTGTGGCGGGAACGAGTGCGAGCTGGTCTTTAGGTGGGAATGAGGTGCTGAAAACAGTGCAGGTCTACCATCAGCAGCCCGCTCCGCCCGCGGTGGCAGTGCGGCCGCCGCAGCCTTCGACTCCCGAGGAACTGGCGCGGCAGCAAAAGGCTCTGCAGGCCATTCGCGCGCAGCAGGCAGAGTTGCAAAAGGAGCGCAAGATCGAGGACCTGGGGATGAAGTCAATCAACGGCGTCCTCGCGCGCGGAACGCGTACGACGCGGACGATTCCGGCCGGCGAAGAGGGCAACGAGAAGCCGCTGGTGGTGGTCGATGAGAGGTGGCAGTCCAAAGAGCTTGGCTTGGTCTTGTACTTCATCAGTGATGATCCGAGGCGAGGACGGACGACGGAGGAGTATGAAGAGTTGACTGTCGGCGAGCCTGACCCTGCGTTGTTTGCTTTTCCAGCGGGGTATACGGTGCAGGAGCGGGCGCCGGATGGGACACCTCTCCACTAGCTGGAGGCGGAAAGGCGCTTCATGTGAATCAGTCGCGGTCGCGGGGGAGGCGGATGCGGAACTCCGTGTTGCCGGGCTCGGAGGCGAAGGTGACGGTGCCGCCGTACTGCTCGGTGATGCGCTGCACGATGCCGAGGCCGAGGCCGGTGCCTACGCCGACGGGCTTGGTGGTGTAGAAGGGATCGAAGATGTGGGCCTGGCTCTCCAGCGGGATGCCGGGGCCGTCGTCGGCGATGGTGATGCAGAGGTAGTGGCGGGGCTTCGATTTGGAGCCCGCGGCGCCGGCGGGCGAGTCTTCCTCCCAGGTGCGGACGCGGATGTGGCCGCCGGAGGGGACTGCGTCGATGGCGTTGTCGAGGATGTTGGTCCAGATCTGGTTAAGGCCGGAGCACTCGCATTGCAGGGCGGGAAGGTTGGCGGCGAAGTCTTTCTCGATGGCGATCTGCTTTTCGCGGATCTTGTGGGTCAGGATGACCAGAGTTGCGTAGATGCTCTCGTTGATGTCGACCGACTGCTTCTGGCCTTTGCCCTCGTAGGCGTAGGACTTGACGGCCTTGACCAGGTCGGAGACGCGGCCGATGCTCTCCTCGATGGTCGAGACCAGTTGCATGCTGGAGACCAGGGCTTCCAGCCAGTTCAGTGCGTCGGAGAAGAACGGGCCGGGGAATTCGTCGCGCGCGCATTCGAGTTCAGTTGAGTCGATGCCGATGGACACCAGGGTCGGCGCCAGCTTCCAGGCGTCCTGCACATCTGCGGCTTCCATCCACTCGGCCAGGGCTTCTTCGGCGTCGCTCTGCTCGAGCGAGTTCATGCGCACCGGCTTTTCCTTGGCGAGCGCGTACTCCTGCAGCTCGAACATGCACTGCTTCTGTTCCTCGTTCAGGCTGGCCTTGGAGAACTTGGCGGTGAGCTGGTGCATGCGCATCAGGTTTGCGCGCAACTGCGCAGCGGCACGGACGGCGGCGGCGCCGGGGTTGTTCAGCTCGTGCATCAGGCCGGCGGCGAGCGTTCCCAGCGACGCCATCTTCTCCTGCTGGATGACGACGCTTTGGAACTTCTGGAAGCGGTGCGCCATGTTGCCGAGGATGGCCTTGCGCACCTCCGGGCAGGCGGTCATGATGTTCCAGAACTGCTGCTCGTCGAACTGGAGCAGCTCGCAGGGCTCGGTCGCGCGCACGCTGTATGCGTAGGGAGTGTTGGAGAGCAGCGGCAGTTCACCCATGGCGGTGCCGGCGGGCGCGCTGTAGAGGATCTGTTCCCGGCCGTCCGGGAGGGTCTGGTAGATGCGCATCTCGCCGCTGAGGAGGATCCAGAAGCAGTGGGCAGCGTCACCCTGGCGGGCGATGAACTCGCCTTCCGCAAGGTGAAGTTCGCGGGCATCGCCCAGGCAGCGAATCTCCTGCTCGGGGACGGTGGCGAGGATGGGGACGGCGCGCAAGCGGGCGATTCTGGGATCGCCAGTGCCTTCCGGTTTGGGGTCCGCGACCTGGACGTTCGTGCTCACGGTTATATTTGATTCCTCCTGGGTGCGAAAAGCTTCTGAATCTAATGCTTCCAAGGCGTCATCCTGGCCAACCAAGGTGTTACATCACACCGCTGAAAGGCTGAAAGTATGTCCCAGGGGAGACCCGAGGCCGAGGCCTCGGGCTACCAACCCAAATTGATTCTGTGCCCGTTGTGCCGGGGAAACCCAAGGCTAAAGCCTTGGGCTACCAGTCCCGGCCTATCTAAAACTCCTTCTACAAAGCAACTCCCTCTACAAGGTTGCCAGGTATTGGTGCATGAATTGGACGGCGATGGAGCCTTCGCCTACGGCGGAGGCGCAGCGTTTGACCGAGTTGAAGCGGACGTCGCCGGCGACGAAGATGCCGGGGACGCTGGTTTCCAGCAGGTAGGGCTCGCGTTCCAGCTTCCAGGCGCCGGGCGCGCGCGCCTTCAGGTCCGGTCCGGCGAGGATAAAGCCTTTCTCGTCGAGGGCGATCTCCCGGGGCAGCCAGTCGGTTTTGGGGGCAGCGCCGATGAAGATGAAGAGGGAGTTCGCCGGGCGCGTCTCCTGCCCGCGCGGGGTCTTCAGGGTGATGCACTCCAGACGGCCGTCGCCGGACATGGCGACCAGCTCGGTGTGGGTCTCGACGACGATGTTGGGCGTCGCCGCGATCTGGTCGATGAGGTATTTAGACATGCTCTTGGTGAGCGACTCGCCGCGCACCAGCATGTGCACCTTGGCGGCGTAGCGCGAGAAGTGCATGGCCGCCTGGCCGGCTGAGTTTGCTCCGCCGATGAGGTAAACCTCTTCCTCGGCGCAGGACATTGCCTCGGTTTTGGCGGCGCCGTAGTAGACGCCGGCGCCGGCGAATTGGTCCGCGCCCGGCACGTTCAGCTTGCAGTACGAAACCCCGGTGGAGATGAGGCAGACGTGGCAGGAGAGTTCGCGGCCATCGGCCATCTTCAGGATGTGGTAGCCGTTCTCCGAGCGAATGCAGGTGACGCGCTGGGTGAGGAACTCCGCGCCCAGCCGGGTGGCCTGCAGGAAGGCGCGCTTGGCGAGCTCGTCGCCGCTGAGCCCCTGGGGGAAGCCCAGGTAGTTCTCGATCTTCGAGCTGGAGCCGGCCTGGCCGCCGACGGCTTCGGGCTCGACGACCAGCGTGCGCAGGCCTTCGGAGGCGCCGTAAACGCCGGCAGCGAGTCCGGCCGGCCCCGCGCCCACCACGATGACATCGTAAAACTCCTCGCGCGCCTGGGTGCGGAGGCCGATGCGACCGGCGAGTTCCATGGTGGTGGGCTGAACCATGGCGGTCCCGTCGCCGAAGAGGACGACCGGCAGCTTGGCGTCGTCGAGGCCCTTTTCCTTCAGCAGATCGACTGCCTCGGGCATGCTCTCCGGGTCCAGCCACTTGTACTCGATGCGGTTACGCGAGAGGAAGTCGCGCACGGCGTGGTCGGTGGGCGACCAGCGCAGCCCGATGACGCGGATGCCCTCATAGGGCGGCTTGTAGCCCTGCTTCCAGGCCTCCAGCAAGTCGTCGAGGACGGGGTAGAGCTTCTCCTCCGGCGGGTCCCAGGGCTTGTTCAGGTAGTAGTGGATCTTGGCGGCGTTGATGGCGCGGATGGCGGCTTCTGTGTCGGCGTAGGCGGTGAGCAGGACGCGCTTGGCCTCAGGGTAGAGCACCATGGCCTGCTGCAGGAAGTCGACGCCGGTCATGCCGGGCATGCGCTGGTCGGAGAGGAAGAGGGCAACGGTCTCCTTGCGCTCCAGAAGCTGCCTGCAAATATCGAGGGCTGCAACCCCGGACGCAGCGCGGATAACGCGGTAGTTCTGGCCGTAGTTACGGCGCAGGTCCTGCACCACGGCTTCGAGTACGCTGGTGTCGTCGTCGATGGCGAGGAGAATTGGCTTGGGCATAGTGCGTGAGATGCTGCGCTGCCGGGGACCCGCCTTCGGCATGCGGAAAACAGTGTTCCCATTCGATTCTCACCGGACCGGGGAGGGTTCAGGAAACCCGGTTTCCCGTAACCGGCCCGGCCGCGTTAGAGCAAAATCAGAGTATCGTGCCATGGGCGAAAGTATCTGGGTGGCTTTTTACTTCCACCCCAGCCAGCAAGCTCCCACCCCAGCGAACAAGTTCGCTGGGGACCCCAGTGCTGGCCGGGGACCCCGGTTGAGGAAAAAGCCACTTGAGTGCATCGGCTTCGGCTTTCACCAACTCTGATTTTGCTCTAGCCTTGGGTTGGGAACCCGGAGGCTGAACCGGATTCCCGGGGGATGCTGTACGAATTGTAGACATCCAGCCTGCATCGCGCGAGTGCCGCCGATGAGAGGACTGAGGGCTGTGTGATGCCTGAGGAGGCTCAACCAGATGAACCGAATCATCCTTGCCGACAACCAGGCGATCTTCCGGGCAGGCGCGGCCCGCGTTCTCGCGCTGGAGGACGACATGCGGATCGTGGCCCAGTGCGAGGACCTGACCCGGCTTTCGCATGCGCTGGACGCCTATCGAAACGCCATCCTGCTGGTGTCTGCCAGCATGCAGCTTGACTTGCGCGCCGTGGTGGCGCGTGCCGAGGCGGCGGGCACCCGCACCATCCTGGTCGCCGAGAACGGCGCTGAAGTCGGCGAAGACCTGACCCGGGCGCTGGACGGAGTGCTGTTCCGCAATGTCCCCGGAGTCGACCTGATCGACTGCATTCGCCGGGTTGGGGCGGGCCAACGGTGTGTGCAGCGCTCCAATGTGACTTCCATCGTCGCGCAGGACGCGGTAGGCGCACGGGTACGCGACTGGCTGACGCCCAAAGAGATGCAGATCGTTGCGCTGATCGCCCAGGGCTGCAAGAACCGGCAGATTGCGGAGCAGCTCCACACCAAGGAACAGGTGATCAAGAACTACCTGCGCAGCATCTACGACAAGACCGGCGTCTCCGACCGGCTGGAGCTGGCGCTGTTCACCATCCATCATCGCGTGCTGGCCGAGGCGGCGGCGCGTGCCGGCGATCTGCTGCAGGCGAAGTCGGCCTGAGTTTGCCTGCGCGCTGAATTGGCGCTTGTCTTGGTTCCCTACGGTCCGCCGTGTACACTTCCGCCGGGAGCGATTGCTCCCTATGTGAGTCGCTGAACCTGGCCGCCGCACCTGAGGCGATGCCGGGTTACGATCGGCGTCCGCGAAGGATTTGCACCGCGGCGTGCCGGGAAGTCGGGAGAAACAGGATGGGATGGAGCAGGTTGAGCTTCGGGCTAGGGGTAGTGGTGTGCGTCGCGGCAACGGCTTTGGGCCAGGGGCAGGCCATCGCGCATCTGGATAAGCATGGCGCGGCGACCCAGCTGGTGGTGGATGGCAAACCGTATCTGGTGTTGGGCGGAGAGCTGGCGAACACGGCTTCGTCGAGCCAGGAGTACATGAAACCAGTGTGGCCGCGGCTCGCCAAAATGCACCTGAATACCGTGCTGACCGGAATGTCGTGGGCGCAGTTTGAGCCGGAAGAAGGGAAGTATGACTTTGCCCTGGTGGACAGCCTGCTGGCCGGCGCGCGCCAGGAGAATCTGAAGATTGTCTTCATCTGGTTCGGCAGTTGGAAGAACGGCATATCGAGCTTCGCGCCCGCGTGGGTCAAGGCTAACCAGGAACGCTTTCCGCGGGTCGAGATTGGTCCCCACAGGTCGATTGAAGTGCTGTCGACGTTGAGCGAGGAGAATCTGCGGGCGGATTCCAAGGCATACGCCGCCTTTATGCATCACCTGCGCGAGGTCGATTCCGGCAAGCACACCGTCATCATGATCCAGATGGAGAACGAGGTTGGCGTGCTGGGCGATTCGCGCGACCGCAGCGCGGCGGCGGATGCGGCCTTCGCCAAGCCGGTGCCCAGGGAACTGATGGACTACCTGCAGGCGCACCAGGCGACGCTGCGGCCGGAGCTGAAGAAACTTTGGGATGCGGCGGGCGATAAGGCCAGCGGAACGTGGACGGAAGTCTTCGGGGAAGGGGCGGCGACCGACGAGGCGTTCATGGCGTGGAACTACTCGCGTTACATGAACCGGGTCACGCAGGACGGGAAGGCTGAGTATCCGGTGCCGGTGTTTACGAACACGTGGATCGTTCAGCCGCAGGACCGCGGCCCGGGAGACTACCCGAGCGGGTGCCCGGAACCGCATGTCCTGGACATCTGGCGCGCCGGCGGCCCGCAGATCGACATCAACGCTCCGGATATTTACCTGCCCAACTTCGCCGAGTGGGTGGCCAAGTTCCATCAGAACGGCAATCCGTTGTTTGTGCCGGAGTCGCGCGGTGACGCGATGGGAGTCGCCAATGCGTTTTATGCGATTGGGCAACACGACGGCATTGGCTACTCGCCGTTCGGCATCGATAACATGGGCCGGCTGGCTCCGGCTGGCGCGGGACCGGGTGCTGTTCCGCCCGATCCCGAGAACACGCCGCTGGCCAGGGGATACGCGATCCTCGGGCAACTTGCGCCCTTGATCCTGCAGCATCAGGGCATGGGAACGATCGGGGCGGTGGTGGTCAACGCGCAGCAGAAGCAATCCCTCTCGATTGGCAACTACACCCTGACGGTGGGCCCGGTGCAGAACCGGCGGTCGACATCGGTCGCCTCCACGGCGACGGAACCGGTGCCGACTTACGCCCTGGTGATCGCCACCGGACCGGATGAATACGTGATAGCCGCCAACAACGCGGAGATCCTTTTCTCCCCGAATACGCCGGGACCGCCCATTGCGGGGCTGGCGCAGGTGCAGGCCGGCAATTATGTGGACGGCCAATGGGTTCCGGGACGCTGGCTGAATGGCGACGACATTCTGCTGAACTACAAGCTCGCGGATGCAGCGGCTGCGAACCAGTCCGGCAGCGGGTTACGATTCGCGGCGGATGGGCCTACCATCCAGAAGGTGAAACTCTATCGCTATAAGTAATTCAGGGCTTTCCCGGCGGATTATCCGGTCCCGGCGTCCAGGGCGCCGAGCTTTTCCGCGATGGACTTTGCCTGGGTGAAGAGGAGCAGGTAGTCCGGGCCGCCGGCCTTGGAATCCGTCCCGCTCATATTGAATCCGCCAAACGGGTGCGCGCCAACCATGGCGCCGGTGCATTTGCGGTTGAAGTACAGATTGCCGACGTGGAACTGCTCGCGGGCGCGGTCGAGCTGCTCGCGCGAACCGGAGTAGAGTGCGCCGGTCAGGCCGTATTCGGTATTGTTCGCGATCGCGAGGGCATCGTCGAAGCCGTTCGACTCGATCACGGCCAGCACCGGACCGAAGATCTCTTCGAGTGCGATGCGCGCGGTGGGCGCAACATCGGCGATCACCGTCGGCGCAATGTAGAAGCCGCCCTCGGGCGTTTCGACTGCATGGCCGCCGGCGATCACACGGCCCTCGGACCTGCCGATCTCGATATAGTCGAGGATCTGCCGGTACGCGGCCTGGTTGACGACCGGGCCTGCGTAGAAGTTTTCCGCCGGGTCGCCCTGCTGGATTTGGGCGACGCGGTCCCGCAGCCGGTTGCAGAAGGTGTCGTAGATCGCCGCGTCCACAATGGCGCGCGAGCAGGCGGAGCACTTCTGGCCGTTGAACCCGAACGCGCTGACAGCCACGCCTTCCACCGCGGCATCGAGGTCGCAGCCGGACTCGACAAGGATGGAGTCCTTGCCGCCCATCTCGAGCACGGTGCGCTTGATGAAGTGCTGCCCAGGCCGGGTCTTCGCCGCGCTCTCGTGGATTTTGAGACCGACGGCCTTCGACCCGGTGAACGCGATGAAGCGCGTCTGGGGATGGGCGACGATGGCGCTGCCGAACTTTGCGCCAGCGCCGGGGCAGAAGTTCACCACGCCCGGAGAAAGGCCGGCCTCTTCGAGGATGCTGAAGAAGATTGCTGCGATGGTGGGCGCGTCGCCCGAAGGCTTGAGGATTACGGTGTTGCCGCAGACGATGGCCGCGGAAGTCATGCCGGCCATGATGGCGAGGGGGAAGTTCCAGGGCGGAATGACTGCGCCTACGCCGAGCGGAATGTAACGGAGTTGGTTGCGCTCGCCGGGGTACTGGATGGGCGTGGTCGCGGCGTCCAGGCGCAAGGCTTCGCGGGCGTAAAACTGGAGGAAGTCAATGGTCTCGCCGACATCGGCGTCGGCCTCGGCCCAGTTCTTGCCCACCTCGTAAACCAACCAGGCGCACAGCTCCAGCTTGCGTTCGCGCACCAGGGTCGCGGTGCGGAAGAGAAGGGCGGCGCGTTCGAGTGCGGGTGCGCGCGACCATGTGACGAAGGCAGATTGCGCGGCCTCGATCGCCGCTTCCACATGGCGCTCGTCTGCCCGCTGGTGGACGCCGACCACCTCGGCGGGCCGGGCCGGGTTGATCGAGACAATTTTGGCGTCGGTGCGCACTCGCTTGCCGCCGATGACCAGGTCGTATTCCTGGCCGAGCCTGGACCTCACCCCGGTGAGGGCCTCCAGCATGGGGTAGCGCACCTCCGCATCGGCGAAGTTGAGAAAAGGCTCGTTCACGAAGGGGGGCTGGAGTGAATGCTCCTCGAGCTGCATAGGCGAAAGTGGGTTGATCACGGCCTGCGTCATGTCGAAATTCTATTCGCTCGTCGAGGAAGTGGGACTTTGTACGGCGGGTGCCGGTTGTGAATATATAGAATGGTATGGTATATTCCAAATAAAGAGGTATTGGATATGATCGGTTCAAGTGTCAAAGTTCGCAATGTTGCGCGGCGGGATTATGTAGAGACGGCGAGGAAGGAAAAGGGTCTTCGCATTTCACTCGGAGATATTCAGCGGACCTTGCAAAAGGAGGGGTTTCCTCCCGGACATCTGCGACAGATACGCACCTCCCTTGAAAGTCGTTTGTTCTGGGAGCCGGTCGGATTGAGGCTCATCTCTTCGCGGGGGCAGCCAGACAGGGTCGGAACAGTGCTGGAGTTCTCGTTCGTCGATCTTGGGTCCGGCCGCTCACCTGCGGTAGAACAAGACCCGTTGCTGGAGTTGTCGGGTATATTGCGCGGCGCGATCCGCGAGGGAGCCGCTGCTTTCGTACGGGAACTGCGCCGGGATAAGGATACGCGCGTCGAGATGCGTGAACGTCGCGGTCGCCGCAGCGGTCGTGAGGAAAGCGCGGCATGACCCGAGTCTTCTGGGACACCATGCTCTTTGTCTATCTGCTGCAGGATGACCCAGCGTTTGGGGCGCGTGTTCGCCACCTGCGGACACGTTCCCTGGAACGGGGCGACGAAATCTGCACGAGTGCGCTTGCTCTGGGCGAACTGCTCGCCGGGGTGTATCGGGACAAATCAGAGGCCGAGGCGACGCGAGTGAGGGAGGCGGTCGTGCGTTCCGGGGTACGAATCCTGCCGTTTGACCTGGGGGCGAGCGCGCAGTTCGGCAGAATCCGGGCCAAATACCGGACTTCTGCAGCGGACTCGATTCACCTTGCCTGCGCCGCGTCGGCGAGTGTCGACTTGTTCCTGACCGGCGACGAGGGTTTGCTGAAGCTCCATGTGGACGGGATCAAGTTTATTGCCGGGATCAACACCGATCTTCTTTGAGACTCGCCAGGGAGAGAATTGCCATCCCCGAAACTTCCTGCAACCCGAAGGGCCGGCCCTTGCGTATAGGCAGGATGAGAGCGTAATGGCGATCGCGAACGACGAGTTCCGCAGACTCATCGAGACGCACCAGCGCATGGTGTTCTCCATCGCGCTGCGCGTTACCGGCGACTACGCCACCGCCGAGGAGGTTGCCCAGGATGTCTTCCTCGAACTGCACCGCAGCGGCGAACGGTTGGCCGGAGAAGACCACATTCGCTACTGGCTCCGCCGGGTGGCCACACATCGCGCCATCGATGCGCTGCGCCGCCAGGCCCAGCGGCCCGAGGCCGACGCGGAGGAGTGGGTCGAGGAGCAGCACGTCGACGGCGCATCCGTCAGCAGCGCCGGACTGCAGGCCCGGCTCGACGACCTGCTGCGCACGCTTCCGGAGCCGATGCGGGTTGCGGTGGTGCTGCGCTATCAAGAGGAGATGTTGCCGGACGAGATTGCGCGGATGCTGGGCCAGCCGGTCGCATCCGTCAAGAGCCACTTGCACCGGGGTCTTACGCTTTTGCGCCGCAAAGCGGCAGTCACCATGAAGGAGTATGTCCGTGAATCAGCCTGAAGAGTCATTCACGAAGTTCGAGCAGGAGTTGGCGCAGGCCATGCGTGGGGTCGATCCGCCGGAAGGCTTCGCGGAACGGGTGCTGGCGCGGGCGCAAGCGTCCGAACGGCCGCGCGCCAGGGTCCTGGCGATGCCGCGCCGTCTGCCGCTTTGGACCAGCGGTGCGATTGCGGCAGCATTGCTGGTGGGGGTATTCGCGGGGGACCAACTGCACGCGCGCCACCAGCGCGAACGGGCCCAGCTTGCGCAGCAGCAGTTTGAGGCGGGAGTACGGATCACCGACGAGGCGCTGGAGCATACGCGGGAGCAGTTGGCGCAGGCGGGCGTTCGGTTTGGCGAGTGAAGCTTTGGCAAACAGAAAAAATGAGTGGAAAGACAGGGGAGAATGGCGATGACGAAGACGAAGATGATGGCAATGGGATTTGCGATGGCAGCCGGCTTGACGGTGAGGGCACAACAGGTGATTGTGCAGGCGCCGACCCAGGCGGGAGTACATCTGCAGGTGGGTGGATCGGTGGTCACGGTCGGGCAGGTGAAGGACGACCTGTTTGCGGGCACGGAGAAGTTTGCCAAGGGCGCGTCCGACGTTACCGAGATCAACCTCGATCCTAAGATGATGGGGATGGTCCCGGGCAGCGCAGGCGAGGCGGGCCTGGCGCGCAAGATGAAGTTCATGGTCATCCATACGTACGAGTACCCGAAGGCCGGTATGTATAGCGAGGAGGATGTCGAGGCCTACCGGAAGAAGCTGCAGGATGGAACGTGGAGCTGCTCCATCCATGTGAAGGACAAGGACGGGACCACCGACATCTGCTCGCGCACGTCGCCCGACCATGAAGGCGCCGAGATGGTGATTATGGCCGCTGAACCGAAGGAGCTGACGTTCATCCACATGAGTGGGAATATGTCGCTGGAGGACCTGAGCAAGATGGGCGGCTCGATGGGCGGAGGGAACGGGCTTAGTCGGCGAGTTCCGCCGGCCCCTGCTACGCCTCCCTCACCGCCAGCTGCTCCCGCTCCACCTGCTCATTGATAGAACGCTTTTCTATCGTAGAGCTATTGAATTCAAAAGCTAGCTGTTTGTAGCTAGCTATGCTATGCTCTTGCCATGAGGTGAGACATGCCTGTTCTCAAACAAAGTGACCGGGTTCGCGAAATTGTGATTAGCCGATATGTTCGCCCTGCCCTGGAAGCGGGTGGAAGTCGTTTATCGATAAGAGCGCGGGACGTTCTAAGAGATGCGGAAGCGACCGAGAGCTTTCCGCGCGGACGCACTCCCTTGATATGCAATGTTCTGCAAAGCCAAAAACTGTTGCGGGATGCGGGGCTTGAGATCGAGAGCGTTGAAGGTCCGCCGTCGAGGCAAAGCCGCACCGTGGTGGTTCATTACCGGGTCGCCGGTCCGGCTCGGATAGCAGTTGGCTCCGAACCGGTCTCCGAGAGCCCTGCTGACAGGGCCCATCGCCTGACGGAAAAGCTGCGCGGATTGCTGAAGGACGAGATCGCTGCGCATGGGGGAGCTGAAGGCTTCATTCGTTGGGTGCGTTCGGATGAGGACGACGAGGCATGAGCCGGATCTTCTTCGATGCGATGATGTTCATTTACTTGCTTGAGGACAACTCGGAGTTCGCTCCGGGCGTGCGGCATACTCTCGAACGCTGTTATGAGCGGGGAGATACGCTGTTGACTAGCTGTCTGGCGGTTGGCGAGGTGATGGCGGGTGGAAGCGGAGATCGAAGCGATGCCGCAGCTGCGCGAAGCACGATTCGGGAGATGGGCTTTTCCCTCATTCCGTTTGATGAAGGCTGCGTGGCGATGTTTGGCCGGCTCCGGTCCGAGATGGGACTGAAAGCTCCAGATTCGATCCACCTGGCCTGCGCCGCCGCAGCCAGGACCGATATGTTCCTGACAAATGATACGCAACTCCTCAACCGGCGGTTGCACGTTCCCGGTATTCAATTCATCAGCGATTTTACGAAACCGATTCTCTAGTTCTCCCTCAGTCTGATTGACTATCGCAGCACCGGGAAGGTCCCGGCCTTGCCAATCGATGACTCTGCCTCGAAGTGGCGGCGAATCTTCTCGGCGGTGGCGGCGCTGACGACGGCGGTGAGCGCGTCTGAATTGGATTGGCTGGCCTGGCGGATGCCGCGAACGCTGCCGAAGTGCTCCAGCAGGCGCTGCCGGGTGCGCGGGCCGACGCCGGGGATGGCGTCCAGCTCGGAGTCGCGGTCGCGCATCTCGCGGCGCTTGCGGTGGTAAGTGACGGCGAAGCGGTGGCTCTCGTCGCGGATCATCTGCACCAGGTGCAGCACAGGCGAGCGGCGGTCGAGGACCACGGGGTCGGACTCCTGGCCGTAGACATAGATGATCTCTTCGCGTTTGGCAATTGACGCGAGCGCGGGCTGGTCCGGCGTGCCGGGCTGGATGCCGATCTCGGCGAGCGCCTCGGCTGCCGCGCTGAGCTGGCCCAGGCCGCCATCGATCAGGATGAGCGACGGAAAGCGCTTCGTGCCGCTCTCGTTTTGCTGCTCCAATAGGCGCTTGTAGCGGCGGCCGACGACCTCGCGCATGGAGGCGAAGTCGTCGACACCGCTCACCGACTTCACCTGGAACTTGCGATAGTCGGACTTCTTCATCGCGCCCTCTTCCCATACCACCATGGAGGCGACCGTCTCCGCGCCCTGGATGTGGGAGATGTCGAAGCATTCGATGCGGCGAGGCAGTTCGTCGAGCGTGAGCGCGTCCTGCAGGGCTTCCTGGATGGCCTTCATGCCCGGCTGGAGCACGCGGAAGCGCTGGTCGTAGGACTGCTTGGCGTTGAGGCAGACGAGGTCGACCAGCGAGCGCTTCTCGCCGCGCTGCGGGGCGAGGATTTCGATGCGGTGGCCGGTGCGCTCGGTGAGCAGTTCGGCGAGGACGGTGCGGTCGGGAAAGTCGACGGGCACCAGCACGGTGCGGGGGACGTAGTTCTGGTCGAGGTAGAGCTGCTTCAGCAGGGAAGAGAAGAAGGCGGAAGGGGAGAACGAGTTATCAGTTGCAGGTTGCAGGTTGTTAGTTGGGTCGGTAAGGGTGGAATACTCTTCGGCGATGGGGGAGTCGGCGGCGATCTCGGGGAAGGAGTGGGTGGGGTCGGGATCGAGGCAGGGCGCGACCTCCTCGGTTTCGGGTTGCGCGCACGGGTCGTCCGACGACGTTTCGTTGAGCGATTCGTCGATGAGGTCGGGTAGGTCCTCCCAGAAAAAGTCGCGGCGGTCGACGATCTTGCCGCCGCGCATGTGGAAGAGGTTCACGGCCAGCATGCCTTGCTCGTAGTGGAAGCCGAAGACGTCGGCGTCCTCGTTGTCCGCGGTGGCGATGCGCTGCTTGTCGTGCATCTGGTGGACGGTGACGATCTGGTCGCGCAGGCGGGCGGCGAGTTCGTACTGCTCGGCCGCGGCGGCCTCGGTCATGCGGGCGGTCAGGCGGGCTTCGAGTTCGCTGGGCTTGCCGTCGAGGAAGAGCTGCACGTCGCGGATGGTCTGCTTGTAGGCTTCGGGCGTGGTGAGGCCTTCGACGCAGGGGCCAAGGCAGCGCTTGATGTAGTACTGCAGGCAGGCGCGCGGGTGGTAGCGCGAGAGATCCACCTTGCAGCTTGGGATGAGGAAGCTGCGGTGGATGAGGTCGACCAGGCGGTGCGCAAGGTTGCCGGGGAAGTAAGGGCCGAAGTAGGCGCTGCCGTCCTTGCGCAGGCGGCGGGTGACGAAGACCTTGGGATAGCGGTCGGCGAGCGTGAGCTTGATATAGGGGTAGGTCTTGTCGTCGCGCAGCAGGATGTTGAAGCGCGGCTTGCGCTGCTTGATGAGGTTGTTTTCCAGCGCCAGCGCCTCGTGCTCGTTGGCCACCGTGATGTAGTCCACGTCGACCGCCTCGCGCATCAGGGAGCCGGTTTTGGCATTGGCTTGCGACGCTTCGAGGAAGTAGGAGCGCACCCGGGCGCGGAGGTTCTTGGCTTTGCCGACGTAGATCACCTCGCCCTCGGCGTTCTTGTAGAGGTAGCAGCCGGGAGAAGTGGGCAGGGTGCGGATTTTTGCCAGCAGATCCATGGGCCCTTATTTGAGTTTAGTCTCCATCGCCCGGTCTAAACCCACGGCCTTTAGGCGGTGAGCTTTCAGCGTCTTTGCTGGATACTGGAAGGATGGTGGAGTATCGCAAGAGCGCGCACTCGGTATGGGACGTGAAGCACCACGTTCGTTGTGGGGCAAAGTGCAAAGTAAATGTGGTGGAGTGTCAATCAAACCCGGTGAAAATGCGTGTTTATTTGGCAACGGCCTCGGGGATCTCCAGCGTACCGATTTTCTGCGACGCCAAATCGAGGACGCCGAGGCGGACGAAGATCTTCCCGGAAGGCAGATCGAACTGCATCGGTACTTGAAGTGACTGCTGCGTAAACTGCGCGACCTGCCCGGGTTTGACGGTCCATCTGGCCGTCTGGCCGAGGAAGTTCAACATTTTTCCTTCAGCGTCATAGGCTGCGACGTCAAACTCGACCGATCCTTTGCGCGTGCCGTCGGACCCATCCACCAATGCGATCTGGTCCCCCGAGAAAGTAAACACGAGGTCGTAGCGGATCAGCGACTTGCCCTTGAGCATGGGATTGAGCGATCCGATGGCAAGAGGGTCGCCAGGCTTCGCCGGTGCAGTCGAAGGGGTGACGCGGACATTGAAGAGCAACTCGGATGAGGGAGTTGCACCGTGGGCCATCGCGAGGTCGAGCGGGTCCGGTGGTGGCTGCGCGCCTTTGGATGATTCCCGATCGAAGGACTGCGGCGGCTTCGTCAGATCGACCGAGGTGTAGCCTGGGCGGTACTGCAGGTGGAGGCTAGGACGGTCCACCTTGACGTCGATGGTGTGGTATTGGCCGTCATATTTGGTAAGCGGCGGGACGTAGGAGAGGGAGTAGTAGTCCGCCCCGGTCGCAATGGCCTCTCCGACTGCGGCGTCGAGATCGTTGCGATTGAAGAAGGGTACGCCGCCGGTGGCGTCGGCCATGTCCCGCAGAGACGCTTGTTCGGCAGCGTTGTTGCTTCCGAAAGCAGCCTCTCTTGCGGCCGCCGCCGGTCCACCAACCATCCTGGGATTCGAACTGGCGTCGAAAGTTGGATCGGCGACCAGGCCGCGCGGGTCTACCGGATACAGCGCAACCTGTGCCTCGTTGAGCAGACCATAGGCCCTTTGGAGTTGCGGAGTGTAATCATCCAGGCACCTGTGGCTTCCGAAGGCAGAGTAGTTGGTAAGCCATGGGATGCCCGGCGTGAACCAAATCAGGTTTTTTCTTCCCTTGATCCCCGAGAGGAATTGAGCCGCCTGCTCCAGTGCCTCCACCACCAGTCGACTCTGCGTATTCGCAGCGTTGCAGGGTTCTCCGGCGGAGGGCATAGAGGCTCCGCCGACAAGCTTGTACGAGACGGCGTTCATCGCGGCGAGCAGGATTGTCTGGTCGGCAGTCACACCCTGAACGACACGCAATCCATTCCCCAATTCAAGAATGGCGACCTGCGTCTCCGTCGGCATCCTCTTGAGATACTTAATCGCCTGTTGCCTCGCGTACGCCAGGTTTTCCGGAGCCATTTTCAGACCCCTGAATAGTCCGGTGGTTACGCTATCCAGCAGCAGGATATCGACGGCACTGGTGTTGGCTGGCGGCGGCTGCGCGTTGGTGTAGACATTCGCCGGCAACTGGGCTGGCGCCGTCTGCGACGGCGGCCTGCCGACGCTGTATTCCTCAAAATCCCGAATTGGCTGCGGCTTGCCGTCCTCCTTGATCGTGAAGTCGGACCGCACCAGGCCAGGGACCGGCCTGCGCCCGGCATCTGTCACCGTCACGTCTTCTACGGTGAGCTTGGTGGCGACTTTGATAGTGGGTGTGACGCTGCTGGGCGATGGCTGCTCCGCGACTGCCGGCGCGATGGTTGGCGGCTGAGCCACGGCAGCGGCCGGCGGTGGTATGACCGCGGGCAGGGGCTCCGGCCGATCTTCCGCGACCTGCGCAGAACTCCCGGGAAGAACCGCGACCTGGGGCGAACCCGATTGGACAGGATAAATCGTAGAGGAATCGGCCACAATGGCCGAGTCGGCGACCGGAACTCCGTCGCCCGACACCCGAATGAAGGCGTTGAGCTTATCGATCCTGACCGACATCACATGCCCTCCGGCGCGAAAGTTGGGGGGGCGCGGAAACTCCAGGATGTATCGCTCGCGCAACATCTGGGTAAAGCGCTGCATCGTACTGGCCGCGCTGCTGCGAGGGAGGTTCAGCATCAATCCCCCAGTCAGCTCACACGCATTCGACAAGCGAGCGTCATCGTCCGACCGGGACTGGGAACTCCCATCCCACGAGGGATCTAGACCGAAGATGGTTACACCCGCGATTTGGGCCATGTTCTCCAGGTCGGTCAAACTGTACTTGCTTTTTTTATCGTATCCATCGGTCACCACCAGGACGACGCGCCGTCCCGAGTGGGTCGAAAGTTTATCGGTTACAAACGCCAGAAGGTCCCAAAGGTGGGTCTCCGGATTGCAGGCGGCCTTTATCTTCTGCCTTCGAGCCGTCCATTTGCTCAACGCGGCGTCGACTGCACGTTTCAGCTGCCGCGACTCGGCCGGCACATCCTCGACATAATCCATGACGGAGCAATCGATTGCATAGATGGACACGTGATCGCGGGGGTGCAGGAACGAGGGCGCAAGATCCGCAATCGTCTGGTCCATCCTCTCGAGCAAATCCTCCTGTGCCGATCGGGCATCCAGAACAATGGACAGATCGATGGGGTCATCCGCCTCGAGGCGGGCATACGCCGGCCGGAGCCACGGCCCGCCATCGAAGCTGATGGAGAATCGATTTTGAGCGATCGGCGAATACAGTTGGTCGCGTCCGGGAGTGAGGACAAGGACCGGAATCTGCACCAGGTTGGTGTAAACATGCAGCGTCGGCGTGGTGCCAGGTTGCGCCGAGTTGTCCTGCGCGGGCAGCAATGTGCCGCCCAGACACGCGGCCATGCCCAGCCCGCAAAGCCATAGCCATCGCAGTTGGAGCAGGGACGTGACGAGATTCGATCGCGGCGGTCCTGGATGCACAAAGCGATGTGGACGCATAAAACGATTAACCCGATCGGAGTCCCTGCCAGAGTACTCCTCCTGATGTTTTTCGATCGACAAGTGGCTAACTGTCCCGGACGGCGGAGACGGGCGTGACGCTTCCATCTTGAACGCCACAAAGAAACTTTGACGCGAAGGCGGGGAAAACTTACCCGTTCAGGACGAGGGTGGAATAGCAGCGTCGGCGACAAATTTAACGCTAAGTTGCTAATTTTGCTTGGCTTCCACCGATGCGGGCCATTGGCATGGAGATTGCTCTATCACCAATGTCAAAGCGTGGGCCAAAATGCTTTGCTCAGGAGAGTGCCTACCATGTCCCTCGATTCAATCAACCTTGCAGATAAGACATTGAAGTTTGGAGTTCTGGCGAGCGCCCTCGCCCTGATTCTCACCACCGGCTGCTCGACCAAGAACTACGTGCGCTCGCAAACCGGGCCTCTAATCCAGCAGACCAACGAGCTCGACTCCAAGACGGCGCAGGGCCATCGCGATATCACGGACACGGATCAGCGCGCGCAAGCGGGGATTGCTACCGCCCAGTCTGCTGCCGCTGCTGCCGATCAGCATGCGCAGGTTGCGGGCCAGTCCGCTGAAACGGCCCAGCAATCCGCGCAGGACGCGGTCAATCGCGTCGACTCGCTGACGGGCGTGGTGGCCAACCTGGACAACTACACGCAGCTCTCGGATGTGAGCGTGACCTTCGCCTTCGACAAGAGCGTGCTTACGGCGGACGACAAAGCGCAACTGGATCAGATTGCCGCCACGCTGGACAAAACACGCGGCTATATCCTCGCTTTGACCGGTGGAACAGACTCGGTCGGCGACGCGCAGTACAACTACGCGCTGAGCAACCGGCGCGCGGACGCAGTGGTCACCTACCTTGCGACCAAGTTCAACATTCCGCCGCACAAGTTCTACCTGATCGGCATCGGCAAGGAAAGTCCGGTGGCCGATAACAGCAGCCGCGAAGGACGCGCGGAGAACCGCCGCGTCGAGATCAAGCTGATGTCGAACATGACGCAGCAGGCCTCGACCCAGGGCGCTCCTTCCGGCGGTCAGTAGCGGAGTTCGATGCCGCACGGTAGCGGAGTTCGATGCCGCAAAAAGTGTCCAGTAAAGGCTGGCCAGACCAAGTAACTCAAACGACCTTGTAGCCACGGAAGGGGGATGGTTCATCGCCGAGTGCAGAAACGAACGCAAGTTACTTAGGCCTCTGCATTCGGCAATCGGGTCGAGCAGTCAATACACGCTACGTGGAATCGGGGAACAATGAAGCAGTACGAAGCGCTGTTGAAGTCACGCACGTTCTTCATGGTATTACTCCTGGCCGGATGCGCAGGTGGCCTCCAGAGCAGTTTAGCCGCGCAAACCGCACCAGCAGTGATCTTCACCAATCCAAGTAGTTACGCAATCAATGTACCGACCAGTATCAACAGCAGCAAGAATATTGTGACCGCAACTGCGCCGACCGCAACCTTCAGCCAGCCAATGAATCCGGCAACCATCGATTCATTGCAGGCTGGGAAACAGCTCACGTTCACGCTGGTGGACTCATCGGGAAACAACGTGCCCGGTACCGTCGCGATGGATGTAACTAACACGGTAGCAACCTTTACACCGACCGCGCCTAATCTCATCCCGAACACCGGTTATGTCGCAACCATCAGCACCAAGGCCGCGAGCGCCGGTGGCACGGCGATGGCTAGTCCAGTCACCTGGGGCTTTATGACCAAGAACGTCCTGTTTACCGGTCAGGCCCCCGTGAACCTCGGAACGGCCGGCACCTTCGCTATCCTGACGCAAACAGGCGTAACGGACGTTTATGCCTCTGCAATCAATGGAAATGTCGGATCCAGTCCGATTACCGGCGCCGCGGTTCTTATCACTTGCCCGGAAGTGGCTACGGGAATCATTTACACCGTAGACGCGGCCGGCCCTCTCCCATGCAGAACGACGAATGCCACGTTTCTGACTACGGCAATCGGCGACATGGGAACCGCATACACCGACGCCGCCGGACGATCGCTACCCAATTCAACTGAACTGGGCGCGGGACAGATCGGCGGACTGACCCTTGCTCCCGGCCTCTATAAATGGAGCAGCAATGTTCTGATCTCAGACAGCGTTACGCTCTCGGGCGGGCCAAACGATGTATGGATCTTTCAGATCGCCGGCGAGCTTAGCCAAGCGAGCGCTACCAAGGTGATCCTGGCCGGCGGAGCGCTTCCCAAGAACATCTTCTGGCAGGTTGCCAGCGGCGTAGCCTTGGGAACGACCGCGCACTTTGAGGGAGTTCTACTGAGTCAAACACTGATCGCAGTCAAGACTGGCGCATCGGTGAACGGCAGGTTGTTGGCCCAGACCGCTGTCACTCTTGAGCAGAATGCGGTTACGCAGCCTGCTCAATAAAGGGGTTCCGTCGGGCGGCGTATGATCCAGGCCCCCGCGATTTCCGTTCGATGGACCCGAGACGCGTCCGGCCAAAGCCGGGCGCGTCTCTTTGTCTGCTGCAACGCACGTCCGGGGGTAAAGTAGTTGTATGGCCGAAGTGGAGACTGCCTCAACCGAACCGGCGGGAGAGCTGCGACCGGCGCAGGCTGCTGCGGCGCCGCTGGCTGAAGCGGTTGCGATTATGGCGCGGCTGCGCGCGCCGGGTGGATGCCCCTGGGACCGCGAACAGACCTTCGACTCGATCAAGCGGCACACGCTGGAAGAGACCTACGAGGTCTTCGATGCCATCGAACGCCGGGCCTGGCCGGAGTTGAAGGATGAGCTGGGCGATCTGCTGCTGCAGGTTCTGTTCTATGCGCAGATGGCGGCGGAGGCGGGCTACTTCGACATGGGCGATGTGGCGGCCGGCCTGAACGCGAAGCTGGTGCGCCGGCATCCGCACGTGTTTCCGGTGAACGGGGAACTGGCCGATGCAACCGACGCCAACGCGGTGCTGCGCAATTGGGAGCAGATCAAGCAGACCGAGAAGATGGAGGCTGCGCCTACGGGCGCGGGCGATTTGGGCGCGGCCTCAGGGCTGGACGGCATTCCGCGAACCATGCCGGCGATGCTGGAGGCAGGGAAGCTTGGGTCGCGCGCAGCCAAGGTGGGTTTCGACTGGCCGAGCGCGGAGGGAATCTTCGCGAAGCTCCAGGAAGAGATCGTTGAATTGAAGGCAGAGCTGGCGGACCCGGACCGAGCGGGGCAGGCGCGCGTGAGCGAGGAGCTTGGCGATCTATTATTTACCGCCATCAACCTGGCCCGCCACTTGAAGGTGGATGCGGAATCGGCGCTGCGCTTGGCGAACGCGAAGTTCCGCGCTCGCTTCCGGGCGATGGAAGCTATGGCGGGAGGGTATGACGCGCTGGTTTCGCTGTCTCCGGAGGAACTGGATGCGCTTTGGAATCGCGCCAAGCGCGCGGACGAGGCCGGAACGAAGAGGTCGGCGGCAAATGGGCCGGACTCCACCGCGCCGGACGGGTTACACGCATGAGCGATACGAAACAAAGTGCCCAGACAACTGCTGAATCGGCTGTCCCATCCCAGGTTCGTCTTGCGGCAGTAAAGGCGCCGGCGGACTTCGAGCGCTGCGTCGAGGTGCAGCTCGCGGTCTGGGGATACAGCGATGGCGACCTCATCCCAAAGCGCGTCTTCATCGTGGCGGACCGCATCGGCGGCCAGGTGATCGGGGCCTTCGACCGGGATGCGATGGTGGGTTTCGCCATGGCGCTGCCCGGCTATCGCGCCGGCAAGCCGTACCTGCACTCGCACATGCTGGCGGTGCTGCCGGAGTATCGCAACGCCGGGCTGGGACGAAGGCTGAAGCTGGCGCAGCGCGACGATGCGCTGGCCCGCGGCTTCGACCTGATGGAGTGGACGTTCGACCCGTTGGAGATCAAGAACGCGCATCTGAACATTGTGCGGCTGGGCGCAATTGCGAGGCGTTATATGCCTGACTTTTATGGACCCTCGACCTCGTTGCTGCAAGGCGGCCTGCCCACCGACCGGCTGGTTGCGGAGTGGTGGCTGCGGTCGAAGCGGGTGCGGCGCACGCTCGGCGAACTGGGCGAAGGCAGTGCGGACGCGGAGATTGACCCCGCACAGGTTTTGGTGCAAGTGCCAGTCCCAGCGGCGGTTAGAGACTGGAAACGAAACCCGGACCAGCGTAAGCTGGCTGAGTCGCTCCAGACTCGCAACCGGCTCGCACTCGAATCCGCGTTCTCTCGCGGGCTGGGAATTACCGGCTACGAACGCAGCCCGCAGGGCGATGGCTGCTTTCTGCTCGGACCAGTGAGCGGGCTGGAAGAATCGGAAACGCAGGACAGGGAATAGCCATCCAACAGACGAGCACGACAGGACGAGAATACTTATGCTGACGATCGATGCAGTCCATTTGCGCGAGATCAATATGCCGCTCGCGTTTCCATTTGAGACGAGTTTTGGCCTCACCACCGCTCGGCGCATCCTGCTGGTCGAGATCGAGTCCGACGGCCTGACCGCCTGGGGCGAGTGCGTTGCCGGCGAGCATCCCTATTTCTCGGAAGAGAGCATCGACACCGCCTGGATCATCACCGAGACCGAGCTGGCGCCGCGGCTGGTTGGGCAGGATTTGGTCGGCGGCGGAAGCTGCCCGGCGCTGTTCCGGCAGATCCGCGGACACAGGATGGCCAAGGCCGCGCTGGAGAACGCGGTGTGGGACCTGGAGGCGCAGAGGAAGCGGGTATCGCTTGCCGACCTTCTGGGCGGCGTGCGCAGCGTGATTCCCTGCGGCGTGTCCATCGGCATCCAGCCGTCTCCCGCAGCCCTGATGGAAAAGATTGCGCAGGAGCTTGAGGCCGGCTACCAGCGCATCAAGCTGAAATGCAAGCCGGGCTGGGACACCAAGATCTTTGAGCAGGTGCGCGCGCGCTGGCCCGACATCCGGCTGAGCTGCGACGCCAACTCGGCCTATCGCGTGGTCGACATCGATCACATTGCCGAATGGGACGAGTTCGATCTGATGATGATCGAGCAGCCGCTGTGGTACGACGATTTCTATTTCCACTCCATGCTGCAGAAGCGCCTGGACACGCCCATCTGCCTGGACGAATCCATCCGCACCCGGCGCGACGCGCTGGCGGCGATCGACATGGAATCGTGCCGGATCATCAACATCAAGGTCGGACGGGTGGGCGGATTCTCTGAGGCGATTGCCGTGCACAATGCGACCGCCGAGCGCGGCGTTCCCGTGTGGTGCGGCGGGATGCTCGAGACCGGCATCGGGCGCGCGCACAACATCGCGCTATCGTCGCTGGCGAACTTCTCCCTGCCGGGCGATGTGTCGGCCTCGAAGCGCTACTGGGTCGAGGACATCATCGAGCCGGAGGTGACCGTCAGCTCGGAGGGTGAGATCGCGGTGCCAGAGGGAATCGGCTCGGGCTATGCTGTGTTGCGCGATCGCATTGAGGCGTTGACCGTGCGCCGGCAAACCGTACGTGCGGCGGCGCGAGTGATGGCGTAAGCACGGGCGGGCTGCACGGGCGCTCTCTCCGTTGGTTCGACCCAACCCTTCCCCGGCGGCTGGACCCGAATGCAGGCCTGGCTTTGCGGCTCTCGACCCGGTTTCGATCGGTCGAGAGGCGGCGAAACCCTGGCGATTCGAGGTGCGCCAAACCGGTGCTGCTTCGTGGACTGGAACGGGCTCGCCTTAGGCCATGCGAGGCTGGCCAAAAGCCTATGCCAACCAAAAGTGGGCGATGTATACAGATTTTCATAGTCCTGCAACATAGGATTCACGTGTTTGTGTGATCGCGGACACAGACCCCGGCTTTTCCACATTGCGAGAATGGCTCAATTCTCAGGATTGTTTTTCGCGTAAGTTACTGATGTTTCTTGGAAACTATCAGTTTGTCGTACCGATTCACTTGCGGGGCATTTGCCGGTTCCCTTATGTCTGCAACTTTGGTATTACACGTGCCACTACATCTCTGATCGTTATCTCTGATCGTTCTCAGTTGGGCAATTTGGTTTTTGTCGGCGTACCAGACGCAAGCCGAAGCACTAACCGTAACTTGAAAGTTCCCCAGGAGGGTTTTTAAATGGAAGGCGTATTTACCCCCACAGGTGTATCGAACAGGGCAGTCCGAGGATTCGTTGCTTTCGTCTTTACGCTGGTGTTCAGCCTCGGGCTGAGCGTGACCGCCAGGGCGCAGGCCACGAGCGGTGACATTACCGGTACCGTGAAGGATCCCGCCGGAGCCCTCGTCGTCAAGGCCAACGTCGCTGTCACGAACGAAGATACGGGTGTCTCGGCGATCGATCAGACTGGTTCTGCCGGCAACTATCACGTCTCCAACCTGCTTCCGGGTAGGTACGATGTCGTCGTTACCGCTGCCGGCTTCCAGCCCTTCACCCTCAGGGGAGTTTCGGTCGAACTCAATAAGACTTCTACGGCCGATATCGGCCTGAAGGTCGGCACCAGTGCCAGCGTCGAGGTTTCGGCGGACGCGGGTGCGGTTCTGGACACCACTACGACCAACCTCACCACGACCTTCTCGAACGTCGAACTCTCCGACCTGCCCACCTCCGCGATCGGCGGCGCCGGCCAGAGCGGGGTTCTCAACCTCTCCTTGCTCAGCCCCGGCGTCGCCTCCTCCGGAGCCCTGGGCATCGGCGTCGGTCCCTCCATCGGCGGCCAGCGGCCCCGCAACAACAACTTCGAGATTGAGGGCGTCGACAACAACAACAAGGCCGTCACCGGACCGCTGGTTTACCTCCCCAACGACGCCGTCGGCAGCTTTACCCTCATCACCAACCAGTTCTCGCCGGACTTCGGCCACTCGTCAGGCGGCCAGTTCAACTCCACCGTCGTCTCCGGTACCAATACGTTTCACGGCCGGGTCTATGAGTACTTCCAGAACCGCAATCTGAACGCGGAGAGCGGAATCGCCGGCGGCAAGATCCCCAATCCGGATTACGACAACAACCGGTATGGCGGACAGATGGGCGGACCGATCGTCAAGGACCATCTCTTCTTCTTTGGCAGCTTCGAGCGCAACAAGATCGGCCAGGATCTCAGTAGCTATGTCTGCGTTCCGACCTCAGTCGGTATGACGCAGCTCAATAGTCTGGCCTCCTCCTATGGCTTCAGCGCGACCAACGTGGCGCAGTTCATCCAGTACACCCCCCCGGCCAACTTCCTTGGGGCGGGGAACGCAACCACCGGCATCGACGCCAAGAGTGACAACGCCTGCGGCAGCCAGGCTACCGGTAATGAGTTCCTTCCCGTGACCAACGGGCTCACCGGCTCGAGCGCACTCACGACCAACATCCCGCTCGGCAACTACCTTTTCAGCGGCGCGAACCCGACTCTCTTCAATGCACTGACTACCAGCGTCGACTACACCATCAACAGCAAGGACTCTCTCCGCGGGCGCTATATCCAGGACTGGCAGGCCTCTACGGACTATGGCACGGGCCAAACCATTCTGCCGGAGTTTTACACCACGCAGCCCTTCAAGTGGTACCTGTTTGCCCTCTCCGAGTACCACACTTTTACTCCTAACCTGACCAACGAGTTCCGGCTTGGGTTCAATCGCTTCAGCAATACTGAAACCGCCGGCCCCACCACCTATCCCGGCCTGAATGGTGTGTTCCCGGAGCTCAATTACTACGATATGGGCAACCTGCAGCTCGGCGCCGACGGCAACGCCCCGCAGTTCACCATCCAGAACCTCTACCAGGCCACCGATAACATCTCCTGGGTTCGGGGCAAGCATACCTTCAAGATCGGTTTCGACGGGCGCAAGTACATCTCGCCCCAGGGCTTCACCCAGCGCGCCCGCGGCGACTACGAGTGGGCCGTTACCGATCAGTTCCTGCACGATCTCGCTCCGGACGCGAACACTGGCTTTGCCGAGCGCTCGTCCGGCAGCACGACCTACTACGGTGACCAGACCGCGCTCTACGGCTACGGCAACGACACCTGGCGGGTTGCGCCCACGGTCACGCTCAATGTGGGCCTCCGCTATGAGTTCACCTCGGTTCCGACGGGCGAGCGCGCTCAGCAGTTGAACATCCTGGCGTCTGTTCCGGGACTGGTCAGCTTCAATGCGCCGCAGCCGACCTACACCAGCTTCGCGCCCCGCGCAGGCATCTCCTGGGCACCGGATGAAAAGACCTCGGTGCGTGCCGGCGCCGGCATCGCCTACGATGTTCTCTTCGACAACCTCGGAACCCTTTCCTTCCCGCCGCAGTACTCCGTCACGGAGGATGTCGGGGACGCGGGCCTCCCGGGTTCCCTCTCATCGAACTTCCTGAAGAACGGCGGACTACCAGCAGCCACCGGTGCTGCGATCAAGGTGTTCTGCTTGACGGGTACCGGTCCGGGTACATCGGTTGCTTGCAACCCCGATATCGCCGGCCAGCGCGCCGCCACATCCGCTTATCTTCCCAACCAGGTCCTGCCCTACTCGGAGACCTGGACCCTCACCGTTCAGCGCATCTTCGGCAACTATACCGCTGAGATCGGATACATCGGAGACAAGGGCATCCATCTCCCGGTGCAGGACCAGATCAACGTTCAGACAAAAGTTACACCCACCAATGAGCTTGGCACGCTCAATCCCACCGGCATCCTCGAGGCGCCAGGCAGCGGCGCTAGCACGCTCGGCGCGATCGTCGGGTTATCGAACCTCGTGCCTGCCTGGAAGGCCGCAGGGTTCACCAGCAAGATCACGTCCTACCAGCCGTACGGGTATTCCAACTACAACGGTTTGGTCGCCAATGTGACCCGTCGCTTCCAGAAGGGTCTGCAGATGAACCTTTCTTACACCTGGTCCAAGACGATGGACGACTCCACGGACGAAGTGTTCGCGACCGTCCTGACTCCGCGCCGCCAGCAGGACCATCAGTGCATCAAGTGCGATTATAGCCGCTCCGCCCTCGACCGCACCCATCGCATCTCGTTCGAGGTGGACTACGAAGTGCAGGCTTACAAGAACTCCGACAATTTCCTGCTCAAGAATGGCGTCGGCAACTGGGTCATCTCCCCTATTTACACCTATGAGTCGCCGGAATACGCAACCGTCCTCTCCGGCGACAATGCGAACCTCAATGGGGACACTGGCGCAGCCATCGACCGCTCCCTGATCAATCCCCGCGGTATCAAGGGAACCGGCACTGGGGCCGCCCCAATTGTCAATCCCGCTCTCCAGAGCGCTTGCTCGGCCACTGCAACCTCTGGCCCGTCCGCCATCACCAGTACGGTTGCCGTGAACGGTCCCTTTAACGTGTGCCAGAATGACACGACCGGATACTCGGCCGGGTCCCTCTCGTCGGCTGGTCTCTTCACCCCGTCGAACGCATACTACGTCCAGTCCAACCTCGGTACGTTGCCGAACGGGGGGCGGAACACGCTGCCGGTTCGCCCGATCAACAACTGGGACCTCACCATTTATAAGCGATTCACGGTGGCGGAGCGCTATTCGCTGTCGGTCGGCGCGGCTGCCTTGAACCTCTTCAATCACCCGCAATACATCCCTGGTTCCGTCGATACGGTGAACGGTCCCGAATATACCTCGAGCTACAACTTCCAGACGGTGACCAACGCCTTCTTCAATCATCCGGAGAAGGAGTTCCTCAACAACTCACGCAACATGTCGCTTTCCGCCAAGTTCGACTTCTAGCCCACGCTGCACACTGCGCACAAGAAAAGAGACCGCCTCGGCGGTCTCTTTTCTTGCGCGATGCATTTCTTGGGCGATACACGCCTGGCTCAACTGAGGTCCGCGCCTTTGGCTTCGGGACCCAGCGCGGTGACGGTGGCAACCACGATGGCCACAACCACCACCGTGCCGGAGAGCGCGACGTTCAGCGCACCGCCGTTGTGGTGGTCGGCGTAGGTTTGCTGGAAGATCTGGTTGCGCGACGAGAGCAGGTTCCCGAGTTGGTAAGCGAAGCCCGGGAGCACGGCGCGGACCGGTGCGGGCGAGAGTTCGTTGAGGTGGGCGGGGATAATGCCCCAGGCCCCTTGCACCATGAACTGGATCAGAAATCCTCCCGCGGCAAGCATCACGGCCGAGTGCGACCACGCCCACAGCGGGACCATGGGAATGGCAAGCAAGGATACGAAGACGATGGTCCGGCGGCGGCCGAGTTTCTCCGAGAGGGCCCCACAGCACACTCCGCCCAGCAGTGCCCCAATGTTGCCGAAAGCGGCGATCAGGCCGGTGTGCGATGGGCTTTGATGCATGTCGTGTTGCAGGAAGGTTGGGTAGAGGTCCTGGGTGCCGTGGCTGAACGAGGTGAAGGCGCTCATCAGCAGGATGAGGAAGAGAAAGATCGGGAGATAGCCAAACAAGACTTTGAGTTCAACGCGGGGGCGCACCTGTGCGGCAGCAGATGAGCCGTGGCCGCGGTGAGCTGCGAGCCATGCCGGCGACTCTTCGACCTGGTAGTTGAGATAGAAGGCAAGCAGAGCGGGCAGGGCCCCGATCATGAAGAGGACACGCCAGTTGGCGAGCATTCCGGTGCCGTGCAGGTGGGGAAACAGGGTAGCGAAGAGCAGGGCGGCAAGCAGGTTGCCGCAGACGTAGCCCTCCTGCAGCAGGCCGGAGAAAAAGCCGCGATTCTGCGCGGGCAGGCTCTCCAGGGCGAGGGCAGCGCCGACGCCCCAGACTCCTCCCATGGCGATGCCGAAGAGGGCGCGGCACACCAGGAAGCTGTGCAGCGTGGGAGCCAGCGCCGAGGCCAGTTCGAAGGCGGAGAAGGCGACGACATTGACGATCAGCGTGGGCCGCCGGCCGAGCCTTTCGGCCATCGCGCCGAACAGGAAGGCGCCCACCGGGCGCATGGCGAGGGTCCAGAAGATGGCCTCTTCCACCTGCTTGCGGCTGGAGTGAAAGCCGGCGGCGATGGCGGTAAGGCAGAAAGTGAGCAGGAAAAAATCAAACGCGTCGAGGGTCCAGCCCAGGAAACAGGCGGAGAAGGTATTGCGCTGGACTGAATTGAGAGAGCGAAAGTGGCCGGCAAAAGACATTGCCGAATGCTACCATCCCGGCGCTGCGGCACCGGATGCTGCCGGCCGCAGGACGCCCAGGGGCTACATCTTCGCGCGCAGCGGCGTATCCTCGGCTGCCGCAGGCAGGGGCATCGCTTCGGGCTCCTGCAGGTAGGTCTTCAGCAACTGGTGGTGCAGGCAATAAAGCGCAAGCTCCAGCCGGTCGGAGACGCCCAGCTTGTCGTACACCTTGCGCAGGTAGTTCTTGATGACCTGTTCGGTGGTGCCGATCTGGTACGCGATCTCCTTGTTGCGCATGCCGCGCGTGATGCAGCTGATGATGGCCAACTCCTTCTTTGAGAGCTTGGGCTGCACCCGCGGGTTGGTGAGCGAACTCGCCTGCGAGCGGTAGGCCTCGATCACCCAGCTGATGGACTGGTTGTCGATCCAGGTTTCGCCGTCGGCAATCTTGCGCACGCACTTGATCAGCAGGTCAGGGGAGATCGACCGGGGCACTACGCCGCGCACGCCGCGACGGTAAAGTTCGACGATGTTGGCTTCGTCGGCCTCAACTATCTGGACGATAAGCTTTGCATCCGGAGAGCGCCGCACCAGGTCCGGGATCGCGTCGACGGTGCCGGCAATAAGCTGGCCTTCGAGCAGGACCACGTCGGTCGGATAGCGTTGCAGTGCGGTGTGCAGATTGGCCAGGTTCTCGGCCTGCGCCACTACGCGGATATCGTCTTCCAGCGCGAACACCTTCTTTATGCCGACGCGGTAGATCACCTGGGAATCGGCGAGGATGACGCGAATTCCCGTGTTTCCAGCGGACTGCTCGTGGCCGTTGTCGAAGCCCTTGTCCGAATTGAATGTTAACGTCATCGTTAGGCCTTGAGAAAGTACTCGTCGATTACAGCAGCCGCCATCGATTCATCTTCCGAATGTTGATGGCGAACGACCCGTCCTATGCAATGGACGGAAACATCGGTGGCCGAGCCCATCACTTCCGACGGCATATCCATGGTGAACTCGATGCTGCTGCCGATCTTTGGCAGGTTGGCAGCCACGAACAGCAGACCGTTGGAAGAAACGTCTTTGGTGGTGGCCTCGATCATCCCGTCCTCCGTCTTCAGATGAAGCGCAAGTCTCAGCGGAAATCGGACGGCGGCCCGGATGGCATCCCTTTCACCAGGTTTCTGCCATGCCGTCAAGATTCCTCCTTTGAGAACCATTTGAAGCGCTCCAGTTGGAGTCTCTTGGTTACCAAAGTTTATGCTACACAAACGATTGTGACACCCATCTTCTCAGGCAGCGATGGCACATTAGTTGCATTTAGGTACACTTTTGCGGGAAAAGGTAACCATGGCCGGACGGGCGACGAAACCGCCTTTCCCTGGCTGGACTTGCCGCATCATGGCTGCGGTCGGGCCCCGGTGCGGGTGGACTCGTTTCAGGGTGCCGGGTGGGCCGCCAGGAAGGTCTCGATCTCCTGCATCTCATCCTTGGAGAGGCGGAACTTGGCGGCCGGCCAAACGCCCTCCACCTGTTCCGGGCTGCGGCCGCCCACGATGGCCGCGGTGATGGCGGGGTTGGCCAGGGTCCACGCAATGGCGATGACGCCGGCCGAGACACCGTGGCGCGCGCCGATCTGCCCCAGAAAGTCGGCGACGGCCAGGTTGCGGCTGAACAGAGGCTCCTGGTAGTTCTTGGCGTTGCGGCGGAAGTCGTCCGGCGGGAGCTTGGCGAAGCGCTCCTTGGACATCGCCCCGGTCAGCAGCCCGGAGTGCATGGGCGCGTAGTTGATGACGCCGATCCTGTGATCCAGGCAGTAGGGCAGGATCTCGGCCTCGGCCGCACGGTTGACCATTGAGTACGGCGGTTGCAGCGAGGTGATAGGCGCAATCCCCCTGCAGCGCTCCATTTGCGCGACCGAAAAGTTCGACACGCCGATGTGGCGCACCTTTCCTTCGCGCTTCAGGGCGGCCATGGTGCTCCAGCCCTCTTCGATGTCCTTATCCTCCACCGGCCAGTGGATCTGGTAGAGGTCGATGCGCTCGACCTGAAGACGGCGCAGGCTGTCCTCGACCTCGCGGCGGATCTCCAGCAGGGTGCGCTTGATCTCGCGCTTCTCGTTCCACACCATCCCGCTCTTGGTGAAGATAAAGGGCTTGACGTGGGACCCCTTGACCGCCTTGCCGACGACCTCCTCGGAGTGGCCAAGGCCGTAGATCGCGGCGGTATCGATCCAGTTCACGCCCAGATCGATGGCCTTATGGATCGCCGCGATGGAGGCGTTATCGTCCTGGGGGCCCCACGACATCGCCCAGTTGCCGCCGCCGACGGCCCACGCGCCGAAACCGATCGGCGTGAGCCACATATCCGAAGTGCCAAGTTGACTGATCTTCATAACGATTCGATGCCTTAGGGTGGCAACCGGTTTTGGCGGTGCCTCTCCCCTCTGTGCAAAAGCTCCTGCCCAACGCTCAATCGTTCGCTGCTATCTATTTTGTAACATGCGGGTTATCTGGCTCTACGCGCTTATCCCAGGTGCGGCTTACATCCTACCGCGTTTTACATACATGTGCCATCTTCAATCGGGCCGTTTCCGTTGTGACTTAAGTCCTATTCTGCGGCGTTCTGCGTTGGTTAGTGTGGAGAGTGGAAGGATGTCATGTCGACCGCGCCCACGTCCCCCGTCGCAGTAGCCGTCCCGGAAAAAGTTCAGGCAAAGCCAAAGAAGCCCTTCGTGCGCAGGCGGGTGCTGGACCGCTCCCAGCAGGTTCGCCGCACCGTGCAGTTTGCGTTTCTGGGGCTGAATCTGTGGCTCGCGATCCAGTTTCTGCTGTGGACACGGTACTTCGAGAGCGGCGGGCAGACGCACTATTTTGAACGGCCGGCCGGAGTGGATGGCTGGCTTCCCATCGCCGGCCTGATGAACCTGAAGTACTTCTTTGCGACCCATCACGTGCCGGCGATCCATCCGGCGGCGATGGTGCTTGCCGCCGTATTCCTGCTCTCGAGCCTGTTGCTGAAGAAGACCTTCTGCTCGTGGCTCTGCCCGGTGGGCACGGCCTCCGAGTACCTGTGGAAGCTGGGGCGCAAGTTCATGCGCCGCAACTTTACTGTGCCCCGCTGGCTGGACATTCCTCTGCGCGGCCTGAAGTACCTGCTGATGGCTTTCTTCCTTTACATCGTGGTCAGCATGTCCGCACAGGCGCTCAACGACTTCCTGGTGGGCCCGTTTGGCATCATCGCGGACGTCAAGATGCTCAACTTCTTCCGCGAGATGAGCATCACCGGAGCAGCCGTGATTGCGGTGCTGGTCTTGCTCTCCATCTTCATCCAGAACTTCTGGTGCCGGTTTCTGTGCCCGTACGGCGCGTTGATGGGGCTGGTCTCCACGTTGAGCCCGGTAAGGATCCGCCGGGACGCGCAGGCCTGCATCGACTGCGGCAAATGCAACCAGGCTTGCGCGGCCAGTCTTCCGGTAGACCGGCTGGTGCAGATTCGGTCCGCGGAGTGCACCAGTTGCATGGAATGCGTCGCGGCGTGCCCGGCGGAGAACGCACTGCGGTTCGCGCTGCCGCCGCGCAGGCGCGACCGCGAGACAGGCACATCCGCGGCCCGCTGGCGAAACCGCGCGCTCGACCCGCGCATGGTTGCGGCGGTGCTGGCGCTGGTCTTCTTCGGACTGATCGGGGTGGCGCGCGCAACCGGGCACTGGCAGACCAATATCCCGCGCGCTGTGTACATGCAACTGGTGCCGCATGCGGACGATTACGGCCACCAGGAGAGCCTCAACTAAGGCGTTGCATTCAGCAGCGCGGTCAGGCCCTTCATGTCCTTCACCACGATCTGGCGCGCGTCCACATCCAGCAGACCCTCCGCCTGCAGCCTCATCAGGTTGCGCGAGATCAATTCGCGCACGGTGCCAAGCTGGCTTGCCAGTTCCTGGTGGCTGGCGGGCAACTGGAACTCAATGCCGCGTTCGGTGCGCTTACCGTCGCTCTCCGCGAGCCGCACCAGCGCCGAGATGAGCCGCTGGCGAACCGTCGTGAACGATAGCTCCTCGATGATGCCGACCAGCCTGCGCAGGCGAGCGCCCACTGTTGCCAGCACCTTCAAGGCAACTGCCGGATGCTCCATGCAGTAGGCCTGGAAGTCGCGGCGCGAGATGAAGGCGATCTCCGTGTCTTCGATGGCGACGGCGGACGCGGGGTATGGGCCGCCGTCGAAGACGGGCAACTCCGCGACGGATTCGCCGGGTGTGTTGACGGCCAGCACCTGCTCGCGGCCGCCGAGCGAGGTCTTGAAGATGCGCACCTTGCCGCGCGCGATGATGTGCAGGCCGTGGCAGGGCTCGCCCTCGGAGAAGAGGAGTTCGCCGGTTTGGAAGGGCCTGCGCACCGTGCGCGCTGCCAGCAGCTGCAGTTCTGCGGCGGTCAGGCCGGACAGTAACGCGGTTTTCGCAAGAACAGCCGCCAGGTCGATACGCTCGGTGGGCATGGGAGAAAGTTTAGCAGTGCAAAGGAGTGGCCTGCCCGGACCCGGAGGCCATCAATTCTCCGTGGAGTGACTAAAGTCGCTGCGGCGCTGGCCCGGTGCGTCTAGGGTGAATGCAGTGAATACAAGGAGAACAGCATGACAGCCACAACCCAGACCGTTCGCGAGATTGCGCTGCAACAACCGACCTCGATCCGCGTGTTCGAGCAGTTCGGAATTGACTACTGCTGCGGCGGGCGCAAGCCGCTCGCTGAGGCATGCGCCGCCAGCAACCTTGAACTGGATGCGGTGCTGGCCGCACTGGAAGCGGCGGCGCAGGGTGAAGCGCCTGCGGCAGAGAATTGGACGAGCGCTTCGCAGGAGGCGCTGAGCGGGCACATCGTGGCAACGCATCATGCCTACATAAAGAGTGAGCTGCCGCGGCTGGCTGGTCTGGCGGAGAGAGTCGTTCGCCGCCACGGGGACACGCAGGCCGAACTGCCGCTGATTCAGGCAAAGCTCGCTGAACTGGACGAGGAGCTGACCCATCACCTCATGAAAGAAGAGGCTGTTCTTTTTCCCTATGTGACTAAGCTGGAGCGCGCACTTGCGACTGGCAGCACATTGCCGCATGGATGCTTTGGCACGGTGGCGAACCCCATCGCCATGATGACCGCGGAACATGATGCGGCGACGGGACTGCTCGCCGAGATTCGCGAACTGAGCCATCGCTTCACCACGCCTGCGGGCGCGTGCCCCACGTATCACGCGTTCTACGACGGTCTGCGCGAGTTCGAGCGGGACCTGCGCCAGCATATTCACCTGGAGAACGATATTCTGTTTCCGCGTGCGATCGATCTGGAGGCACGCGCTGCAGTGACCAGCGTGTAGCTGCCGGTGCAGTGCGATCTAGCTGTCGAGGGTGAAGAGGCCGTTGCGCATGATTTGTTCCTCGCCGTCGGCGTCGCCGAGCCAGATGCTGAAGTCGAGACCGACGACGTCGAGATGGGTGGAGGACTTCCACCGCGCGCCGGTCTGGGCGCCGTAGGGGTCGCCAAAGGCGATGTGCATGCCGGGCATTTTTTCGTCCTGCAGGATGTTGCCGATGACGCGCTCGACGCCGATGTTGGTGCCGATGGCGATCTCGCCGACGCGGTCTGAGTTTGCGTCGGTGTGGGTATAGGCCCAGAAGTCGCGCTCCAGGTCCTGGTTGGCGCAGCGGACGCGGGCGATGCGGTTGCCTTCGATGTCGATGGTGAGCGGGGTGCCGCGCAGGACGCCGTAGCGCTTGCACAGGAAATCGCCGGCGACGCCATCGACCACGAAGACCCCGTTGACCTCACCGGGGGCGGTAAAGCACTCTCCGCCGGGCAGGTTGCCCCAGCGGCCGGGGCCCATGATGCCGGAGGTCTTGAACCAGCGGTGCGCGGGCGTGAGCTGCGCGTGGATGTCGGTGCCGGCGGGAGTGGTGGCGCGCAGGTAGGTGGCGGCGCGCACGCGCTCCAGCACGGCCTGCGAGAGGCGGTCGATCTCGTTGAAGTCTGCGCGCATGCCCTGGGTCATGATCTCGCCGGTGATGTCGACCATGTGGGCGTGGCGCATGCGGCGGCGGTTGACGACGTCGGTCATCTGCATGCGCGAGTGGGTCTCGTTGGGCTGGGCTTCGACGGCGAAGATCGAGGCGTGCGAGCTCTCCATGTCATCGAGCACGAGCGCGGGCATGGCAGCGATCGGGCGGGGCGCAAGCGCCTCCAGGACGAAGGCGTTCCACGTGCAGCCGACGCGGTCGAGTTCCGCGACGATCGACGCGGCGATCTGCATGCACGCCTCGTCGGTGATGAGGGTGACCTTCTCCGCGGGCCCGATGTGCAGGCAGGTGGTGACGGCGTTGCGCGCGCCCGTAGAGTACTCGGGCGGGAAGGGGACCAGGCGGAGATCGAAGATGGGCTCGCACACAGCCTGGAGCACGGCGTGAGGCGCTTGCTGGGACGCGGCTGCAATTCGAGCCTCGGCTCCAGCTTCAGGTCCCGATCCGGCAGGATTTCCCTCAGCCGTAGTCTTCATGTCGTCATACTACGTTAATGGGAGGGTTTCGTGCGCAGGTGACGCCGCGAGATCTGAAGGCCGGCGTTGAGATTGATTTTGACCGGGCCGTCGCTAGGTCATTGCCCTGCTCGTGCGATAGTCTCATATTGTCCGTATGACCGAGACGACATCAGCGGAAGCGGCATCCACCGGCACGCAGTCGAGCAGTGCAAGCAAGCCAGCCACGCGCCGGAAGGCGGTAAAGCGCCCATCCAGGAAGGCCGCGAAGAAGGCGGCGAAGAAGGCCGCGCCAGCCAGCGAAAGCCTCTTCCTTGGCCGCGACGAGTCGTGGATGCTGTTCAACAATCGGGTGCTCGAAGAGGCAGAGGACGCGAGCAATCCGCTGCTGGAGCGGGTGAAGTACCTGGCCATCACGGCGAGCAATCTGGACGAGTTCATCGAGATCCGCGTGGCCAGCCTGCTGCAGCATATTGAGGACGGATTCAACGCGCCCCAGCGCCCCGACGAGGGCGGGCAGACGCCGCAGCAGCGGCTGGACCGGCTCAGCGTGGTAATGCACGAGTTCGTTGAGGCGCAGTATGCGTGCTGGAACGATAAGCTGCGGCCCGCGCTGCGCGCGCAGAACATCCATCTGCTGAACTGGCGCGACCTCGACGACCGCGCGCGCGCCTATGCGCTGGATTTTTACGAGACCCAGGTCGACCCGCTGCTGACCCCGGTGACGATCGATCCGTCGCATCCCTTCCCGCGGGTGCTGAACAAGGCCCTGTGCATCACGCTGCTGCTGCGGTCGAAGCGCAGCGGCAGGTCGGGGCCCAGGCCTCCCGCCGCGCTGGGCGTCGTCACCGTACCGCGCGCCGTGCCGCGCCTGATCCCGCTTCCTCCCAGCGCGGAGGGGCGCAGCGACTTCATCATGCTGCACAAACTCATCGAGTCGCAGGTGGAGCGCATGTTCCGCGGGTACGAGGTGCTCTCGCGAGCGCCGTTCCGGGTCACCCGCAACAGCAACCTATACCTGCAGGAGGAGGAGTCGCGCAGCGTGCTGGAGAGCGTGCGGGCCGAGCTGCACAACCGGCGCAAGGGCGACGCCGTGCGCATGGAGATCGAGAACAGCGCGCCTGAGGAGATCGTCGAGCGGCTGCGCACCAACTTCGAGCTCGATCCGGTGCAGGTCTTCCGCACCAAGGGGCCGGTGAACCTGCTGCGCCTGATGAATCTATACAGCGAGGTTGCGCGCCCCGATCTCAAGTTCCCGGGCTTCCAGGGACGCAAGGTCCACCTCTCGCCCAAGTCGGCGAACCTGTTTGACGAGTTGCGGACCAGAGACATCCTGCTGCACCACCCGTTCGACTCGTACGCGACGGTGGAGGACTTCGTCGAGGCGGCGGTTGCGGACCCGGCGGTGGTTTCCATGGAGCAGACGCTGTATCGCACCAGCGAAGACTCGCCGCTGTTTACGGCGCTGACCGAAGCTGCGCAGACCAAGGAAGTGACGGTGGTGGTCGAGCTGATGGCGCGCTTCGACGAGGCCTCGAATATCCGCTGGGCGCGCGAGATGGAGGATGCCGGCGTGGGTGTCTACCACGGCATCCTCGGCCTGAAGACCCACTGCAAGCTGGCGCTGATGGTGCGCCGCGATCCCGACGGAGTGGTGCGGCGATACGCGCACCTGGGCACCGGGAACTACAACTCCGTGACCGCGCGCTTCTATACCGACGTCAGCCTGCTGACGTCGCGGCCGGAGATCACCTCCGCGGCGCAGGCGGTCTTCCGCTACCTGACGGCGAAGACCGAATCCGAGAGCTACGCCCCGCTGCTGGTTGCACCGCTCAACCTGGCGCCGACGATCCTGCAACTGATTGCGCGCGAGCGCGACCACGCCCGGGCGGGCAAGCCGGCGGCAATCGTGGCCAAGATGAACGCGCTGCTCGACCGGGCGACCATCGAGGCCTTGTACGAAGCGTCGCAGGCAGGGGTGGAGATTGACCTCATCGTGCGCGGCATCTGTTCCCTGCGGCCGGGCGTAAAGGGCGTGAGCGAGCGCATCCGGGTGTGCTCGATCGTGGGCCGGTATCTCGAGCACAGTCGCATCTTCAGCTTCGCCAACGACGGCCATCCCGAGGTCTACTGCGGCAGTGCCGACTGGATGTCGCGCAACCTGTTCGAGCGCTGCGAGGTGATGTTCCCGGTCGACGATCCCGCGCTGTCTGCGCGTCTGCGCGACGAGATTCTGGGGGCCTATCTGAAGGACAACGTCAAGGCGCGCCTGCTCCAGCCCGATGGCAGCTACGTGCGCGCGCCCAGGACCGGCCCGGCCTTTAGCGCCCAGGACCACCTCATGGAGATCTCCATGGCCGACCGTATCGAATCGCAATAAAAGCCTCTGCCTGACGCAATAAAGCCCTGGCCGCCGCAATGGCAACCAGGGCTTTGCACTTTCCGGATCGGCGCTAATTGACGATGTACGTCACCTGGGTGCTATGGGTTGTTACCACAGTTCCCGAGGTGTAGGTCGCAACCACGTTGACATAGTAGTCGCCGACATACGGGTTCGTGCTGGTGGTCGGTGGGCCAGCCTGGCTGCTTCCCCCGCACCCGGTCGCCCCGCCAACCAGGGCAACGGCGAGAGCTACCAGCAGCAGCCCGCCCAGGCGGCGTTTGCGGCGCGGCAACGTCAGCAGCAGCAGGGACGCAATCGTCACTCCCGAGCCCGTGGCGTACCATCTCTCGCCGGTGGCGGGCGCTCTGCCCGGATTGCGCTGTGCCAGCATCGTGCCCGGGTCGAACTTGCCGGGCGCGTTGGGCAGCCGCAGGTCTGCGGTGATGCCGGACAACGTGAGCGTGGTTGACAGGTTCGACGAGGGGACCGTCACCGATGTGGGGCTGAACGTCAGCGTGGGAGCGTAGCCGCTGGTAGATGTGACCGTAGCGGTGAAGGTCACCACGCCGGTGAAGCCGTTGATTGGGGCCAAGGTGATCGTGACTGGCGGGATAGTGCCGCCCGCGGCAACCGTCAGAGTCGCATTGCCTCCAGACACGGTCACCCCGGTACCACTTGGTGTCACCGAGAAGTCTGGGCACGCGTTGGTCGTCACCTGCACTTCAACCGGATTGACCACCACCGAACCGTTGGACGAGTACCCTGTTCCGCCTGTAAGCGAGACCTCGCCCGCGTCGAGCGCTGGTCCCTTCGAGCCCTGGTAGTTCACGTCTCCCGAGTAGGAGGCCTGTACGACACTCTGGCCAAGGTTGGAGCAGCTCGTGACCCACGAGTAGCTCGCCATTGCGGGGGTTCCGTTCAAAGTTACCGCACTGCCCAGGGCGGCATTGTTCCCCAGGAACTGTACGTTGCCGGTCGGAGTGGCGGCTGAGCCCGTCACCGTCGCTGTCAGCGTCACCGTAGCGCCCGCAGCCACGGTAGCTGGCGTTGCCGAAAGGGTGGTCACCGAGGTGTTGGCTCCCAGCGATCCGTTGCCGAGTGCCGTCACCTTGGTCCAGTCAGTCGCAAGGTTGCTGACATTCACGCTGCCCCAGCCCGTGGCGAGGTCGTAGCCCGCGACGGCGCTGAATCCGGTGGACCCTCCGTTGCCGCAGTTCGGCGTTCCCGCAACGCACGGCATCGCATTGCTTCCCGTGGTGATGTCGTTGAACACAGATGTCTTATAGGTGCTGTTCCCGAGGGCGTACAGGGTTGGATTGATGTTGCCGAGCCTGGAGTTCAGCTTCTGCTCGATGAGAGCCAGCATTCCGCCGAAGATCTGGGAGTCGAACGATGTGCCTCCTTCGGCATCCAGGTCGCTGTTGGATATGCGGAACCCGCTGGTGCAGGACGCGCCGGCGGCAACATTCACGCAGAAGAGAAAGGGGTCGTGGTTGGGGGACGCGCTCAGTGAAATGTCAGGCACGTCGCGCGAAGCATCCGCCGGTGTTCCCACCTGCCACGCAGGCTTGGTGAAAAATGCGCTGGGTCCGCCTCCGCCTCCGCCGAACCCGAAACCGCTGGTCGTATCGTTCCATACCGCCTCGGGGATATAGGAGAGCGCGGAGGAGGCCACGTCGGAGCCCGATGTCCCCGCCCAGTACTGGGTCGCGGCCCAGGTGGTTCCAGAGCCGGTAGCCTCGGCATCGCCGTTGAATTGGGTGCCCCCCATGCTGGTCACGTAGGGCGAACTGCCGGGAAAATCGACTGCGTCGCCTTCGATGGCGAATCCCTGTTCCGGGGCCGCGCCACTGTCGCAGTCGGCTGCGCCCGAGTCGCCGGCCGCCGCCATGATGGTCTGCCCCTGCGCATTGGCCTGCTTGAAGAGGCTGTTTGCGGCAATCATGTCCGTCGAACCCCAGGCGGCCTCGCAATTGCCGTAGCTGGAGGTGATAATCGGGGCCAGGTTGTTATCGATGATGTAGGTCATCGAGTCCGTGCCGGTCGGGCCCGGCAGGGGGTTGACGTCGTTGACAAAGTCGATGGTCGCTGAAGGAGCCATCGCTCCCGACCACTCCACATCGATCGAGGACTCGATAAGATCGCTCTGGGATGGATAGCAGTTATTGCAGCTCAGGGGAGGGCCCGGATCCGTGCCATACGCATGGATGGTGGTGGGAAGGTTGGTCGTGCTCAGACCGGCTGCGCTGCGGAAGGCAAGGACGTCCGCGTTGCCGGCGTTGAGGTCCACCGCGCCCACTATCGCGATGTCGCCGCAGTTGGTGCCGCCAACACTCTTGCAGTTTGCGCCCGTTCCGACGCCCGAGCCGCCCGCGCTCTGCAACGCCGAACTGACGCCGTAGATGGTGTAAACGTCTCCCGGCGCCAGGAAATGGTTTCCCGATGCCGACGAGGTAAACTCCGGCTTCACAGCGCTGGCGCGAATCCGTGGCCTGAACCGGAAGTCGTGCAGTCCGGTGATGGCCGCAACCACGCCCGCAAAGGCGCTGGGAACTTGCGCGTTGGTGACATTGGCGAAATGCATTTCGCCGTTCAACGAAAGGCTGCGTATGCTGGTCCCAAAGGCCGCTTCGGCCCGCGCCACGTTGCCATTGAAGAGGACAAACGTCCCGCCATTGGCGACTCCGGTGACGGTGAAGCCCTGGCTCGTCAGCCACGTCGCAACCTTGGCAATGTCCGGGCTGGAGAGGCCGAACTGCGCCGCATACTGGGCCGGAGTCAGCCACTGGTGATAGCGCGGCGAAGACGGATTCTGCTGGTCGGCAAGAAGCTGGTCGAGCGCCGCGTCCTGCACAGGCGTCATGCTGAAGCGGATCGACATCCCCAGCTTGGTCTCCGCCGGCGCGGGACCCAGGTCCATCGCCGACCGCACCAGGGGGTGAACCGATGCTGAGATCGCGACCTGGCTGGAGTTGGATACATCAGCGGTAATCCGGTTCTGGACTGCGCCCGAGGCAGCCGGAACGCCAATTCCGGCGAGCCCAACGACGTAGATTGCTGACCTAAGAAGAAGCCGGGGGAGGGTGGTGCAAGACATGGATCGATCCTGTGTTCTAAAGAGGTTAGGGCCAATGTTGGGCTGCAACCCGCAGCGCAGCCGGACAACGAGAGCCGTCTTACGACTAAGACGACGGTTCCCCGTATCTGGCTTATAAGCTTAGACCAACCAGCCAACAAAAGGTTGCGGTAGGAGCTAGATAGAGTATTTCCCAGCCCTCACCATATGCCCGGCCACCTCGCGCCCCAGCGCGATGGTGTCGGCGGGGTCGTGCTTCGCCAGCCGCCTCAGGATCGCCATCTGGGTCCGCAGGGCGTCTCCCTCGGCTGCCGCCGCCAGCACCCTGCGCGCGGCCAGTTCCACCGTATTCATGGACTTGGCTGCGTACAGCCGGGCCAGCGCCACCGGGACCGCCGCGGCGGCCGGCGAACCCTTGGCCGCCACTCCGGCTGCGATCTTGTCCGCCCGCAGGATCGCGCTCTCCATGGTCAACACCTCGGTAATCATGTCGGCCAGCGCGGCCATCACCTCCTGCTCGTCGGCCAGCCTGGTGCTGAACCTCTGCGATGCCGCACCCGCCGCGAACAGCGTCAGCTTCTTGGCGTTCGCCAGCAGGTCGTGTTCGGCGGCCAGCGGGCCTTCGCGCTCCTCTTTCGGCGCGGGGCCGGCCATCACCTCGTCCATCAGCGTCTTGATCGCCGGCAGCAGGGCCAGCTTGCCCGCCACCGCCGACTTCAGAATCCAGCCGCTGATGATCAGCCGGTTGATCTCGTTGGTCCCCTCGAAGATGCGGTTGATGCGCGAATCGCGATAGTGGCGCTCGGCCGGGTACTCTTCCACGTAGCCGTACCCGGCGTAGATCTGCACCACGTGGTCGACCACCGCGTCCAGCATCTCCGACACCCACACCTTCACAATCGAGCACTCGACCGCGTACTCTTCAATGCGCTTCTGAATCTCCGCCGTGTCCCCTTTGCCGACTCCCGCCAGCGCCGCATCGATCATCCCAATCGTGCGGTAGCACAGCGCCTCGCCCGCGAAGATGCCCGCCGCGCAATCGGCAATTTTCTCCTGGATCAGCCCGAACTCGCAGATGGCCTTGCCAAACGCCTTGCGCTCCTTGGCGTAACGGATGCCGTTGTTCAGCGCCGTCTTGGCCGCGCCCAGCGCCGTCGCGCCCAGCTTGTACCGTCCAATGTTCAGGATGTTGAACGCGATGTGATGCCCCTTGCCCACCTCGCCCAGCAGGTTCGCCGCTGGAATCGTGCAGTTCGCCAGAATCAGCGGGCACGTCGACGACCCGCGAATCCCCAGCTTGTGTTCCTCATGCCCCACCGTGAATCCCAGCGTGCCTTTTTCGATCAGAAACGCGGTCAGCTTCTCATCGGTAGAACCAGGCACAGCGCACTTCGCGAAGACCGTGAACAGGTCCGCCATGCCCGCGTTCGTGATCCACATCTTTTCGCCGTTCAGCGTATAGCTCGTCCCATCCGCCGACAGCACCGCCCGCGTCCGCGCGTTCAGCGCGTCCGACCCGCTGGTCGACTCCGACAGCGCATACGCACCCACGTACTCGCCACTCGCCAGCTTCGGCAGGTACTTCTGCTTCTGCTCCGGCGTGCCGTACCACACGATCGGCAGCGTCCCAATGCCCACATGCGCCGCAAAGATCACGCAGAAGCTCCCCTGCTTGCCGATGTTCTCCGCCACAATGGCCGAGGTCACCTTGTCCATTTCGAGGCCCCCGTACTCCTCGGGAATGTCGACCGAGGTGAGCCCCAGTTCGCTCGCCTCGCGAATCAGCCGCCGCGTTACGGCAAAGTCCTTCGCCTCGATCGCGTCGTGGGCCGGCAAAACCTCATTCGTCGCAAACTCCGCCGTCGTCTGCGCAATCTGCCTCTGCTCCTCGCTGAAGTCCTCAGGAAAGAAACAGTCCTCAGGCGTCGCGTCGCTGATAAGAAACGCGCCGCCGGGAATGCGCTTTGTCGTGGAAGCAAGCGGTTCAGTCATCGTGCCCATGATTTTCTAACCTTTCACTTCTGCAAAACCTCGAAGATCCCCGCCGCGCCCATGCCGCCGCCGACGCACATGGTCACCATGCCGTATTGGACGCCGCGCCGCGGCATTTCGCGGAGCAGGGAAGCGGTGAGCTTGGCGCCGGTACACCCCAGCGGATGGCCAAGCGCAATCGCCCCGCCATTGACATTCACCTTCGCCGGATCGATCCCCAGCAGTTTGATCACCGCCAGCGCCTGGGCGGCGAACGCCTCATTCAGTTCAATCAGGCCGATGTCGTCCAACGTAAGCCCGGCCATGCGCAGTGCCTTGGGGATGGCATAGACCGGGCCGATGCCCATCTCCTCCGGGTCGCACCCTGCAGTTGCGAACGCAATCAGCCGCCCCATCGCCGGAATCCCAAGCTGCGCCGCCCGCTCCGCCGACATCACCACCGCCGCCGCCGCACCATCCGACATCTGCGACGAGTTGCCCGCCGTCACCGTCCCGCTGGCATGAAACGCCGGCTTCAACTTCGCCAGAGCCTCCAGCGACGTGTCCGCGCGCGGCCCTTCGTCCACCTTGAAAACCGATTCAACCGGCTTCGCCTTGCCCTTCGCATCGATCACCATATTCGTAACCGGAACCGGCACAATCTCATCCTCAAACCGTCCTGCAGCAATCGCCGCCAGCGCCTTCCGGTGCGACTCGAGGGCGAATTGATCCATCTGCTCGCGCGTAATCCCGTAGTGCTTCGCCACGCGCTCCGCCGTCAGCCCCATCGAGAGGTACGAGCCCGGATAGCTCTCCACCAGCCACGGATTCAGCGACGGCTTGTTGCCGCCCATGGGCACAAACGACATGCTCTCCACACCGCCAGCCAGTATTACCTGAGGCCCGCCCGCATCCGCGCCGCCGCCGCGAATCCGATCCACCGCCATTGCGATCGACTGCAGCCCCGACGAGCAGAAGCGGTTGATCGTCATCGCCGAGCATTCGACCGGCAGTCCCGCGCGAAAGCTCGCTACCCGCGCCACGTTCAGCCCCTGCTCGGCCTCGGGCATCGCACAGCCCAGGATCACATCCTCAATCTCCGACCGGTCAAGCTGCGTCACCCGCTCCAACGCGCCGTTGATCGCATACGCCGCCAGATCGTCCGGCCGCGCGGTGCGCAGCGCTCCCCGCGGCGCCTTCCCAATCGCCGTCCGCACCGCCGATGCAATAATCACATCCTTCATCGAACTCCACCCTCAACTAACAACTAACAACCAGCAACTAACAACTAGCCTCTCAATTCCTCAGAGGCTTGCCGGTCTTCAGCGTAAACGCAATCCGCTCCTGCGTCTTCTTCTCGCCGCACAATGACAGAAACGCCTCGCGCTCCAGATCCAGCAGATACTGTTCGCTCACCAGCGTTCCCGGCGTCACCTTCCCGCCGCACAGCGCATACGCCGCCCAGTTCGCCACCTTCATATCGTGGCCGGAGATGAACCCGCCTTCGTGCATCGTCCACACCGCCAGCTTCAGCGTGGCCAGCACGCTCTCTCCGGGCAAAGGGATGTCGGTGCGCGGCAGCGGCGGCGAGTAACCCGCATCGGCAAGCGCCTTCGCCGTCAAACTCGCGTCGGTCAGCAGCCGCGCGCGGTTCATCGTGATGGCATCGGCCGGCCACAACAGCCCAAGCGCCCGCGCGTCCGCAGCCGAGGTCGACACCTTGGCCATCGCAATCGTCTCGAAGTTCTTCTTCAGCGCCTCAAACACCACCAACTCATCGCCGCGCAAGTCCGCTCGCCCCGCTGCGTCCAGCGCCCGCAGCAGCATCTCCTTGCATCCGCCGCCCGCCGGAATCAGCCCGACGCCGGCCTCCACCAGCCCCATGTACAGCTCGGCATGCGCATGCCGAGCCGCCGCATGCAGCGCGATCTCCACGCCGCCGCCCAGGCACATGCCGTAGGGCGCAACCACCACCGGCCGCGGGCACAGCTTGATCGCCTGGGTCATGTTCTGGAAGGCGCGTATGGCCAGATCAATCTCGTCCCACTCCTGGTCCTGCATCGTCAGCAGAAGCTGCATCAAATTCGCGCCGACCGAAAAATTCGCCCCTTCGCCGGTGATGACGAACGCCTCGAAGTCCGCAACCTGCTGGCTCGCCGGCTTCAGCGTCTGCGCAATCAGCGACACGATGTCGTCGCCCAGCGCGTTCATCTTGGAGTGCAGCTCAATGGCCGCCACGCCGTTGCCCAGGTCGACGACCGACGCGCCCGCATTCTTCCGCCTCACGCCCCGCGCGGCCTTGATCGCCGCCAGGCTGGCCGTCCCCTCCGGAGCGATGACCGGCTTGTACGCGCCGCTCACCGCATCGAAGAACAGCCGCCCGGAGGGCACCGAGGCGTCGTCCTTGTACCATGTGGCCTCACCTGATCCGCCGCCGGCCTTCAATAACTTCTCAACTGCAGCCGCAATCGGCTGCCCGAGTGCGCGCATCTTTTCTGTCGTTGCCCGCACGCCCGCCGCGTCCCACATTTCGAACGGCCCAAGCTCCCAGTTGAATCCCGTCTTCATCGCGATATCGATCTCCACGATCGAGTCCGCAATTGGGTTCGGCTTTGGCGGAATGCGATTGGCCGCATACGTGAAGAGCTCGGTCAGCAGCGGCCAGTAGAACGCCTGGGCCTTATCCTTCTTCGCGACGGTTCCGCCTGCCGCGGCGCCATGCAGCAGTTGCGCTATCCGCGCAGCGGCCGGCTCGACGGTCTTCGCCATCTCCAGCGCGGGGAACTTCGGCCGCTCGCTGGGCCGGTACTCCAGCGTCTTCCAGTCCAGCGCCAGCCGCACATCGCGCCCCTGCTCGTCCTTGCCGGCCTTCTTGTAGAAGCCCTGCTGGGTCTTGTCGCCGAGCCATTTGCGCTTGTACATTGCGGCGGCAAACTCCGGCAGCACTACATCCGCGCGCTCGTCGCCGATGCGTTCGGCCTGCACGGCGAAGTTGGCTGCCACGTGCACCAGCACATCCAGGCCCACGAGGTCCCCCAGCCGGAACGTCCCCGTCTTCGGGAAGCCCAGCGCCGCGCCGGTCAGCGCGTCCACCTCTTCAATGGTGAGCCCCTGCTCCATCATCAGGCGCATCGCGTTCAACATGTGGAACGTGCCGATGCGGTTGGCGATGAAGTTGGGCGTATCGTTTGCGCGCACCACCGCCTTGCCCAGCCGCTGGTCGCAGAACACCGCAATCGCCGCTACGTCCGCGGCGTCTGTCTCCGGCGTCGCAATAATCTCCAGCAGCCGCATGTAGCGCGGCGGATTGAAGAAGTGCGTGCCAAACCAGTGCCGCCGCAACTCGTCGGGCATTCCCGCAACGATGCTCGCGACCGGCAGCCCGGAGGTGTTGGTGGTGACGATGGTGCCCACCTTGCGGTGCGCCAACACCTTCGCCAACAGCGCGCGCTTGATCTCGAGGTTCTCCGCCACCGCCTCGACGATCCAGTCGCACTCGGCGATCCGTGCCATGTCGTCGTCGAAGTTACCCAGCGTGATCAGGCGCGCGGAATCAGGCGTGTAGAACGCCGCCGGTTTGGACTTTTTCAGCCCATCCAGCGCCGCCAGCGAGAGCTTGTTCCGGGCGGCCGGGCCGGCCTCGGCGGGCGTGTCCGGCGGCGCCATGTCCAGCAGGACCACGGGCAACCCCGCATTCGCGATGTGCGCGGCGATGCGCGAGCCCATCGTCCCCGCGCCCAGCACCGCGACCCTGCGAATCTGTTTCATCGGTATCGCACCCCAGCGCGAAAACCATTAGACGCAGCAAGACTATGGAATAGCCCTTCTTCCGTCAAATGAAGTTTGTGATCTTTTCGGCCGGTGCCTGGCCTCGCCCGGGCACTGATCCGGTATTGTTAACTTGCCTCATTCTTTTAGAGGGAGGGTCATTCGTGCGAATACGTGGTCTGGTCGGCATAGTGTTGGCGTTTGCCATGGGCTGGGGAGCTGCCGCGCGGGCGCAGAGCCCTGCGAGCATGGCGCAGTACCTCGCCGGCTTCGAGAAGAAGACTACCGTCGAAGTCCTGCCCAACGGCCTCACGCTCATCGTCTGCGAGCGGCCGGAGGCGCCGGTCTTCAGCTATTACACGCTGGTCGACGCGGGCTCGGCCGACGATCCGCAGGGCGCCAGCGGCCTGGCCCACATGTTCGAGCACATGGCCTTCAAGGGCACCGACCAGATCGGCACCACCGACTACCCAGCCGAGAAGGTCGCGCTGGCCAAGGTCGAAATCGCCTATGCCGCGTACGACGCCGAGTACCGCAAGCTGGTCGGCCAGGACCCCGCCAAGCTCGCGCAGCTCAAGAAAGTCTTCGAGGACGCGCAGGCCGCGGCGGAGAAGTTCGTCGTCCCCAACCAGTTTGCCGAGCTTGCCGAGCAGAACGGTGCGGTCGACTTGAACGCCTCCACTGCGGAGGACTCAACCCAGTTCTTCTGGAGCATGCCCGAGAACCGCCTGGAGCTGTGGGCCTACATGGAGAGCGGGCGCATCGCCCACCCGGTCGAGCGCGAGTTCTACAAGGAGCGCGACGTGGTGCAGGAAGAGCGCCGCATGCGCATCGACTCCAACCCCATCGGCGCCATGGTGGAGCAGTTCCTCGCCACTGCGTACGTCGCCCACCCCTATGGCCGCTCCGGCGTCGGCTGGGAGAGCGAGATCAGCCAGGTCAACGCGACCGAGGCCGAAGCCTTCCACAAGAAGTATTACGTACCGGCGAACATCGTCATCGCGGTGGTCGGCGACCTGAAGGCCTCCGAGGCGATGCCGATGCTGACCAAGTACTTCGGCCCCATCCCCGCCGGCCCCAAGCCCGAGCCGATGACCACAATCGAGCCACCGCAGTTTGCGGAGAAGTCGGTCACCATTCGCGAGGCCGCCCAGCCCTTCTATCTTGAGGGCTATCACCGGCCCGACTACCGCGACCCCGACGACTCGGTCTACAACGCCATCTCCGACATCCTCTCCAACGGCCGCACCGCGCGTCTCTACAAGAGCCTGGTGCGCGACCAGAAGATCGCCGCCGACTCCGAGGGCTTCAGCGGATTCCCGGGCCAGAAGTATCCCGGCCTATTCGCCTTCTACGCCGTGCCCGTGCCCGGACACACGCCCGACGAGATGCGGGACGCCATCCACAAGGAGATCGACAAGCTGAAGAACAGCGACGTCAGCGACGAGGAGTTGGAGATGTTCAAGACCCGCGCGCGCGCCGGCCTGTTGCGCGGCCTGGCCGATAACGGCGGCCTCGCGCAGCAGCTTGCCGAGTACCAGACCCGCTACGGCGATTGGCGCGAACTCTTCCGCGAGCTGGACCGCATCGACAAAGTGACCAAAGGCGATGTTCGCCGCGTAGCCAACAAGGTCTTCGTCGAGAGCAATCGCACCACCACCAGCATCATCTTCACACCGCCAGCACAACCGGCCGTGGAAGACGCCGGAGGTGCGAAATGAACAACCACTCCGCGAAGACCCGAATGATGAATTCCAAAGCGTCAGCAAGGATGAGCATGTCCGCAACGAAACTCACGACCTTCCTCACCCTTGCTCTAATCGGATTCATGCCTTTCTCCGGATGCCATGAGACCAGCCATCAGGCTGCGACTCAGCCGCCGCCGCAGGCTGTGGCGCCTACAACTGAAACCCCGGCCCAACCAGGGACGTCTGCGACCGAAGCAACCGCCCAAGCTGAACCGTGGACAAGTATCCCAATCCCCGAGTTGCACGCCTTCAAACCCCAGCAGCCGAAGCGTATCGAGCTGGCGAACGGCCTCGTCCTCTTCCTGCAGGAAGACCACGAGCTTCCATTCATCGATGGAGCGATCCTGATCCGTGGCGGAAGCCGCGACGCTCCGGCCGTCAAGACCGGCCTGGTCACGCTGTACGGTGAGGCGTGGCGCACCAGCGGCAGCGCCACCACCAGCGGCGACGCACTCGACACCGAGCTTGCGCAGAAGGCGGCCAGCATCGAGACCGGCGGAGGCGGCGCTTCCACCAGCGTCGATTGGGGCAGCTTCAAGCAGGACTTCGACACCGTCTTCGGCGAAGCCGTCGATCTTCTCCTCCACCCCGCGTTCAAGGCGGACAAGCTCGCGCTCGCCCAACGCGGCATGTTCACCGGCATCTCACGCCGCAACGACGAACCAGACTCGATCGCCAGCCGCGAGTCCACCAAGCTCGTCTACGGCAAGGACAGCCCCTACGCCCGCCAGGCGGAGTACGCGACCGTAGCTGCGGCCACGCTGGACGACCTCAAGGCGTGGCACGATCGCACCGTCGTGCCCAACGGCATGATCGTCTCGGTCGAAGGCGACTTCGACTCGGCCGCCATGGAAGCCAAGCTGCGCAAGGTCTTTGAGCCGCTGCCGCGCGGCGCGGCCATTCCGCCGCTGAAGGCCGAATTTACCGGCCCCACGCCGGGCGTCTACTTCGCCGACAAGGAGAATGTGGACCAGTCGACGGTCGAGATCGTCGGCCTCGGTACCATGCAGAGCAATCCCGACTACTACGCTCTCAGCGTGATGAACGAGGTCTTCTCCGGCGGCTTCGGCTCGCGCGTCGTCCAGTATGTGCGCACCAAGCTCGGTCTCGCCTACGACGTCGGCGGCAGCTTCGGCGCGCAATACGACCACCCCGGCGTCTTTCGCAGCGTGGTCGGCACCAAGAGTGCGACCACCGTGGCCGCGACCAACGCCGTGCTCGAAGAGATCGGTCGCCTCAAAACCAAGCCGCCCACGCCTGCAGAGCTGAACAAGGCCAAGGACCAGGTGATCAACTCCTTCATCTTCAACTTCGACACCCCGGAGAAGACGCTGAACGAGCAGGTGATGCTCGCCTTCTACGGCTATCCGCCGGACTTCCTCGAGAAATACAAAGACGGAGTCGAGCGCGTCACCTCCGCCGACGTCAGCCGCGTGGCGAACAAGTACATCGACGTGTCGAAGCTGGCGATCCTGGTCGTGGGCAACAAGACACAGATTCAGCCGCCGCTGCCGTCGCTTGGCAAGGTCACGGACCTGGACATCACCATCCCGCCACCGCCAGGCAAGCCTGCCGCAGGTGGAATGGGCGGCGATTCCAGTCACTAGGCCGTTCTCTAGTATTCGTCGAGCACCTTGAAGATTTCGGCGATTGCAATCGCGACAGGCGTGTCCGGCACTGTCAATTCGCCGGAACTGTGCTCGACCGTGTTCGCGCCCGCGCAGACAGCTACGCTTCGCGTCGCGGGATCGACGATCCATACCTCGCGCACGCCCATGCTCAGAAAATCCCGAACTTGCTCGCGCACCCTGGACATCCGGTCTTCAGGGGAAAGGATCTCAACGCACAGCAGCGGAGGTGTGCGGATGATCTGCTCGCACCGGGACCCGTCGCACGCAGATGTCTGGAATGCGAAAACGCGTTGGCGTGATCTGCACCCTGATCTCCGGATTGACCCGAACATACTGTTCGCTCGCCGGCTTTGAAAGCAGTCTTACAAATTGCGCCTGTAAATCGCTGTGGTCTGACTCGCCCAAGTTCCTCTCCTGCACTTCCCCATCCACATAGTCGCAGTCCGGGCTGTAGCTTGTTTTGAGGTATTCGCTGACCGGAATCAGGACATTCGTCGCCATGGGCACCTCGCTCTGCTTCGATTATCCTCCGTTCATTGCATGGAGCCAAGACCATTCGGCATGAGAAGATAGCGGGCATGGAAGTAACCGGTTTCGCAGTAGCCATTATGGCCGCGGGCAAGGGCACGCGGCTCAAGAGCAAGCGGTCCAAAGTGTTGCACGAGGTAGGCGGGCGCGCCCTGCTGCTGCACGTCATCGCGGCGGCCAGGACGCTGGTCCGCGCTGAAGACATCTACTGCATCGTTGGGCACGAGGCAGACCGGGTGCGCGCCGCGGTGGCGTTCACCGGCGTCAACTTCGTCCTGCAGGAGGTCCAGCTCGGCACCGGCCACGCCATGCAGGTGCTCAAGGCCCACCTGCAACTGCCCGGAAACCGCGCTCCCAGACATCTCCTCGTGCTCTCCGGCGATGTTCCCCTCATCCGGCCGGAGACGCTTGCCTCGCTCTGCGAGCTGCATCTGCTGGAGAGCGCCGCCATGACCATCCTCACCGCCGTCCCTCCGGACCCCACCGGCTACGGCCGCGTCCTGCGCCGTTCCCCCGCCTCGCCCGAGGTCACCGCCATCGTCGAGCAGAAGGCGCTGACGCGCGAACAGCTCCACTCGCCGGAGATCAACTCCGGCATCTATTGCTTCAATACGGAGGCGCTGTTCTCGAAGCTCAGCATGCTCTCCACCGAGAATGCCCACGGCGAGTTCTATCTGACCGACGTCGCCGCCATGCTGGTCGCCGACGGCCGCCGCGTCGTCGCGCTCAAGGCCGAGAGCGTGGACGAGGTGCTCGGCGCCAACACCATTGCCGAGGCGATGCATCTCGACCAGGCCATGCGCGCCGCCGCCGCCCGCCGCCTGATGGCCGAGGGCGTCACCATCTTCCGCCCTGACACCTGCGTCATCGATGCCGAGGTGTCTGTTGGCCCCGATACAATCATTGAGCCTTATGTCCAGCTTCTCGGCGCCACCCGCATCGGCAGCGACTGCCGCATCCGCTCCTACTCCGTCATCCAGAACTCCACGCTCGCCGACAACGTCACCGTGCGCAATGGCTGCATCCTCGACGGCGCGCAGGTCGGCGACGGCGCCGTGCTTGGCCCCTATGCGCACCTCCGTCCCGAGAGCAACATCGGCGCGGACGCGCACGTGGGCAACTTCTGCGAGACCAAGAAAACCACGCTCGGCCGCGGCTCCAAGGCCAACCATCTCACCTATCTCGGCGACGCAGTCATCGGCGCAGGCGTCAACGTCGGCGCGGGCGTCATCACCTGCAACTACGACGGCGTCCACAAACACACCACCACCATCGGCGACAACGTCTTTGTCGGCTCGGACTCGACCCTGATCGCGCCCATCAGCATCGGCGACGGCGCCTACGTCGGCGCCGGCTCCTGCATCACGCACCCCGTTCCCGCCGATGCGCTGGCCATTGGCCGCGCGCAACAGGTGACCAAGGAAGGCTGGGCCGCCAAGCGCCGCGCCGCCCGCACCGTAGCGAAGAAAGTCTGACCCGAACTCGCCCGCCGGTCAGTCCCCCACCACCACCGCCAGCGCGAACCCGTCGTGGCCTTTGCTCCCCACGGTCTGGATCGCGGTCGCCGAGAGCCGGGGCTCTGCGGCCATCATCTCGAACATTGCGCGCACTCCCTCGACCGCCGGGTCCGTATTCGCCGCGTCGACGATCGCCCCTTCGCGCACCACATTGTCGGTCACAATCAGGGTCCCAACCTTCGCCAGCCTCAGCGCCCAACCCAGATACGCCGGGATGTTCTCCTTGTCCGCGTCGATGAAGATCAGGTCAAACGGGGCGGCGTCCTCTCTGTGCAGTTGCTTGAGCAAGTCCGCCGCGGGGCCGACGCGAATCTCCACCATTCCGGAGAGCCCCGCGCGATCCAGGTTCGCCTGTGCCACCTGCGCATGTTTCGGTTCGACCTCCAGCGTCACCAGTCGGCCGCCGGTGGGCAGCGCCCGCGCCAGCCAGATGGTGCTGTATCCGCCCAGCGTGCCGATCTCGAGGATCCGCCGCGCCCCTTTCGTCAACGCCAGCACATGCAGCAGCTTTCCCTGGTTCGGAGCCACGTCGATGGAGGGCAATCCTGCCGCCGCATTCGCCTTCAGCGCCGCGTCGAGGACCGGATCCGGCGCCACCAGCCTCTCCGTGATGTAGCCGTCCACCGCGCTCCATTTTTTCTGTTCCATGCTGGTCCCACCTCATCTTTGTCTGTATCGCTCCATCATAAAGTGCTGATGCGCCGCCGCGGCAGCGCCGATAAGTGCAGCAGGCGCCAGGCATGGCGGTCCGCCGGACCAGGCCGTCGCACCAGCGCCAGAGAGCCTCGGGACATGCAGCGGAAGGACATGCCGGCGCAGCCGGAAGATCTGCCGGGACGGCAGGAGCACATCCTGGTGGTCGACGACGAGCCGGCCATGCTCGGTCTGGTCGTCTCCCTGCTCGGATGCAGCGGATACGACGTCACTCCCGCGGTGGACGCGGAGCACGCGTTGCTTCACCTGCAGGACGACCCCGGCTGCCGGCTTGTCCTCGCCGACGTGATGTTGCCCGGCGCCGACGGCCTTACCTTGCTCGATACCATCTGCACCAACTACCCCGGCCTGGCGGTGGTGATCCTGACCGCCGTGCACGACGTCCACGTCGCCGTCAGCGCCTTCCGCCGCGGGGCGGTCGACTTCCTGCTGAAGCCCTTCGACGGCAACCAGCTTCTCGCCGCCGTCGCCCACGCTCTGGAGCACCGCCGCCTGCAGCAGCAGAACGCTGCGTACCGCCAGAATCTGGAGGAGATCATCACCGCCCGCACCAGCCGTCTGCGCGCCACCATGCACGACCTCGAACGCAGCTACGACTTCACCCTGGAGGTGATGGGCGACGCCCTCGATCTGCGCGACGCCGAGACGGAAGGCCACTCCCGCTGCGTCACCGCGTACACCATCGCCCTGGCTCGCAAGATCGGCCTCAATGCGGAGCAGCTTCGCATCATCGCGCGCGGCGCCTTCCTCCACGACATCGGCAAAATCGCCACTCCCGACCGCATCCTGCTCAAGCCGGGCAAACTCGACCCCGAGGAAATCGAGATCATGCGCCAGCACTGCGCGCTCGGCTACCAGATGGTGCGCAAAATCCCCTTCCTGCGCGAGGCATCCGAGATCATCTATACCCACCAGGAGACCTTCGACGGCACCGGCTACCCGCGCGGCCTGCGCGGCGAAGCCATCCCGCTCGGCGCCCGCATCTTCGCCATCGCCGACACCCTCGATGCCATGACCTCGGACCGCCCTTACCGCAAGGCCCTCAGCTTCGATCAGGCCCGCGCCGAGATCGTCCGCTGCAGCGGCAGCCAGTTCGACCCCGGCATCGTCCAGGTCTTCCTCACCATGCCCGAAGCGCTGTGGAACAGCCTCCGCCGGGAGGTCGAGCACGGGACCTCCGGCGCCGTCGGCATCGCCGTGTAGCACCACCCCCCCGCCGCAGCGGCAGGCCCCGGTTGCGCTCCGTCCCAGGTCGGCATACTATCCCTGTGCAATCAGCTTCTGGAGGTGCCTCCATGCAATCCAGCAAACGCACGCCCCAATCCAGCAAACCCACGCCATCCACCAGCGGCAAACAAAAGCTGTCCGAGCAGGAGATCCACGATCTGCTGCGCAAGTACCCCGAGTGGGCGATCGAAAACGGAATGCTGGTCCGCTTCTGGACCTTCAATGACTTCGTCGAGGCCATCGCCTTCGTCAATCGCGTGGCCCGCCTCGCCGAGCAGGCCGGCCATCATCCCGACATCGATATCCGCTACAACCGCGTCAAACTCGCGCTCGTCTCCCACGACGCCGGCGGCATCACCGCGCGCGATGCCGAGATGGCAGGCAAGCTCAGCACCGGGTTCGCGGTAGCTCGCAGCGCCTGAATCCACCGCCATGCGCTCGCTCGCGCTGGGCCGCCTCAGCATCCAGGGAGATGCCAGTCTCGGACACCGGCGCAAAGGACACGTTCTCTCTCCGGGCGTGATATCCTTTTGGGGCAGAGCGGGCTCCGCTCCAGGTTTTCGGCCGAACCGCTGTTGGCAGCGGTTCTCCGGTCGATATAAGTTGCGTCACTGGCCTCCCGGCACGAACAATGGACCGTTCGTGCCGCCTTTTTTTGCCCGGCCCGCCGCACCTGTCCAGCCAGCCACGCCGGATGGACGGTCGCCCCCGGGCAAAACTCCCCCTCCCCGGGCATCTCCGCCGCCAACCCCCCCCACAGGAAATATTTTTCAATTTACGTCTGCCGCAAATTGTGCATCCCATCTACAATCAGCGATAAGCTAGATTTACCACTACGATGCAAGGAGACAATACGATGACGAAGGCCGACCTTGTTGACCGAGTGACCGCTCTCGGCGACCTAACCCGACGCGACGGCGAAATCATCGTCGACACCCTATTTGAGTCTGTCATTGGCGCGCTCAAAGCCGGTGACAAGATTGAGATCCGCGGCTTTGGCAGCTTCCGCACCCGCCAGCGCAACGCACGCATCGGCCGCAACCCCAAGACCGGCGAGCGTGTCGACGTGCCCGCCAAGCGCGTCCCCTTCTTCAAGCCATCGAAGGAGCTGCGCGATTCCGTGAACCCCGGCGGAGTCAAGAGCGTAGCCGCCCCCAAGGCCGGCGAAAGCGTCGACCCCCACCATCCTCCCGCCATGTGAGACCGGCAGGTCCCGGCTGGGTGCACCAGCAGCCCAGGTCGATGAATCCTCAGAGACAGTACTGTCCTTTCTTCTATCGGGCCAGCTCAACCCGGTCTGGCGGTGCCGCCATCAAAATTTGCCATCCAAACCCCAACCTCCCTCATCTACAGAAGAGGAGTTCTCTCCATGCCGATTGCCATTGAGTTCTTCGTCGGCCATGCCTACGCCATTCTTTTCCTTTGGGTGTTGGTGGAGCAACTCGGGCTCCCAGTCCCCAGCATCCCGCTCCTGCTCACCGCCGGGACCCTCAGCGCCACCCACCGCGTCCACTTCACGACCGCCCTGGTCGCGGTCATCGCCGCCTGCATCATCTCCGACTCCACCTGGTTCACCCTCGGACGCCGCTTCGGGAGTGGCGTCATCCGCCTGCTGTGCAGAATGTCGCTGGAGGCCTCAACCTGCGTTGCCAAGACCGAGGGCTACTTCAGCCGCCGCGGCGCCGAAACCCTGTTCTTCGCCAAGTTCGTCCCCGGCCTCTCCACCGTCGCCGCTCCCATTGCCGGCCAGACCGGCATGTCCTACCCGCGCTTTCTGCTCTACGACCTCTCCGGCGCCCTGCTCTGGTCGCTCTCGTTCCTCTTTGCCGGCCGCTTCTTCGGCGATATCGCAAAGCGCAGCCAGGGGTTCTTCGCGCTGCTCAGCCACTTCGCCGCCGTGGTCTTCATCCTCATGGTCGCCGGCTTCTTCCTCTGGCGCGTCGTCAAGCAGCGCCGCTTCCTCGCCCAGGTCCGCGAACTCCGCCTCGAACCTCACGAACTTAAGGGGATGCTCGACTGCGTCCCGCCACCCTTCATCGTCGACCTCCGCCACCCGCTCGACTACCTGCCCGACCCCCGCGTCCTGCCCGGCGCCATCCGCATCGGATCTACGGAGCTGGCTCTGCTTGCCCACCGCATCCCCCGCGACCGCGACATCATCCTCTACTGCACCTGCCCCTCCGAGGAGACCAGCGCCAAAGTCGCCATGCAGCTTCACCGCCTCGGCATCACCCGCGTCCGCCCCCTGCGCGGAGGCTTCGACGGCTGGAAGCGAGCCGGCTACCCTCTGCTCGACTACGTCGAGGAATCCCAGCTGCCCGAACTCCTCAGCCGGTAACCATCCCGGAAGTTACTGAAGTTCAAACCAGTTGTTTTCCACAGTGGGAAAGCTTCTCCCTAATTATTACCTTGTGTTTGCGCGGGTTCTCTGCCACACTCTCGGAATTCGGCCATTTACCAATTGGTAATCCTAGGAGTTCACCCATGCGCCTCTCCGCTCGATCCCTCGTCATTGTCGAGGCGCTTTCCGTCGCCGCATCCACTGCCCACGCCGCCGACATCGACTTCACCGGCGTTACCGGTACCACGGCGTTCGCTCCCAACGCCATCTACGCCGAGAGTTCGGCAGCGCCGTTCATCGCCACCAACACCGGCAGTACGAACTGGTATTTGAATGGCGCTCAGGGCGACCCGCCGCCTGGCATATCAACCGAGAGCGGCGGATCCAATTCCTCAACGACAGATTATCAGCTCACGGTTTCCGATGGCGGAGGTCTGTTCCTCTTCGACAGCCTTGATATTGGGGCCTTCGGCGGCGCCGTGCAGTACACCATCACTGGCTTTGACGGTGCTACGCAAGAGTTCACAACCAGCGGTACGGATTCCAACACCGGAACCGTAGTCGAAATCCCCCACAACCAGGCTGAATACACGCCCTACAATCTGTCTGGCGTTTCCGGCATTGATAACGACGTCACCTCGTTGGTCGTTACCGTTTACAACAGCAATAGCAGCGATCCCTCGTATCTCGACAACATCACCGTCACATCAACTCCCGAGCCCAGCAGTCTTCTCCTGCTCGGCACTGGCCTCATCGGTCTTGGCGCGATTGCGCGTCGCCGCTTCGCTCTGTAGTTCCAACCATTTCCATTTTCCTTCCGGCCGGGCATCGCACACCGCGGCGCCCGGCCGATCTTTTTAACTCCCCAGCTTGAATACCACGGTAATCGTGGTCTGCACCTCGGTTGGCTGGCCGCTCAGCAGGTAAGGCCGGTACCGGGCGGCCTGCACCGCATCCACCGCCGCACGCCGCAACATGTCCGGCCCGCTCAGCGCGCGCAGGCTCTCGATCCGCCCCGTCTTCGAGATCACAGCCTCCATCACCACCGTCCCCTGGATCCCAGCCGCCCGCGCAATCGGCGGATACACCGGCTGGATCGGCGCCAGCAGCATCCCCTCAGTCACTCCCCCGGACACAGGCAACGGCCCCGGCATCTTCTCGGGCCGAACCACCGACACGGCAGGCCCGCTTCCGATGGCGAGCGCGCTCAACGCCGTCAGCGCCCCCGGCCCTCCCGTCCCCATACGCACGTTCGGGTCGAACGCCGGCGCAGGCCCATCCGCCGCATCGCCTGGGCGATGAAACACAAACCGCTGCGTAGTGTTCGTCTGCGGCCCTGCCGCCGGCACGGTCATCGCCGTGGCAGAAGCTGCCGCCGTCCGGGTCTCGACCACCGGCACAGGCGGCTTCACCGGCAGCGGCAGCTCCAGTTGCGGCGCCACCGAGAACGGTGGCAGAATCTGCGGCCGCACCAGCGGAATCGCCAGCAGCAACCCCGCTACCGCCAATTGGAAGGTAAGCGAACCCAGCGCCGTCCACCGCTGAGTACTCGAAACGATCAGCCCGCGCGACTCAACCAGACTTCCTTCGAACATAAGGCACCTCCGAAAATCGGATCGGTGCGCATCTGCGAGGGAATGCGTACTACGGGCTTAGACACCGCCGGCGCGGAAAGGTTCCCGGGTCACTCATTTACTTGGGAGCGGTCTCGCCCGTGGCAGCCTGCTTCGTAAACTCAAACGTGCACGGACGCCCTACGATGCCGAGGCCCGTCTCGCGCGTGCCCGAGCCCTCCGTCTGGGTGAAGTGGACCTTCACGTCGTAGCTGTAACTCTCGCCCTTCGCGGCGAAGACTCCGCGCGCATACTGCCTGGAGGCGACGATGCCGCTGGCCGATACCTTGACGTTGCCATCCTCCCCAATCTTGCCCTCGACCAGCAGGTAGCCGGGCTCGCGCGCCGTCCCGTGCTCTCCGCGGAGATTGCCGTTCTGGATGACGCTCGGAAATTTCCAGGTGTAGCCCTCGGTGTCGCCTTTCGCAGGGCAGGTCAGCGTCGTCTGCCAGTTCCCGTCAAAACGCTCTCCCGCAATCGAAGTCGCCGGCAACAGCACCAGCACGCTAACCACCAACGCAACTATCGTCTTCATGGAGTCTCCTTGGATCAGGCGCCACAAAGATAGGCCCACGTCTCTCGCAATTCAGTGACCCGCATCACGCCCCTGACGCCTGGTACCTGGCGCCTGGCACCTAGTACCATGGCTCCTCATGCAATCCGTCGCCAAGCCCGCCCCGCAACGTGTCCTCTCAGTCGACGTTCTCCGCGGCCTCACCATCGCCCTCATGATCCTGGTCAACGATCCCGGCGACTGGTCCCACGTCTACGCCCAGCTCGACCACTCCGCCTGGAACGGCTTCACCCTCACCGACTTCGTCTTTCCCAACTTCCTCTTCCTCGTCGGCGTCTCCATCGTCCTCTCGCTCTCGTCGCGCATCGCGCGCAGCGCCGGCGGCATTCTAGATCCAACCGGCAAACGCTCGCTCGCCCTCCACATGCTCCGCCGCGCCTTCACCATCTTCGCCATCAAGATGTTCCTCTCCGCCTTCCCCCACTTCCACCTCGGCCACCTCCGCATCTTCGGAGTTCTCACCCGCATCGCCGTCTGCTACCTGGTCGCCGGCCTCATCTGCCTCGCGGCCTGGAACACGCGCCACCGCGCCCGCACCCTCGTTGCCATCACCGCCGTGCTGCTCGTCGGCTACTGGGCCATCATGCGCTTCGTACCCGTCCCCGGCTTTGGCGTTCCCACCCACGCCATGCCGATCCTCGATCCCGACCGAAATCTGGCCGCCTGGCTCGACCGCGGCTTCAACGCCTTCACCCGGCACTGGCTGCACACCGGCTCGCTTTACAACCACACCCGCGACCCCGAAGGCCTGCTCTCGACCCTCCCCGCCATCGCCACCACCCTTATCGGCTGCCTCCCCGGCCTTTGGCTCGGCCGCGTCAACCCAAAAGACGCGTCATCCCGACCGGAGCCGCCGGGTGCCCCATTCAAGGCGGCTTCATCGCGTTGGGTGGGTTCTGCCGCCATCACCTCCGATCGCTGTCTCTCAGGCCTTTGCGTCTTTGGTTTCGAATGCGCCCTCGCGGGCCTCCTCTGGTCCCACACCTTCCCCCTCAACAAGAATCTTTGGACCAGCTCCTACGTCCTCTTCTCCGCCGGTTGGTCTCTGTTCCTGCTCGCCCTCTGCTACTGGCTCATCGACATCCGCCGCCTCAACCAAAAACCCCTCGGCAAAGCCCTGCTCTGGCCCTGGCTCGTCTTCGGCTCCAACGCCATCACCGCCTACGTCGTCTCCAACCTATTCGTGGAAATCGCTCTCTGGATTAAGGTCCCCGCCGGCGCACTCGTCAATCCTGCCAACCCGGCAGCGCCCATCACCGCCTGGCTCTGGACCTACCGGCACATCTTCGCCCGCTACGACACCACCCAGGTCACCTCCGTCGCCTTCGCCCTGGCCTTCACTGCTGTCTGCTTCCTCCCCAACTGGCTCCTCTGGCGCAAAAAGCTCTTTCTCAAAGTCTGAACCGAGTCTTTCTCTCTCTTTGTGCTCTCTCTTTTCCTCCGTGTTCTCTGTGATTCGCTTTTTCTTCTGCGGATTTGCTCAGCAAAATCGCATGTCAAGACCCAAAACAGCTCATCTCGCTCAATCGAAAAGGAATACACTTTGCATGTTTACCCCCTCCAGTTCGATAAACTGTTAATAGGGGGAATCTTCAGGAACCACGCGCCAAGAGGGAGCGCCAAGAAGCCGCATTTGTATATATAAAGCCGTATATACGAACCAATAAGCTCTTTGTTTTGATACAAACGAATGTATATACCCCGGGGGGGTGGTACCCTCCTCAAGTCGAACCATAACCGAGCTTCAGGAGTTCTCAAGTGCCGTACAGCGACCTTCGCGAATGGATCAGCAAGCTCGACAAGGCCGGCGAACTCCGCCGCATCCGCGAGGCCGTCAGCCCCTGCCTCGAGATGTCCGAGATCGCCGACCGCACCGCCAAGCTCGGCAAAGGCACTCCTGCCGCCGGCGGCCCGGCCCTTCTCTTCGAGAACGTCACCGGCTTTCCCGGCGCCAAGGTCCTGATGAACCAGTTCGGCTCGCTCCGCCGCATGCACCTGGCGCTCGATACCGACTCGCTCGACGCTATCGCCGATCGCATCCGCACCCTGATGCACCCGCCAACTCCCGAGGGATTCTTAGCCAAGCTCAAACTCCTGCCCGCGCTGGCCGAGGTCGGCAGCTTCTTCCCCAAGGTCATCCCCGCCAAGGACGCCCCCTGCAAGCAAGTTATCCACAGGTTGGCCGAAGATGGGGGGGGAGGGGGGGTGGATCTCACCGAACTCCCCGTCCTCACCACCTGGCCGCAGGACGGCGGCCCGTTCATCACCCTGCCCTGCGTCGTCACCCGCGACCCCAAATCGGGTAAACGCAACGTCGGCATGTACCGCATGCAGATCTACGACGGCCAGACCACCGGCATGCACTGGCAGCGCCAGAAGAACGCCGCCGAGCACCTCCGCGACCATCTCCGCGCCGCCACAAATCCGGGTGCCCCAGGTCTTGAGAAGACCTGGGATCGGACCACCTCCGACCTCTCCGGAAGGGTCGCGATCATGGCCCAGACCTCCGGCGGCATCGCCCCCGCGTCCGATTCCGCCTCGATCCCCACCGCGACCCTCACCAAGGTCCGCGAAGGCCGCATGGAGGTCGCCGTCGCCATCGGGACGGACCCCGCAACCACCTTCGCCGCCATCGTCCCTGCGCCGCCCGAAGTGGAAGAGTACCTCATCGCCGGCTTCCTCCGCGGCAGCGGCGTCGAGCTAGTCAAAGCCGAAACCGTCGACCTCGAAGTCCCCGCCCACGCCGAGTACATCCTGGAAGGCTATGTGAATCTTGCCGAGTTGAGAACCGAAGGTCCCTTCGGCGACCACACCGGCTTCTACACCATCGAGGACCAGTATCCCGTCTTCCACGTCACCTGCATCACCCACCGCAAGGACCCCATCTATGCCGCGACAGTCGTCGGCAAGCCGCCCATGGAGGACGCCTGGATGGGCAAGGCCGTCGAGCGCATCTTCCTGCCGCTCATGCAGCTCACGCTGCCCGAGATCGTCGACGTCTGCCTCCCGCCCGAGGCCGTCTTCCACAACCTGATGATCGTCTCCATCCGCAAGTCCTACGCCGGGCATGCTCGGAAAATAATGAACGGCATCTGGGCGATGGGCCAGGCCATGTTCACCAAGTGCGTCATCGTCGTCGACGAAGATTGCGACGTGCAGGACCTCGCCGAAGTCACCCTCCGCGTCGCCAACAACATCGACCCCGAGCGCGACATCCAGTTCACCCTCGGCCCGGTCGACACCCTCGACCACGCCAGCCGCCTGCCCAACTACGGCAGCAAAATGGGCATCGACGCCACCCGCAAATGGGTCGCCGAGGGCTTCACCCGCCCCTGGCCCGCCATGCTCAAACAAGACCCCGCCGTCGTCGCCCGCATCGACGCCATCTGGAAAAAGCTAGGCATCGAATGATTGTGTAGCTACGCCTTCACCACATTCGGGTTCGAGATCAGCATGAACGTCACGCTGTCCTCGGTGCTCCGCTTGTGCAGCGTGCCGCGCGGAATCACGAGCATATCGCCCTTCACCATCAGGATCGACTTGCTTCCTGTGGAACCGGTCGCATGAAACTCGCCGGGGCCTATGCTGCGAGTGCCCTTCGGCGTGCCGCCAACCTCGTACAGTGTCGATCCTTCGACGATCTGCACGATGTGGTCGCGATTCTCGTGCCACTCGAACTCGGTGGCGCTCTTATGCTTCTCCACCGTCAGGATGATCTGCACCGGAATCGCCTTTGAGTCAATCAGCCGGTTGTCGCCCGGCTTCGCGTCCAGCGCCGCCATGTCGTCGGCGAGTTCGTTCGCTTTGAACAGCTTGAACGGCTGCGCGGCAGCAACCAGGTCAGCGCCCGGCGCCCCGGCAGCCTGAGCCGCCGCCATCAGGGAATTGGTGAGAGTGAAGCCGGCCGCGGCGGCAATAGGGGCCGTCCGGAGAAAGTTGCGGCGAGATGTGTTCTTAGCCATGCGTGGAAGTGAATCACATTCACCCCCGCTCTGCCAAGGGCTCCGCTTACTCCGCGCTCTTCAGCGCGATCGCCGCCAGGTTCCGCACCCAGCGCTGCGGCTTCTTGTCCCCGGTCGAGATCAGCTTCAGTTCGCCGTCCGCGCCCAGCCCTTTGCCGTCCATCGACGTCGCCACCATCACGTCGCCGTCGTGCTCCGAGCCTTCCACTTCAGTCAGCGAGTAAATGACCCAATACTTGTCCGTCCCTTCAACCCGCAGATAGCTTCGCAGCATCTTCTGCTGCGTTGTCTTATCCGCCACAAACCCGGCCTTTGCCAGCAGATCGCTCAGCGGCACGCCCGAGTAAGTCTCATCGGCATTCGTATGTGCGTTGTGGACCTTGACCGTCTTCTGCGGCATCGCCTTCAGCTCCGCTACCGTGAAGATCGTCGTCTTGCCATCGATGTTCAACGTCAGGTGGGTCGACGGATTTGCCGCCGGCTTCGCCATCCCGCTCATCGCTCCCGATGCGGCCTGCGCCCTTGCCACTGCTCCAAATCCCGCCATGCACACCGCAACCAAGCACGACGAAACCACACGCCTGACCATAGAGTTGCCTCGTGCCTTTCAGCCTATCGCGCCTTCTCCGTGCGCACAAACTCTTGGCCGGAGCGGTCCCCTTGTATACTCAAGGTATGTCGATCCTGAAGAACACCGCCGCCATCGCCAAGGGGATGAGCATCACCCTGGGGCAGATGTTCCAGCCGACCGAGGTGGAAAACTACCCCGACGGTCCCGGCCCGCTGCGCGGCGCGCATCTTCAGGAGCGTTTCCGCGGCAAACACCAGCTCCAGCGCGACGAGAACGGCCTGGAGAAGTGCGTCGCCTGCTTCCTCTGCGCCGCCGCCTGCCCCGCCAACTGCATCTACATCGAGGCCGCCGAGAACACCGAGGAGAAGCGCATCTCCTCGGCGGAGCGCTACGCGAAGGTGTACAACATCGACTACAACCGCTGCATCTTCTGCGGTTACTGCGTCGAGGCCTGCCCCACGGACGCCATCACCCACGGCCACGGCTTCGAACTCGCCAGCCTGAATGCAACCTCGCTGGTCATGCGCAAGGAAGACCTGCTCGTCCCTACGCTGCCCATGCCCGATGCGGTCGCCTCGGAAAGGGACGAAGCCGAAGTCCTCGCTTAGGCGGTCCTCCTGAATCCACCGCACGCGCAGAACCATCAGAGAGACATGACCAAAGCTCACTCACATCCTCTAGAAAAAATTCTTGAGAGCCGCATCGCCATCATCGATGGAGCGATGGGCACGACCATCCGCGCCTACGGCATGAAGGAAGCGGACATCCGCGGCGAGCGCTTCAAGAATTCCACCAAGGACCTGCTGAACAACGGCGACCTCTTCTCGCTCACCCAGCCGAAGATGATCTGCGACATCCATCGCCGCTTTCTGGAGGCCGGCGCGGACATCATCGAGACCAACACCTTTGGCGCCACCAGCATCACCCAGAGCGAGTTCTTTGTGGACGATCCGCGCGAGCACGGCGGCCGCAAGGACCCCGAGTTCTACCAGAAAATCATCGACGATCCAATGCTCAGCAACCTTGCCTGCCAGATCAACGAGCAATCGGCGCGCCAGTGTCGCGAGTGGGCCGACCGCGTCGCCAACGCAACCGGACGCCAGCGCTTCGTCGCCGGGGCGATCGGGCCGCTCACCGTCTCTCTCTCGAACTCGCCCGACGCCGACGACGCCGGCTTCCGCGTGGTCACCTTCGATCAGGTTCGCACTGCGTACAAGGAGCAGGTGCGTGCGCTGATCTCTGGCGGCGTGGACCTGCTGCTGGTCGAGACCATCTTCGACTCGCTCAACGCCAAAGCCGCGCTGGTGGCCATCCGCGAGGTGTTCGACGAGGACGGCCTGGCCGCGAAGGGCCCCAATCAGAGCAACCGGGAACTGCCCATCATGATCTCCGCTGCGGTCGGCCGCGGTGGCGAAACGCTGATCTCCGCGCAAACCACGGAAGCCTTCTGGAACGCGGTGAAGCACGTCAAGCCACTCTCCGTGGGGCTGAACTGCTCTCTCGGCCCGGATCTCATGTTTCCGTTTCTCGGTGAGCTTTCAGAGAAGGCGGACGTGGCCATCTCCTGCTACCCCAACGCCGGCCTGCCCAATCCGCTCTCTGAAACGGGATTCGATCTGGGCCCGGACGACATGGCCCTTCGGCTGGGCAACTTCGCACGCGAAGGCCTCATCAACATCGCCGGCGGCTGCTGCGGCAACACGCCCGAGCACATTGCCGCGATCGCCAAGGCCCTCGCAGGCAAAGCTCCGCGCAAGCTCTTGAGTGAGGTCGCAGCGTGAGCGCGTTGCTCGAGACAAAACCGCTTCGCCTCTCCGGATCGCAGCCCTTCACTCAGCAGCCGGGCGTCTACATCATGATCGGCGAGCGGACCAATGTGGCCGGCTCGCCTCAGTTCGCCAAGCTGATTAAGGCGGGCAAGTACCCCGAAGCGGTCAGCGTCGCCCGCCAGCAGGTGGAGAACGGCGCCAACGTCATCGACATCTGCATGGACGAGGGCATGATTGACGGCGTCGCCGCCATGACGCGCTACCTGCAGCTGCTGGGCAGCGAGCCCGAGGTCGCCAAGGTCCCCTTCATGGTGGACTCCTCGAAGTGGGAGGTCATCGAGGCCGGCCTGAAGTGCCTGCAGGGCAAGGGTATCGTCAACTCCATCTCACTGAAGGAAGGTGAAGAAAAGTTCCGCCAGAACGCCGCGAAGGTGCTGAAGTACGGCGCGGCGGTGGTGGTGATGGCCTTCGACGAGAACGGTCAGGCCGCGACCTACGAGGAGAAGATCCGCATCTGCGAGCGCGCCTACCGGATGCTGGTCGACGAGGTCAGCTTCCCGCCCGAAGACATCATCTTCGATCCGAACATCCTCACCGTCGCCACCGGCATGGAGGAGCACAACAACTACGCGCTGGACTACATCAACGCCACGCGCTGGATCAAGGCCAACCTGCCGCACGCCAAGGTATCGGGCGGTGTGTCGAATATTTCGTTCAGCTTCCGCGGCAATAATAAAGTCCGCGAAGCCATGCACTCCGCGTTCCTCTACCACGCCATCGCCGCCGGAATGGACATGGGCATCGTCAACGCCGGCATGCTTGAGGTCTACGAGGAGATTGGGCCGGAGCTGAAGGTGCTGGTGGAAGACGTGCTGCTCAACCGCCGTCCTGATGCAACCGAGCGGCTGGTCGACTTCGGCGAAAAACTGAAGGCTGCAAGCGGCGGCGAGGCCGCGACGGAAAAGAAGGCCGAAGAGTGGCGCAACGGCACGGTTGAGGAGCGTCTTTCGCACGCGCTGGTGAAGGGAATCGACACCTACATCGAGATCGACGCCGAGGAAGCCCGCGTCAAGCTCGGCCGCCCCCTGCTGGTCATCGAAGGTCCGCTGATGGCCGGCATGAGCGTGGTCGGCGATCTCTTCGGAGCCGGCAAGATGTTCCTGCCGCAGGTGGTGAAGTCGGCGCGCGTGATGAAGAAGGCTGTCGCACACCTAACGCCGTACATGGAGGCCGAGAAAGCCGAAAGGGTTGCAGCCGGCGAGGTGGTCAAGGCGCAGGGCAAGATCATTCTCGCGACGGTCAAAGGCGATGTTCACGATATCGGCAAGAACATCGTCGGCGTGGTGCTCGCCTGCAACAACTACGACGTCATCGATCTGGGCGTCATGGTTTCCTGCGAGAAGATTCTCGAGCGCGCCAAAGCAGAGAAAGCGGACATGATCGGCCTCAGCGGCCTCATCACACCGTCGCTCGACGAGATGGTGCATGTCGCCAAGGAGATGGAGCGCCAGAACTTCAAGCTGCCGCTGCTTATCGGCGGAGCGACTACCAGCCGCGCGCACACGGCCGTCAAGATTGCTCCGCACTACAGCGAGCCGGTGGTCCACGTGCTGGATGCCAGCCGCGCCGTGCCCGTAACGACGCGCCTCCTCAGCGACGACGGCAGGGAGGAGTTCGTGGCGCATTATCGCGCCGAGTACGAGGCGCTGCGCAGGTCGCACGCCGCGCCGCGCCAGAAGGCCGTCTCCCTGGAGACCGCCCGCAGCCGCCGCACGCCGATTGAATGGCACGCCGATTCCGACGCCCTGCCCGTGCCCGCATTCCTCGGAGTGCGCGTGCTGGACAACTTCCCGCTCGCGACGTTGCGCGAATTCATCGACTGGTCGCCGTTCTTCCACACCTGGGGCCTGAAAGGCATCTACCCGCGCATCCTCGAACACGAAGATCACGGCGACCAGGCCCGCCAGATCTTCACCGAAGGCAACGCTCTCCTCGACACGATCATCGCAAAGAACCTGATCGCTGCGCGCGGCGTGTACGGCCTCTTTGCCGCCAACGCCATTGGCGACGATGTCGCGCTGTTCACGGATGCTGCGCGCGCAGTCGAGCTAACTCGGCTCCACTTCCTCCGCCAGCAAGTCAACCGGGAAGGGAATGAGCCCTGCCGCTCACTCGCCGACTTCATCGCGCCCAAGGAGACCGGGCTGGCCGATCACATCGGCGCGTTCGCAGTCACCAGCGGCATTGGCCTAAAGGAACTCTGCGACCGCTTCCGCGCCGACAACGACGACTACAACGCGATCATGGCCGAGGCCCTTGCCGATCGCCTGGCGGAAGCCTTTGCCGAATGCCTGCACAAGCGGGTGCGCGACGAATGGGGATATGGCCGTGACGAGAAGTTCACCCCGGAGGAACTCATCCATGAAAAATATCGCGGCATTCGGCCTGCTCCGGGTTACCCCGCTTGCCCGGACCACACCGAGAAGGGAACAATTTGGCGCCTGCTCGACGTCGAGGCGAACACCGGAATGCTGATAACGGAATCGTTTGCCATGTGGCCTGGCTCCAGTGTCAGTGGGATCTACTTCGCCCATCCGGAATCGCGGTATTTCAGCGTCGGCAAGATCGACCGCGACCAGGTCGCCGACTTGAGCCGGCGCAAGGGAATGAGCGTGGCCGAGGTCGAGCGCTGGCTTGGCCAAAACCTGAACTACGACCCCGCGGAATAGAGTCGGTGTCCGCGATCCGATAGAGACACTTACTTTGCGTTTTGCGCCGTTCCTTGCTTCACGACGACCTGGCGCACCACCTGGTAGTCGGCCGGCGGCTCGAAGATCCTCGGATCGGGCTCGTTCAGCGAGAGATGGTTCACAATGAAGTTCTCGCTCCCCGAGCGCGGGTCGAACCGCTTGGTGATGAGATTCAAGCCAAGCCGCGGCGAATACCAGAACTCTTTCACAATCGGCTCCGACCTGGCATTGCCGAACTGCCCGGCCGGGAGCGTCGTAATCTCGCGCGAGCCGGTCGCGTCCAGGTTCTCAATCGTCTGCTGTCCGAGCGCCTCCTGTTTTACGGAATATCCTGGTCCAGGCGGGGTCGCGCACCCGCACAACTCCAGACCTCCCATCCCATTTGGCATCGCCGACAGCGGAGGCCTGGCGTACGTACTCAGGTAGCAGATTCTCTGCGCTGGTATGCAGCTCAAAAACTCGTGCAGATTCGGATCTGAGTATTCGAGCGCCGTAATTTGAGTAGGCTGCGTATCGCCGTCCGGGCTGAAGGCGCGCCGCTCTTCAAATATCCGTCCGGTATTGTCCCGCGCCACCATGCGATGGTTCTTCACGGTCGCGGTCGACTCGTCGGCGAGGATTCTTGTCCACTCGGTAGTGACGGTCGCGGAGAATGAAGCATTGGTCAAAGGCAAGACTGCGATGCTCTGGATGCGCGTGAAGGTCCCGCCATCGGGAGCGTGCGCGGTCGCTGGATTAGGAACTGGGGACTGCGCAAACGCAAGTAAGCCAATGGCAATTGCACCAAATACCACGAGCGTTTTCATGATTACCTCGATGCCGCCAAGTTTACACAAACCATAGCCCTTGGTTGTATCCATACTGCGACTGTGCTAAAAGTAGATATTCCAGTCTGCCTTACCGCAGATTTGAATTTCATGCAGAGTGGTTGAGGGACGAGCCCTGCGACGCCACGACAACCGGACAGAACTTGGTACCGGTGTCAACTCTCTCCTGGCTGGCCGTTTAGGCGCAGGGAACATGAGATTCGGAGCTCGCAGAGCCGGGCAGGCCTGCACCCGCATTTCTCCTTCCTTCGCCGCCCGCGGCGCCCCCAAGAGAGCCTGAAAGTTTGATCGCAGCAATCGTGTTCCCTCCTCGCTCGGAGAGAGCTTTGATGAATTATTCGTCTACGAATTACGAGCTTGCCTGCAACGAGTGCGGCAAGCGCTATGGCAACCGGCCGCTCTCGGCCTGCCCCGACTGTCTCGCGCCGCTTGAGATCGTCTATGACCTGCTCTCGGCCAAGGGCGTCTTTACGCGCGATTCCATCGCCCGCGGTCCGGCCAGCATCTGGCGCTACGCGCGGCTTTTGCCCGTGCCGGAGGGCTTCCAGCCTGACTTGCCGGTCGGCTTCACGCCACTGATTCGCGCCAGCCGCCTGGGCGCGCGCATCGGGGCCTCCACCCTCTACGTCAAGAACGACGCCGTGTGCTTTCCGACCTTGAGCTTCAAGGATCGCGTGGTTGCAGTCGCGCTCGCGAATGCGCAAAAGTTCGGTTTCGATACGGTGGGTTGCTCCTCGACAGGCAACCTCGCGAACTCTGTCGCCGCGCAGGCCGCGCGTCTCGGCCTCAAGGCCTGCATCCTGGTGCCCGCGGACCTCGAGCCCGCCAAGATCCTCAACACGCTCGTCTACGGCGCGCGCCTCATCCGCATCGACGGCAACTACGACCACGTCAACCGCCTGTCGATCCTCATCGCCGACGAGTACAACTGGGGCTTCGTCAACGTCAACCTGCGCCCCTACTACGCCGAAGGATCGAAGACCGTCGGCTACGAGATCGCCGAGCAGCTCGGCTGGCGCCTGCCGGACAATGTTGTCGTTCCCATGGCCGGCGGCAGCTTGATCCGCAAAATCCGCAAGGCATTCCAGGAACTCATCTTCCTTGGCCTGGTCAAGAAGCCCGCCCGTCCCGTGCGCTTCTTCGGCGCGCAGGCCACCGGCTGCTCGCCGATCTCCGTCGCTGTCAAGGACGGCACCGACGATATCATCCCGCAGAAGCCCAATACCATTGCCCGCTCGCTTGCCATCGGCAATCCCGCCGATGGCCCCGCCGCCGCAAAGATGATTCTGCAGGATGGCGGCTGGGCGGAAGATGTCTCCGATGTCGAGATCGTCTCCGGCGTCCAGGAACTCGCCGAGACCGAGGGCATCTTCACGGAGACCGCGGGCGGCGTAACCACCGCAGTCACCGCGCGTCTCTACGCGGACGGCCGCATCGCGCCCGGGGAGACGACCGTAATCTGCATCACCGGAAACGGTCTGAAGACCACCGACGCCCTCGCCGGCTGCTACGACCACCTCGACGCTCACGCAATTCGCCCGCGCCTCGCCGACTTCGACGCCTGCCTCCGCTCGCTCGACGGAGACCCCGAACCAGAACTCATCGCCACAGGAGAACGCTAGTGTCCATCAAAGTCGTGCTTCCCACCGCCTTCACGCGCCACACTGATGGCCGCAAGCAGTTCGACTCAGCCGCGCCAAATCTGCCTGCGCTGCTGTCGGAGTTCGACAAAACCTTTCCCGCGCTCTCCAACCAGATCAAGGACGAGAACGGCAAGCTGCGCAAGTTCATCAACATTTACATCAACGACGAAGACATCCGCTTTCTCGGCGGCGATGCCTACGCCTTTCAGGACGGCGACGAGGTCATGCTGATCCCCTCGATCGCCGGCGGCTATTAAGACCGGAAGAGAATTGCCGCATCGAGCGATGCAAGAGGAGCGCTACCTCCAGGCGCTCCTCTTGCCGTCCAGTTGAGAACGCGCAATGCATAGCGGATGTTCAGAGTAACGATTGAACAGCACGACGATCAGCGCGCGCAATTGTATCGCTGCCAGGCAACTCAGCGCTCTGCCTTCCCCTCATAGTAAGAAGCAATCCTCGCGCTCAGTGCGAGATTCTCGTTGTAAGAAGCAGGGTCGGCCATGTATCTGATACTTGCAATCGTTCTGGTCGTGATGTGGCTTGGCGGTTTCATCCTGTTCAAGAGTGCGGGCCTGCTCATCCATCTGCTCCTGCTCTTTGCCGTCATCTCCCTCATCATGCACTTCGTTACCGGTCGCCGCTCCGTCTAACCAGCGCACGCAAAACAAAAGGCCGAACCCAGGATTGGGCTTGGCCTCTTGACTTGCGAATTGCGTGAGTTACTGGTGAGCGACAGGCTGCGTTGCCGGCAGGACCGGCGGCATGACCGCGGCCAGCGCCGGCGGCGTCTCCTCAGCCAGCTCCGGCAGCTTCTCTTCGAGCGCGATCTGCAGCACCTCGTCCATCTCCTCGACAAAGTACAGCTTCATCTCGGTCTTCAGCAACTCGGGCATGTCGGCCATGTCCTTGCGATTGTCCTCGGGCACGATCACCTCGAAGATGCCCGCGCGATGTGCCGCCAGCAGTTTCTCCTTCAGGCCGCCAATCGCCAGCACCTTGCCGCGCAGCGTAATCTCGCCCGTCATCGCGATATCGCGCCGCACCTTGATCTTGGTCAGCGCGCTCGCCAGGGCGGTCGCCAGCGTAATGCCCGCCGATGGCCCGTCCTTCGGAATCGCTCCCTCGGGCACGTGGACGTGGATGTCGACGTGCCGGTAGAACTCCTTGCCCAGTCCCAGGTGCTGCGCGCGCGACCGTATGTAGCTCAGCGCGGCCTGCGCCGACTCCTGCATCACTTCGCCGAGCTGCCCGGTGGTGGTCAGCTTGCCCTTGCCGTCGAGCACCTGGACCTCGGTTTGCAGCAGCGTGCCGCCGACCTCCGTCCATGCCAGCCCCGTCACCAAGCCAATCTCGCTCTTCTCGTGCACCTGCGAATCGCGGAACTTCGCCACGCCCAGCATTTCGCCCAGGTTGTCGCCGGTCAGCAGCTCGCGATGCTCCGGTCCGCCCTGTACCACTTTGCGCGCCACCTTGCGGCACACATTGCCGATCTCGCGTTCCAGGTTGCGCACGCCCGCCTCGCGCGTATACCCGCGGATGATCGCCCTAAGCGCGTCGTCCTCAAAGACAATCTGTGCCTCGGTGAGCCCCGTAGCCTCGCGCTGCTTGCGAACCAGGTACTGCTTCGCAATCTCCATCTTCTCCAACTCAGTGTAGCCATGCAGCCGGAGAATCTCCATGCGGTCCTGCAGCGCTCCCGGAATCGTGTGCAACACATTCGCCGTCGTCACGAACAACACGTTCGACAGGTCGTACTCCACGTCCAGATAGTGGTCCTGGAACGATCCGTTCTGCTCCGGGTCCAGCACTTCCAATAGCGCGCTGGCCGGATCGCCCCGGAAGTCCGAAGCCATCTTGTCGATCTCGTCCAGCATGAACACCGGGTTCTTCGTGCCCGCTTTCTTCATGGACTGGATAATCTGCCCCGGCAGCGCTCCGATGTACGTTCTGCGATGCCCGCGAATCTCCGCTTCATCGCGTACGCCGCCCAACGACATGCGCACAAACTTCCGGCCCGTCGCCTTCGCGATCGACATTCCCAGCGAAGTCTTGCCAACACCGGGAGGCCCGACAAAGCACAGGATCGAACCCTTGGGGTTCTTCACCAACTGGCGCACGGCCAGGAACTCCAGGATCCGCTCCTTGATCTTTTCCAGGCCATAGTGGTCGGTGTTCAGGATGGTCTCCGCATGTTCGATCGAGCGGATCTCCTTCGACCGCTTCTTCCACGGCACCGCCAGCAGCCAGTCAAGATAGTTGCGCGAGACGGTCGATTCGGCCGACATCGGCGGCATCGCCTCCAGCTTCTTCAGCTCCTGCAGCGATTTCTCGAGCACGTCCTTTGGCATTCCCGCCGTTTCGATCTTCTTCTTCAGCTCATCGAACTCCGACTTCTCGCCGCGCCCAAGCTCCTTCTGGATCGCCTTGATCTTCTCGTTCAGGTAGTACTCTTTTTGCGCCTTCTCCATCTGCCGCTTCACGCGCGACTGGATGGTTCGGTCCATGTTCAGCTTCTCGATCGCCACATCCAGCACGTCGCCTACGCGCGCCAGCCGCGTCTCCGGGTCGAAGACATCCAATAGCTGCTGCTTCTCGTCGATCCCGAGCTGCAGGTTCGCCGCAATCGTGTCCGCCAGCTTGGCCGGTTCGTCCATGCGCACGCTCGCTGCCATGGTCTCGTGGTTCAGCGACTGCTGCAGTTTCACATACTGCTCGAACAGCGTGTGCACGCGGTGCATCAACTGCTCCACCTGCGGCGTAATCTCAAGCTGCGTCTTTCCCGTGCGCACGGTCGCGACAAAGAAGCCGTCTTCGTCGTTCACCTCAATCGAGCGGGCCCGTTCCACACCCTCCACCAGCACTTTGATGTTGCCGTCCGGCATGCGCACGCTCTGCACGATGTTTCCGATCGTGCCGGTGTCGTAGATGTCGTCTGCGTTCGGTTCGTCGACCGATGCGTCGTGCTGGGTCGCGAGGAAGATCTTCCGGTCGCCGGTCAACGCCTCTTCCAGCGCACGCACGCTCGACTCCCGCCCCACCACGAACGGAGTCATCATATGGGGAAAGATGACCATGTCGCGGATCGGCATCATCGGCAGCTTCCGAACTTCGCCGGTCAAAACGGTCTTGGTTTGATTCGCCATGGTTCTCCCATTAGACGCACAGTCGGCTGCCCGGGGTGCAACCCGGGATCAACGCTTCCAGTGATTGTAATGCCTCCAGCGAAAACCGCATCCCGAACTTTTGGGTGACAACAAAAATGGATATACGATCCCGCGGATCCGCGCAGGTATTTTCAACGCAAGTGCGCTCTTTTACGCCGCTAAACTGTCACTTTGGACAAGAGACGCGATTACCACGGTAACGAAGGCGACTACCCGGCCTTCTCCAGCAGCATGGGCAGGGTCAGGGCGTGCTTCTTCACCATCTCTGCCGTGATCATCAACTCGGTGATCTTCTTGTTTCCCGGCACGTAGTACATCAGGTCCAGCATCAGCTCTTCCAGAATCATGCGCAGCCCGCGCGCCCCCACCTTGCGCTGCAGCGCCTCGCGGGCAATCTCCTTGGACGCGTCGTCGGAGAAGGTTACCTTCACGTTCTCGTAGTCGAACAGCTTCGCATATTGCTTCAGGATCGCGTTTCGCGGCTTGGTCAGGATATCGATCAACGCCGCCTCATCCAGCTCGTCCAATATTCCCATCACCGGCAGCCGGCCCACAAACTCCGGAATCAACCCATACTTCAGCAGGTCCTGCGGCTCCGCCTGGCGCAGCAGTTCGGCATCGCGCTGCGCCCGGATCGGCGTCACCTCGCCTTCCTTCGCGGCGTCCGGATCCGCAATCGCGCGGAAGCCAAGCGCCTTCTTGCCGATGCGCCGCCCAATCACCTTTTCCAGCCCCACAAAGGCCCCACCGCAGATAAACAGGATGTTGGTCGTATCCACCGCCGTAAACTCCTGGTGCGGATGCTTGCGCCCGCCTTGCGGCGGCACATTCGCCACCGTGCCTTCCAGGATCTTCAGCAGCGCTTGCTGCACGCCCTCGCCCGAAACGTCGCGGGTGATCGACGGGTTCTCGTCCTTGCGCCCGATCTTGTCGATCTCGTCGATGTAGATGATTCCACTCTGCGCGCGGGTTACGTCGCCCTCGGCCGCCTGCAGCAGCTTCAGGATGATGTTCTCGACGTCCTCGCCCACATATCCGGCTTCGGTCAGCGTGGTCGCATCCACGATTGCGAACGGCACATCCAGCATCTTCGCCAGCGTCTGCGCCAGCAGCGTCTTGCCCGAACCCGTGGGGCCCACCAGCAGAATATTCGACTTCGACAGCTCCACATCGCTCGAGCGGGTCTTGTTCATCTGGATGCGCTTGTAGTGGTTGTAGACCGCGACCGCGAGCTTCTTCTTGGTCTGGTCCTGCCCAATCACATACTCGTCCAGAAACGCCTTGACTTCTTGCGGCTTCGGAAGCTGTGCCGGCGCTACACCCGGCAGCACCTCGCTGCGGTCATCCTCAAGGATTGAGTTGCACACCCCAACGCACTCGTCGCATATGTAAGCCCTGGGATAGTCGGATGGCGAGGAGATCAGCTTTGCGACCGCATCCTGCGACTTGTGACAAAACGAGCAGCGAAGCGATTCGTCTGAACCGCGGGATGTTTTCATGGTTGCGGCAACTCCTGGGGTCGACCGGTGGTGCTGCGAACCTCTTAAGTCTACACCCGAACCCACCTCCGCCCGGGTACACCGAAGTCACCGGAATACGTCTTTTCGGTTACCCCCGAACCTCGCCATGCACTTATCAAAAGAAACAACAAACCCCGGCGACGAGGCCGGGGTCTGAAGACGGAACCGCCCGCGAACTACATCCGCGGCCGGTCGATAATGTCGTCGATAATGCCGTACTCCTTCGACTGCTCCGCCGTCATGATGAAGTCGCGCTCCACGTCCCGCTCGATCCGGTCCAGCGACTGGCCGGTCGACTTGCTCATCAGCTTGTTGGTGATCTCGCGGATGCGCAGAATCTCGCGCGCGTGGATGTCGATGTCGGTGGCCTGTCCGCTCAGCCCGCCCATGGACGGCTGATGGATCAGGATGCGCGCGTTGGGCAGCGCGAACCGCTTGCCCTTCTTGCCCGCCATCAGCAGAAACGCGCCCATCGATGCGGCCTGTCCGATGCAGAACGTCACCACGTCGTTCTTGATGTACTGCATGGTGTCGTAGATGGCCAGCCCCGCCGTGATCGAACCCCCAGGCGAGTTGATGTAAAGCTGGATGTCCTTCTCCGGGTCCTCGCCGCTCAGGAACAGCATCTGCGCGATGATCACGTTCGCGATGTTGTCATCGATCGGCGTGCCCAGAAAAATGATGTTGTCCCGCAGCAGGCGGCTGTAAATGTCGTAGGCGCGTTCGCCCCGGCTCGTCTGCTCGATCACCATCGGTACTAATCCCATGTTGCTCCCTCTTCTTTCTGTCTCGCTGACTTGCTAACTGGCTGACTCGCTGCTCTTCTAGCTCGCCAGCTTGTCGTAGAGCACGTTGCTCGTCTTCTCCCGCCGCAACTCCTCGCGCAGCCGGGCCATTCCGCCATCTTTTGTAAGCCGCTCGCGTAGCGTATCGTACGGCTCGCGCGTCTGGATCGACAGCATCATCACCTCGTCGTCCAGTTCCGTATCGCTGACCGCGACCTTCTCGGCGTCCGCGATCCGGTCCACCACCAGCGATGCGCGTACCTCGCGCTCCGCCTCGTCGCGCTGCGCCGCGCGCAGGCGCCCGAAATCCAGCTTGCGCATGTCGTCCGGCTTCATGCCCTGCTGCGCCAGGGCCCGCAATCCGCGCTCCAGCCGCGCATCCACGCGCTGCTGCACGAACGACTCCGGAACCGGGAAGTGGTATCGCCCGATCAGCTCGTCCAGCATCTTGTTCTTCGCGCCGGATTCGAGCGCTGCTTTCTTGCGCCGGCCCGCGCGCTCCCGTAACTGGTTCTCGAACTCCTCCCACGTCTCACTGCCGCCGAGCTGCTTCGCCAGCTCCGCGTCGCGCTCCGGATAGGTCTTTCGCTTGATCGCCTTCACGGTCACTTCGTAGCTCACCGTCTGTCCCGCGAGCCTGCGGTCGCCGAAGTCCGCGGGATACACCACCTCGAACGTCAACTCCTGCCCGACCTTGGTCCCGCGCAGCGCATCGTTGAACGCCGGCAGCGTGTTCTTGCCGCCAATCTCGATCAGCACGTCTTCGCCGGTCAAGGGCTCTGCGGCTGGCTCCTTAGCGGTCACTCCCTCTTCCGTCACGGTCTGCGCCAGCGGCTGAATCTGCCCCTTGAACTGGATCTCCGCCCAGTCGCCTTCCACCAGCGCGCGCTCCTCTTCCACCGGCTCCACGGTCGCCTGGCTGTCCAGCATGCGGTCCAGTTCCGCTTCAAACTCTTCATCAGTCAACTCAACTTGCGGCTTCTCCACGCGCACCGTCTGGTACCCTGCCACATCGAACTCCGGCAGAACCTCGAACGCCGCCTTGAAGCGCAGTGGCGCGCCGTCTGTCAGTTGCAGGTCCAGCAACTGCGGCTCCGACACCGGCTGCAGCTTCCGCTCCACGATCGCCGTCCGGAAGCGCTCCGAAACCAGCGACTCCAGCACCTCCTGGCGCAGTTCTTTCGCAAACTTCGACCGCACCAGCGACTCCGGCACCTTGCCTGCCCGAAAGCCGGGAATGCGCGCCAGCTTCTGGTAGCGCTTGATCACGGTCTTGTAGGCCTTTGAGACCTCATCCGCCGGGACCTCGACCTCGACCTCGCGCGTCAACTGCGGATTCAGCGTCGGCCCCTGCTGATGTTCATGATCGTGATCGTGTTCGCCATGATCATGATCGTGCTCAAGGTCGTGTTCGTGTTGCTCTGCGGCTGCGTTCAACTCCTGATCCGCAGTCTCGCTCGTCGCTATCTCGTTTGTTTCCGTCATTTCACTCGGGTTCAAATCAATGCCTTCCAGAAGCGCCCGTAAATGGGCCGCCGCCGCTTTCACCCCAACGAGCAAAGACCGCTCGTCGGGGACCCCGCTGCTTTCACCCCAACGAGCAAAGACCGCTCGTCGGGGACCCCGCCGCTCCAGTCCACGGCGTCGAGGGCGGCCGACGCCTCTCTTCCACTCTACGAGTCTTGCTTGGGAAGGGTCAAACCCGCGCAACCCGAGGACGCGCGTCTTCCCGCTACATCGGCGGCTCACCGCCGGCCAGCGAGAACAGTTCGAGCCGCACCTTCCACTGGGTCGATTGACCCGGCTGCAGCACCACCATCCCCGTGTCAGTCTGCTTCTCCCACTCCCGCCCGAACGGGTCGGGGTAGTTGAACTGTGGCTCGATCGACACGAAGTCCGCATTCGCCGGTGCAACCACGCGCATCGCCTTGATGGTTGGGCTCAGCGCGGTCAGCCGCAGCCCGTAATTGCCGACGGGATCGCTCAGCTCTGCGATCGGCCCGTCGTCCAGAAGATTCTGTTCGAGCGCGACGAAGCACTCGTCCAGGTCCATCGTCCCCAGTTTCGCCCCGCTATGCGCCGTGAAGTCGTAGGGTGTGCCCGCCACCGGAAGCAGCACCCCGGTGGGCATATCCTTGTCCCGATTGCGCACCTCCGCCCGCATCTCGCCTGGAATTCGCAGGCGCAACTGGCGTCGGTTGCCGTCGAGAATCGCAAACCGCGGGTCCCATCCCAGGCCGATCGGTTCAGGCTCATCGCCCGTGTTGCGTGCCGCTATGGTCAGGTCGATCGAACGGCTGCCGAGCAGCACCGTGATGGTGAAGTCCGTCTTCGACGGCCACAGCCCGCCAAAATCCCCGGCATGGAAGACCGCCTCTGCGTCTCCGCCGTCGGGCAAGGCCGGCGTCCGCACAGAATCCGATGGCTCCGCGAGCATTAGCCCATCCCGGGCAACGGCGTTCGCACCGCCGCTCTCTGCCGACGGCAGAGTGATCGTTTGCCCCTGCCAGGCCGCAGTAGTGTGGCCGCCTTCGATCGGCGTTCCCCAGATGCGGCCCGCCCACGGCGCTTCGAATGCGCCTCCCATGGTCACGCTTGCGTGCCCGTCCGCGTCCTCGCCTTTGCCGGTCATCGCCTTGGCCGCGCCCTCGACCGCCGGCGATGCCATTAGGTTCACCTCGCCTTTGCCGGGAATATAAGCCGTAATCTGCAGCACATTCATCCCCCGCCCAGGCAACATCGTCACCGAGAGGAACTCCGGCGTCGAGTCGCCCATCAGGCGTGTCCGTATCAACGAGACCGCCTCCTGGCCTCCGGGCCGCGGTACCGGAGCATCCTCCCGGGCGTCCGCCATCTCTGCCTTCAGCTTGTGGAAATTGCCGCGCATATGTTCGCGATACCCGATGGTCAGCCCCACCAGGACGCACCCCAGCAGAAAGCCCGTCACCCAGCCGGACCGCATCACGTTCCTTCGCCAAACTTGGGCATACAGCGTGGAGAACCACTGCTTCACAATCGCGAGATACATCCTGCCGACCCGTGGGTCTTCCAAGTTCGCGCCCGTCCTTCTTCTTAAGCTCGCATGTATTCTATCTACATGGCGGTCGTCTGGGTTTTCGCTCGCGCAACCGCCATTCCTCTCCGGTGAAAACGATCCGTCGCAACGCGCCCAGCCCGCCGCCCCCGCTTCGGGTCTCTCAGCCCAGGTCTCTCGGTCGGCTTCCGGCCCCGGCTCCCGACCAGGACCGCGTCCGCAACGCGATCATCGCCTGCGAGCTCTGCCCCCGCCTGCGCGACTACTGCGCCCGCATCGGCGAGACCCGCCGCCGCGCCTACCAGGACCACGATTACTGGGCGCGCCCTGTCCCCGGCTTCGGCGATCCCCGCGCCCGTGTGCTGATCCTCGGCCTCGCTCCCGGCGCCCACGGAGCCAACCGCACCGGCCGCCCGTTTACCGGCGATGGCTCGGGCGACTTCATGTACCCGGTCCTCCACGAGCTCGGCTTCGCCTCCCAGCCCCGCGCCATCTCCCGCGACGATGGCCTCCGCCTCCGCGACGCCTGGATTGGCTCTGTCGTCCGCTGCGCCCCGCCCGGCGACAAGCCCACACCCCAGGAGATTCGCAACTGCAGTGTCCACCTGGCGGCCGAGGTCAACGCGCTGCCCCGCGTCCGCGTCGTCGTCTGCCTCGGCAAGATCGCCTGGGACGGCTTCCTGGCCCACCTGTTGCACGCCGGCGTCATCGCCCGCCGCTCCGACTACCGCTTTGCCCACGCCGCCGAGTACACCCTGCCCAACAACTTCCACCTGCTTGGCAGCTACCATCCCTCGCTGCGCAACACCAATACCGGACGCCTGGACCGAACCATGTTCGCCCGCGTCTTCACCCGCGCCCTGGAACTCGCAGGCCTCAGCGGAGATCCCTTCGCGCAAACTTAACACAACCAATCCCGGCATCGACGAGTCTAATCTTCAGACGACAAACATTTCGCTCTTGAGGGAGACGGTATGAGTGCAAAGAACGTTTGGATCGCTTTTGGCTTGGGCGTAACGGCGGGAGCTGCCGTCGCTCTCCTCTACGCGCCACAGAGCGGGGCGAGAACGCGCCGCCAGATCAAGAAGAACATCGACGAGAGCGTCGACTATCTTGAGGACGCGGCAGGCTACCTCCGGGAGCAAGCCGACTACCTCAGCAAAGAAGCGCAGAAGACCATCAAGCGCACCAAGGGCCAGGTGGAAGACGTCGTCGATAAGGCCGCCGGCGTCGTTACGGACGCGGTAAAGAGCGTCCAGTCCCTGATGTAGCGCCGACCGGCACAGCCGAATCGAGCAAGATCAAGGGCAAACGCCTCGGCAATGTCCGAGGCGTTTGCGCTGCTCGCAGAATGGGCTGGCCCTTACTCCGGCGGTCCCGCCGTCACCACAAAATACGCAAGCTCCGTGTCTCCCTTGTTTGCGATCCAGTGCTCATCGCCAGCGCAGCACAGCCCCACATCGCCGGCCTCCATGGTGTGTTCGGTTCCATTCAGGTAAAGCGTCGCCGTGCCGCGCTGCACCAGCCATATCTCGCTGTGCTTGTGTGTTCCCACCGCCTCATGCGGTGCGCCCGGCGCCTGTACCGACTCATGCATCTCCAGGCGAATCGTGCCCCCGGCGAGCATCCCCGCCAGGAACTGGTGCGACTCATGCCCGCCCACCATCCCTTTCCCTGGTTGCGGCTTGAAGACTCCCGAGGCAAGCTCCTTCATCGGCCGTGGTGCCGGAGCCGCACCTGCCGCCGCCGGAGCAGCCGCCTGCCCCTCGGTCTGTGTCGCCAGCGCTGCGGTCCCCAGCAGCGCAGCCAGCATCCCCGCAAAATCCCTGCGATCCATGGTTACACCTCCGGAAACACAATACACGACTGCAGCAGTTGTGTATGATACCGGAAGTTCCGCCACCTCAACCTGTTTTGAAAGAGACCGCATGCGCCTATGGAAATCTGTCCTGCCGTTCATCCTTATCGCGGGCCAATCGATCGGTGCTCAGTCGCCGACTGTTCCTGCGACCAGTCGGTTTGTCGGCACCTGGAGGCTGATCTCTCGAGTGAGAATCCATGATGGAAAACCGGTCAAAGATGTCGAATGGGACCGCCATTCGATCGGCTACATCATGTACGATGACAGCGGTCACATGGCTGTTCAGATAATGGCGACCGACAGAACCGGAAACATGGATTGCAGTAAAGTTCCCGATGCAGGCTCCAACAATCCTTCATACTGCGACGGTTATGTCGCTTACTTCGGCACCTACACCATAGACGAGACCAATCGTACCGTCACCCATCACGTCGAAGGTACGGTCTTTGTCAGGGACGTTGGCAAGCATCAGGTGCGACACTATGAGTTTTCCGGAAACGAATTGCGATTGAGCGTCCTGCCGACTCAGCCCGGAGAAGACACATACGTTCTGCGCTGGGAGCGAGTTGCCCCCATCAGCCACTGAAACTGAAAAGGGTCCACCACATAGGTGGACCCTCTTTTCATTCGTTTTGCATAGCGTCTAAACAGCAGTCAGAGCCAGCCCTGCAACCTTTTCGTCGCCATCGCCACCGTCCGCCGAGATCGACCGGTAGAACAGTTGGTTGTTTTCCAGGTACACCTCGAGGAACGCCGGCCGCTGCGCAATTCCGCCAGCAATCAGCGCCTCCGACAGCGGATCTTCGACGAACCGCTGCAGCGCGCGCCGCAGTGGCCGCGCCCCATAGCTCCGTTCCGAAGATGTCTTCTCCAGAATCCACTGCTTGGCGTCGTCGGTCACACTCAGCGTGATCGCCTTGTGCACCAAGTTGGTGTTCAGTTGCTGCACCAGCAGCTCGATGATCTGCATCAGGTCCGAGTTCGTCAGCGACATGAAGATAATGATCTCGTCGACGCGATTCAGGAACTCCGGATTGAAGGTGCGCTTCACCTCGCCCTTCACCAGCTCCTCCATCTTGTCGAGAATCATGGATTCCTTGCCGCTCTGGAAGCCCAGTCCTTCGCGCTTCTGCAGGTGCTTAGCCCCGATGTTCGAGGTCATCACCACGATCGTGTTCTTGAAGTCGACGGTGTTGCCCAGCCCGTCCGTCAACTGGCCGTCTTCAAACACCTGCAGCAGCAGGTTGAACACATCTGGATGCGCCTTCTCGATCTCATCCAGCAGCACCACGGAGTAGGGCGACCGCTTCACCCGCTCGGTCAACTGCCCGCCTTCCTCGTAGCCCACATATCCCGGAGGCGAACCGATCAGCTTACTCACCGAGTGCTTCTCCATGAACTCCGACATATCGAACCGGATCAGGCTCTTCTCGCTCCCGAACAGGAATTGCGCCAGGGTGCGCGCCATCTCCGTCTTGCCCACGCCGGTCGGCCCCAGGAACAGGAAGCTCCCAATGGGCCGCGCCGGGTTCTTCAACCCGGCCCGCGACCGACGGATCGCACGCGCCAGCGCCGAAATCGCCTTGTCCTGCGAGATCACGCGCTTGTGCAGCTCTTCCTCAACCCGCAGCAGCTTCTGCGTCTCCTCTTCTTTGATCGAGGTGATCGGCACGCCCGTCCAGCGGCTCACCACGTCCTCGATATCCTCGCGCGTCACAATCCCGGCTGATGAGTCGTCGAGATGGTATTTATCGCGTAAAGCCCGCAGGTTCTCCCGCTCCTTGCGCTCCTCGTCCGAGTAGAACCGCGCCTTCTCGAACTCGTGGTTCGCAATCGCATTCTCCATCCGGTGCACGATGAACTTGATCCGCTTCTGCACCTCGGTCAGCTCTTCGGGCAGGGAAGTCTGGCGCAGCTTCACCCGCGCTCCCGCCTCGTCGATCAAGTCGATCGCCTTGTCCGGCAGGAAGCGGTCCGGAATGTACCGGCTCGAATGCGACACTGAGAAGTTGATCGCATCGTCGGTGTACGAGACCGCGTGGAACTTCTCGTACTTTTCCTTGATCCCCTGGATGATCTTGATCGCATCTTCCTCGTTCGGAGGCGGCACTTTGACCGCCTGGAAGCGCCGCTCCAAAGAGCGGTCCTTCTCGATCGATTTGCGATATTCCGCCGGAGTCGTTGCGCCAATGCACTGGATCTCGCCGCGGGACAATGCGGGCTTGAGTATATTGGCGGCATCGAGCGACCCTTCCGCCGACCCCGCCCCCACCAACGTGTGCAACTCGTCGATGAACACGATGGAGTTCTGGCTCTCCATCAACTCCTTCATGATCGTCTTCAGACGCTCTTCAAACTGCCCGCGATACTTCGTCCCGGCCACGATCAGCGACAGATCCAGCGCCAGCACCCGCTTGTCCGCCAGGAAGCTCGGCACCTCGCCGTCGGCAATCTTCTGCGCCAGCCCCTCCACAATCGCCGTCTTGCCCACGCCTGGCTCGCCGATCAGTACCGGATTGTTCTTCGTCCGCCGGCACAGGATCTGGATCACGCGCTCGACTTCATTGTCGCGCCCAACCAGCGGATCGAGCTGCTGGTCCATGGCGCTCTGCGTCAGGTCGCGCGAAAACTCCGAAAGCAGCGACTGCTCGCCGCGCTGCCCTTTGCTGCTCTGCTGTTGCGGGGCCTTCTCCTGCGTCGTTCGCTGCAGTTCCTCGCGGATCGCCGGCAGGCGCAGCCCGCGCTCGGTCAGGATCTCCGCCGCAAAGCACTTCTCTTCGCGCAGCAATCCCAGCAGCAGGTGTTCCGTGCCGATGTGCTTGTGCGAAAGCCGCTCGGCCTCTTCCGCCGCGTACGCCAGCACCCGCTTGCACTCGTTCGAGAGCGGCAGATCGACCGAGGTCGACACCTTCTCCCGTATCGTCGTATGCCCTTCAATCTGCTTCCGAATCGATTCCACTGACGCATGCGACCGCAGAAAGCGATTCGTCAGTGCCTTGTCCTCCCGCAACAACCCGAGCAGCAGGTGCTCGGTCTCGATGTACGGCGACCCAAACTGACTGGCCTCGTACCGCGCAAAGAAGATTACGCGGCGCGCTTTCTCCGTATAGCGTTCGAACATGTTCCCCCTTCAAGCCGGCCACTGCACCTGCCCCAGGATTTCCGAGACCGCGATGCAGCACCATCGGTCGAGCCCGTCTCCGCGCCAGTCGCTCGCGGAAACCCTTCAGGGTGTCACCGGAAAATAGACCTCCGGGGTGCAGATCACCCATTCCACTCCTTATAGTGTAGACGCTGCGCCAAATATTCCCAATCACTCGAAAGTTTCGACTACCGTAACACCCTTGGTTAGATGTGCGCCATAAAAAATCGCACCAAATCTGGTGCGACCGGAAATCGAACACCTATCCCCTGGTTGTCATTCCCGTAGGGAATCTATTTCTACCTTCTACTTTTCACGCGCAGCATCCAGAACGGTACGAAGTACCCCATCCCGCAACCGCAGGACCCGCCCGCATCGCATCGCAAACTCCATGTTGTGCGTCACCAGCACGCTGGTTAGTGGATGCTCCCCATGCAGCTTCTGGATCAGCCCAAACACCGCCTCCGCCGTCTTCGCGTCCAGGTCCCCCGTCGGCTCGTCCGCCAGCAACAGCTTTGGCCCGGTTACCAGTGCTCGCGCCAGGCTCACCCGCTGCTGTTCGCCGCCGCTTAGCTCGCCCGACCGGTGCCCCGCGCGTGCCGCCAGCCCCACCTCGCCCAGCCACGCCCGCGCCTTCTCCAGCGCCTCAGTCCGCCGCACCCCGCGCGCCAGCAGCGGCATCGCCACATTCTCCACCGCTGTAAACTCCGGCAGCAGGTAGTGGAACTGCCACACATACCCCACCTCGCGGTTGCGAAACTCAGCCGCCTGCCGTGCGTTCAGCCCGCCCAGTCGCGTCTCCGCAACCCAGACATCGCCCTCCGTCGGCCGGTCCAGCGCCGCCAGCAGATGCAGCAGCGAGCTTTTTCCCGACCCGCTCTCGCCCACAATCGCGACCATCTCGCCAGCGGCCACCGATAAGTCCAGTCCCCGAAACAGCACCACCTCGCCGCGCCCACCGTCTCCACCCGTGCCCCCGCTCCCCGCCACAGCCGGATAGATCTTGGTCAGCCCCTGGGCCCGCAGCATCGCGCGCACCTCCGCGGGTGGCCCATCCTTCACCGCTTCATTGTGAAGGGTGGAGTGCCTTCCTTCCGTTGTCCATGGACCTTTCCCCACGCCGGCTTCGCTCAACTCAGACCTTCCAATCCTTCACTCAAAAGCCTCAGGGCTTCACTCTCACAAACGTAAACTCGCACGTGCGCGGCGCCACCCAGTGGCCTTTTCCGCGTGCAGCCTCGAATCGCGCCGTTACCGGATGCTGCCACGGAACTCCTCGCCCCGTGTGATTCAGATTGTAGTCGGCGAGCCCCGTCAGTCCCTTCGCCAACAAATCCGCAACCCCATCATCCCCGATGCTCCCGTCCAGCGACATCCACGCCGGTTGCCCCGCCGTGCCATGCTCGCCGTGCAGCACCGAATCCCTTACCTCTGCCCTAAACTCCCACGTAAACGGCTCCACTCCATCCGGCCCCTTGGGGCACGCCAGGGTCGCGTCCCACTTGCCGTCAAAACGACCCATATCCGCCGCCACGGACGCGCTCGCGCCCAAACATGCCAACAGCGCCGCGGCCATCACCATCGTCTTCCCTCGTGCCATCGATCCTCCTCCTCTCCCACGCAGATGCGGTTACCCGCATTTTGCCTCTGCCTCTCAACTCTGCGATCTCTCTTTACTCCGTGTTGTCTGTGATTCGCTTTACGCCGCTCCCGCATGCCCCGAATAATTTCCCAGCGAAATCGCCAGCCGGTTCCACGCATTGATGGTCGCAATCGTCAGCGTCAAATTCACCGCCTCCACCTCACTGAAGTGCGCCCGCATCTCGTCATACACCGCATCCGGCGCGTGACCATCCTGAATATTCGTCACTGCCTCGGTCCAGGCCAGCGCCGCCCGCTCCCGCTGCGTATACGCACTCGACCCCCGCCACTCGACGACGCCCGCAATCCGCTCCTCCGGCTCATGCAGCTTGCGCAGCTCGTCCGAATGCAGGTTGATGCAGTACTCGCACCCGTTCATCAGCGACGCCCGCAGCCGCACCAGGTCTAGCAGCACCGGCTCCAGCCTCGTCGCCGTATTCAGGTAATGCTCCAGCGCCCGCATCTTCTCCATCCCCTCCGGCGCCAGCTTGCCGTAATCCAATCGAGCCGCCATAAGTCACTCCGCCTTGCAGTCGTAGAACGATCCATTGTTGACAGTCATGATCCGGAATGTGCCTTTAGTCCAGAAGTCCGGCGCATGGGAATCCTCGTTGGTGCCGGGTGGCGAGAAATCGTCGAACCAGATGGCACCGGTGCTGACCGTGAACCCATGAGAATTACCCCACACATCCTTGTCAGCCGCCTTCATCACCTCACACCTCACCCGTGAGTCGAATATTTCATCGAAGTGAGCGAGAAGCTCCGTCTTGTTTCGAATCCTGGCATTCTTTCCATGCATCTGGGCCAACATGGGGTATTCGATCAGGGACGCTATCTCTTTACGATCGTTCTGTCGTAACGCATCTCTGAAATGGTGGAAGAACACTAAAGCTCTTGGGTAATCAGGGCGCTGAGAATCTGCCTGAGCATAGGCGTTCATGCAGGATGCTAGAAACAGAATCACGGCTACTCGTCTGAGTGACCTATTCATACCGCAGCGCTTCCGCCGGCAGCACCTTCGCCGCGCTGCTGCTCGGATACAGCGTAGCCAGCAAACTCACCCCCAGCGAAACCGCCGCCACATACAGTGCATACACCGCCTTCGGCGCAAACGGAAGATAGTCGATCGAGTACACCGACGGATCGAGCTGAATAAACCGGTAATGTCCGCCCACCCAGCTCAGCGCGTACCCGACGACCAGCCCCAACGCGGTCCCAATCACGGAGATGAGCAGCCCCTGCATCAGAAAAATCCTGCGCACCTGTGTCTCGCTCACGCCGAAGCTCATCAGCACCGCGATGTCCCGCGTCTTCTCCATCACCATCATGGTCAGCGCGATCAGGATATTCAGCGCGGCCACGCACACAATCAGCGCCAGCACGATGAACGTCACAATCTGCTCCAGCGCCAGCGCGCGGAACAACTCGCGGTTCTGCTCCATCCAGTTGGTCGTCTCGAATCCCTTGCCCGCGGCTGCCTCGATCTCCCGCCCTATTGCACCTGCCTTATCCATATCGTCGACCTTGAAGCTGATCGCCGAGATCAGGTCCGGCTCCGAGAACAGCCTCTGCGCGTCCGCCAGCCGGATAAACGCATAGCTCGAGTCGTACTGGAAGAACCCCGACTTGAAGATCCCCGCCACCACAAACCTCTGGTACTTCGGCACCAGCCCCAGCGGCGTCAGTTCGCCCTGCGGGCTGATCACCGTCACCGTGTCCCCCACCTCCGCCCCAATCGTCTCCGCCAAATCCTTGCCAATCACAATCGGCGGCACTGGATGACTGGGCTCGCGCACGATTGTGCCGTCCGGCCCCTGCAAGCATACGACCCCCGTGTCGGCGATACCGGAACAGGGAAGTGAATCGAGCGGCTCCAGACTATAAGCCTCACTTGGAGCAAGTAGGTTTCTGGGAGAAAGCAAATCCGAAACCGTATTCTGGTCCGCGGGAATCACCCCATTGATCAGCGCGCCGCCGCTCTTCGCACCGCGTGCAATCAGCACCTCTTCATAGAGCTCCGGCGCCGCGGCCGTTACATGGGGCAGCGCCCGCAACCGCTCCAGCAGAGGCCGCCAGTCGCTCATGCCATCGTCCGCCACGCGCATCAACATCACATGCGCAGTCGATCCCAGCAGCTTGTCCTGCAAGTCCCGGCTCATCCCATTCGTAATCGCCAGCGCAATGATCAGCGAAGCCACCCCCGCCGCCACGCCGACCACACTGATCAGCGTGATCACGCCCACCACCGCCTGCCGCCGCTTGGCCCGCAGATACCGCGCCGCAATGAACAATTCAAAACGCATAGGCCTACCGCACCACCGTTTTTACGCTCACCACATTCTCATACCGGTCATACACCCGCACCGCGAGCACATGCTCCGTGGGGCTCACAACGCCCGCCGCCGCATCGCCAGTAACCGCGGGCACTGTCGCAGTAAAGTCGTACCGCTCCTCCAGCGAGTCCGACACCCGCCCCACCGGCTCCAGGTACTGCCACGGCCCAGCATCCACGCTGTACTCCGCATGGCCGATCGGCGAAGTCGCATCCTTCGCGCTAAACGTCGCATGAATCTTGGCCGGAGAGGAAGCCACCAGCGTCGCCGTCAGCACACCCGGTACCGGCGGAGTCGTATCCACCACAAACTCCTCGCTCACGCGCTCGCCGGTCAGTGCCTCCGACTCCGTGTGGCTGGGCGAATCGCTCGCCACCACCTTCATCTCGTAGTTCCCATCCGGCAACAACGACGCGTCGAAGCTCAGATACTTCTCCGTAATCTTGTCCTTCAGCAGCCGCCAATTCCGCTCGCCGATCCCGCGATACCACACCGCGAACACCAAATCGTCGCCATTGTCGTCATGCGCCGCCCACCGCACCGTCACCGCGCCTTTGTCCTTCTGCGCCATCAACGGCTGCGCATTCGCGTCCGGCGTAAACGTCGGCATGTTCCCGCCTGCCGGAGCAGGGAAGTTCACCTGCACCGTCGCATTCTGTGGTTGTGCCGGATTTGCCGCGACCCTCGCGTCCGCCTGCACCACCACATCGTCCACCACCGGCGCCAGATTCTTTTCGAGGTAATTCAGACCCACCGAATCGAGGCTTCCTCCCGCACGCAGAACCGCCTTCCATTGTGCAAACCGCCCGCCCGGCACCGTCACCTCGCCCTGCTTCGACACTGGAGCCCATTCGCTCCATCCCATCAGCGGGCGCTCCACATTCCCGCTGCGCACAAACAGGTCGAATCCCGCAGCCTCCGGGCTCAGCTCAATCCGCCCCCACTGCGAGAACGCCTGCGCGTCGAACACCTCGCTGGTATACGTTGCATCCGTCGCCGGCTTGTCCGCCAGCCGATACACCTTGCCGCTATTGCTGGTCGCGACCAACAGTCCGCCCGGCGCCCCCGCAAACGCCATCCCCTGCGCCGCCTCCAGGTGGGTCACATCGGTGAACTGCCCCGGCACGGCCGTATCCACGCGATACACTCGCCCGCGATTCCCCGTCGCCGCCAGCAGACTCCCCTCGTGAAACGCCAGCGCATACACCACGTCGTCCTTCAACGACACCAGTTTGTCCGGGCTTCCGTCTATCGCAATCCGGTACACCTCCGATCCCTCCGGGATCAGCGTATTCGCCGTCGCCGCGTTCGCCGACCCCGGCTGCGAGAACGTAATCGTCACGCCCACTGCACCGGTCACCGGCAGCGGTGGAAGCCCCGGCCTCGGCGCGCCCGGCGCAGGCTTTGTCCCCACTCCCGCCGCATACACGTTGCCCGCGCCATCCATCGCCAGCGCCGTAATCTCCATCTTCGGGGCGGAGTACACCGCAAATGGCTTCGCTCCCGCCACCCGCGTGTTGAACCGGTAGATCACGCCGCTGCCGTCGCTGCCCGCCCACAGCATTCCATCGTGCCCCATCAGCAGGCACCGGATGTGCTGATCGGTCGTCTTGAAGGCCACTTCAGCCTTGCCTCCGCCCGCCGGCACGCGATACACCACCGCCGGTCCGCCGGCCGCCACATAGATGTCTCCGCCCTTGCCCGGCGCAGCGCCTGCGGCCTGAACAGCGCCCGCGGCTTGAACCACGTCCCACAGGTATTTCGGCTTCTCTGCCGTTGTCGCCGGATCGAAGACCACCGTCGCATCGGCCGTTGCCGCTCCCAGCCGATACACCTTGCCATCGGGCGAAGTCGCCGCATACATCTGCCCGTCCGCGCCGAGCCGTAGCGCCTGCACCCCAAGCTCCTTGCCCTCGAAGACCTTCGCAGCCTTGCCGTCCGGCGCGACCCGCATCACCACCGCGCCGCCGGCCGCCGTTCCGCCCATCCCTACATACGCGTTGCCGGCCGCATCCGCCGCCACCGACCACACATAGTTCCCGCCCGTTTGGAAGAGCAGGGAGGTGGCCAGCCCGGCCTCAATCCGGCCGTCGCTGCGGATCGCCACCCCATCCGTCGTCCCGCGCTCCATCTCGTCGTACCGCGAGACCGTCCACAGCTTGGTCCCCTGCGCCTGCGCCGCTCCCGCGCCAACCCAGCCCGCAATCACCCCACCCAGCACAGCCAACCAACCCAGCTTCAACCCGTTCCGAATCGTCATATTCGCAGTCTACTTCCTCTCCAACGAAAAGAGGCGGAGCCCAAAGCCCCGCCCCGTACTTGATCCGCGTTTATCCGTGCAAATCCGTGGTTGCCACTGCCCTTAGTTCGTCAGCACCGCCCGGTACCGCACCTTACCCTTCTTCACCTTTGCAATCGCGTCGTTCGCCTTCGCCATCGCGAAGCGTTCCGTGATCGCTTTCACGTCATGCCGCGCTGCCACGTCCAGCATCTCGTGCAGATCGCGCGGACTGCCAATCGGGCTCCCCGCAACCGAACGCTGTCCCGAGATCAGCGGGAACGCCTGGATCGACATCGACGACGGCGGCACGCCCACCACGCAAAGCGTCCCTTTTGGCCGCAGGCTGTTCACCAGCGCCTGCCAGTCCTGGTCTGCGCTCACTGTCGAAAGCAAAAAGTCGAACGATCCGGCAATCTTCTTCATCTCGCCCATGTCGCGCGTGTTCACAAAGTGGCTAGCACCCATCTCCAGCGCCTCATCCTCCTTGTCTTTTGAAGTCGAAAGCGCCGTCACCTCCGCGCCGAACGCCTTGGCAAACTGTAGCGCCAGATGTCCCAGCCCGCCAATCCCCACCACGCCCACGCGCGAACTCGGCCGCACGCCGTGGTTTCGCAGCGGCGAGTACACCGTAATTCCAGCACACAGCAATGGCGCCACATTCTCGCTCTCGAGCGCATCCGGCACCGGGATCGCAAACCGCGAGTTCACTCGCACCGCGTCGGCGTATCCGCCGTTCCGGCCCACGCAGGTCGGTTGCGACTTCGCGCACAGGTGCTCGTCGCCCTGCCGGCACCACTCGCAGATCCCACAGCTGTCCGCCTGCCAGCCGATCCCCACGCGCTCGCCCACTGTGCAGTCCTTCACATCCTCGCCTACCGCCGACACTGTCCCCACAATCTCGTGCCCGGGAACGAACGGGTACTTGCTGTTCCCCCAGTCATTGTCGATCAGGTGAATATCGGAGTGGCACACCCCGCAATGCGAGATCTTTACCTCAACCTCATTCGCATTTAGCTCGCCCGGCTCGTAACGGTACGGCACCAACTGTGCGCCAGCGGCGTGCACCGCCAATCCATGGATCTCAACCGCGTTCATCGGAGTCTTCATCTCTCTCGTTTCGTAAGCCCTTCAAGTGCAGGCGCACATCTGATGCTACATCAGCAGCTAAAGATCCCATGTGGAATCCGGCAAATCGCCCTAGCGAACATCCAGCGTCAGCACCTGCAACCCCGAAACCGCGTACCCGGTCTCCATCGATCCCGCTTCCACCACGCTCTCGCCCGTCAACTGCATCTTCTGGGCCGCCTTCAGCGGCTCCAGCACGTTCGCCATCGACAGCGGCACACCCGGCAGCGACTGTGCATCCAGTTCCGCCTGCGCCGTGTGGTCCAGCAGCGTCACGTAGATGCGATCGTTCGCATGCGCCCGGTTCATCTGCGCCACCACATCGGCCAGCGCCATCGGATGCTGTACTGCCCCGAACGGCCCCGTCGCCGGCGGCGTCATCAACCGGTCCAGCGTCGCCCCGTCGCTGACCACAATTCGCAGCGGCCCGGGCATCAGGCTGTCCGGCAGCTTCACCGTCAACCGCTCCACTCGCGCCTCCGCCTGATACGGATGCAGGGTCGCCTCGATATCGAGTGTCTCCCCGGCGTGCGCCTCGGTCCGTCCCAGGCGCGCGCCTTCCAGCACCGCGGTCCGCCGCTCCGGGATCTCCTCCATCTGCAGGCGAAGCCCCGTAACCTCAGGCCGCTCCACCGCGTTGCTATATAGCTGCGAGAACTTCTCATTCACGTATAGCGCCGCGCCAATCGAACCCGCGTTTTGCTCGGTCGAGGACATGATCCCTGCAAGCCGCACCGGCGGCAGGCCCTTCAGGGTCAACTCGCCGTCCATCCGGTAACTCATCTCTTCGGCGGATTCGTTGGTGCCCGACAGGCTCTGGTACACCGAAACCAACATCGCCGCGGGTGTCAACTCCCGGTTGTCCAGCACCTCGAAGTGCATCCCGCCCCTGGTTCCGGGCGTAGGCCCCGCGTCGGGCACCGGCAGCCGCGCTCCCGGCCCCTCCACCTGCGCGGAAACCTGCTTGACGCCGGACTCCGCAACCTCGCCCGCCGTTGCCCCTACGATGTCCACCGACACCGGAATCATCCGCGCGGCCACTCCGAATCGTCCCAGGATCGCCGACGCGCGGTCCTCCGTAAACGATCCCACCGTCTCCGTCGTATTGATGATCTTGAACGCATTCAGCGGCGAAGCCAGCGTCGCCACCACCTCCGCCTTGGTCATCGGCATCGACACCGGCCCGAACTGGGTCAGCGGATGCCCGCACGCCAGCAATTGCGTCGGGTCGACGTACGTCACCGTGCACGTCCCGGAGATCGACAGATCGCCCCGCACCAGGATCGCGCTCACCGCCGAACCCGGAACCAGCGGTTCGGGCTGCTTCGTGCCGGCTGCGGCCGCGCCGCCCAGCCCTGCTACCGGAGTCATCCCCAACTCGCGAAACTTGTCCCCAAACCGCGCCACCGCGTTCTGCGAAAACCCGCCAAACACCAGCGCCGTCTCGATCGGCTGCACCTCGCCTCCACCCGCCGAAACCGCTTGCGGGGTCCCTCTTTGGTTGTCATTCCCGAAGCCGGGGTCCCCGACGGACGAATTTGTACGTTGGGGTGGGAAGGGAATCTGTTTCTGTCCTTGCTTGTCCGCCCCCGCCAGCTTCACCCCGCCCCGCGCCTGCCCGTCCCGCACCTCGAGCATCTGCTCGATCGGCGTAATCCCGCAAATCGGCTCCTTTGAGAACTGCCCAATCCGGTAGCCGATCGCCCCCACCAGCCGTCCGTCGATATACACCGGACTTCCGCTCATCCCCGCCACGACGCCGGTGTACTCCGGCTTTTCGCCGTGCAGCCGTGCCAGAATCATGTCCTGTCCCGGGCCGATTGCGTCTTTCAGCACGCCCAGGATCTCCACTTCCATCGGTTCCGGCGTTACCCCTTCGAACACCGTGTAGGCGACCCCGTGCAGCCCCCGCCGCACTTCGGCCAAGGGGAAGAACTTCGCGCCAATTGGAGCCACCGACGGCATCGCCGCTGCTGCAGCGGGCGCAGCCCCTGCCACAGCCACTTGTGCCCCAAGGCTTCCGCCCAGCCCTGCGCACGCTAGCCCGATCAGCCCCAGCCAGCTGCTCCTCACGTGCCTATGCATCGGATGTCTCACCTTCTCTTAGACTATAGCGGCTTCAACTTAGCCTCAACCAGCCCCAGGAAAGCATCATTTTGTCAGCGGAAACGTCGCCGTTGTCAAACGGAGCAGCCTTTCCGCCGTGGCTCGTTCATCCGGCCACCGACCAGACTTACGCGGAGAAGACGCAGACGACGCGGAACGCAAATGGCCAGCCAAACACGATTCCGGTGACGTATGTGGCCGGTGATGCGAAGACGTTTCCGACAGTGGTGTAGGTGATGACAGATGCGGGGCCGGCTTCAGGGGCCTTGCCGCCGCCCCACTCGGACCTCGGTCCGTTCCTCACTGCCGCCGATAGTGGCAGCCGGCCGCGGAATCGAACACCATCGCGTCCTTGCTTGAAAACTCATACGTCTGATGGTTGGCAGACGTATTTCCGGTCACATAGACAGTGGTCGGATACGTAGAAGTCTGCGCCGCGATGTAGTTCACCTTTTCAGGCGAGGGCTGCTGCCCAGGCCAGGTCATCGTTTGCGTCGTGCTGGTAAACACCATGGGCGACGCGCAGTACGGGATCGTAGTCATACCAGGCGCCGGAACGGCAACCCAGGTTCCGATCAACGGGTTCGGTGGCTGGCCGCAAGCAGCGGCTCCGGTAAATAGCACAATTGCTATCACGCAGGTAAGCTTTTTCACAGGGTTCTCCTCGATCTTCGGAAATGCATTCGCTTGGCCGGGCGACCCCGTTCGCTAGTTCTGTGGAGGGGATGGCTTGCGCGAGTATAGGCTGCGGCATCAAGCATGGGGGAATTCTTTTTGCCCCATCAAATCACCGTGTTGCCGAAAACGCCTCTCTTCCACCAGCGTCTAACCCGGAGTAGAGTTTCACCAGATGACGACGATGCTGCCACCGACCTTGACTCTTCGCCCGCGCCGGCTCCACTCACGCCCAAAGCCGCACCGTCCCCACCTCCTGCTGACGGCCCTGCTCGCCGCGTTGGCAATTGCAGGACTCGCCATCGTCCTTTCCGCCGCCCACGCGCAGGCCCCGGCCGCACCCCCGCCGGCGGCGCCGTCCGCCCAGAGCCCGGACCAGACCCCCGACTCCGGTGGTCCCGCTGTCGACAACGGCCCCATTGTCATCCCCAGGAAGAAGGAGTCCGAGGAACCGTTACCCCCCGCGCCGGCTGAACCCAAGGTCAAGAACCCCAACAACGAAACCTACTCTCTGCGCGTCGATGTTCCCCTCGTCAGCCTGGACGTCAGCGTCATCCTCGACAAGAACCACCAGTTCGTCCCCGGTCTCAAGTCTGGGAACTTCCTCGTCCTCGAAGATGGCGTCGAGCAGAAGGTCGACACCGTGCGCATCACCCAGACCCCCATCACTGCCGTCATGCTGCTCGAGTTTGCTGCCAACTCCTGGTATGTCATCAACGACATGCGCAACGCCTCCATCGCCTTTTTCGGCTCTCTGCACCCCGACGACTACGTTGCGGTCATGACCTACGACCTGCAGACCCACATCCTCTCCGACTTCACCAACAACAAGCAGATCATCGCCGAGAGCCTCAACTCGCTCACCTTCCCCGGCTTCTCCGACACCGACATGTTCGATGCCCTCTACGAGACGCTCGACCGCGTAAGCCGCATCGAGGGTCGCAAGTACATCATCCTCATCGGCACCGGCCGCGACACCTTCTCCAAGCTCACCCTCGACAAGATGCTCGCCAAGATCAAGGCCACCCCGAACGTCACCATCTTCACCATCGGCACCGGCGCGCTGATCAACGAGATGGGCGCCGGCGGCGGCATGCGCGAGATGAACTATCTCCAGGCCCAGAACCAGCTCAAGACCTTCGCCTCCATGACCGGCGGCATCAGCTTCTCTCCCCTCTTCCAGGGCGAGTTGCCTGACGACTTCGCCCAGATCAACAACTCCATTCGCAATCAGTACCTCCTCACGTACCGTCCCACCAACTCCGCGAACGACGGCAGCTACCGCAAGATCAAGGTCATCCTTGTCGACAACGAAGGTCAGCCTCTCCAGATGGCCGACGAAAGAGGCAAGCCCCTCAAGTACTCCGTCATCGCCCGCGACGGCTACAACGCCAAACTCCCCGTCGAGTAAGATTCAATTACGGGTGAAGGATGGCGAGTACCAAGACGAAATGCGTGGACTTCGATGCGCTGAGATCTCGCGGCCCGAGCGCCACTATCGTTGTGAGGTTGATGATGGCATGCAACGACATTTCGCTCGCCGACCAGGCTCTCGCCGACTGGAGAAAGGAGCAGAGACGAAACAGATTGTCGAAGCGGACGGGTGCCTTTATGTATTTCGTCCGTACACAAATCTCTCATCTACGCGAAGGTCTCAAGGTCATCGCACAACTCCGACAAGACTCGGAACTCCTAGGAACTCGTTGAAATTCGCGTGATTGGCAGGCGTGGCTTGGTGTTTTCGTTGGTGTCTCGGTCGATTCGCGCTCGAAACTCGCATTTTGCCAGTGTTTACGCGGGCTTTGGAGGCCCGTGGAAG
>Ga0224555_1000147_pt1 | contig 99804 bp, 92 predicted proteins | sample 714S23034metaG_FD_180687 | JGI IMG/M metagenome (GOLD analysis project Ga0224555, IMG submission 180687) | Peat soil microbial communities from Stordalen Mire, Sweden - 717 S2 30-34 | ecosystem: Environmental > Terrestrial > Soil > Wetlands > Peat | place: Sweden: Norrbotten County, Stordalen... | reverse complement strand
ACTTCAACGAGTACTGGCGGTTCCATCTCGACAGGGAACGAAACCGCGTGCACAAGACTCGCTACGCCGACGGGGTGATCCCGATGGCCGCATGACGTCCCTCCAGGGGAGCCGCACCCCGCTGATTTCACCGTTCCGCTGTTCGACCATTTCATGAAGCGGTGGATCCCCGACCTTGCGACCCTTCGAGGAAACTGACCAAGGTTTCTAACGATTTTCTAGTTTTATACAGATTCCTCTATAAATCCCAACCCGGGACCGTTTCGGGTGCTCATCGACACGTCGGGTTCCCTCAACTGAGTATGAGGAGTATGAGCTGGGATACCTGCTCAGCGGCCATCTTGTGCGGGCGAAGGGACTCGAACCCCCACCCCCGAAGGGACCGGGACCTAAACCCGGCGCGTCTGCCATTCCGCCACGCCCGCGTGGTTCGTTCGAGCGTACTCCCGCCGGCTCGGCTGCCCGGTGGTGCGCCGGTAGGTCTGTGCCGACCTGCCGGTCCGGTAATCTGCGATAGCGGCTCGATCAATGTCGGGCCCGACGAGGAGGAAGGCAATGTCCACCCATCCGGTCGCCACGGGGATCGAAGCGGTGACGATCAGCTCGGAGTACGGCTCAGGCGATCGGGCCGGCGAGATCTATCAGCGTTTGTTGCGCGAGCGGATCGTGTTCCTCGGCACCCAGGTCGACCAGACATCGGCCAACATGATCTGTGCTCAGCTGCTCCTCCTCGAGGCAGAGGACAGGGAACGGGACATCTCGCTTTACATCAACTCGCCGGGTGGCTCGGTGACCGATGGCCTGGCGATCTACGACACGATGCAGTACGTGCGCTGCGACGTGTCGACGATCTGCCTCGGTCTGGCCGCGTCGATGGGTCAGTTCTTGCTCTGTGCCGGCGCGCCAGGCAAGCGGTATGCCCTGCCACACAGCCGGATCCTGATGCACCAGCCGTCTGGTCAGATGCAAGGGCAGGCTGCGGACATCGCGATCCAGGCGGAGCAGATCATCTACCTGAAGCAGATGATGGCCGAGAGAATCGCCCTTCACACCGGTCAAACGATCGAACGGATCGAGGCCGATTCTGACCGTGACCGGTGGTTCACCGCCCAAGAGGCGTTGGACTACGGCTTCATCGACCGAGTGATCGACCGCTCCACCTTGAAGGCGACGACCTGAGCTCACAAGCGACGACTGGCTCTGCGCGCGGAAGGCTCAGGGACTGCCCTTTCCCCGACGGTTCCTGAACAAGAGTCCGGACCTACGACACTGAGCTGAAGGCCGTTATGGGGTCAGAGCGGGCGTCGGAGGGTACTTCACCGTATGAGCGGGTGGTCCCGTTGTTGCTGATGGCGCCATCCGCCGAGGCGAGCCAGTACCCATGTCCCGACGGGTCCGCGGAAATGCCGACAACTGGCGAGTAGACCTTCACGTGAGACTCAGAGGTCCCGGTTGCTACGCCGTAGGAGTAGACGTCACCGTTTTGGGCGGCGAGCCAGTAGCCAGATCCGTTCAGTGCGGCGGCTATGGCGACGATCGGTGACTTCAGTTGGAGCGCGGAAGCCGAGCCGTAGTTAATGACGGCACCTTCCGGGTAGACCGCGCCCTTGGAAGTCACCAGCCAGTAGCCCCCGGTCACGGGGTCGACCGCAATTCCGACGACGGCCCCGTCGGTACACTGCCCGCCCCGAGAGCCGCTGTAGTCAGCATCACCGAACGCGTACACCGAGCCGTTGGCCGAGAGGACGAAATAGCCTTTTCCGTCAGGGGTTGCGGCGATGCCGACCACTGGGGACCCAGGCGGCACCGGTCCGCCGCTCCAGCCACTGCCACGAAGGTCCCCGTACCACTTGGCATCCCCGAAGGCGTACACGGAGCCGTCGGCGAGCAGGAGCCAGTAACCGCCTCCGTCGGGAGTGGTGGCCATCGAAACGACGTTCGAGGGGAGCACAGTCGTGTTCAGACCGCCGCAGTAGGCGAGATTGCCAAAGTCGAACATCGACCCGTCACTTGTCGCGAGGCGATACCCGACGTTCGCGCCACTGGCCCGAGCACATGAAGTTTGCGGCACCGAGAGCGGGTCGGCGATCCCGGTTCGATCCGCGTTCGCCCTCCATTCGGGCCATGCCGGCGGGTTGGTCGTGGCCGGTGCGTTCGGAAATGGGTACGCGACCATCGTTGCCGGTATGGTCGGCCCGCCGCAGGCGAAGTACAGCATCCAACCGTTTCCCGGAGCGCCGGGCACATAGGCGACGGCAGCGCTGCCGGGTGTGTCGCAGCCCGGCTCGAGGGCGGGCTGCTTGCCTCCGGAGATTGAGAGGACCTTCCCGGTGTTCCCCGCGAGGACGTACAGCCCCCGTGCTGCACCGACCAGCACATCGTCTCCGTCGTTGGCCCCACCTGTGAGGTCCGCGAGCACCGGGGAGGACGTCGCTTCGTTGTGAGCATCGAAGACCCGGGACCAGATCTCGTGTCCCGAGCCGCTCCACGCGCTCACAGACGCAGGGCCCTTGATGCACTGGGCGCAGGACGTCGAGACGACCGCCAATTGGCCGTCGACGCGCCCGATGGCCGGTGAGCCGAACGTCGGCCCGTGTGCGGTGACCGGCCAACCTGGCACGTTGCGACCGTTGTCGGCATAGACCGCGATGATCTCGTTGCTCGCGGGGTTGAGTTTCCCGTGGTAGAAGCTGGTCCCGACGACGACGGCGGGTCGTCCGGTGCCGTTCAGAATGCCGACGGTTGGGCTCGACCAGATTGTCTCCTGGGTGCACCGTTGCCAAACGAGCTTGGGGCCGGCAGCGACGTAGCGGTAGTCGACGATCCAACCCCCGCGGCACCCTTTGAAGCCGCTCGAGTCCCCGCCCATGATGATGTCGTCGCGGCCGGTATGGCTCGTGTCCGCCAAGGTCGGCGACGACCAGATCGTGTCGGCGCGCTGGATCGGGAAGCCGGGCACGAGACTCCCGTTGGGCCTCAGTGCGTAGATGTTGTGGTCGTACGATCCGAAGACGATGTCGAGCTCGCCTGTCCCGGTGATGTCGCCGACGGCCGGTGTCGCGAAGACGGGGTCGGAGTAGTCGTCCGGGGCGGTCCGCGCCCAGGGGTTGAACGTGCGTCGCGTCTGGAACACGAAACGAACCCGTCCGCTGGCGTAGAAGGCCTCGAGCCCGCCCTGCTGATCGGGTCTCCATAGTGAGCCGGCACCGACGATGATCGACGGCGGCCTGTCAGGACCGTCGAGGTAAGCGACTGCAGGGCTCGAGTCCACGGCTGTCGGAGTAGGGCTGTTGATGTGCACCCACTGGGGCCAACCTGGCAGCTCGCGCCCGGACTTGGCGTTGACCACGTAGATCTCGCCGGAGAGCGTTCCGAGAACCACGGCCTTGACGCCGTCGATCGTCGCGACGACCGGTGAGCTCATCCATACCGAGCCGAGGTTCTTGAGCGTCCATGACGGATCTTGAAACTCGAGGATCTTCGCAGTGCCGCTCCGATGGGGAGCACCTCTCGAGGCCGGGCTTCGCACCATGGCGGAAGCCGACGAGAACGCGGGGACGGTCAGAGCGGTGACAAGGCAGGCAGTAGCGAGGAACGGAAGCAAGCTCCGGAGTGCGGTCGCCTGACTTCGACCCATGTCACAATGGCGCATGTGGCGAGAGTCCATGGACCCCATTGTAGTCACTTTTGTCACTACTAGTGGTTACACCAACGCTTAAAGTGGGAATATCCCGCACAGGCAAGGCTCGCATCGCCTTTGTGACGCCGCGATACGGAGACGCCGTCGTAGGCGGCTCTGAGGCGGTCGTGCGCGAGGCCGCGCAAGGCCTAGCTGAGCGCGGCTACGAGGTCGATGTGCTGACGACCTGCGCCCAAGACCATTTCACTTGGGCGAACGTCTTCCCACCAGGCGAGACAGCAGACGGGTTGGTCACGATTCGACGGTTCGCAACATTCCAGAACCGGGACCATCATCGTTGGAACCGGGTGCAGGAGAGGCTCCTGTCGGGCGACCAATTGGACGATGCCGACGAGCTCGCGTGGAGCAACGGACGCTTTCGCGTCCCGGACCTCTACCTGTACCTCTCGGGCCACGCCTCGGAGTACGCCGCGATCGTATTCTCGCCCTACTTGTTCTGGACGACCCTCTACTGTGCTGGGATAGCGCCCGAGCGGACAGTTCTCATGCCCTGCCTGCACGACGAGCCGTACGCGTATCTCCGATCCGTCGCCGCCGCGCTGGCGTCCGCCGCCGTCGTCTGGTTTCTCTCCGAGCCGGAGCACCAGCTGGCCCATCGCCTCGCGCCGGTTGCTTCCCACCATTCGGTTGTCGGCGCGGCGGTCAAGATACCCGAGTCCTACGATTCCGATGGCTTCCGCAAGCGGTACAACCTGGTGCGCCCGTACGTCTTGTATGCGGGCAGACGCGAGGGTGGGAAGGGCTGGCAGGAACTGATGGCCGGCTTCGGGCTCGCAGTTCGCCGCCACGACCTGCCGTTCGATCTCGTTACTGTCGGTGTCGGCCACGCTCAAGTGCCGTCATCGCTCGAGCACCGGATAGTCGATCTCGGATACCTTGCGCCCGCCGAGGTGCCTGATGCGTTTGCCGCCGCGGACGCGTTCGTGCAGCCGAGCGCGAACGAGAGCTTCTCGCGCACCATCATGGAGGCATGGCTAGCCGAGACGATCGTCATCGCGAGCGGAGCCAGCGACGTCGTCACCTGGCACTGTGAGCGCTCCGGTGGTGGCCTCGTCTACGCCGACGAGCTCGAGCTCGGCCAGTGCTTGCGATTTGCCGCCGAAGCTCCAGAACAGGCCGCGCAACTTGCCCGCAAGGGGCGCGACTACGTGCTCGCCAACTACAGGTGGCCGTCGGTGCTCGACGCCATGGAGCGTTCGCTCGAGGGTCTGCTGTGAGATCGGCACAGCAGCGAGACGGCGGCGACGACGGGTACCAGTCGTGAGGGTCCTCGTCGTTGGGTCGCTTCCTCCGCCGGGAGGGGACCGAGCGGAGGCTCTGCGCGAAGAAGTCGTGCGGCTTCTCGCTGAGGGGCACACGGTCGAGGTGGTCGCGTTGGATCCGGTCGCGACAGCTCACCGTTACATGGCCACAGGTGGGATACCAGGATGCATGCAGCTCGCGACGATGATTCCGGGCTTCGACTCGGTCGTCGTGCAACTGCAGCCGGGCCTGCCGGTACGCGAGCGTGCGGGACAACTGGAGCGGGGGCTTTCCCTGGTCGCGTTGTCGTTGGCGCTGCGGCGCGCGCGTCACGTAGTCATTCGCCTCGAATGCCCAGACGATCTTCCCGGTGGCCCCGGCGGCCGCGCGGCCCTTCGTCTCTGGCACAGCGCCGAGCGGATTGTCGTCGCAGGTGACGATCAACGAGCGGCCTTTGTGGCTGCGCTCGGCAGATCGGCGGAGTCATTGGCTATTGATCCTGCTGTTGAGCACGCCGCAGACACCGTCGATGCCGACGACGGCGGATGGGACGAGGGAGCCGACGTGGCGGCAGAGAACGTGCTCGAGCTCGTGCGCAAGAGGGCGGCTCGAGAACGACGAGAGCTTGCGGCATCCGGGTCGGCGCGCTTTGCCGGTTGGGACAGGCTTGCGGTCTCCGGGATCGCGTTGACCGAGTTGGACTCGAACGGGTCTGAGGCTCCCGAGGCGCCGCGCGGGCTCGGCGACCGTGCTCGCTCAGTTCTTGCCTTCGCCGACCGGCAACAGTTGCTCCGCCCGGGGGTGCGGGCTGTTCGTGTTGGGTACCGGATCGCTAAGGCCGCGCTGGGTCCGCAACGGTCAGACTGAGTGCTCCCAACTTGGGTGATCGCCCACTGTCGAGGTCATCCGGCCACGACCGAGGTCTCGTCGAGCGCGTCGAGAAGTGAGCGTGCAGCGACCTTGAAACTGTGGGCGCCGGCGTAACGACGTGCCTGGTCGCCGAGGCTGTCTCGTGCCGCTTGATCGTCGAGGAGCCTCTCGCAAAGCTCCGCGAGATCGTTCGACGTGACGTCCGCCGGGACCTTCAGAGCGACCTTGTCAGGCAGCTCGCCCATCCATCCGATGTCGGTCACGATCGTCGGCACTCCGCACGAGAGGCAGTCGCCGACCGCGGCGGACGCCTCACCTGAGAAGCTTGCTCGCAGTTGCACAGCGAGGTCCGCGCGTGTCAACCAGTCCAGGTATAGCGCGGCCTCGACCCGGCCGGTTATGTACAGCCGCCCGTCCAGGCCGAGCTCGTCACCGCGCCTGGCGAGGCTGTCAGCCAAGTCGGTACTGATGGGGCCCACAAAAGCCATAACCAGGTCCGGGTGCTTGGCCGATAAGGCCGCGAAGCAACCTAGGACCTTGTCGGGTTGCTTGATCGGGTCGACGATCCCGAAGCTTGCGAGCACCCGGGCGCCCGGCTCGACGACGGCACTCCCGCAAGGCGGACTGCCCTGGCCGGCGAGGCCCTCGGTGGCAAAGCCCACGACTTTGACGCGTTGAGCGAAGTTGGGTCCCGCCTCGACGCGCGCGAGGCGCGCGGATGCCTCGGAGGTCACCAGGAAGCGGTCGGCGAGAGCGATGATCTCGCGCGCCATGAGCAGGCCGTGATGCTCCCCGCCGGTCTGGGTGAGGTCGCCGGGCGAAGCCGGTCGGTCAGGAAGGAGCGGCCCATAGATCCTGCGCAACGAGCCGGCAAGCCCGTCCGGCACGGCCGTCCCCGAGTTGTCGGCGAAGCGGTACAGGCCACTCAACCTCACGTCGTGGGCCAGGACGGTCCCGCTTCGGCGGCGGAGCGACGCCAGTGCGGCCGAGTGGAACTCGCTGTTGCCGAGCACGTAGACGATGTCGTCGTAGCCGCCTGTTGCCGCCTCGACACCGAGAAGGCGCCGGGCGTCGTAGACGGCAAGCCCCGGCGGCACCCTTGGCGACCCGGGCGAGAACTCGAGGCCGTCGGCGAAGCAGTCGATGTCGAGGTCCGCCAGAGACGCCAGCTCCTCGACGAGACGGAAGCTGTAGTTGGCGATCCCAGAGGGCACGGGCGGGAACGGCGAGACGATCGCGATGCGACGACGACGGTGCCAGGGACGGCCGGGTCGGGCCAGCAGGTCTTCGTAGACAGCCGCGGTCCGATCCGCGACGTCTCCCCACGTTGTTCGCGTGGCCGCGCCGTGCCGACGCGAAGCCTCGCGAAACGCCTCGTCGCACAGTCCTCGTTCGATCGAGGCACTGACAGCTGCCGGGCTTGAGGCGTCGAAAACGGCTTCAGGCGGGACCAGGTCCCTCAAGAGGTCCACATCGGCGACGATCGCGACGGCGCCGCATGCCATCGCCTCCGCAACGTGAAGTCCGTAGTCGCCGGAAAGGGACGGGCAGCACAGCAGTTCGGTCGCCTGGTAGAGGCTACGCATCGCTTCCTTCGACACCGCTCCGGCCCAGAGGACTCGACCGCCGATGCCCGCGGCTGTAGCCAGGTGGCTGAAGCGGTTGGCAGCCGGTTCGGGACGATAGCCGGTGATGACGAGCTGACGCGAGTCGCGCAAGGCTTCGGGCAGGCGTGCGAAGGCGCCGATGAGCGCCTCGAGGTTGTCCAGATCGTCGTGGGAGGCGGGGTAGAGGACGAACGACGCCTCGAGGCCGGGAACCCGTGCGCGTGCCGCAGCGCCGGCGCCGTCGCGTGATGCCGGGGGCAAGAGCTCCTCGTCGGTGCCCGCTCCGACGACGCGTACCGTGCCCGGGTCGACGCCGAGAGCGCCGACGAGCGACCGACTCTGTGCCGGAGACATCGTGAGAAGTGCGTCGGCTGCGCGCAAGACCTCCATAGGGCCCGAATTCACCGTTAGGTGCCTGAGGTCCTCGAGCGATGAGCCGTGATGCGCGGGAGGCAGCGGCTCCAACACGGTCGCGCAGAACCGCACGCCCTGCTCATGGGCCCATCGAGGCCATGTGCGGCCTATCGGCACGCAGGGGGCGAATGGCCAGAACACGTGAAGCACGCGGGCTTCCGGCAGTTGCGACACCCCCCCGTAACCGACTTTTCCCGAGCGCAGAAGGGGCCCGAGGTCCCCCGGCGGGAGCAGGTCGCGATTCAGCAGGTAGTGGCCCACCAGGTGAGGATGGTCGCGCTCGAGTGCAACCGCGAGCTCGTAGGAGTACCGGGCCACGCCCCGGTCCCGCAGGCCCGGGTTCTGGAGCGCTTGAAGGTCGAGTACGACCGGACCGAGGGCCATTGCGAAAGGGTCGAGTCTCAGTGCTGCGGGGGGTCCTCGGCGGCGGAAGACACTGCTGGGTCGCCGCGGGGCTGTTTCTCCGCGGTCTTCCTGGACCCGAGCGGCGTCACCTCGGTCACCTGACGGAGAGAGTCCTCGACCTCCTCGAGGCGCCCTGAAGCGGTCGCGAGAAGACGCCCGAGGAGCTCGGTCGTCTGGTTGCACATCTCGACCTGCACCTTGACGATGTCGGTCAGCTCGGCAACCTGGTCCTGGAGCTCGGTAACGTGCTCGAGCACGTCCGCGAGCGGCAGCGTGACTCGTCTGTCGAACTTTGCCGTCAAGCTGGTGCTCGCCTGGCGCCAACCTCGTCGGCCGATGGACGCCACGGTCAGTCGTCTCCTTCGGTGCGCTCGTTCTGCGGCGGAGCTTACCGGCTACTGCCCAGGTCAGGTGGTGACACCGGTTGCGCCGGGGCCTGCTGGCCTGCCGAGAAGAGCCGTTCTTGGCTAGGGTGCGGGGGATGGAAGTTACACAGGTGAACCCGCTTCTTGCCGCGGATGGTGGCAAAGAGCGACAACTCCCATCGCGAGTCGTCTCCGCGAAGGTGAGCCTTCGCAAGCGGTTCATCGAGATCTGGCAGGCGCGCGAGCTCGTCGTCTTTCTCATTCGCAAAGAGCTGAAGGTCCGCTACAAGAACAGCGTCCTCGGCTTCTTGTGGTCTTTCCTGAATCCGGCGTTGATCCTGTGCGTCTACTACGTGGTGTTCAAGTACTTCCTGAACAACCACATCTCGTACTTTGCGATCTACCTCTTCGCAGGACTGCTGCCGTGGAACCTGTTCAACAACTCGCTGCTCAGCTCGGCGGGCGTGCTCGTCGCCCAGGCCGGGATCGTGAAGAAAGTGTCGTTCCCCCGTGAGATCCTCGCCCTCGCCCAGGTGGGCACCGCGATGTGCTACTTCTTCTTTCAGGCCTGCATCATGCTGGCCTTCCTCGTCGGGTTCGGGGTCATGCCCGATTGGAAGTACGCGCCGGTCATGATCTTCGCTCTCGTGTGTGACATCGTTCTGTCGGCGGCGCTCGCGGTCTTCCTCTCGGCGGTCACCGTCTACCTACGCGACGTCCAGCACCTGATCGAAGTTGCGCTCGTGGCGGGGTTCTTCAGCGCACCGATCGTCTACCCGTTCTCCACTGTCGGCCACAAGTTGGCGCAGCACGGCATCTTGTGGGTCTACTTTTGCAACCCCCTCGTCTCAATAGTGCTCTCCTTCCAGCGCTTCATTTATGGAACGGTGGCGCCGCGCGACATCCCATACCCGCTCGCTACCTATAGCGAGCAGTGGTACCTGCTCGTGCTCGGCATCGTGTTCGTCGTCTCCGTGCTGCTCTTCATGCTCGCGATGCTCGTGTTCGGCAGGGTCGAAGGCAACTTCGCCGAGGAGCTCTGAGTACCCCTGCAAACAGCGATCGACGTCCAGCAGGTCTCGAAACGCTTCCGCCTCTACAAGGAGAAGTACACCTCTTTGAAGGAGCGGATACTGCACGCCGGGCACGTGCCCTTCAACGACTTCTGGGCACTGCGCGACGTCGAATTCGAAGTCCACACCGGCGAGACATTTGGGATCATCGGACGGAACGGCTCCGGCAAGTCGACCATGCTCAAGTGCATCGCGGGCATCCTGCAGCCCACCTCGGGCCAGATTGTCGTCCGTGGGCAGGTTGCCGCGATGCTCGAGCTCGGGGCGGGCTTCCAACCCGAACTGTCGGGCAGGGACAACATCTTCCTGAACGCCTCGTTGCTGGGCCTCTCGCGCCGCGAGATAGAGCGCCGTTTCGACGCGATCGTCGCCTTCGCGGAGCTCGAGGACTTCATCGACAACCAGGTGCGCTTCTACTCCTCGGGCATGTACGTCCGCCTCGGGTTTGCGGTTGCAGTGAACGTCGAGCCCGATGTGCTGCTCATCGACGAAGTGCTCGCGGTCGGCGATGAACGGTTCCAGCAAAAGTGCATGGAACGAGTGCACCAATTCCAAAGCGAGGGCCGGACGATCATCCTCGTGTCGCACTCGGCCGATGTCGTGCGACAGGTCTGCGATCGTGTCGTCGTGCTCGAGACGGGAAAGGTCGTGACAGTTGCTCCGCCCGGAGAGGCGATCAGGGCGTTTCGTGACTGCCTGCTTGCAGGCGAGGTTCCCGTCGCGTTGCCCGCAGATGAGCCTGATCCGACCGGGGCCGTCGAAGTCGTCGTCCAGGCCGAGAGACGCGTCGTGATCACCAACACCTTGGCCCGGCATTCCGGCCCCTCGGGCCGCGCCTACCTCGTTCCAGGGGACTCTTTCCGTCTCGAGCTTCAGTTCCAGGTGAACGAGCCGCTCACCAACGTGGCGTTCGGCTGCGAGGTGATCAACTCCAGCGGCGCCCCGGTGTTCAACTGCGACAGCGCGATGCCGGAGATCCGCCAGGTTCATGATCTCCCGCCCGGGCGCTACCAAGTGGAATACGACTTCGACCGCCTTCCGCTTCTCGACGGTTCCTTTACGATCAACGCCCGGATCCAAGATGCCGGTGGCGGTGTCGTTCATGCCCGTCTCGAGCCCGCGGCCGCCTTCGAGGTCGTGAACCCCGGGGGCGCTACGGGATTTGTGGCGTTGCCGCTTCGGATAGCACTTGTTTCTTCACCTGTATCCGGTTCGGCGAGGGCGGCTGCCGGGTGACCTCTGAGGTCGTGGCGGAAATTGTGGAGCAGGTGAATCGGTTGCGTGCGACGGGGCAAGTCCCGCCAGGGTTCGAGGACGATCTCGACACGTGTTTCGAAAAGGTCGCTGAGGAGAGCTTGGCGGCCGATGAATCGATGGTGGCACAAGGCTCCGGGCTCGGTAGCGGCAAGACGATCGGCGGTGCCGCGAGCCGGATGCGTCTTGCACAACTCCGTCAGCAGGCAACGGCGGTCGCTCGCCGGCGCTGCGGGCCGTCGCTTCGCCGCCTGGAACGCCAGGCAGCGCTCGCAACAGCCAGGGCGGGCGAAGCCGTGTCGATTTGGACCCACGTCACGGTGGACCATCTGGAACGGATCGCCGCACTTTCGCCTCGGGCGTCACGAGTCCTTGCGAGAGCCCGTCCCGGTGATTCGAGCGTGTCGGCCGTCGCGACGATGTACCCGACGATCGAGGGCCCACTTCTGTCCTGGGTTCTCGAGCGACTGGGTGCCGCGGCACCCGAGGGCGGTCGAGGGGAGCCAGCTCGGGTGCTGCATGCAGAGTGTGGTGACGGGCGGGTCGTTGAGGCGCTCGTGGCCCGAGGTTTCGACGCGCGAGGCGCTGACCCCCGTGCGCCCGTGCGATCCGACGGTGACACGCGGATCGTGGCGGCGGGAGCCTTGGAGTACCTCGGCGCGACTTTGCCCGGGACCGTCGACGGCCTGCTGCTGACCGGCGTCGTGGATCGCCTCCGCCCCGGTGGGGGTCGTGCGTTGGCACAGCTGGCGGCGCGCTGTCTTTCCCCCGGGGGCGTTGTTGTGCTTGTGAGCACGCGACCCGAAGCCGTCATCGCCATGGACCCGGTTGCCGCCGACCTCGCACACGGCCGCCCGCTTCACCCGGTCACCTGGTACCACCTGCTGGCGCGTTACGGACTCTCAGTTCTGGCGACATTCGAGCCAGACCTGAGTGAGCCGGACGTCTTCGCCGTCTCCGCACAGCGTCTCGCGCCGCCCCAACTTGCCGGCAGGGACAGTCCTTGAGGACCAGACCGACCCGGATCGACCAGGTCATTCCCTCTATCGTCGAGCGTGACGCTGTCAGCCACCACACCTTGGAAGCCCAGCGAGTTCTGCATTCGATGGGTTTTGTCTCGGAGATCTACGCCTGCAGCATGGGTCCCGGGCTGGCCGGTCGGGTACACCCCCTTTCGGACCTTCCCCGCGATACGAGCGAGCGTCAATGGGTCTGCTACCAGGCGTCGATCGGCTCTCCTGCCGCGGACACGGTCGGGTCGCACCCGGGCCTGAAGCTCATCGACTATCACAACATCAGCCCTTCAGAGCTCATCGAACGATGGATGCCCCACCTAGGTGAAGAGGTCCGACTCGGGCGTAGGCAGCTGGCTGAACTGGCGCCTGTCGCCGAGCTCGGCTTCGCCGACTCGGAGTTCAATCGTGCCGAGCTCGAGCAAGCCGGCTGTCGCCACACGATGGTCGCTCCACTAATGGTCGACACTGCGAACTTCTACTCTCCCCCCGACCAGCGTGTCGTGGATCGCTTCGAAGCGGCGCGCCTGCGCGGCGGGCACGATTGGCTCTTTGTCGGCCAGATGCTGCCGCACAAGGCGCATCACGACGTCATCAAGGCGCTTGCCTGTGCCCGCAAGATGTTCGATCCGGAGGCCCGCCTGCACCTGGTCGGCAGGGAGAGCTGTCGTGCCTATGCGGACGCGTTGCGCAGATTCGTGTCAGCCCTCGGTCTGACCGGGGCCGTGGAATTCGTGGGCTCGATCAGCCCGAGTGAGCTCTCGGCGTACTACGCGAGCGCAGACGTGTTCGTTTGCTGCTCGGACCACGAGGGGTTCTGTGTACCGCTGCTGGAAGCGATGCACCACCGACTGCCGATCGTCGCTTATGGCGTCACGGCAGTCCCCGAGACGCTTCTCGACGCCGGGATCGTCTTGCCCTCCAAGTCGCCGGCGTTGGTCGCCGCAGCGGTTCAGCGCGTGCTGACCGATCACGGCCTGTGCGACAGCCTTGTGGCCGCGGGCCTGAGGCGAAGCCGGTCGTTCACTCTCGAGGGCGCGAGGCGTGCTTTCGCACGGGCGATAGAGCAGGCGCTCCAAGGCGCCTGAAGTCGCGTCGCCCGACGGGGATCGGCGAGGAGCGTCGGGTGGACATGCTCGTCCCGCGAGATCCCAAGGTGACGAGGCGTGCCGAAGGTTGCGAAGCAACAAGAATTTAGGATCCCACTACTAACATGGCACACATCCGCAACATCAGGCGTTGTGCCGCCGCACTTGCATGTGTGTCGCTCGGCATCCTCGCCGGGCCGCTCATGGTCGTCCCCGGCGCGGCAGCGACGGATCACTTTTCGATCGCGCCGTTTCCCGCGTCAAACCTCCACCTTGTCGGGCTCGGTGACGGCTCCGGAGCGGGCATGAGCCAATGGGGCGCCTTCGGATACGCCGCGCTCGACCACGAGAGCTTCCAGTGGATTCTCGCTCACTACTACCCTGGGACGACCTTGTCCTACAGCGACAGCTTGGTGTCGACAGACCCGATGGTCTCGGTCGATCTCAACGAGAACGACGGAGATCCTGTAGTCGTCACGTCTCAATCCGCGTTCTCGTTCGGTGGGGTCCTCTTTCCCGGCGGTCAAGCCGTGCGAGCCGTTGCGTCGCAGGGCACGTGGACCCTCTCGGACGCGGCCGGGTGCTCATCGAAACAGTGGCTGCCGGTCGCGTCGGACGTCGTGAATCCCATCGCAGTGCCCTCCTCGGTGCAGCCCTCTGCAACCTTGAGCCAGGTGCTGACGATATGCGAGCGCGACGGTGTCGAACTTCCTGTTCGCGGGACCGTCGAGGCGTACGACGCGCCGGGCGGGCCCGTCACCCTCAGCATCCTTTCGCTTGAGGAATACGTCCGCAGCGTCATCTCCGCCGAGGTGTCGTGGTCGTGGGGGCTCTTCGGAGGCACGACGGACGCCCCCCAGGATCACGAGTGGGGGTTCCAGGCGCTCGAGGCGCAGGCCGTCGCCACGCGGTCGTACGTAGCGGCCGAGATCGTCTCGGGTGGCTGGGCACCGTATGCGACGGCGTGCGACTCCTACTGCCAGTCGTACCCGGGCATGGTCGATGAGAACCCCATGTCGAACGCCGCCGAGTCTGACACGGCGGGCGAGATCCTCGAGCAGCCCGCCGCGACCAGCGTGCCGGGCGCTTCAGGCGGGATACCGGGCACCTTTGCGGTGCCCGCGACACCAGGTACGGCTTGGTCGCCCGTGTCTGCCGAGTACTCCGCGTCGTCCGGTGGCTACACCGCGAGCGGCGAGTTCCCAGGCGTTGTCGACCGAGGTGACGCGGTCTGTATCAAGAGCAGGTTCTACTCGTGCAATCCGTGCCACAAGTGGTGGGCGTCGATACCTGTGAGCGCTATCGAGAAGGCGTTCCCTTCTGTCGGCGAGCTCGCCGAAGTGGAAGTGAAACAGCGCAACGGCGTGGGGTCGTTCGGCGGCCGGGTAGTGACCGTCGAGATCGTCGGTACGACAGGCACCGAGGTCCCGGCATCGTCCTTCGCACTGGGGGCCTTGATCGGCGCGAACAACCAGGCGCACTGCGCTTCAAACTGGTACGCGGTCACCAACGGGCCCTGATATCGCGCAGGTAGGCTCGAAGCAGTCCCATCGGGAGGCGACTTGGAGATCCGGGACAGGCTGTACATCGGTGGCGCTTGGGTCGTTCCCGTGCGCACCGAGCTCATCGAGGTTCTCGACTCGACGACCGAGGAGATAATCGGCAGTGTTCCGCGTGGCACCGCCGAAGACGCGTCACGTGCGGTCGAGGCGGCACGCGGCGCGTTCGACGACTGGGCGCGGACCGCGCCGTCCGAACGGGCGCAGTACGCGTCGCGCATAGCCGAGGCCCTCGGTAGTCGCATGACCGAGGTCAGCCAGCTGATCGCCCGGGAGGTGGGCACGCCGGTCAATGTCTCGATGGTCATCCAAGTTGGCCTGCCCATAATGACCTTCGGCTCCATGGCTGATCTCGTCGGCCAGATCACCTGGGAGCAGTCCGTCGGCAATTCACTGGTCGTTCGTGAGCCGGTTGGTGTCGTTGGCGCCATCACGCCGTGGAATTACCCCCTACATCAGATAGCTGCCAAGGTCGCGCCGGCTCTGGCTGCCGGCTGCACCGTGGTGCTCAAGCCGAGCGGGGTTGCCCCACTGAACGCGTTCGTTCTGGCCGAGGTCGTACACGAGATCGGGCTTCCACCCGGAGTGTTCAACCTGGTCTCGGGGAGCGGCTCGGATGTCGGCGAGGCAGTCGCCAGCCATCGGGAAGTCGACATGGTGTCGTTCACCGGTTCCACGCGAACCGGGCGACGGGTCGCAGAGCTGGCCGCGGCGACGGCGAAGAGGGTGACCCTTGAACTCGGCGGCAAGTCGGCCACCGTGATCCTTCCGGACGCCGACTTCGACCGAGCGGTGACCGCTGGGGTCGCGATGTGCCTCTTGAACTCGGGCCAGACCTGTAGCGCCTTGACCCGGATGCTCGTGCCCCGCGACCGGTTGTCAGAGGTCGAGGCGATCGCCGCGCGGACTGCCGAGTCCTACACGCCCGGCAACCCTTTCCTCGACACGACACGTATCGGCCCGCTTGTCTCGGCAGCCCAACGGGACCGTGTGCGCGCGTACATCCTCAAAGGGATCGAAGAAGGCGCGAAGCTCGTCACGGGAGGGGTCGACGCCCCGGAAGGCCTGGAGAAGGGCTTTTTCGTCCGCCCGACGGTTTTCTCGGAGGTCCGGCGCGACATGACGATCGCCCAGGAGGAGATCTTCGGGCCGGTCCTGTCGATCCTCCCCTACGACACCGAGGACGAGGCGATTGAGATCGCGAACGACTCGATCTACGGATTGGCCGGCGCAGTGTGGGCGGCCGATGAGAGGAGCGCAGTCGAAGTTGCTCGTCGTATTCGCACGGGTCAGGTCGACATCAACGGTGGCGGCTTCAACCCGTTGGCGCCCTTCGGCGGCTTCAAGCAGTCAGGCCATGGTCGAGAGCTGGGCAAGTTCGGTCTCGAGGAGTACCTCGAGACCAAGTCGCTGCAGCTGTAGCACCTTGGGACTCTGCCGTCCTCCACGCCAGTTGACCTCACGGGTCGCCCAGGACCGCTCACGATTCGGTCTCCAACCTCCAGATCCTCCGTTGGCCTCGGCGCCCGGGCCGGAGCCGTCGTGACCGAGATGCTGCCAGCTGGAGAGTGGCCCAGAGAGGCCTGGCTCAGGCGGGCTTGGCCGCGTATTCGGTTCCTCGCAGGGATCGCGCTCGGCGGCGTCGCTCTCTGGGCGGTTTCCGGTCAAGGTGTTGAGCTGGCCGGGGCGTCGACCGAGCTCTCCCATCTCGACGCTGGATGGTTGCTGGTCGCGGTGGGAGTCGAGGCGCTGTCGCTTGTTGCTTTTGCTCGCATGGATCAGCTCTTGCTCCGATGCGGCGGAGTTCACTCCGGAATCGGGCGGTTCACAGTGATCTCGTTCGCTGCTGGTGCGATCGCGAGCTCACTACCGGCGGGACCGCTTGTCGCGAGTGCCTTCGGCTTCCGGCAATTTCGCCGCCTCGGCGCGTCGGAGGCGCTCTCAGCCTGGGCGTTGTTGGCGACGCTCGTGTTCTCCTCACTCGGGCTCGCTCTGCTTGCCACCGCCGGCCTCGTTGTCGCAGAGCGCCAAGGTTCGGCTTTCGACCTTGTAGGAGTCACCGTTGCAGTCTTCGCGATCACGATCGCCGGGGCCGCCGTCTTGTACCAGCGACGGGCACTCGCCAGGTTCCTCGTATTGACGCTCAAAGCCTCACGCCGCCTCACCGGCTTGCCGCGTCGGCCGGCTGACGCGCTCGTCTCCCAAATCGGGGCCAGCTTGAGTCAGGTCGTTCTCGGCAAGCGAGACCTCCTGGTCGTCCTCGCTTGGTCGCTCGCCAACTGGGCCCTCGACTGTTCATGCCTGGTGTTCGCCTATCTCGCAGTCGGAGCAGGTGTGCCCTGGCGTGGGTTGCTTCTCGCCTACGGGGCGGGTCAGTTGGCCGCGAACCTCCCGATCACCCCAGGCGGCCTCGGCGTCGTCGAGGGGAGCCTCGTCATCGCGCTCGTCGCGTTCGGAGGTGGCCAGATCAGCACCGTCGCGGCCGTCCTGTTGTACCGGATCGTGAGCTTCTGGGGATTCCTCCCCGTCGGATGGGCCTTCTGGGGCGGCCTCACCTGGCACAATCGCCGCGTTGATCGTGCTGTCGCCCTGGCGCGTGCCGCATCGGACTCAGGCGAGCACTGGGCCTCGGAGCTTCCGGAATGACTCGCAGCGCGCACGGGTCCGTGGAGCGTCGGGAGCGCCTCGTCGTTCGTGCGAGCGCAGCGGTGTTGTGCTGTAGTCGTGAGGAGGACCGCTCATGAAAGCCAAGCTCGTCGGGTTCGTCGCCATCGTGACGGTGACCGGGTTGCTCGGTGGCTGCACTGCTGCCCGCAACGGGCTCGGCACACGTGACAGCGCTTGTTTCAGGGTCTACCCGGAGGCGGTGGCTGCGGTTCACGGCCACGGCCGGTTCGCCGGCGAGCGATATCTGCCGCCGCGCTCGCTGATCATCGACCTGCATGACGTTGTGGTGCCCGACACCTTGCAGGACGCGGCCCGCGTTGCCACGTGTCTTGTTGCCTTTGAGGGCCACTTCACCACCTCGAACGTCAAGCTGGGCTGGAGCCCGAGTGGCCTTACGGGCAGGACCGCCGTGGTCGTCATCCGTCAGCGCGATCTGGTGTTGCTGGCGACTGTGGTCCTCGGTCGCATCCCGCGCTCGCTCGTGTTCGCCCGCGTGTTCCCGAGGCTGCGATAGGTCCCAGGAGAGTCGGGCTCCTCGTCAGCTCCCTGGCTCTGGCCCAGGGCTGTTCTCGGTCGCCAGTTCGACCTCGACCGAAACAGCGGCTGCGCCCGGGTCACCGACGAGTTCGAGTTGCACGATGGCGCCGGCGTCCGAAAGATCGCCGGAGGCGAGCTCGACAAGCCCCACGAGCGAAGGAGGCCCAGTCACGCGACACCGGGCGACCTGAGTGCGCATGGAGCCCTTAGCCTCGGATTTCGCCCGCCGCAGAGCCACGAGAACCACCGCTACTGCCTCGACGAGATCGGGACGCGCGTCGGGGCCGGCCTCGGCCGCCAACTGAGCGCCGGAGGGCCAGCTGGAACCATGAATCGAGCCGGACTGCCACCACGACCATGCCTCCTCGGTGCAGTAGGGGAGGAATGGCGCGAACAGCCTCAGCAGCACCGACAGGCTCAGTGCCAGCGCGTGCCGGGCGGACGCGGGACCAGCCTCGGACGGCTCGCCGTAGGAGCGGGCCTTGACGAGTTCGAGGTAGTCGTCGCAGTACGACCAGAAGAAGGACTCGGTCACTTCGAGGGCCCGTGCATGGTCGTAGGAGTCGAATTCGGCCGTCGCTTGGTCGACGACGGCCGCGAGGCGTGCCAGCATGGCCGCGTCGACCGCCGTGAGAGCTGCTGGCGAGACAGGTGCAGGGGAATCGGAGCCGTCCAATCGTGACAGCACGAAACGGCTCGCGTTCAGGATCTTGATGGCGAGCCGCCGGCCGACCTTCATCTGCTCCTCGCTGAACACGGTGTCGGCGCCCAGGCGAGCTGATCCCGCCCAGTAACGCACGGCGTCGGTGCTGTACTTCTCGAGGTACTCGAGAGGAGTGATGGCGTTGCCTAGGGACTTGCCGATCTTCTTGCGATCGGGGTCGAGGATCCATCCCGAGATGGCGACGTGGCGCCACGGGAGTGCGGAGTGTTCGAGCTCGGAGCGCACGATCGTCGAGAACAGCCAAGTCCTGATGATCTCGTGCGCTTGCGGTCGCAGGTCCATGGGGAAGACCTTGGCGAAGAAGTCCGGGTCCTCCTCCCATTTGCCCGCGATCTGCGGTGTCAAAGACGAGGTGGCCCAGGTGTCCATTACATCGGGGTCGCCGACGAACCCACCAGGTTTGCCGCGTTGTCCTTCGGTGTAGCCCTCTGGGACGTCAGTCGACGGGTCGACAGGCAGGCGCTGCTCGGAGGCGAGCAGCAGACCGTCGACCGCGACGTCGCCCTCGTCGTCGAGCCGGTACCAGACCGGGAAGGGAACGCCGAAGAATCGCTGACGCGAGATGTTCCAGTCTCCTGTCAGTCCTTCCACCCAGGCTTCGTAGCGGGCCCGCATGTGAGCGGGGTGCCACTGCAACTCGCGGCCCCGCTCGAGGAGCTTCTCGCGGCGGTCGAGGGTTCGCACGTACCACTGCGAGGACGTGACGATCTCGAGAGGCCGCCGACCCCGTTCGTAGTACTTGACGGCATGGGTGATGGCACGCGGCTCGCCGAGCAGGTCGCCGGACTCACGAAGTAGCTCCACGATGCGCGCCTGGGCACGCTTGATCGGCAGGCCTTCGATCTCCGCGTACCTCGCGTTCGCCCGCCCGGGGTCGACCGACTCCCAGCCCGGTGCTCCGAAGGGTGCCGGACCCAGGCGACCATCCCTCCCGACCACCGAGCGCGTTGGCAAAGCGAGGTCCCGCCACCACGTCACGTCCGTCAAGTCTCCGAAGGTGCAGATCATCGCTATGCCCGATCCCTTGTCCGGCTCTGCGAGCTCGTGGGAAAGGACTGGGACGGGCACACCGAACAACGGAGTCAGGACCTCGGAGCCGAACAAGGCCTGGTAACGCTCATCGCCCGGATGGGCGACGAGCGCCACACAAGCCGGGACCAGCTCGGGTCGCGTCGTCTCAATCTCGACGGGATGACCTTGCTGAGAGGCTCTTGCAAAGCGGAGCCGATGGTAGAAGCCAGGGTCCTCCTTGTCGACGAGCTCGGCCTGGGCGACCGCGGTCTGGAAGTCGACGTCCCACAGCGTCGGTGCTTCTTGTCGGTAGGCCTGACTGCGGGCCAAAAGGCGCAGGAAACCGCGCTGCGAGGCTCTTCTCGAAACTTCACCGATCGTCGTGTAGTGCTGGGTCCAGTCGTACGAGGCGCCCAGCTTGCGGTACAGGCGCTCGAAAGCCTGCTCGTCCTCGGCTATGAGGACGTTGCACAACTCGATGAAGTTCGGCCGCGATATCGGGACCGCACGGGCGTTCTTGTCCCGCTTGTGCTCAAGCGAGGGTGGCACGAAGTCCGCGTCGTAAGGAAGCGACGGGTCGCAACTGACCCCGAAGTAGTCCTGAACGCGGCGCTCGGTGGGCAGGCCGTTGTCGTCCCAGCCGATCGGGTAGAAGACCGCCTTGCCGGTCATTCGTTGGTACCGGGCGACGATATCGGTCTGGGTGTAGGAGAACACGTGACCGACGTGGAGCGAACCGGACACCGTCGGCGGCGGTGTGTCGATCGAGAACACGCCCGCGCGGCCCCCGGCCGGGTCGAAGCGGTATGTGCCGTCCTGCTCCCAGCGCGTCGCCCAACGATCCTCGAGGCCCTCCAGCGAGGGTCGGTCGGGCACGCGGGGAGTAGCCATTGGCCTAGTACGGTACTCCTGTGTTGCGCCTTCATGACACGGCCCTAGGCCACAGCCGGGAGCTCGAGACCCGCGAGCCTGGCAGGATGGGCTTGTACATCTGCGGTTCGACCGTTTACGGACCGCCTCACATCGGTCACGGCCGCTTTTCACTCGTGTATGACGTCCTCAGGCGCTATCTCGAGTACTCGGGGATCGTCGTCGACCACGTCTCCAACGTGACCGACATCGATGACAAGATCATCGCTCGGGCGAACGAGGAGCACCGACGGCCGGAGGAGATCGCGGATCAGTACGAGGCCGAATGGTGGGACGCGATGGGCACCTTGGGATGCCTCCTGCCAACGCAGGTCCCGCACGCGACTGCCTTCATCGAGGAGATGGTGGAGCTCGTCGCCGGGCTCGTGGCGCGCGACTGTGCCTATGAGACGGTCGACGGCGTCTACTTCGCCGTCGCGACGGTCGACGACTACGGGCTGCTCGCGCACCAGAGCCTTGCCTCGCTGCGGTCAGGCGCTCGCGTAGAGGTGAATGAGAATAAGCGCTCGCCGTTGGACTTCGCCCTATGGAAGAAGGCAAAACCTGCTGAGCCCTGGTGGGCCTCTCCCTGGGGCCCCGGACGGCCCGGCTGGCACACAGAGTGCGTTGTCATGTCGCTAGCCCTGCTCGGCGATGGATTCGACCTCCACGGCGGCGGCCAAGACCTGATTTTCCCGCATCACGAGAACGAGCGGACGCAAGCCGAAGCGATCGGCAGGCCGTTTGCGCGCTGTTGGATGCACAACGGCATGGTCGAAGCGCGCGGGGGAGAGAAGATGTCGAAGTCGTTGGGCAACGTTCTCACGCTGTCAGATCTCTTCGAGCAGAGTGATCCGCGCGCGTACCGCTTGTTGGTGCTGCAGTCTCACTATCGTGCGCCGATCGAAGTGACAGCCACGACGTTGAGTGACGCCGTGTCGGCGCTCGGCCGGCTGGATGCCCTGAGCGGCCGGGTGGCCGAGCTGGGCCGGCTCGACATCCAGCGGAGCGATCCTGAGGTGAAGGGCGCTTTCGTCGAGAGGATGCAGGACGACCTCGATACGCCGGGCGCGACTGCTGTGCTCTTCGACGCGATAAGGCGCGCGAACGTTGCTTTCGACGCCCGGGATGCGCAAAGAGCCACCGAGCTGACCCGGGCCGTGCTCGAATGCTTCGGAGCCGTCGGACTCGAGGCGAAGGGATCCGGCGAGATTCCTGAGGCTGTGCTCGAGCTCGGCCAGCGTCGAGACCAGGCCCGTGCCGCGCGTGACTTCGCCAACGCTGACGTGCTGCGTTCGGAGATTGTCGCACTTGGCTACGTGGTCGAGGACACCTCTTCGGGCACGAGAATTCGCCGCTGAGCTTGGGTTTTCGACGGCCTTGGCGCTGCAGCGGCGCTGCAGCGCCGCTGCAGGTCGACCCGAGTGGATCTGGGCTAACAGGCGCTGGGAAAGCTCTGCTACGTTGTCGGTCCAGAGCAACCGGATCGTGATGTAGCGAGGGGTTGCCGAGTTGTCGGGCGATAACCCGGTTTGCGGGCATCATCCCGGATCTCGGCCACGCCAAGTCAGGCAGCCCGACCCTGGTGCTCTTGTACTTGCAACTTGCAACCTGCAATCTGAGACAAAGGGGAACGCCACCGTGGCGACCGGCGTAGTGAAGTGGTTCAACAGCGAGAAGGGCTACGGCTTCATCTCACAGTCCGACGGCGTGGACGTTTTCGTTCACCACTCGTCTATCCAAATGTCCGGTTACCGGACCCTCACCGAGGGCCAGGAAGTCGAATTCGACGTTCAGGAGGGCCAGAAGGGGCTGCAGGCAGCCAACGTCCGGGCGCGCTGAGTCCGCGCACTCCCGGTGGATCCGCTGCTGAGCAGCGGTCCTCGCAATCGTCGGGTCCTGTCCAACCGGGCTCGGCCTCAAAGCTCGGTTCCATATGTCGAGCCGCCTGTTCTTCGCGCCTCGGACGACGGGGCCGGCCACGCGCGCTGTCACAGGTAGCCGAGGCTGCGCCGTTTCCGGCGGGGGTCGTGCGGTCTCCAGCGACTGGTCGATGACGTCGGAGGAGCCGAGTAAGTGGCACGCGGTCCCGGACCCGAGGTAGGCGATGAGTGACTTCTCGATGGAGCTGAACGAAGATCAGCTCCAGGTTCTCAGGTGGGTTCACGATTTCGCCGAGAACGTGGTGCGTCCCGCGGCCCACGAGTGGGACGAGCGCGAGGAGACACCCTGGCCGATCATCGAGGAGGCCGCCAGGATCGGGCTCTACTCGTTCGACTTCGTGGCGAATTGCTTTGCTGATCCGACCGGGCTGCTGTTCCCACTGGTCAACGAGGAGCTGGCCTGGGGTGACGCGGGCATCGCTCTCGCGCTCCTCGGTTCGACTCTCGGTGTCGCCGGGATCGTTGCAGCCGGCACTCCCGAGCAGGTGGCCGAATGGGCTCCGCGGTGCTTCGGTCACGTCGGTGGCATTCAGCTCACGGCCCTGTGCGTGTCCGAGGTCGATGCGGGACCGGACTTGGGTGGCATGAGAACCCGGGCCGAGTACGACGCAGCGAGCGATACGTGGACCCTGAACGGGACGAAGACCTGGGTCACAAACGGCGGCATCGCCGACATCCACCTGGTCGCGGCGTCAGCGGAGTCGGACCTGGACCTGGGCGTGGGTGGCCAGGCGTTCTTCATCGTGCCGCCGAAGACTCCTGGACTCGCGATGGGCCGCAAGTTCCAGAAGATGGGTATGCGCGCGTCCCACACCGCTGAGGTCGTTCTGCACGACGTGACGGTGCCCGGCCGGTGCCTGCTCGGTGGCAAGGACCGCCTCGACGAGCGGATCGCGCGCGCACGCGAGGTGACGGACGGGAATTCGTCTGCCACAACGGCGGCCTTCGAGGCGACCCGGCCTGCCGTCGCTGCCCAGGCGGTCGGCATCGCGCGTGCCGCGTACGAGTACGCCCTCGACTATGCCAAGCAGCGCAAGACCTTCGGGCGTCCGATCATCGAGCGTCAGGCCGTTGCGTTCAAGCTTGCCGACATGAGGACGCGTATCGACGCCTCGCGCCTGTTGTACATGCGGGCCGCGTCGATGGTCATGTCGGGGACGGCTTTGACAGCAGCAGAAGGCTCCATGGCCAAGCTGTTCGCCGGCGAGACGGCCGTATGGGTCAGCGAGCAGGCGATCCAGATCCTCGGGGCCTGTGGCTACTCGCGCGAGTATCCCGTCGAGCGTTGGCACCGCGACTCCAAGGCCTACACGATCTTTGAGGGGACCAGTGAGACCCAGCGCCTTGTGATAGCCAGAGCCATATCCGGAGTGGACGTCCAGTAGTCGAGAGGCTGGCGGCACGATGGCCTTTGAACCAATAGCGATCGACCGGATCATGCGCGGCATCGTGCACAAGTGGGACGGGGATCCCGGTCACGACCGTGGTGGCCACGATCGCGCAAGCGATGACGACGGCCTAAATCCTGGGCGGAGCCGCTCCCGTAGCCGGACACGACGTTCGCGAGGCATCGGGGTTCGCCACCGCCGCCGTTGACGAGCACGACCTAGCCCCTACAGAGATGGCGGAGCGTGGTCTGATGACTCTCTACGGTCGAGCTGAGAAGTCAGGGCGCGCTCAGCACGCGAAAGGTGCCGAGGACGCACCCCTCGACACGGTCAATCGACACCGTGACGAGCCCGCGGCAGAATCTTCCCATGGCCGAGTCGCAATCTCCTCGAAGGTATGCCGAACCGGGCTGGTTCACGCGCAATGTCGCTAATCGTCTTGTAGCGACGCTGACACGGGCGGGTGTGAGCGTTTGGGGATCGCGCGAGCTCCGGGTCCGCGGGCGCACGAGCGGGGAGTGGCGGTCTACGCCGGTAAACCTGCTCAGCTTCGCCGGCGAGCACTACTTGGTGGCTCCTCGCGGTGAGACGCAGTGGGTGCGCAACCTTCGCGTCGCTGGTGACGGCGAGTTACGCGTCGGACGCCGGACTCAGGTGTTTCAGGGGCGAGAGCTGGCCGACGCAGAAAAGCCCGACATTCTCCGCGCCTACCTCAAGAGGTGGAAGGCGGAAGTGGGTGTCTTCTTTGCAGGTGTCGGCGCTGATGCGTCGGACGCCGACTTGCTTCGCATCGCACCGGGGCACCCGGTCTTCCGAATCGCGTTCACCGAAGACCCGTGAACAGGCGCCTTTTTCCTCGAACAGGGATCCTTCGGCGGCATTTACCGGTAACCGCATGTCGGCCACGGATCAACCCAGCCACCGGCCAGCCTGCGCTGTCAGTCACGGCGAGCTACGCGTCGCGGAGTGGCGCAGCTCATGAGCGCTCGGGGGCGAGCACCGCAAGGACGGCGGGAAGAGAGTCGTGAGACCACCACGAGCCCACGTCACACGAGCGAAGGCGGGCTCGAAGGTGGCGCTGAGCACCACCGCTCGTTTCATGCTCGCGCCGTCGCGAGGAATTGGCCCCCTGTGGCATAGCCTCGTCGCCTTTGGGGCGCTGTCGTTGTCGGGCCTGGTTCTCGTCACGCTTGTGGCGGCACCTCCCGTGGGCGCGGCGGGCCACAGCTCCGCAAGAGCTTCCGCGTCGGCGAAGGCACCTTCAGGCGTAGAGGTCGTCGGATGGGGATTCGACGAGCCCTGGGCCATCACCGCCGACGGCACACACGCCTGGGTTGTGAACCGTGGCAAGTCGGTCACCGAGATCTCTGCCTCCGACGGCACCCAGACAAGGATGATCAGCGGCCCGGAATACGGGTTCAACGGCTCGATGGGCATCACCTCGGACGGCTCCCACATCTGGGTGGCAAACGCGAACGGCCAGTCGGTCACAGAGCTGTCGGCCTCGACCGGCGCCCTGGTAAGGGTCATCAAAGGGCCGGCGTACGGCTTTGACGACCCGTGGGCAGTTACCAATGACGGCACGGAGCTCTGGGTGACGAACGAGAGCTCGGTCACAGAGTTGTCGGTGTCGACCGGCGCCCTCGTAAGGGACATCAAAGGACCGGCGTACAGCTTCCACGACCCGTGGGCCATCACCGCCGACGGACCCCACATCTGGGTGAGGAACGAGGGTTCTGTCACTGAGCTGTCCGCCTCGACCGGCGCCCTGGTCAAGGTCATCGGTGGTCCGAGCTTCGGGTTTGACGGCTCGCTCGGTGCAGAAGGGATCACATCGAGCGGCGCCTTCATCTGGGTGACAAACGATTTGGCCAACTCGGTAACCGAGCTGTCCGCCTCGACCGGCGCCCTCGTCAAGGTGATCCGTGGTCCGAGGTACGGTCTCGATGACCCCTCGAGCATCATCTCGGACGGGAATCACCTCTGGGTGGCCAACACGGCCGGAAATTCGGTCACCGAGCTCTCTTCGTCGACGGGAGCCCTGATCAAGGTCGTCAATGGCCGGAGGTACGGCTTCGAGGGTTCCCTCGGCATGGCCGTCGGTGGTACCGAGATATGGGTGGCTAACTCCGGCGGCAACTCGGTTACCGAGCTGTCAGCCTCGACGGGGGCCCTCACGAGGCTCACGAGCGGCTCGAGGTACAAGTTCAAGGACCCCGACGCCCTCACTTTCGGCGGCGGCGACGTCTGGGTGGCGAACTCCGCCGGCAACTCGGTCACCGAGCTCTCGGCCGTGACCGGTGCCCTTGTCAGGGTCGTCCGCGGCGCAGGCTACGGGTTCGAGGGTCCTGCTGCTATCACCTCTGACGGCGCACACATCTGGGTGGCCAACACGGCCGGATATTCGGTCACCGAACTCTCTGCCACAACCGGCTCGATCGTCAGGGTCGTCAGTGGCCTCACCTTAGGGTTCAATTATCCTGATGCGGTCATCACGATCGGCACCCATGTCTGGGTGGCGAACGAGGACAACGTGATCACTGAGTTCTCCTCGTCGAACGGCGGCCTCGTACGGACCATCAACGGCTCGGCTTACGGGTTCGACGGCCCAGACGCCATCACCTCTGACGGCTCTCATATCTGGGTGGCGAACTCATCTGACAACTCGGTCACCGAGTTCTCGGCCCTGAGTGGCGCCCTTGTCCGCGTCATCGGCGGCTCGAGGAATGGGTTCGACGACCCCTCGGGCATCACTGTGGCCGGCACCGGTATCTGGGTGTCGAACGAGGGAGACAACTCGGTCACCGAGCTCTCGGCTTCGACCGGAAACCTGGTCAGGATCATCAGGGGCTCCAACTACGGGTTCGGCGCCCCAGACACGATCACTTCGCACGGCGCCCACATCTGGGTTGTGAACCAAGGCGGTTCGGTCACGGAGCTATCGGCCTCGACCGGCAGCCTGGTCAAGATCTTCAGTGGCGCGGCTTATGGGTTCGACGAGCCCTCTGGCTTCGCCACGGCCGGCGGCCGCGTCTGGGTGGCGAACACGAACGGCCAGTCGGTGACAGAGTTCCCGGTTTCCTGAATCGGCCCGCGCGCCTCTTCGTCTTCAACCTCTCGAGGAGGCCTGGTCATTTCGGGAAGGGCGCCTGACCGAGCGACTTTTCAAACCAGTGATGGGCGTAATGGTTGTCGTTGTAAGGAGCGATCTCGCTATAGCCGGACGAGTGATAGAGGCCGAGTGCCTCGGGAAGGTGGCTGCTGGTGTCCAATCGCACGAGCCGGTAGCCGAGACGGGTTGCCGCGGACTCCAGTCCGGCGAGCAGCCTGCGGCCGACGCCGCGACCGCGCACGGATGGGTCGATCCACATTCGTTTGATCTCCGCAGTGGTCGCGTCGATCTTGCGAACCGCCCCGCACCCAACTGCGCTCCCGCCGAGCCGGGCGATCAACAGGCAGCCGGACGGGGGGCACAGCTCTGTGCTCGGAGAGGCAACGGTGCGGTCGAGGTCGAATCCACCAGGGAACCGGTCGGTGAGCTCCTCGTAGTATCGGGCGAGCAGGTGGCCAGCCGTCTCGCTCTCCGGAGACTCTTCGACGAGCTCCAGATCATCACGGCCTTGGTTCGCCAGAGCCTTCTTGACTGCAGCGGCCGCGTGCAGGCGGGTCGTCGGGAAGACCGGCACCGAAGCGTCGTCCGCCCGGACGAGCAACTCGAGCTCGGTGCAGCCCAGGACCACTCCTTGAGCGCCGGCGGCCACCAGTCGGTCGATGATCGCCCGGTGCCTCTCGCGGGACTCCTCGCGGACGACACCCAAACAGAGCTCTTCGTAGATGGTGCTGTGGACCACCGCCCGGTCCTCAGAGGAAGGGATGATCACCTCGAGGCCGTGCGCTGCCAGCCGGTCCTTGTAGAAGGACTGCTCCATCGTAAATGCCGTGCCGAGAAGCCCGACCCGGTTGATACCTTCCGCGCGGATCGCCTCGACGACGACGTCAGTGACACGCAGCAGAGGGATGGACACTGCCAGCTCGATCGCGTCGGCCACCTTGTGCATGGTGTTGGCGCACAACACAAGAAAGTCGGCCCCTGCCGCCTCCAGGGACCGTCCGACGGTCGCGAGGAGCTCTCCGGCTGTCTCCCAGGAGCCCGTGGCCTGGAGCCGTTCGATCTCGGCGAAGTCGACTGAGTAGAGAATGCACTGGGCCGAGTGCAGGCCACCCATCTCCTCGCGCACGAGCTCGTTGAGAACTCGGTAGTACTCCGCCGAGGACTCCCAGCTCATGCCACCGATCAGGCCAATGGTCTTCATCGGGCGATCTTCGCATGGGAGGAGTCGCAATGTCGCCCAACCGATCGCCCGCGGCCGGTGCGGTCAGTTGTCGACCGGGGTTCGCCGTCTCCTGGAAAGTCCAGGAATGCGTTCTTGTGACAGAGCCGCTCCCGCAAGGACGACGAGGCCACCGAGAGGCTCGTACCAGGAATGACTGGCTCGCCCACGAACGCGGCGCCGACGACAGCGAAGAGGGGAGTGATGCATATGACGGTGCTCGCTTTGGCGCCGCCAGCGTGTGAGACGACGTGATCGGGTCGACTCCGGTTCGGATCAGTACCAGGCCGTCGTGAGACTTTCGGTTTCCAAGGTCTTGGACTGATAGCTCCTCGCGTACCGCACGGTCCACGGCTCGGCCGTCCGGTCGGGAATGCTCGCCCAGCCCGTTCCCGGTATGCAGTAGTAGTTCAGAGCGACCTTGTCGACCACGGTGCCAGTGCCTGTCGCGGTGATACAGCGAACGCCGTTGGCGAGCTGGACCGCCCAGACCCACGGTTTGCCATTGGGGTGCTTGGCAGCGTCCGGTATCGACGCAGTGAGATCGAGGCGCGTTACCTTGCCCCACGGCGAGGCCATGCACGCCAGCTGCTTGAACGACTTGGTCTCAGGGGCGAAGCACGGGTCGTAGATGAGTGACGCGCTCGTCATGCACCGATAGGCGTCGCCGGCAGAGACGGCGATGGAGCTAGTCCAGCAGGTGCCCTTGACGGTGCCGGCGACCTTCAGCCCCGAGTCCAGCTTCCCGGCCGAGGTCCACGGATACTCCGTGTCGATCCGTGTCCTGCTTGCAGTGGCGGCTGTTGCAGGTGCCGCGCCGCCGAGCGCTACCAGCACCGCCGCGACGGCAGCGCCACGCCACTTTCGCCTATCTCTCTGCATCGGGCCCTCCCGTTCTCGGCGGCGAGCGTAGCTGGATACTCAGACGATCAGTCCTCGCCCATCTCCGCTTGCAGCGGAGCGCGGACCGGCATTTGAGTCCCGGCGGCCTGTTGAGCGGCAGTGGCGCTGGTCCTCGACGCACAGCACCACACGAACCCTCACTCGGATGCGTTCTCCTGTCGCCGCGGGTCCGGTCCCGCGAGCGGGCGAAATGGGGCAGTGGGAGCCGGGATGGGAGGAGCCTCGGGGCTCCCTTCTTCTCGCCCGCCTGAACAGGACCTCAAGATCCTCTGTGTCCGCGTCGCGCCCTCGGAGAACTGCGAAGACAAACCCGCCGGAGCGTCGTGGCACTCCGGGACGCCGATGACTCAATCGAAGGCCGATGCAATGATCAGCACACCGAGTCCGACCATGACAAGCCCGCCGATCGTGCGGAGCGCCACCAGTCGTGTGGAGGAGCCCGCGAGCCACTCGCGCGCCGTTCCTGCGATCAGGCCCCACGTGCCGTCAGAGAGAACGGCGAGGAGGCTGAAAATGACTCCGAGCGCCAGCAGCTGCCCGGTCACGTTTCCCGACGAGCGATCGATGAAATGGGGGAACACGGCCACGAAGAAGATGAGCGCCTTGGGATTGAGTCCGCCGACGACAAAACCCTGTTGGATGACTCGTGATGCGCGAGGTTTGGCTGATTCGACATTCGTCATGGACGCCGCATGAGCGTGCCGGCGCCGCAACGCGTCGCTCCCCAGCCACAGCAGAAAGAGGCCGCCGGCAACTTCGACGACGGTTGTGAAGAGTTTGGAGTGGGCCAAGAGGGGGCCGAGGCCGACCGCTACCAATGCGGAAAGAACCAGTATTCCAAGGCCGTTGCCCACCACGGTGAGGACCGCGACGGTTCTGCCCCAGGCGATGCCCCTTGCAATAGTGAAGAGCACGCTCGGCCCCGGGACGATGATGATCGCGAGGGAAGCCAGGGTGAAGCCGATTAGGTGCGATGTAGGAATGCTCAACGATCTTGCCCATCTTGATGCACGAACCAGAGGTCTTGTCGGAAAGGTGCGCCAACGATATCCCCGAAGCGCTGTTCCGCCGGGAACCCCAGAAACGGGCCAAGCGCGTTCGTCCTAGATCCCCACGCGCGAGCAGAACAGGAATGCGGGCCGCGGTCAGATCGGTGCTCGACGGGCGCGTGGCGAGCGATCGCGTAACCCTGCTCAGCCCGGTCGACGACTGCACCGGCGGCACCCGGTGGCAGGATGGCGCGCATGGGAACCTTCAGGCTCGGCAGGCTCTCCAGTGTCCCGGCATTCTTACGCACCGATTTGTTGGCCGATCCGACCCGGAGGGCGCTCGTCGAGACCGGACTCCTCGGCGACGTCGGAGTGGTCGAGATCGACCCGGCCCTCTCAGACACGGCCACGACCCAGCACCACTTCGGGCTCGAGCCCGAATCGCTCGCCAATTGTGTTGTCGTCGGCGGCAAGCGCGAGGGGACCGAGCGACTGGCTGCCTGCGTCGTGCTCGCTGCGGCCCGCGCCGACATCAACGGGGTCGTCAAGCGGTTCTTGGACGTTCGAAAAGCCTCGTTTCTCCCGATGGCCCGCGCCGTGGAGCTCACCGACATGGAATACGGCGGGATCACGCCCATCGGCCTTCCGTCCGGCTGGCCCGTGCTCGTCGACCGCGGTGTCATCGAGGCCGACGTGGTTCTCATCGGGTCCGGTGTGCGCCGCTCCAAGATCTTGCTCCCCGGGTCACTTCTGGCCCGGCTCCCGGGCGTCGTGGTGATCGACGGGCTGGCGCTGTAACCGCGCACTCGGTTCGTTCCGTCCGACCAAACGGGCCGGACCCCTACACGCGGAGTCGACGGCGATCTCGAGGGGATTCGGCACTTTGTCGTCGGCACCGGAGTCCGGGACGCGTCGCTCTTTGCGACTCAGCGGAAGGGCCGGGTCCTCCCGGTGTCAAGAGGAGTGCTCGCCACGCTCTCTTTCACCTCGCCTCCTGTCGCGAAAGGACAAGAAGACCCACCCAAGATTCCTATTTGCCGGGCGCCGGGCTCTGTTGCTTGGGTGATATCCCAGAGCCGAGCGGGTCTTCACTGAGCCGAAGAGAGAGATCCCGGGATCCGTGCCCAGAAGAGGATGCGCTTAAAGGTGTAGAAGTACGGGGCTTGCTCGCCGAGGACCTCGCTGAGGCGTCTCTCATAGCGGTCCACGAACAGGTCGAACAGGTCCGGTGGAAGCAAGTTCTTTGCGCGCAAGAGAGTGGTGCCCTTCGTCCACTCGACGACTGCCGCGCTCGAGGCGAGGCGGTGGCCGTACACCTGCAAGCGGACGAGCTGATCCGAGAATCCCATCCCGTCGAGAAGCTCGGCATACCGCTGGGGCGCGCACACGACGTGCGCGCCAGCGACCGGATCGTCGCCCATGTGCTCGAGGAACGGAGCTTGCTGTGCCAGCTCGAATGCAACCGCGTGGGAAGGGTGGTCGGCATTTGCGGGGACCTGAACGGCCAGTTGGCCTCCGGGGCGCAAGCCGGCCGCCAGTTGCCGCAGCAGTCGCGGGTGATCGGGCACCCACTGCAGGCTGGCGTTGGCGAAAACGACGTCGAAGCAGGCTCGGGAGTCGAAGCGGCTGATGTCGCCCAATTCGAACCGCAAACCGTTGCCGGCCAGGGGTAGGGCCCGGGCCAGCATCGACTCTGCCGCGTCGATCCCGATGGTCGCCCCAGCCCGGGTATGTGCGTGCAGCTTGGTCGTCAGCTCTCCAGTGCCGCACCCCAGATCGATCACGTCACCGCCAGGAACCGGCTCGACCATCGCGAGGAGATCGAAGAACGGCTTGGCACGTTCGGCGGCGAACTTCAAGTACTGGTCGGGATCCCATCTGTGGGTCACCATCGTCTCGTCCCGCATCGCAGTACCTCCCGGCATCGTGGGCGGTGGTTCGCCCAAGCCAGACTATTGACAGCACTCCACCACGACACAACGCGGTGAAGTGGCCGTCCCTATTGTGAAGGCGATGAAACGATCGCCCGCTGCTCCGCCAGGAGAGGTCCTCCTCGACGGCTTCGTGTTGCGCCGCTACAGCCTCGGCGATGCTCCGGCACTGGCGGCGGCCGTGGGCGAGAGCCTGGAGCACCTCCGCCCCTTCATGCCATGGGTGGCGTTGGAGCCGACGACCTTGGCCGAGCGCGAGGAGCTCCTCAGACGCTGGGACGACGACTGGGCCAACGGCAGGCAGTATTCCTACGGGATGTTCCGGAGAGACCGCGTCGTCGGGGGAGCGGGCCTCATGCGACGGATCGCCGCGAACGGCCTTGAGATCGGTTACTGGGTGCATCCGGCCTTCACCGGGAGAGGGTTTGCGACTCGTGCGGCGCGAGCGCTGACGATCATCGGGTTGAGCCTTCCCGGCGTCTCCCATATCGAGATCCATCACGACAAGGCGAACGTGGCAAGCGGTCGTGTCCCCCTCAAGCTGGGTTTCGAGATGGTGGGCGACAAGCGCGTCAAGCCGGCTGCACCAGGTGAGAGCGGACTGAGCTGTGTCTGGCGGGTGGGTCGCTCGAGTTGGGCAGCAAGCGACACCGAGTCAGCTCCCGGGCTGCCAGCGGCGACCGAAACCGAGTCCACTCGTTTCAGTCGACACGACTAGTCCGTTCGCGCCAACCATTCTTCTAACCGGCCCGGGAGGTCGGTGAGGGAGAAGTGTGCCCGCGCCACCGCCTGGTTGCGGTCGAGAAGTAGAGGCTCGGGGTTCGCGAGCCATGAGGCCAAAGGTTTCGGATCCTCGATCTCGAACCATCGAAATCCGAGATTCCTGATCTCTGTGCCGACCGGGTAAGGACCGACCGCCAAGGGTCGCCGGTGAAAGGCCGATTCGACGCTCGGATTGCCGAACCCCTCCCAGGTGGAGGGCAAGGTCACAACGTCGCATGTCGCGTAGGCGTCTGCCATCGTCGCGTCCGCGACCGCCGGTCCGCGAAGCACGCGTGTCCTGCCCTGGGCGGCTTCGATCAGCCGTTCGAGCTCCCGGTCGTAGCCGTCCTCGGCAGGTCCGAGCAGCCAGTAGACCGCACCCAGGCCGATCGCGAGGCGCAGCCCGCCGGCGACGTTCTTTCGCGCAATGGCTCGCGTCGGCTGGAGAACGAGGAACTCCTCGTCCGCGACGCCCAGAGCGGTCCGGCCCGAAGTGCGGTCACCGAGCGGCGGATTCGGATCGAAACAGTTGTAGAAGACGTCGGCGTCGATTCGTCTGGCCGCCAGTTCCCGCTTGGACCGGGCGTTGATACAGACATGGCGCCAGGCAGTGTCGGTAGGGGGCGCCCCGAGGCGCGCAAGATGCGGGCGCTGCCAGGCGAGGTCGTGATGACGCAGGATCGCAGGCCGGTGGATCAAGGTCGCGGCGACGACTTCGCCGGCTACAGGATTCAACGGGAGAGAGCAGATGTTCTCGACGAGCACCAGGTCCGCGCCCGAAAGCGCGTCAGCGACCTCGGATCGCAATGCGGGGACGTCGTCGACCACGGCGTCGATTGCCAGGCCCGGCACCAGCCGGTCCGCAATGCCGCTACCGGCGACGGTCGTCACCTTGAACCCGAGCTGGCCGAAGGCCCAGGCCCACTTGCCGGCCTCCACCGAAACGCCGTCCTGGCGGCCGAGGCGGTAGGAAACGACCGCCAAGGTGCCAGAGTCCGGGAAGCCCACGAACGCACCGTAGCTGTCGGCGGTGTCCGCCAGGACGTTACCGCCGGCCCACCGTGGTCTCTGCTTCCTTGCGACGGCGGGCGCCAGGCTCTAGAACGGAGTGGTGCAAAAGAGGGCGTTGATCACCGGCATCACCGGTCAGGATGGTTCCTACCTGGCGGAATGGCTGTTGTCCGAAGGTTATGAGGTGGTCGGGATGGTCCGGCGCTCGAGCACTCTCAACTTCGAGCGCATCGCCCACATCCAGGACCGGTTGACCCTGGCGTCCGCAGACGTCCTCGACGAGGTCTCGATGATCGAGGTTTTGCGCGAGCACCGCCCGAGCGAGGTCTACAACCTCGCGGCTCAGTCGTTCGTGCAGACGTCTTGGGGCCAGCCCGTGCTCACCGGCGAGGTCACTGCCCTCGGCGTGACCCGCATACTCGACGCGATCCGACTGACCAATCCTGATATTCGCTTCTATCAGGCGAGCTCTTCGGAAATGTTCGGCAGGGTCCGAGAGGTTCCCCAGACCGAGAACACGCCCTTTTACCCTCGCAGTCCTTATGGAGTGGCGAAGGTCTACGGGCACTGGATCACCGTGAACTACCGCGAGAGCTATGGACTGCACGCGTCCTCGGGGATCTTGTTCAACCACGAGAGCCCGCGCCGGGGTCTCGAGTTCGTCACGCGCAAGATCACCAACGCCGTCGCCCGGATCAAGCTCGGCCTGGATCGTGAGATCAGGCTCGGCAACCTGGAGGCGAAACGCGACTGGGGCTTTGCCGGCGACTACGTCCATGCAATGTGGGCGATGCTCCAGCAGGACTCGCCCGATGACTACGTCATTGCCACCGGCGAGACACATTCGGTGCGCGAGGTATGCGAGGTTGCCTTCGCGAGGGCGGGCCTCAACTACGAGGACCATGTCCAGATCGACGAGCGCTTCATTCGGCCCGCGGAGGTGGACATCCTCGTGGGCAACGCGGCCAAGGCTCACGAGAAGCTCGGTTGGAGGACGCACGTCGACTTCGCAGGGCTAATAGAGATGATGGTCGACTCCGATCTCGAACTAGTGCGCCGCCGGGTTTCCTGAGCTCTGGAGCGGCTCGTAGATTCGTGGTCGAGCGAGGTGGCCGCGGCCGCTGCGAGCGGTCGTGAGGCGGTGGCCGCTTCGCAGTCGGCCTCCCGCGTGACCTGCATGCCGCCTGACCCGTAACATGGGCGATCTTCATGCCGCCTGCTGTTCGTCTCCACGAGGCCGTAGCGCTCGCCGGCCGATTCCCCCTCCTCGCAGGAGCCTGTCTGGAAGTTGGCGAAGGCGAGGTTGTGCATCTGCGCGGCCCGAACGGCGCGGGCAAGACGAGCCTGCTCAAGGTCCTCGCCGGGTTGTTGCCGGTGCACTCGGGCGAGGCGACCGTGCTCGGCTGGGACCTGGTGGCCGATCGGCGTGCGGTGCGGGGACAGGTGGGCATGCTCGGCCACGAGTCGTTCCTATACGAGGAGCTGACGGTGGAGGAGAACCTGGAGTTCGCTGTCCGAGCCTCGAGGGGCCCGGTCGTGGGAATCCGCCCGGCGCTCGAGCAGTTCGGTTTCACGGGTCGCCTCGCGTCGATTCCGCTGGCACGGTGCTCCGCCGGCCAGCGGCGACGGGCCTCTCTTGCCCTGCTCGTCGCGCGGGGTGCCCGGTTGTGGTTGCTCGACGAGCCGCACGCGGGCCTTGACCAGGACGGCCGTGATCTTCTTGACGAGCTCCTCGCTGGGTCACGGGCCGCTTCTCGCACCGTCGTGTTCGCCTCGCACGAGCTCGAGCGTGCAACGGCCATCGCGGACCGGACTGTTCACTTGGCGGGTGGCCGCGTAGTCGAGCCGCCGAAGACCCCCGAGTCGGTCGAACAAGCGGCGGCCCATGTTGCGTGACGCCGTGCTCGTCGCGGGGAAGGATCTCCGCATCGAGATCCGCTCCAGGGTCGGGCTGAACCAGATCGGTCCATTTGCGCTCGCTGTCCTGCTCCTGTTCGGCCTGGCGCTCGGCCCTGACCGAAGGGTCCTCGCTCCAGCTTCGGCGGGCCTGTTCTGGGTAGCGGTCCTGCTGTCGACGATTCTCGGTGTTCAGCGCAGCTACGCCATCGAGTCCGTGGACGGGGCCCGAGACGGCCTGCGCCTGTCCGGCCTTGACCCGGCCGGGATCTTCCTCGGCAAGGCCGGTGCAGTGGTGGTCCAGCTTCTAGTTCTGGAGACTGCGCTCGCCGTCGGAGTTGCCTTGCTCTACGGGGCGCGCTTGTCGGGCGCTCTGGTCCTGATTGGCACGTGCGTCCTCGGTACCTTCGGGCTTGCGGCGGTCGGCACGCTTTATGGGGTCGTCGCCTCCGGACTGCGGATCCGCGAGACGCTTCTCCCACTGCTGTTCCTCCCAGTGGTCTCCCCGGTCCTGCTCGCCGCGACCAAGGCATGGGACGAGGCGCTCGCGGGAACGCCCGGCCGTGCGGGCGGCTGGCTGGACGTGCTCGCGGTCTTCGCCGTGCTCTATGTCGCCACCGGCATCGTCGCGTTCGGGCCGCTCTTGGAGGACGGATGAGAGCCTCGACGCGCACCGTGCCGTCAGAACGTGTCGCTGTGGCGCTTCGCGTACTGGGTGTCGCATCGCTTGTGGGGGTGGTCGCGACCGTGTGGTTGGGTCTGTTCGTCACGCCGCCCGACGAGTTCATGGGCAATCTCGTGCGTCTTCTCTACGTCCATCCTCCGATGGCGTGGGTCGCCTTCTTGGCCTATGGCGTCGCCAGCCTCGCGAGCCTGCTCTATTTGTGGCCACGAACGAGAAGCGAGCGCTTCGACCGCCTTGCCGGAGCCTCGGGCGAGGTCGGTGTCGTGTTCACAGGCCTCACGTTGGTGTCCGGGTCGATCTGGGGGCGGCCGACCTGGGGCGTGTGGTGGGTGTGGGATCCGCTGCTCACGACCACGGCGTTGCTTTTCGTGCTCTATCTCGGCTATCTCGCTCTGCGCCGCGTGCCCGGAGAGTTCCATGTTCGAGCCCGCCGGTCGGCGATCGGGGCCCTGATCGCGTTCATCGACGTTCCGATTGTCTACCTCTCAGTTGAGTGGTGGCGAAGTCTGCACCAGGCACCGACGGTGCTCAACCCGACCACGCACAAGACCTATGTCCACGGCTCGATGGCCTGGACTCTTCTGCTCGGTTTCGTGTCGTTCACCCTCGTGTACACCTGGCTCGTAGCACACCGGTACCGGCTTGCCGAGTTGCAGGACGCGCAGGACACCGAGGGGCTCGAGATCGCCCTCGCGGAGCGTCGAGCAGAAGCGGTGGGAAGGTGAACGGCTACGTCGAGGCCGGCTACATAATGGTCCTCGGCACGCTTTCGTCCTACGGGGTGGCCCTCGTTGCCCGTGAGCATGCCGCCAGGCGACGAGTCGGTACGGCAGCCGTCGAGGAGTCCATTGCCACCTCGGCCGATGCCCCCGTCACGGATCTCACCTCGCCAGCTCCCCGAGATACTCCGGTGGTGATGCCTGGTGAGCTCGAGCAGGACGCACCGGGGAGAGCCCCATGAGCGACATCGGTCCGACCGGTGTCACCACGGCCGACTCGGCCACGGGCCCCGGCCGCCCGGGGTCGTCGCGGGACGGCTTCGAGGACGAGTCGGCCTCCGGTGAGGCAGGGACAGCCCTGTCCGCGCCTCGGCGCATACCTAGGATCTTGAGCCCCGAACAACGGCGTCAACGTCGGCGGCTGGAAGTGGCAGGCGTTGTGATCGTCGCCGCGATCGGCTTCCTCGTCTTCAAAGGGCTCACGTCCGCGATCGTGTTCTTCAAGACCGCCAACGAAGCCGTTGCACAGCGCGCGACCCTCGGCAACAGCACCTTCCAGCTCGAGGGCATGGTCTTACCGGGGACCGTTCACCTGATTCGGGAGAGCTCGGGGACGACAGTGGGCTTTGTCGTCGAATCGAGTGGCGTCAAGGTCGCCGTGACCAATACCGGATCGCCTCCGCAGCTGTTCCAGCCGGGGATCCCGGTCATCGTCGTCGGCCACTTCGTCGGTGCCTCGGACCGGTTTGCTTCGGACCAGATCCTCGTCAAGCACTCCAACAGCTACATTGCGGCGCACCCGAACCGGGTGAGGGCGCTGAACGGGACGAAGAGATGAACGCGGCTCTGGGGCTGATCGGTGTCGCGCTCGGCCTGCTTGCGGCGGTGGCGGGAGTTGTCACGATCGGGGCGGGTTTGGCGACAGGTCGCCAGTCGCTGTTCCTGCATGCCCGCACATTTGCCTTCTGGGTGCTCGCCGGGGCGGTCCTTGCGACCGTAGGCATGGAGCGGGCGCTTTTGACCCACGACTTCTCGATCGCTTTCGTGGCGGCGAACAACAGTCGTGAGACGCCGACGCTGTACTCCATCACCGGCATGTGGTCGGCTCTCCAGGGTTCGATCCTGCTTTGGGCCCTGATCCTCGCCGGGTACCTGGCGGCGATGACCCACGCGTTCCGCAAGCGGGCATCCGATCCTCTCGTGGCATGGTCGAGCCTGGTGGGGCTCTGCGTGGCCGTCTTCTTCTTCGCCCTCATGGCGGGTCCCGCGAACCCGTTCGCGCATGTCATCGGCAGGATCCCTGGCGATGGTTCCGGCCCGAACCCGCTCCTGCAGGACAACCCGCTGATCGCTTTCCATCCGGTCCTGTTGTACTTGGGCTTTGTCGGCTTCACCGTGCCGTTCTGCTTCGCCATAGCCACGCTCGTGACCGGGCGCCTCAATGAGGGATGGCTCGGGGAGACCCGCCGATGGACGCTGTTCGCATGGGTCTTTCTCACGATCGGCATCGTGCTCGGGGCCTGGTGGTCCTACCAGGTCCTCGGGTGGGGGGGCTTTTGGGGTTGGGACCCGGTGGAGAACGCGGCGCTCCTGCCGTGGCTTTGTGGCACGGCGTATGTGCACTCGGTGATGGTCCAAGAAAGGCGCGGCCTCCTGCGGGTCTGGAACCTGTCACTTCTGATAGCGGCGTTCTCGCTCACCATCCTCGGGACGTTCCTGACCCGTTCCGGGGTGCTGGTATCGGTGCACTCCTTCTCGAACTCGACGGTCGGCCCGGTGCTGCTGAGTTTCTTCGGCCTGGTTGTCGCCGTCAGCATCGGGCTGATCGCCTGGCGCGGTGACCGCCTGCGTTCGCCCGGGACCATCGACGCCGCCGTATCGCGGGAGGGTGCATTCCTCCTCAACAACCTCCTCTTCGCAGGTTTCGCGCTCGTCGTGCTCCTCGGAACCGTCTTCCCGCTCTTTGTCGAGGCGGTGACCGGCCAACAGATCACTGTGGGGCGGCCCTACTTCGACACGATGACCCTTCCGATCGGTTTTGCACTCCTGTTCTTCATGGCGGTCGCGCCGGCGCTCCCGTGGCGAAAGGCGGCGCCGGGCGTGCTTCGCCGCCGCCTCGCGATACCGGCATGGATCGGGGTCGGTGTCATCGTGGTCTGCGTCCTCGCGGGCGTGCGCGGTTTGACCCCTCTCGTTGCCTTTGGTCTGGGCGGATTTGCCGGGGCGAGCGCGGTGCGCCAGGTGGTGCTCGCGGCTGTCGGTTCACACAACGCGGGCGGGGGACCATGGCGGGCACTGTTCGGCCGTGCAAACGGCGGGATGATCGTGCATCTCGGCGTCGTCGTGGTTGCGGTGGCCCTCGCTGCGGCCAGCTCTTATGGCCAGCGGACACAACTGGTCTTGAAGCCCGGTCAGTCGATTCGCTACGACGGTCACATCTTCACCTACGTGGGCTCGAAGCGATTCAGTCTGCCGAACAAGAGCGGCGAGATAGCGACGGTCTTAGTGGACGGGGCGCCCTTCCAACCGGCCATCAGCGTCTTCCCCGGAAGCGAGGGGATCGGTACCCCGGCCGTGGACTCGTCGGTCCGCGAGGACACCTATCTCACCGTCGCCGACATCGACGTCTCGCCGCATGGCCCGGCGACCATCGACGTCGTCATCCAGCCCATGGTGCTGTGGCTCTGGGTCGGCGGGGCCATCACGGCTTTCGGGGCAGTGCTCGCCGCGATCCCCAGTCGGCGCCGGCGAGGTTCCAAGGACAGGCGCGCAGTGCCCGGGACATCAGAGCTGACCGGTTCGCAGGAGATCCGACTTGCTGAGACGGTCCAGGATCACGGACCGGGCCCCGACGACGTGACCCAAGCGCCCGTCGGTGCGGGAGCAAATTCGTGATCGCCCTGCGTCGCCACGTGCGGCTCGCGCGATGGGCCGCGTGCGTTGTCGGTCTCGGCGTGCTCGGGCTCGTCGCGGTGCTGGCGAGCCGGCCCGCCGCGACTCAGACGGCCTCGAGCTTCCTGATCGGCAAGCCCGCTCCGCCCGTTGAGGGCCGCAATCTTGCAGGCGGCGTCTCGTCATTGGCAAGTCTTCGCGGTCGCTGGGTGGTCCTCAACTTCTTTGCGAGCTGGTGTCCCCCATGCCGGAGCGAGTCACCTGATCTCGTCAGGTTTGCGTACAGCCATCCAGCCGGGCAGCGAGTCGCGGTGATGGGTGTCGTGTTCGGCGACACGGCGGCCAACGCCGCGGCCTTCGAGCGACAGGCCGGAGCCACCTGGCCGTCGGTCGTCGATCCGGACGAGGCGATCGCGATCAGCTATGGCGTCGACGATCCTCCGCAGTCATTCCTGATCGCCCCCGATGGCAAGGTCGTGGACAGGATCCTCGGGGGAGCGACTGCGGACGGCCTGGACCGACTTGTCGCGCACGGCGTCGCGGCGCACGAGTGACAACGCAGGTCGAACCGACGACGCGGCACAACGGCTGGCGCTCCGGCCAGCATGTCGCCTCTGTTCTCGCGTCCCGACCGGCTTGGGTGATCGTGGCCGTTATTGCCGTGCTCGCGCTGGGCTTTGGAAGCGTGCACCCGGCACAGCCCAGCTCATCGGCGAGGATCGCCCACCTTGACAGCGTGATCAAATGCCCGAGCTGCATCGACCTGTCGATTGCTCAGTCGGACGCGCCCATCGCAGTCGGGTTGCGGGCCGAGGTTGCCGCGTGGGTCCATGAGGGGCTGAGCGACGCGCGGATCAAGGAACTGGTCGTCGCGCGCTTCGGCGAACAGGCGCTGCTGGTTCCCTCCGGGTCGGGAGCAGACATTCTCCTGTGGGCCGTGCCGGTCGTCGCCATCGGCGGTGCAGGGGTTCTACTCGCCGTGTACCTGTGGAGGCGCCGGCGCCTCGAGGCGTCCCGGTGAACCTCAAGAGCGCGAGCGGCCGGCGGGGTGCCGGGAGCGGGTCGCGTCGATCGAGCCCCGACGCGTTGGCGAACGAGCGGCAGTTCCTCCTCCAGTCGATGGAGGATCTCGAGGACCAGCGCGCGGCGGGCGAGGTCGATGAGGAGGACTTCGCAGTCCTCGATTCGCGCTACGGAAGGCGCCTCGCCGAGGTCGAAGCTGCGATCGCGGACCTTCCGGCACCTGCTCTTGAGACCCCCGGCCCCGCAGCGCCCGAGCGCGCCCGAAACCCCGGCGGCACTGACCTGCTTGCGAACCGGCTCGACGGCGCTGCTCGCGCATCGGCGGCTGGCCGGATGCGCCGGTGTCTTGCGGGCCGGCGGACGCGCCTGTTGGTCGGGATCGGCGCGGCCGTGTGTTTCGCCGTGGCGGCGATCCTGCTGGCGGCGTCGCTCGCCGGTGTCCGCCTCCCGGGTGAGTCAGCGACGGGATCGGTGTCGGTGTCGTCGGCCCAGCTGGAGCAGGAGACGCTCGACCGGGCCGCGATCCTCGGCAGCGAAGGTCGGGTGGCAGAGGCGGTTCAGCTCTACAACCAAGTGCTGCAGAAGGACCCGAACCAACCCGACGCCCTTGTGTACGGCGGCTGGCTGGTTCGCCTCGCAGGGCTCGCGTCCAAGAATCAGCTCGTGGTCGCCCGGGGTGACGCGTCAGTCGCGAGGGCAGTCAAGATCGCGCCCGCCTACCCCGACGGTCACGCACTTTTCGGCGTGATCCTCTACGAGGATTTCGGTAGACCGGGTGCCGCCTCGGTCCAGTTCCGGGACGCGCTCGACACGCGAGCCTCCAAGAACCTGCTGATGTCGGTCGCCGCGATAGCGGCGAAAGCCTTCGCGGCTTCGAGGGAGCCGTTGCCGTCCCGCTACGGCGCTGCCGCCAGGAGCGCCGCGATGCAGGCCCCGCCCGGCTGAGGTTGACACAGCCGGTGGTCGTGGTGCCTCAGGCCGGGAGCGCTCTACCAAGACGTCCCGAGAGAGCGCAGCCGCTCCACCACCGGCCTGAAAGCTGCGGCAAACGCCTCGACATCCGCGTCGGTCGTCGACCAGCCGACCGAGAGCCGGAGAGAACGGTCCGGGTCGACCTTCATCGCAGCGAGGACCGGAGAGGGCTCGATTGATTCGGACGAGCACGCGGAGCCGGAGTGTGCGGCGACGCCTGACCGATCGAGGCCGAGCAGGACAGCCTCTGCCAAGACGCCGCCGACCGCCAGGTTCACGATGTGCGGCACGCGCCTTGTGGTGTCGCCGAGCACCACGACATCGACGAGCGACATCGCCACCTCGACGAGCGCGTTAGTCATGCGGCGAGCGGCGGCAGCTTCCTTCGCCAGCTCACCGGGCTTGCACAATGCGGCTGCCGCTGCGCCAAATCCGACGATCCCGACCAAGTTCTCGAGGCCGCCGCGGCGCGCCCGCTCTTGTGCACCTCCCACGATGAACGGCTCGAGGCGCATGCCACGACGGACCACCAGCGCCCCGATGCCAGCCGGCCCGCCCAGCTTGTGAGCGCTTACCGAGAGCAGGTCGGCGCCGAGCGCATCGAACTCGATGGGGACGTGACCGAGCGCCGCGGCAGCGTCGATGTGCACGGGCACGCCCGCAGACCGCCCGCTCGCCACGACTTCGGCCACCGGCTGCAGTGTCCCGACCTCGTGGTTGCACCACTGGCAGTTCACAAGTGCCGGCCGATCGGCTGCACTGTCGGAGAGCAGCGTTTGGAGATGGTCGAGATCGATGCGGCCCGTCGAGTCCACATCGACGGGGAGGACGGCTCGGTGGCGCAGGCAGGCCTCGCGCACGCAGGAGTGCTCGACGTCGGCGCAGATCATTGGTGCACCGACGCGAGCCTGCCCGGCTGCGAAGACGGCGGCGTTGGCGGCCTCTGTGCCGCCACTTGTGAACACGACGCGGTTCGCCGTTGTTCCGAGCAGTTGTGCGACTGCCTCCCGTGCCCTCTCGATGGCGTCGCGCACCGCGTGGCCTTCGGCGTGAACGCGACCCGGATCGCCCGCCCAGCGGGCAAAGAGCCACTCGGACATCGCTTCGGCCGCCTCGGGCCTAAGGACGGAGGTCGAGGCGTGGTCGAGATAGTGGCGGTTGCTCAACTGCGCTTCAGTGCGGCCCGCCGGTGGCGTGGAGTCAGCCCGCGACAGTGGCACAGACCTCGTCACCGCGCGCCCGGGACGAGAGCTGAACCGGCACACCGTCCCGGCACAGACCGTTCAGCAGACCCTCTACAAGACCCCTGTCGGCAGCGCACAGCACGGGATGATCGATGGCGGCCTCACCGAAGGGGCAATGGTCCCGGACGATGGAGTTGGGCGATCCGGCGACTCCGCCGTGTGCTGCGAATCCTTGTGCAGTCAAAGCCTCCGCCACCGACTGCATCGCAGAGCGCAGCGACTTTGGGGCGTCGCCCGGGGCCATCTGTAGGGCGAGCGAACGGCCGTACTCGGCACCGACTTCGTGAGCGATCTGCTCGGCCTGCACGGGGTCCACTATCGCCAGAAGCCGGCCGAGCAGTGCGAGGAGGAGATCATCCCGCAGCGCCGGTACCGAGGCCGTGGTGTTTCCGACGCCCGCGAGATAGCGCTTTGACGGACGACCAACCCCGGCGTTGTCGCGGTCGACATAGACATCGAGGTAACCGCCCGCGGCCAGCTTGTCGAGATGATGGCGAGCCACGTTCGGATGAAGGGTGAAGTGATCGGCCACCTCGGTGGCGGTCACGCCTTGGCGTTCTCGAGCGAACAGGTAGATCTGGCGCCGGGTGTTGTCTCCGAACGCAGAGGTGATCGCGGCCACCGTCGCCGAGAAGCCCTCGTCGGTGCCTGCCGGTGCTTGTGACTGGCGCATGAGTTCGCCCACACCGTTATGGTACCGGGGGCTGCTCTGCTGCAGAGCACGACGCCGGTACCGACCGAGGACGTGAATGACCGGACTTCCGACAGGCTCATGACGAGTCCCGGCAAGCAGCTTGAAGAGGCCGTCCGGGGCGTCGTCGACCCGGCTCTGTTCCATACCATCGGCGACCTCGGGCTGCTCCGGTCGGTCGCCGTCCGCGAGGGCCGTACCGAAGTGGTGGTCGCAGCTCCCGCTGCCGGTCACCCTGCACCTGATGAGCTCGTCAAGCAAGTAGCAGCAGCGGTTGCCGCAGCCGGGGGCGACCCCTTGGCCCTCGAATTCGTCGACTTGACCGCGCCCGAGGAGGAAGAGCTCCAGGACAGGCTTCGCGACCTCGGTTCAGTCCCGCACCAGGTCGCCGGGTCCGACGGTTCCGGTGGGGACGGGCACGGTGCTTCGGCCCGCCCGAACCCTTTTGCCGACAAGGCGTCCCATACCCGCGTAATCGCTGTCTCGTCGGGCAAAGGTGGCGTGGGCAAGTCGACCGTAACGGTCAATCTCGCCGTCGCCCTGGCCCGCCAGGGGGCTTCGGTGGCGATCCTCGACGCAGATGTCTACGGCTTCTCGGTTCCCTCCATGCTGGGCATCGACCGCCCACCGGCCCTGATCGGCGACCTGCTCATCCCGCCGGTCGCCCACGGCGTCCGGTGCATCTCGATGGGCTTTTTTGTGAACGAGGACCAGGCCGTCATGTGGCGGGGCCCGATGTTGCACAAGGCTCTCGAGCAATTCCTCGTGGACGTGCACTGGGGCCGGCCGGATTTCCTCGTGCTCGATCTCCCGCCGGGCACAGGTGACGTCGCGATGTCCATCGCGCAGTTCGTGCCCCGCGCTGAAGTGCTGGTAGTGACCACGCCGCAGGTCGCGGCCGAGCGAGTGGCACAGCGCGCTGCCGTGTTAGCCCGCCAACTGCGCCTACCGGTCAGGGGAGTGGTCGAGAACCAGTCGTGGTTTACCGGTGACGACGGAAAACGCTACGAATTGTTCGGCAAAGGTGGAGGCGAGATGCTTGCCAAGTCTCTTGGCGTGCCGTTGCTGGGCCAGATCCCCTTTCTGCCCGCGTTGCGCCGGGCCGGCGACCTTGGAGTTCCGGTGGCGGCCTTCGACCCCGACGGTGAGGCGGGCCAGGCTTTCGCATCGCTCGCGGAGCGGGTCGTGGCACTGGGACCAGGCAGGGTGTACCGGTCGGAGCTCTCGATCGGCTGAGGCGGACACGATCCGGGCGATAGGGGAGCGCGACACCCTGCCCGTAGTCTTCGAGTCGTGGAAGCGGCATCCTTGTTGGTGATGAGCGAACAAGCGCGGCGGTGGGCGTCGACCATGAGCGGTCACCTTATAGACGACCCCCGCCTTCGGACGGCACACCACCCGGCGGTACCTCTAGGGGGATCGTTGGGGGTCCTCGACCGCGAGGCACGCGAGGCAGAGGAGGAGTGGTTGTTGGCGCCGGGAGCGACGCGCTCGGTCGGGGCCGGCAACCGTGCACGCGAGGAGCAAGGCGATCCGTGGCGGACCTGTTTCGAGCGCGATCGGGACCGGATCCTGCACTCGACGGCGTTTCGGCGTTTGGCCGGCAAGACCCAGGTCTTCATCTTCCCGGCCGATCATCAGCGGACCCGGCTGACTCATGCCCTCGAAGTCGTGCAGATAGCGAATGCGATCGCGCGTGCGTGCCGTTTGAACGTCGCGCTCACAGAGGCCATAGCACTAGGTCACGACTGCGGCCACGGTCCTGGGGGACACGCCAGTGAGGAGGCGTTGTCACCGTTCCTGCCGGAGGGATTCGATCATGCGGTTTGGGGCGCGGATGTCACCGCGGCGCCGCTCAACTTGTGTGCCGAGACCTTGGACGGGATCCGGAACCATTCCTGGTCGCGGCCGTCGCCCGCCACGCCCGAAGGGGAGGTCGTCGCGCTCGCCGACCGGATCGCCTACTGCGCCCATGACCTCGAGGACGCTGTCCACGCTCAGATCGTGACCAGCGATGAGCTTCCACCGCTCGTCGCCGAGCACTGCGGCACATCGAGGGGGAGCCAACTCGACGCCTTCGTGACCGACGCTGTCGCAACGACGCTGTCCTCGGGCATGGTCGGGATCAGCGAAACGATGGGCGAGGCGCTCGAGTCCTTGCGACGGTTCAATTACGAGCGTATCTACCTCCGTGAGGCCTCGGTCGACCAGTCGTCGGCGGTCGTCGACTTGCTGCGGGCCCTCGTCGATCACTACGTCAAGCACCCGTCGGCGCTTCCGATGCGAGCCGAGCTCGCGCCAGGCGATGAAGAGACGGTTCGCGCCGCGGTCGGATACGTGAGCGGGATGACAGATCGGTTTGCCTGCACAAAAGCTAACGAGCTTCTCGGATGGTTGCTCCCGCCCTGGTGGGAGCCACGAATCCCTTAGAAGTGCAGGGAGGAAACTCGGCACCGTCCAGAATGTGTCGAGGCGATCCAGGATTTGCAACCAGTTGATGCCGACGAAAGAACCGCTCGGAGCAACGCCGACTTTGCATCCTGCCCGGAGCATGAAGCTAAGTGTCAAGCCGCCATCGGGCTGGCTAGGTCCCGGAGCCGGCCTTCCGAGCTTCATAGGCTCGCTGGCGACAGGAGCGGGTGCACTTGAACCCACAGACGCCGGTGCGCTTGTTCTGCCACTGCGTCATGGGCTTGCCGCAACGGGGGCAGTTCGGGTTGTGGTCTCTCGTCACAGTGACAAGTTGCCCTAGTTGAGCTAAGAGGCGCCGCACACGGGTCATGACCGGTTCGAGTCCCTCGATGTCGAACTCGACGTTCTCGGCAGCGAACACGGTATCCCAGTCGATCGCTAGTCGAGGGTCGGTCAAGGAACAATCGATGACGCGCAGCGCGCGAGCGATGTCGTTCACCTTGTCGACCTGGAGCAGTGCCACGAGACGGTCGTGGTCTTCGGGCGTGGCGTCACCTGCGTCGATCTTCTGCGACAGCGCCATTATTTCGTCGTCGCTTGTCACAGTGACAACCTTAGAGTCTGGGCTCGTACCAGGCGAACAGGCCAACTTCACCGGGCGCCGTCTCCACCTCGACCTTGTAAGGACGCTGCTTCATGTACTGCGCCCAGCCCGCGAGTGTCCTTGAGAGTGCAGCCGGTCCTTCGGCGCTGTGTCTGGGCTCCTGGCGCAGGCAGGCTCATGTTCGCCGGCACGGCACATCCGCGTCGCGCGAGACGGCGGATGCGTCGGGTGCCCGGACCCGGTCCGCGCGGAGCCAGCACCGGGGCGTTGTGAACCGCGACGGCTGGCTCGTCCCCTACGATGACTCGGGAAGCGGAAGGAGCACTCGTGGACGTGCGCATCGGGATCATCCATTCATTGAAGGAGCTGGACATCGAGCTCCCCGAGGGCACTACGCACGCCGATGTCGTCGCGGACGTCGACAAGATCCTTGCCCAGCCCGACGGCGTGCTCTGGTTCACCGACAAGCGAGGCCGTCGCGTGGGAGTGCCGTCCGCAAAGGTCGCCTACATCGAGATCGGCGGCGGGGGCGAGGACCGGCGCGTCGGCTTCGGAACCAACTGACGCCCGAGCTCGGTGCCCGAGCTCCTCGCCTACCAGCTGCTCTTTGTCACCGGTAAAGGCGGCGTAGGCAAGACCACTGTTGCGGCCGCGATCGCCCTGTTGGCGAGCGAGCAGGGTCGCCGCACTCTCGTCTGCGAGGCCGAGCCGAAAGGTGACCTGGCCCGCGCCTACGAGTGTGGCCCGACCCCCTTCAGCGGGCGGCGCATCAGCGACGACCTGGTGGCGATGTCCATGGACACCGAGGCGTCGCTGCGTGAGTACCTGCGGGTAGTCGCGAAGGTACCCAAGATGGGACATATCGGCCCGGTTGCCCGGGCCTTCGACTTCGTGGCGACCGCCGCGCCGGGGATCAGGGAGATCCTGACGGTCGGAAAGCTTTGTTTCGAGATCCGGGCCGGCCGGTACGACCTCGTCGTTGTCGACGCCTCCTCGACAGGCAACGTCGTCGGACAGCTGGCGGCGCCGAGCGGTATCAACGAGCTGATCCGGGTGGGGGTCGTTCGTTCCCAGACCGACTGGATACTGGAGATACTCGGCGACCCGGCCCGCACCGGGGCCGTGCTTGTCACCACGCCCGAGGAGATGCCCGTAACAGAGGCCGTGGACCTCGCCGCCCGCCTCGCCGCCGAAACGCCGGTTCATCTTGCCTGTGTAGTGGCGAACCGCGTCCTGCCCGAGCTCTTCGGCCGCTCCGAGGAGCTTGTCTTCAACGAGCTCACCCGCGCCGCGACGCTCGACTTTGTGGCCCGCAATCTCCAGACGTCGCGCGAGCTGGTCGAAGACGTGCTCGCAGCAGCCAGGCTCGCAGTCACGGTCCGGCGCGACGGTGTCGCCCATCTGGAGCGACTGCGCGCCGGGATCGCGTCGGACGTGCCGCTGTTGTACCTGCCATACCTGTTCGCGCGCGCACACGGGCTTCGTGCAATTCGCCAGGTTGCCCATGCGTTGTCGGAAGAGCTCGTGACGTGAGCCGGTCCGAGCGCGATATCGGCTCAGATGCCCGGAGTCGTCCGATTCCCGGGCGGGCTGGGCCATCGCCTGAACTGGAGCAGACGCGTCATCTGGAACAACTCCTGTCGGCCAAGGAGGTCGTCGTCGTATGCGGGCCAGGCGGCGTCGGAAAGACGACTATCGCGGCTTCGCTCGCCGCCACGGCTGCGGCCCGGCTCGGTGGCCGGGTGCTTGTTCTCACTGTCGATCCGGCGCGTCGCCTTGCGGACGCGCTCGGGGTCGGGGGGTTGGGAAACGTGGCCCGCCGGGTACCCGACGATGCCTTCGCCGCCGCAGGCGTGCGCCCGAGAGGCGAGCTGTACGCGGCCATGCTCGACATGAGCGAGTCGTGGGACGCGCTTGTCCGCCGGCATGCGCCAGATGCCGCGACTGCCCAGGAGATCCTTGCAAACCCGCTTTACCGCAACATCACGAGGCGCTTTGCGCAGGGCCACGACTACATCGCCATGGAGCGTTTGTTCGAGCTTCACGAAGATGGTGAGTACGACCTCCTCGTCGTCGACACGCCGCCTTCGCTCAACGCGCTCGACCTCCTCGACGCACCAGGGCGCATGGCCGAGTTCTTCTCGTCGAGACTGCTTCGGTGGCTCATCGTGCCCTACCGCTCCCGGCTCGTGAACTTCGCCTCCCGGCCCTTCTACCAGGTTGCGGATCGCATCCTGGGCAGTCAATTCCTGGAGGACCTCGCTGGTTTCTTCATTCTCTTCCAAACCATGCGGGACGGCTTCGTTGCCCGCGCCGAGGCCGTGAACCGACTAATCCGGGATGTGCGCACGACCTTCGTGGTCGTGACGACGCTCGAGGCCACCCCGGCGGTGGATGCCGAACAGCTCATCGAGAGCCTTCGGGAACGCCACTTGCATCTCGGCCTGCTCGTCTGCAACAAGGTCCTGCCGGCGTCCTTCTCGGACCCGCCCGTCGGGCGAACCGCCGAGCTCTTGGGCGAGCGCGCATTCGAGCTGGCGAGCGTTCTCGTGGACCGCTTGCCGTCGGACCCGGAGACCGCGGGTCGTCCTTCGGGCGAGATGGTCGGCCGTGTGCTCGCGGAAGTGGCTCGTAGCTTCGCCAACTTCCGGCTCGTGGCGACACGCGAGGCGGAGTTGTTGCACGAGTTCTCCGCCTCCCACGAGGTGACCGCCACGGTTCCCTACCACCCGGGACACGTCACTGACTTGCACGGTCTCTTGGACGTGGGAGCCAAGGTCTGGGGCGACGAGGTTGCTGTGGCCAGCGGTGGAGCAGCATCGCGCGCCGTTAGTCGCAGCCGCAGCAGCCATGGTTCGGGTCGCGGCTCGAAGTCGGGTACCTCGATGGTGCGCGACACCGCAGCGTCGGTAGAGGTCGGCAAGACTCCTTTGAAGGAGCCTGGATCCGATGCCGGTTCTTGACGGTCTTCACCGGTCGCGACGGGCGCGCCATGATCTTTCTTTGGAACCGGCCGGCACGCCGGGACATCACTGGCTCAAAAAGAGGACGGAGTACATCGATGCCTGAGATCGCCCCGCACAGGCCGGGCCAGGTGGGACCGGGTCGGTGCCCATGGATCTCTGCGAGCCGGGCTGACCGAGTCCGATGAACCCTTCTCTCGTTCCACTTCCGGTCAAGATCGTGCCGGCGCCCGACCTTATCCGCCGCTACACGGCCCTGGAAGGCCCCGAGCGTCGCCATCTGGAGAGCCTGATGGCCTTCTGGAGCCTTCTCGCCGATTTCTCGTTCTCCGACCTGTTGCTGTTCGCGCCGGTCACCGGTGATAGGGGCGAAGGAGACCAGGCGCAGGGCGAGCCGGGTTCGTCTGAGGCCTTCGGGCCCGAGCGCCCGGGCGAGTTCGTCGTCCTCGGACAGATACGGCCAACGACGAGCCAGACCCTCTATGAAGTCGACCTCGTCGGGCAGGTCCAGTCGGCCGAGAGCTTGCCCAACCTGGTGGAGGCCTATCGGTCCGGCGTGATCGTCCGCGGAGAGCAGCCGGGCGAGTCCTCCGACGCGCTGGTGCGCGTGACGAACATCCCCGTGGGCTACTGCGACAAGGTCCTCGCAGTGCTCTGTCGCATCTGGTCGCCACGGACCACCCGGCGCCGGGGAACCCTGGAACGGGTCTACCTGGATCTGTTCGAGCGGCTGTCAGTCATGGTCAGAGACGGCCTGTTTCCTTTCGTGGCAGACGACGCCGCGGTCGAGGAGGCGCCCCGGGTGGGCGACGGGGTGATCGTCGTCGACGCCTTTGAGCGCATCACCTACGCTTCACCGAACGCGGTCAACGCACTGCACCGTGCCTCGATAACCTCGTCGATAGTCGGCTCGAGCCTGGTTTTGCTCGGCCTCGAGACCTCGGTGCTCAACGATGCCTTCTCGAGCAAGCTTCCCGCGATCGAAGAAGTCGAGCGGCCTCCCGACGTCATCTTGATGATCCGGTGCATTCCGCTCATCGCCAGGGGCGAGTTGACAGGCGCAGCGCTCCTGCTCCGTGACGTGACGGACTTGCGTCGCAGGGACCGTCTGCTCCTGACCAAGGACGCGACCATTCGTGAGGTCCACCATCGCGTGAAGAACAACCTCCAGACGATCTCGTCACTGCTCCGGCTCCAAGCGCGACGCTTGGACGAGGCTGAGGTGGTGGGCCGAATCGCCTTGCTCGAAGCCGAGCGCCGGATCCGGGCTATCGCGCTGGTTCACGACATCTTGGCCCGCGACGTGACCGAGCAGGTGCCCTTCGAAGAGATCGTCTCGGCGCTCGTCAACATGATCCGCGAGACGAGCACGATCTCGTTCCCGGTGACGATCGAGGTCGACGGGGGGCTCGGAGACGTTGCCGCCGAGGTGGCGACTCCGCTCGCGGTCGCGATCGCGGAGCTGCTTCAGAATGCGGTGGAGCATGCATTCCCCGAGCCTTTGTATGCGGGCGGCTCACAAACCTGGGCTCCCGGGCCGGGACCCCTAACGCCGAGCCAGGTGGCGGGGGACTTGCAAACGGCCTCGGTACTCGACGCACGTGTCGACCTCGTGCTTGACGAGCGGCCCGATGCCTTGGGGGTTGTGGTCAGGGACAACGGATGTGGGTTGCCCGCGGGATTCGACATAGACCGCACACGCAGTCTCGGGTTGTCGATTGTCCGTGACCTCGTCAGAAGTCAGCTGGGCGGCACGATAAGTATGGAAACCGACGGCGGAACCGTCGTCAGCCTAGAGATACCGGTGAGTCGTCGAGCGAGCTAGGAGACAGCGGCTCAACAAGCGCGGCGGCGCTGGGCGGCCAGCCACGCCTTGCGGAGCTTGCGGCGCTCGTCCTCGGAGGTGGCGCCCCAGACACCCGATTCCTGATTTGTGGCGAGAGCGAACTCGAGACAGGCCTCCCGGGCCTCACACGAGAAACAGACGGCTTTGGCCGCGTCGATCTGCTCAATCGCTTGACCTGTCGTCCCGATTGGAAAGAACAGGTCGGGGTCAGTGTCTCGACATTCGGCGACCTTGCGCCAATCGTCGCTGTCCCACTCGCTCGAGCGGGTCCAGGTCAGAGCCACGCTGCCTCCTCTGGGCTTGGAAGCGCGGACAATGTTCATGGCCGTCCAAGCGCGTCCGTGAACAGGTTCACAAAACTTTGCATCCAGCAACCAAACCGATACTGCGGGCTGGACGCCGGCGAAGAGGCGGTCGATTACCGGGCTGCGATACCTAATCTTACGGGAGCGTTCACCATCATGCAAGCATGTGATCACGATCACAATCTGGGAATAATCGATTACCGTCGCTGCGACCGCTCCTGCCAGGGCGGCCACACTCGGGGAGGAAGCGTGCTGTGACCGAGATCTACGCCCACCGTGGATCGGCTCAACTGGCCAGGGAGAACACCGTCGCGGCCTTCCTCGCCGCCAGGGAGCTTGGCGCGGACGGGATCGAGCTTGACGTTCACCTCACCGCCGACGGCAAGGTCGTGGTCCACCATGACGGCGAGGTGCCGGGGCTGGGCCCGTTCGGCCGCCTCGTGTCGGCCGAGCTGCCCGAGTGGCTTCCATCCCTCGCCCAGGCACTCGATGCCTGCTCGCCACTCAAGGTCAACGTCGAGGTCAAAAAGGACGACATCGACGGTGGATCTGAGCGCGACGCGTCGCTCGCGTTCGAGGTGGCAAGACTTCTGGCGGCCCGTAGGGAGCTCTCTCGGATCGTGGTCTCATCCTTCTCCCTCGAAGCGATAGACGCCGTGCGCGGCTTCGAGCCGAGTCTCGAGACTGCACTTCTCATCGATGTCGACCAGGATCCGATGGCGGGGCTGGCGACGGCGCGCGAGCACGGACACGGCGGCCTGCACCCGTTCTTCGTCTCGGTGGACGCGGCATTGATGAAAGCTGCCGTTGACAGCGCCATGGCGATCAGGACCTGGACCGTGGACGACCCGGCCTCCATCGTCTCGCTCGCCGAGCTGGGCGTCCACGCTGTTATCACCAACGACGTGGCGGCGGCCCGTCGATCGCTCGGGCGGTCCGATCTGTCGGGCGGAGCGCCGCCCGCAAGCCCCGGCTGACCATTCCCGCCTCCAGGCTGGCCGCGGGGCCGCGAGTCGTGGAGAATCGCTGTGTGAACGTTGCTGTCTGTGTGAAGCAGATTCCCGACTCAGAGCCTCCCGCGCTCGACCCGCAGCATCACACCCTCGTACGTGACGGCAGGCTCGTAATGGACGAGTCGGACAGCTTCGGGGTGGAGATGGGCCTCCAGCTCGTCGAAGCAGCCGGTGGCGGTGAAGTCGTGCTGGTCTCGATGGCTCCGTGCGGCGAGACGCGCGGGCTTCGCACGGCGCTTGCGACCGGAGCCGCGAAGGCCATCTTGGTGTCCGATCCCGTGCTCGCCGGATCGGACGCCCTCGGGACCGCGAAGGTCCTGGCGGCGGTGATCCGCCGGCTGGGCCCGGACCTGGTGCTCGCAGGAACCGAGTCCACCGACGGCTACACGGGCACGACTCCTGTACAGGTCGCGGAGTTGCTGGGCTGGCCCTCGGTCAGCTTCGCGAGGCACGTCGAGATCTCCCATCGCGCGCTGCGGGTCAAGCGCCAGACCGAAACAGGATACGAGGAGGTCACCTGCCCTCTTCCGGCCGTCGTGACGGTCACCGCCGGTGTCGTCGAGCCGCGCTATCCCTCCTTTAAGGGGCTCGCGGCGGCAAAGTCGAAACCGGTCGAGGAGCTGACGGTGGTGGAGCTGGGGCTGGACCCGTCGCAAGTCGGTTTTTCCGGTGCCCGCCAGCAGGTGATCTCGGTAAGGGCTGTCAAAGCGCGCGAGGCGGGCGAGATCGTCGTCGATGCAGGTGAAGCTCATGAGCGCGTGATCAGCTTCCTCGAGCAGCTCAAGATCTTGTAGGGCGGGCCACCGGTGGACAAGACCTGGGTTCTCGCCGAGCAGCGCGATGGGACGCCGGCAGGCATCGTGCTCGAGCTGGTGACCGCCGCCCGCGGCTTCGGCAGTGTAGTCGAGGCCGTCACTTGGGGCCCGGGCGGTGCGGGCGCGGCCGCTGTCCTCGGCCGCTACGGAGTGACCAAGCTGTACAACCTGGGTGACATCGGCGAGTCGCTGCCCGGTCCGAAGGTCGCAGCCGCCATCGCGGCCCAACTCGCCGCAGAAAGCCGTCCCGACGCCATTCTCATCGGCGCCACCCACGACGGTCGTGACATCGCAGCGCGGCTGTCGGCGCGGCTCGACCTGCCGGTGCTCGCCAACGTCGTGGGCATGGACGCCTCGGGAGGGCGGTTGACCTCCGAGCACTCGATCTTCGGCGGCTCGACGGTGGTGCGGGCCGAGTTCACCGGCGCCGTCCCGGGCCTATTCATAGTCCAGGCGAAGTCGTTCGCCGCCGAGGCCGCCGAGGCGGCAGAGCAGCGGTCCCTTGAGATCGTCGAGGTCGAGGTTCCCGACACGGGACCGAGCGACGCCGCGAGAGTGGTCACCCGTCACGAGGAGGAGCACAGCGGCCCCAAGCTCGACGAGGCCACAGTCGTCGTCTCCGGCGGCCGGGGTCTCGGCTCGCCCGGCAATTACGCGCTCATCACCGAGCTTGCGCAGTTGTTGAACGGCGCCCCGGGCGCATCGCGCGCCGTCGTCGACGCCGGTTGGGCACCGTACGCGTTCCAGGTCGGCCAGACCGGCAAGACAGTGAAACCGGTGGTCTACATCGCCTGCGGGATCTCCGGAGCGACACTGCACGTGGTGGGCATGAGGGCCGCGCAGTACATCATCGCGGTCAACAAGGACCGGGAAGCTCCCATCTTCGCGATCGCGGACCTCGGTGTCGTTGGTGACGTGACCAAGGTGATCCCCAGGCTCATAGAGGCGATCAGGGCTCGCCGGTGAGCCTGGTCGGCGTTGTTCTGCGTAGCGCTGACTTGGGTGCCGACAGGTCCACCTCAGCCCGGACTCAGGACGGGAGCGAGATCGAAGACTTGGCCTTCTCCGCGGAGCGTCACGATCCGGTCGGGCAATTCCTCGGTCTTTGAGGGGCTAGGGGCCCGGTGCGTTGATGAGTCTCTTCGCACGGCGCCGAGGCGCGGCGGTCGCTCGCGTCCACTCAGCCGGTCGCGATGTACTTGTCCTGGGTCGTCAGGCTCAATGATGCGCCGGACGACCCGATCACCTCTTTGGCGGCTGCCGAGTTGAATAAGAGCGTGAACGAGTTCGAGTCGGACAAGCCCCCGCACGCAAGAATCTGTCCCGTCATAGCCGAGGAGTTCGAATAGCTCACTTCTCCCGGCGAGTACACCAGGGTGGCGATGTTCGACTCGAAGTCGACATAGCCGCTGAAGCTTGCGTCAAGAGACGAGGTGCTGCACGTCGAAGGCTGGCCCGCAAGGATCGTGAGATTGGGGCCGGGGGTCCCCGCAGACGAGCACGCGTAGGAGTTGGCACTCGACTCCTGGCAGAAGGTGTTGGAGCTCTGGAACGACACCGCCCCGATCTCGAGGATGGCGTCGCCCTGAGGAGAGGGGTTGAGTGCGAACACCTGCGAGTTCTGGTAGGTGACGGGACTTGCCGGCGTCCCGCACGTCGGCGCCTCGTAGACAGTCCGCGTGTTCTGATTCTCGAGCGCGGACTGGAACGGGTCAGGGAAGACAACCCTGCTCCCGCTGTCCTCGTTGTCGATGTTGGCGAAGTACGTGGCGCACGTGTAGCTGGAGTTCGGGATCGACACGATGTTCCAGCCCGTGCTCGGCAGGGTGATCGCAGGGAAGGCGATCACTGCGGGCATCGTCTGTGACGACAGCGCTGAGTCATTCGGGTTCTTGGTTCCCCCCAGGGTCCCGCCATTGGTGATGGAGATGGTGCCTGTCGCGTACGCGTTGCCGGCGATTCTCCCATTCGGCACTTCGATGCTCCCGTTGGTCTCGGTCGCGTTCCCGACGATGAGTGGATTTCCGCTAAGGCAGATCGAGTAGTACGGGGAGCCTCCGCTGCACGAGGTGCCGGCGGTGTTGCCCCCGTAGGAGATCACGTTGCCCGTGACCAGAGCGCTGCCCTGCATGTTCACCGGTCCTGCCGAAGTCAGGTTCCCTCCGAACGAGCACGTGCCAGACAGGACGATCCCTTGCGCATATTGGGTGACCAGGTTGCCTGTGCTCGCGGTCCCGTTTGCGCAGGTGACCTGTCCGCCGGCGTAGATGTCAGGAGTTGCCGTTCCGGTCTGCAGTGTGGCCGCGTCCACGAGATTGACGCTGTTCTCGGTGAAGATCGCATAGCCGAGTGCCGCGCTGGTCGAAGAGTTCACCACGATCCCGAGGTCCTCTCTCATGACGGCCGTGATGCCGTGGGGAGCCTTGCCAGAAGCGGTCAGAGTGGCGTTCGTAGGGGCGGTGATGCCTCCTAGGGTGGTACCGACGGTAGGAGGACACGCCAGCTGCGTGCCGGCGGCCGAATAGGTCACGACCACTGCGTAGCTCGAGGTAGCTCCGGTCACGCCGAGTGCGCCGGTGAGATCGCAGGGCAGGGCGCCGTAGGTCGAGGCGTTGCGCATCGCTGTGATCTCGGTGGCCAGTCCCGTCTGTGCCGCCATCTCCCCCTGGGCCTCTGCTGTGTAGCCATTCGACTGGGCGAGGCCGGCACGAGCTGACGCCAAGGCAGCGACCAGGGTCGTGATGAGCAGCAGCGCGACGATGAGCACGATCACGAGTGCTTGGCCGCTCTCGGTCCGTCGATCGTATATGCGAGCAAACGGGGGCACCTTCAACTCCTCAACTCGTCGGTGCGGCACTTGTGGTCGTACAAGCCGGCGTGGTGGGCAACGACGAACTGGCCATGCTGAATGCCGAGACAGCCGAGCGGATCTCGAGCGTCTGCGACAAGCGGCCGGGATGCTCCTTCACCTGCAGGTCGATCGACAACTCCTGAGGCAAGCCCGGATTCGGAGTGCTGGTGAACGGTGTGACGGTCGAGTTGGAGATGCCCGTGGCGACCGTCACCCATCCTCCCCCCGCCGTCCCGGGGGTGTACCTGTCCTCCTGCAGCAGGCCCGAGGTCGTGTTGACCTGCCACTGTTCCCACCGCCAGGTTGACGTTGATGCGGAGGTGACCTGTTCGATCCTCAGCGCGAACCCGGACGCAGCGGTCAGCGGTGTCCCACTCTTCGGCGCCGTCAGCTGGGTCGGCAGGCACATCTGGCTTGCCGAGGCCACCTGCGTGCCGAGGTTCTGCATGGCCAGCTCCGCCTGAGCCGCTCCGGTCACTACGGCCCGTGCGCTCGAGGTCGCGGTCGTCGTCGTGGCGAGGATCGACGGGAGGAGGGACACGACGATCAAGAGAAGTGTCATGGAGACCACGACCTCGATCAGCGTGAACCCGCTCGAGTCGCCGCCTGCATTGTGGTGCGAGGCACGGTGATGCTCGTTGGCGACCCTGCGGCGAACAGCTGGCTGTGAGGTCACGGCGCTGCGATCCCGTCTTCGCCGACGACCTGGTCCTTGCCACCGGTCGGTGACTTCCATGTCACGATGACGACAACGGTCACGAGGCCGGGAGTAGAGGTGCTCGTCGTCGGGTAGGTGTCAACCGTGTAATTGATTCCCTCGAGGACAGCAGCGACGTGGGGGACAAGGGGTGGCTCGGAGCTGTTCGTGTTGGACACCGGGATCGTCGATGCCGCCGTCGGGGCGATATTGCCGTGCAACTCCAGCATGTAGCTTGAGCCGGACTTGACGATGTTGGGGTCGTTCGCCAAGGAGTCAGCGGTCGGGTTGAGCCCACTCACAAGGTAGGGGAACGGGAGCGCGACCGCTTGTGCCATGGCGGCACTCATGATGCCGGTGGCGTCCGACCGCTCCTTACCGATCGAGGCCGCAGACAGACTCCCGATCGCTCCCCTGGTCGCGGCCAGCAAGATGATGGCGAGAAGCGTGATGCCAAGCAGCGTCTCGATCAGGGTGGATCCCCGATCGTCGCAGCCTGAAGGGCGAAATCGGGCAAAACGAGGGTGCTTGTGGGCGAACTGCATACGGCCCTTCCCTATGGGCCGAAAGCGCCTCGAACAACTTTTCATCGCTCCCTCTTCCAACTAGTTGTATCGGCGCCCTGAGCTGCGGACTGAACCTCGACATTTGACGACTCGGCCAACGTGGGCAATATCGGTAGGTGAGTCCGCCATGTCCTACGCCTGATGTTTGAATGTGCAGCCCTGAATTATGGTCCGACCCTGGCCCCAAGCGTGCGTCCGTGGTGCCCGCGCGAAGGCTGAACAGCTGGTCCAAGCCTCGGATGCACCCCAAAGGATCAGCCGATTGGTGGGCCCGACTCCTTCCCGCAGTGCAAAAATGTCTCCCGGTTCGCCGGACGATTTTCCGATTCACTGGGTTGCAATTCGATCAATGTTTTGACCGGGTCGTCAGAGAGTCTGGTCGCTTATTTTTGGGCTCCGCCTGGTCGAACCTGGGGACTTACGCCCGCTAAATCCAGGTCAACCAAGAGTCCGACAAATTCGGAATGTGAACTCGAAGTTCGGTGCGATCTGGCAAGGAGTTCCTCGACACAGCCGAGCTCGGTCGGACGGTCATCGATGCTCGAGGCATTCTTGTAGGAAGCGTGCAGCTCGCCGGGGCCCGCCGTTTTCGACCCTCCTCAGGTGCGACCCCAAGCGTGTCGGCACTGGCCCGACAGCCCAACCGCGACAGGTCGCGTCCCAACAACGCTCGCTCGTCCGGCCCCGGCCGGCGGGGGCCTGAACGACATGGAGCGGGAACGCCCCTTGTCATCTGGGCCGAAAAGGGGCTGAAAGCCTCCACCCGTTGAGGCCAAAGGATATGTATCGTCGGTCGGCCGAAGGTATACGCGACCCGCGTTGCCAGAGCGCGCACGAAGGACTTCACCGGTTGCTGTTCCCGACAACTGATTTCGCAATCTTCTTCGGGATCGTCTTCGTCGGCAACTGGCTGCTCGCGCCTTTCCCCAAGCGCTGGCGCGTGTTCATTCTCATCGCCAGCTACGTGTTCTACGGATGGTGGGACTGGCGGTTCGTGTTCCTCCTCGCGATATCCACGCTGTGCACGGTTGTTGGAGGTCGCCTGGTCCACCGGTCCGGGGTGGCGTCGGCCCGGCGGGCCTGGTTGATAGCGACCGTCGCCGCCGAGCTGTGCCTGCTGGGCTGGTTCAAGTACGCAGGGTGGTTGAGCCTCAATCTCGACAACGTGGTCCACCACCTCGGGATGGGCGACCCGATCCCGTTGATCCAAGTCACGCTTCCCGTCGGTATCTCGTTCTTCACCTTCATGGGTCTGTCCTACGTGATCGACATCTACCGGGGGAGCCTGGAGCCCTCACCGTGGTTGGACGTGGCGGTCTTCGTTGCGTTTTTCCCGCACCTGGTTGCCGGGCCGATCGTGCGCGGGTCCGACCTCTTGCCCCAGATCCGCAGAGCTCACCGACGCGACCCGCGCAGGATTGCGCTCCCAAAGGCCGCGTACCTCATCTTCGGCGGCCTGTTCAAGAAAGTCGTGCTCTCCAGCTACGTCTCATCCCAGATCGTTGACCCGGTGTTCGCAAACCCTCACACGCACTCGTCGTTCGAGGTTCTGCTGGCTATTTATGGCTATGCGGTGCAGATCTACTGCGACTTCAGTGGCTACACCGACATAGCCATCGGCTGTGCCCTCCTGCTCGGCTTTCGTTTCCCCGAGAACTTCAATGCCCCTTACACCGCCCGGTCCTTGCAGGACTTCTGGCGACGGTGGCACATCACCTTGTCCCTGTGGCTTCGCGACTACCTGTACATCCCTCTCGGGGGCAACCAGGGATCGCGGGCCACGATGTATCGCAACATCATGGTCACGATGGTGCTCGGGGGACTGTGGCACGGCGCGGCCTGGACCTTTGTCGCGTGGGGCACTCTTCACGGGCTGGGACAGTGCACAGGCCACTACCGTCGCGCCAAACGTGTCGAGAGGGGGCTCTCGCCTCAACGAGAGGGCCGCGGCTGGATCGCATGGGAACGGTTCGCGACCTTCCAGCTCGTCTGCGTGGGATGGGTCTTCTTCCGGGCCACCTCGTTCGCCAACGCGTTCGCAATGTTCGGCCGATTGTTCACCGGTTGGAGCCAGCCCTCGCCCCTGGTGAATTTCGCGGTGCTGCTCGTGATCGCCGTCGGTATTGGGTCCCAGTACGTACCCCCGGCCTTGCCGCTCCGCGCGCAAGAGGTGTTCTCGCGCCTTAGCGTGTACGCCCAGGGCGCGGTGCTTGCCGCTGTCCTGCTGGTCATCACGACCCTTGGTCCTCCGGGTGTCGCGCCGTTCATCTACTTCCGCTTTTGAGACTGGGATGATCTTGTCGAAGGTGGCACGAGCTAGTTGACGAACTCGCGAAACACACCCGGATCGGCCGGCCGCGAGCCGAGCCGAAAAGGCCAGCAGCGCCCGGTGAGGCGCGCAAGTCAGGCCAGGTCCGTACCGGTCCCGACGCGACGGTCGGGCACATCGGCGCGGGCCCGCTCGGCCCGGCTCGGTGTCACCACGAAGGCCGCCCGCTCCACGGACCCGAGAGGGCGGTTGAGTGCACATGGTGAGGGCGCGCCGACTGACAAGAGAAGACGGGCGTCGGCGGGCCGCATAATCGCGGTAGGTCTCGTCTGCTTTGGGGTCTGGCTCTTCTTCGACGCGAACCAGCTGTACCACTCTGCCGAGGCCGGCCAGATCGGGGTCCGCAGAACTGTGGCGATGTCCCTCCTCCGCCCGATCGCCGCGTTCGCCGGCGCGATCGGGTTCTCCGGACCTGTGAACGCCGCCGACTCAGCCTTGGGGAGATGCGGCATCGGCGGGGCACCTGCGTGCGACACTGGTCCGCTGACCACCGTCGTCCCCGTGGTCGCCCCCTTGCCGCGACCGGTGGGTTATCTCGGCCTCGGTGCTGCGCCGCATCTCGGGCCCGGGGTCCACTACATCCCCCCACCGCCCCCGCCGGTGGTGCCAGCCGGGCCGCCGCCGCTCGTTTCCCCTACGCCGTCTCGCCCGATGACCCTGCTCTCGATCGGGGACTCTGTGGGGGAGGACCTCGGTTTCGGCCTCGGAGACGTCTTCTCCCAGGACCTGGCGGTACGCGTCGTCCAAAAGGGTCTCGAGGACACGGGCTTGGCGCGGATCGACTACTACAACTGGCCGGTGACCCTCGAAACCGAGTTGAGGCGCTACCACCCGGAGATCGTGGTCGTGATGCTCGGTGCCAACGACATGCAGTCGTTCTCGGTCGGCAACGGACGTTACCTGTTGTTCTCGATGGCCTCGGCGACTTGGTGGCGGGCGTACGCGGCCAGGGTCGCGCTCGTCATGGAAGAGGCAACCTCGGCCGGTGCCCACGTGATGTGGGTCGGATTACCGCCGATGGGGGCCGCCTCGACCGTGCCGGCAGGCTTCCCACAGAAATTGGACCGGGTCTTCCTCATCGAGGCACGTCGGCACCCGGGCGTGACCTACTACCCCTCTGACAAGGTTCTCGCCACGCGGCGGGGAGGCTTCATCATGTGGCTCTCGGTCAACGGATCGTACGAGCAGATCCGTTCGAGCGACGGCGTGCACCTTCTTCCGGCCGGCTACGACCTGCTCGCCAAGGCGCTCGTGCAGCCCATGGAGCGTGCCTGGAACGTGAACTTGCACCTCTGATCGGAGGTTCGCGGACACCGGCTCGTGACCCAGGTGCACCTTGAGCGCTACGTGTGCTCCTCGGCGCGTGCCCGGGACCGCTCGATCTCCAGTTCGGCCGCCTCGCGTCCGGCCCAGGTGGCTCCTTCGACCGACTTGCCGGGCTCGAGGTCCTTGTAGACCTCGAAGAAGTGCTGGATCTCGAGCCGGTCGAATTCCGGGAGATGGCGCAGATCCTGGAGGTGCTCGAGGCGGGGATCGTGTGCCGGGACCGCGATTATCTTGTCGTCCGGGCCCTTCTCGTCGGTCATCCGGAACATGCCGATTGCCCGGGACCGTACGACGCAGCCCGGAAACGTGGGCTCCTCGACTAGCACCAGAGCATCGAGAGGGTCGCCGTCCTGGCCCAGCGTGCCGTCGATGAAGCCGTAATCGGCCGGGTAACGAGTCGAGGTGAACAGCATCCGGTCGAGGTAGATCCGACCGGTGACGTGGTCCATCTCGTACTTGTTGCGCTGGCCCTTGGGAATTTCAACGACGACCTCGAACTCCATCGGCGACCTCGTCCTTGGCACGGGCAGGTGGACAGTGGACGCGGACGCTATCAGCCTTCCGCCGATGCGGGCGCGGCCCGACCCGTTGACGCCGAGCTGTGAAGCCTGCCGGCGGCCGGGAGCGATCCCTCAGTGCGCGACGCTTCGCTTGAGCAGCTCGACGAGCGGACCTCCGAGGCCCGGAGCAGCGACGACGACGGTCGAGGACCCGTCGGCCAGCCCTTCGACCAGGTTGACTGTGGCCCCGGCCTCGCGGGCGACAACCTCGCCCGCTGTGAGATCCCACGGTCGCAGCCAGGCCTCGTAGAAGGCGTCGAAGCGCCCGCACGCCACTGCGCATATGTCGAGCGCCGCCGAACCGCGGCGGCGGATGTCCCGCACCGCGGGCAGGATGACCGGGATCATGCGCGCCTGATCGGCCCGGTCTTTGGACACATAGGTGAAACCGGTGCCGACGAGCGCTTCGGCGAGGGTCCGGCCCGAGGGCTCGAGCCGGAGGGTGCGGCCGTTCAGCGTCGCTCCCTCTCCTTCGCAGGCGGCGAACATCTCACCGTTCACCGGATTGTGGACGGCTCCCACGATGCTTCGCCCGTCCACACGAGCACCTATCGAGACCGAGAACTCCTCTATCCCATAGAGGTAGTTGATCGTTCCGTCGAGCGGATCGATGACCCAGGTGACGCCGGTGGAACCAGCACGGGAGCTGCCCTCTTCGCCGAGCACGCCGTCGTCCGGCCGAGCGCGCAGCAAAGCGCTGACGATCAGCTCCTCACTGTTGCGGTCGACCTCGGTCACAAGATCGGTCGGGCTCGACTTCGAGGAGGCACCGGTGGCGAGCAGGATCCCCCCGGCAACCCTCTCCAGCCCTGCGCGAAGGACTCTACCGGCAGCTTCGGCAACCTCTTGTGCGAGCTCGAGGAGCTCAGATTTCTCATAGCGGCCCGGGCTCGGCGCGGTCATGGCGTACGAGCCGGGCGGCGTGCGACGGCGGGCGAGTGCATGCGGGTGTGCGAGAGCTGGGCCAGGCGCGCGACGAGTACCTCGATCACGAGTTCGTCCGGCCAGGCCAGCACTCCGCGAAGATCGTGGTCGGCATCGGCGACCAGGCTAACCGCGCGGGCGATGCGGGCTATGCCGAGCCTTGACCCCTGGGTGAAGACCTTGCGCGCCGGGTACGGAGGCATTCCGAGCACCGAAGCCGCCTCGGCCGGATCGGTTATGCCGCTCCCGTCGAGGCGCAGCATCGACGCATAGTGCTTGTGCAAGGTGGCGAGCAGCTGGAAGGGATGGCGACCTCCGGGTCCGAGCAGGCGGCGTGCGGCCTTCACCGCCTTGGCCACCTCGCCGTTGTCGAGCGCCTCGGTGAGCTCCCAAGGCGGCGCTCCGCCCTCATCGCCGAGAAACGGTTCGAGTTCGATCGGGGTGAGCCTCGCGCCCTCGCCGTACGCGGCGGTGAGAATTTCAAATAGCGCGTGCAGGCGCGAGACGTCCTCGCCGAGGTGGCCCTCGAGAAGGTGGCGGGCGGCCGGGTCCAGGTGAACCGGCGCGGTCTGCAACTGCTCGCTCAGCCACTGGGTGCGCGCCTTGCCTGAGGAACCGGGCGAGGTGTCGATCTCGCGTGATCGTGACTTGACAGCCTTGGCGAGGCCGGCGGGCAACGCCTTTGCGGCAATGGCGAGCACGAGGACGTTCGGCGCGAACGGTTCAGAGATCCTTGAAGCGAGCTCGGCGGCCTGGGAGGCGTCGAGGTTCTCCGCATCGCGGAGCACCACGATACGGCGATCGGCCAGGAACGCAGGTGTGTACAGCGCGTCAGTGACCGGACCGATCACGTCCTCGTCGCTGTTGGACGCCCGATGATCTTCGATCGCGACAGCGAGGTTCCCTCTCGCGCCGGTCGGGTCCTGCGCCTCGGCGCCCGTGGCCTCCGGTGAGGTCAGTTCGGCGAGCAGCAGTTCGACGCCACGATCCACGAGGGCAGGCTCACTGCCCTTGACGACAAAGACCGCAGGGGAGTCACCGGCCCGGGCGGTCGTGGCGGTCATCGCAGCCCTCCAGTGCCGAGCACCGTCCTCGCCGCTCTAAGGGGGCCGGCCTCGTCGAGCCCTGCGAGGTCTCGCGGTGCTGACTCGCCAATCGCGGCCAGGAGGTCACGCACCCTACAGGTGCCGGCGACGTCGTGGACCCTTACGAGCCGGCATCCTCCGGCTATTCCGAGCGCCGCCGAGGCCAGCGAAGCTTCGCGGCGCTCGCCGATCTCGAGTCCCAGGAGAACCCCAAGGAAGGTCTTGTTCGAGGAGGACAGGAGCAGCGGATAGCCGAGCGAGGCAAGCCGTGCCGAGCTCTGCAACAGCAATAGGGACTGCGCGGCCGTCTTGCCGAGGTCGAGGCCGGCGTCGAGGATCACGTGTTCAGCAGGAACCCCGCTTTTTTGAGCGCGCTCCGCGCACGCGAGAAGGAAGCGTTCGACTTCGGCGACGACGTCGTCATAGTGCGGCGCGGGGTCCGGCACCCGTGGTGAGAGCCGAATGTGGGTGGCCACCACGCTGGCCCCGGCTGCCGACGCGGCCGAGAGGTAACCGGGGTCGGCGAACCCGCTGATGTCGTTTCCGACCACGGCTCCGGCTTCGAAGCAAGCGGCGGCGACCGACGCCCGCCAGGTGTCGACAGAAATCGGCACGTCGAAGCGTTCGACAAGCGTCGCGATCACCGGCACGACGCGGTCGAGCTCCTCCTGCTCTGTGACCTCGGGCCCGGGGCCGGCCTTGACACCGCCCACGTCGAGCGCGTCGGCGCCTTCTCGGACCAGTTGCTCGGCGCGCTCATAGAAGCGGTCCAGCTCGAAGTACGAACCGCGGTCGTAGAACGAGTCCGTGGTCCGATTGAGGATTCCGATGACCAGTGCCCTGGTCGTCAGGTCGTAGCGACGCCGACCGAGCTCGAGGAAGACGGGATGGCTTGGCCACCAGACTGAGCTGTGAGTCGGCACGCCTGGGCTCGCGGGCTCGGCAGGGTCAGAACAACCGAGAGGCAAGAGCCCGTCGGTACTGTTCCCGCCTCGGATCCGAGGAGTCCATCGTCTCGAGGAGGTCGACAAGCTCCTGGCGGGCCTCGTCATCGGTCTTCACCCGGTCCAACAGCGCGCCCATGTGCTCGTCGAGTGCAACCCCGCCACTTCCGCTCGTACCCACGGGCAGCACCGGTGAGCCCGCGATCGCCAACCTGGCAAGAGCGGCGACGCGACGCGCCTCGCCGGCGTCTGGGATCTTGGCGAGCAGGTTCAGCGCGTCCTCGGGCTCACCTTTCGCGACGAGTATCTCAGCCAGGCCGACGATGGCCTCGGGACGGTCGGGCTCGAGCTCGAGCGCACGGCGCAGCGAGGGCTCGTCTCCCAGGGCGATCAGCTCGTCGGCTTGGCTCGCGGCAGGGACGAGCCGGCCCACGAAGTCGCGGATGGCAGCCTCGCCGAGCGCGCCGATGAACTGGTCGACGACCTGGCGGTCCTTGATCGCGAACACCGCCGGGATCGACTGGACCTGGAAGCTCTGAGCGACCCTCGGGTTCTCGTCGACGTTGACCTTAACGAGCTCGACGGCGCCCGCTGTCGCCTCCACGACGCGTTCGATGACCGGGCTGAGCGTCTTGCACGGGCCGCACCACGGTGCCCACAGGTCGACGATGACCGGGACGGTTTCAGAGCGGACGAGTACGTCGTTCTCGAAGGAGACGTCGGTGGAATCCAGTGTCATCGATCAAAACCCTAACGGGTCGCCGACGCCCACACGCGCTGTCGTGCACGTGTTGGACGACGCCACAAGTGCACGGACGCGCCGGTCGTGGTTACGGAATGGTCGTCGGGGTGGCCGGAAGGGTGAACTCGCTGGCCGGCACGCTCGTCGAGTAGCTCGTGATCTCGAAGCTGCCGTTGTCCGCCGCCGTGGCGCCCGTCCACGCGACATAGCCCAGGACGCCCTGATCTGTCACACAGAACGTCCCGGTCCCAGTCTTTCCGGTCGGATCGGTCACCGAGACGCAGGAAAGCGAGATGCCGTTGACCGATTTCGACGAGTAGCTGACCTGTCCGCCCGAGGCTTTGGCGGCGGCCTGGAAGTAGGGAAGGTAGTAGCCGGGCTCGTACATCTTGAACAGGTCCGCCTCCGAAGCTGCTGCTCCCTCACTCAGGCACATCCCGCCGGTGCCCGATGACGTCTGTCCGCTGCAGATGTAGCTCTTCTTGCCGAGATTTACCAGCTCGAACTTGCCCGAGGAGCTGGTCCCCCCGAAGAGCGAGTCCGATCCCTGCTGAGCGATCGTGAGGCTCGTCAAGGACGTGGAGGTACCCGAGGTGACCTTGTATGTCGCGATGAAGGTCGCCTGCTGGCCGGCCTGGAACTTCGAGAGCAGACCCGAGCCCGAGGTTCCGGCCGAAGTCGTCGTCGTCGAGCTCGCAGCCGCGGTCGTTGTCGTCGTAGTCGAGCTTGTGGCAGTCGAAGTAGTCGACGTGGTCGAGCTCGCGGACGCCGTGGTGGTGGTCGTGGGTGTGCTCGAGCTGCTGCAGCCTGCCGCCACGATCGCCGCGACTGTCACCAGAGCCAAGCCTGCAGCGACGCGACTCGGCTTGATATTCCTCGCAAGTCTGATCATCTGTGCCTCCCACATATCGGGCCCCCTGTTGCAGACGACGGCTGAGTTCCATGGCGACGGCTGCCGGGACCGCTTCAAATGTGTTGTGAGGCTAGCTCACCGCCGGATCCCGTGGTGATCTTTGTGCCGATAGTGTCAGCGAGTCAGACGACGAAGTACTTGGCCATCGGGTGGTGGCAGATGATTGCGAGCGTCGTCTGTTCGGGATGGAGCTGGAAGCCCTCGCTCACTGTGACTCCGATACGGCCGGCTTCGAGGAGGTCTACGACTTTCGCATTGTCCTCCAGATCCGGGCATGCCGGGTAGCCGAACGAATACCGGCCACCACGGTGCTGCTGGCGGAACAGACCGGTCAGCGTCGGAGCGTCCTCGTCGGCGAATCCCCACTCCTCTCGGACGCGCCGGTGCCATAGCTCGGCGACCGCCTCAGTCATTTCGACCGACAACCCGTGCATCGCCACATACTCCCTGTAGCTGTCCGCGGCGAACAGCTCGGCCGTGCGGACCGAAGCCAGAGATCCCATCGTCACAATCTGGAATGCGGCATAGTCGTGGTCAGAAGAGTCCACCGGCCTGAAGAAATCGGCGATGCATAGGTAAGGCTCTTTTGCTTGGCGTGGGAACGAGAAACGTTCACGCTCAGTCGTGCGGTCGTCGTCGGCGTACACGACGAGATCGTTCCCGTCGGCGTTCACCGGGAAGTAGCCCCAGACAACCTGAGGCACGAGCAAGCCTTCGGCCTTGGCCTGGTCGAGGTGCGCCCGGAGCTCGGCTCGGACACGCTCTTTGAAGTCCACGTCGGTCTCGCCCGCTTCGGGGCGATAGCCCCACTGGTTGCGGAAGAGCGCGGTCTCGTTCAAGTAGGAAGCGATGTCGTCAAGCGGTATGCCCTTGGCGACCCGGGTTCCGAGGAACGGAGGCTCGAACAGCTCGTTGTCGGTCCCGACCTCCGGCGAGCGCGCCGGAAGCGTTGCCGGGTCGATCTCGGCCACCTGCGCGCTGCGCCGCGGGGGGAGTTTGCGGCCCGAGAGCTCGGTCCCGAAGCTCGGGTCGACCACACCGCTCCGCTTGATCTGCATCAGCCGGTCCAACAGGTGCAGGCCCTCGAAGGCGTCCTTGCCATAGAAGACACGACCTCTGTACACAGAGCGGAGGTCCTTTTCGACATAGGTGCGCGTGAGCGCCGCTCCACCCAGGATGATCGGGTACCCGGACTTGTCGAGCCGGTTAAGCTCCTCCAGGTTGTCGCGCATGATGAGCGTCGACTTCACGAGCAGGCCGCTCATGCCGATCGCGTCGGCCCCGACTTCGTCGGCTTTCGCGATCATCTCCGACACCGGCACCTTGATCCCGAGGTTGTGGACCTCGTAGCCGTTGTTGGTGAGGATGATGTCGACCAGGTTCTTGCCGATATCGTGCACGTCGCCCTTGACGGTTCCGAGAACGATCCTGCCCCGCCCACCTGACTCGGAGCGCTCCATGTGCGGTTCCAGGTGGGCCACTGCGGCCTTCATCGTCTCGGCCGAGGCGAGCACGAAGGGCAGCTGCATCTGGCCAGAGCCGAACAGCTCTCCGACGGTGCGCATACCGGCAAGCAGCATGTCGTTGACGATGTCGAGGGCCGCGTGCCCGGCGCCGAGTGCCTCGTCGAGCTCGGCCTCGAGACCATTGCGGTCACCGTCCACGATTCGCCTTTCCAGGCGTCGCGCGACGGTCCAGCCGGAGCGATCCTCGATCGCGGAGTGTGCCGTTGCGCTTTCGCCCTCGAACGCGGCGATGAGAGCCGAGAGCGGGTCATAGCCCTCGCGGCGCCGGTCGTATATGAGATCAAGGCAGATGTCGCGGTCGGACTCGGCTATCTTGTGCAGGGGCTGGATCTTTCCGGCATGAACGATCGCGGCATCGAGCCCGGCTTGAACGCACTCGTGCAGGAAGACCGAGTTGAGCACCTGGCGGGCAGCGGGGGAGAGCCCGAAGGAGACATTCGAGAGGCCGAGCACCGTGTGCACGCCGGGCATCTCGGTCTTGATCCGCCGGATCGCCTCGATGGTCTCGATCCCGTCCCGCCGGCTCTCCTCCATTCCAGTCGACAGTGGGAGAGCCAGTGCATCAAAGAGGAGGTCTGCCGGCTCGAGGCCGTATCGCCCGACGGCAAGGTCGTGGATGGCCTTGGCCGCACGCAGCTTCCAGTCCGCGGTGCGCGCTTGGCCGTCGGTGTCGATGCAGGTGCAGATCACCGCTGCCCCGTAGTCGCGCGCGAGCGTCAGGAAGCGATCGAGCCGGGTACCGGGGGCATCCCCATCCTCCAGGTTCACCGAGTTGAGGACGGGCCTCCCGCCTATCCACTGGAGGGCAGCTTCGGCGACCGGAGCCTCGGTGGTGTCGATGACGAGGGGGATCGACGACTGGGTGGCAAAGCGCTGCGCCACTTCTGTCATGTCCCGTACTCCGTCGGCGCCTGTGTAGTCGACGCACACGTCGAGCAGATGGGCGCCCTCACGAATCTGGTCGCGTGCCATCGTGACCGTGGTCTCGAAGTCGCCCGCGAGCATCGCGTCGCGGAAGCGCTTGGATCCGTTGGCGTTTGTGCGCTCGCCTATGACCAGAAACGACGCCTCCTGCTCGAACGGTGTCGCAACGTACAGCGAAGCTGCAGACGGCTCATAAACCGGCGAGCGAGGTGCGGGCACGAGATCCGCGCAGGCGGCCACGACCTTGGCGAGGTGCTCGGGGGTCGTGCCGCAACAACCGCCGACGACCGAGACCCCCAGTTCGCGGATGAACAGGGACAGGTGTTCGGCGAGGGCGTCCGGCGTCAGGTCGTAGTGCATCTTCCCGTCGAGCACCGACGGCAGTCCGGCATTCGGCAGCGCCGAGATCGCAGTGCGCGCCTGGCCAGACAGGAAGCGGAGGGCTTCGTACATCTCGACGGGACCGGTGGCGCAGTTCATGCCGATCACGTCGGGTCTCATCGCGTCCAGCGTGCACAGTGCCGCGCCGATCTCGGTGCCGAGCAGCATCCGGCCGGTGAGCTCGATGGTCACCTGCACCTGGATCGGTACCTCGCGTCCCGCGTACTGCATGGCGCGCCGGCAAGCTTGGATCGCCGCCTTGGACTGGAGCACGTCGTAGACCGTCTCGATCAGGAAGAGATCGACTCCGCCGTCGAGCAGCCCACGCGCGACTACCTCGTAGGCGTCCCGCAGGTCCTTGAAGCTCACCTGGCCGAGCGTCGGCAGCTTCGTGCCTGGACCGAGGCTCCCGGCAACATAGCGTTGCCGGTCTGGGGTCGAGTAGCCGCTGGCGACCTCTTTCGCCAGACGGGCGGAGGCGCGGGCCAGTTCCTCGGCGCGATCCGCGATCTGGTACTCGGCGAGCACGATGGGCAACGACCCGAACGAGTTCGTCTCGACGACGTCGACCCCGACCTCGAGAAACGACCGGTGCAGCTCTTGGACGACGGCTGGACGTGTGACGCACAACATCTCGTTGCAGCCCTCGAGCGACTCGCCGCCGAAGTCGTGGGCGCTCAGCTCGCGAAGCTGGAGGTTGGTGCCGGTAGCGCCGTCGTAGATCACGACGCGTTCGCGGACAGTCTCTAGGTAGCTCTTGGGGGTGTTCACTGTGCATAGAGACTACCGGGCGGTGTTTCGGTGCTGGTGAGACTCTGGTCGGCTAAGAGTCGGCGGTCGACTCTGGGGGCACTGCCCGGCGGGCCCGCTCCTCGACCGCCCAGGCGGCGCACTCTGTGGCGAGTGTCGGGTCGAATTTCCACCGTCGCAGCTGTTGCTCGGTGGTGTGCTGGTCCTCCCCGAGATCCACGAGGCTCAGTGCGAGCCGGCGACCGTGCCGACGGAGGTTTTCGTCCACAGGTGCGTTCCCGTACCCCTGTTGTTCGGCGGAGTGTCTGATCTGGAGCGATTCCGGCAGCCGCCGAAGATGCCGCCGGGCGAGGGGGGGAAGCCGGAGCCGGACTGCGAACAGTCCGGGGCCGCGCCACTCGGCCATGTCGAAGTCGACGCAACGCTTCAGAGTTCGAGCGAACGGCGCGTTCGGGCTCAGACGCTCCCCGAGACCGAGTGCACGGGCGGTGTCCTCCACGTCGAGTTCGATTCCCTCAGGTGAGTCCTCGAGCCGGGTCGCGAGGTGGCGCAGCAACCAAGTGGTCGAGGGACCGAGGACCGGAAGCCAGAAGGTTTCCACATAGACCGATCGTGGGTCGTGTCCGACCTCGTCGATCACCGGGTCGGGCCAGGGCTCGACCCGGAGGCAAGGCCGCCCCTCGGCAGATGAACGCCCCAGTTCGTCGGGGCATGGCGCGGCATTCGAGTCGAGCTGCACAAGCATCTGTTGACCTCCGTCATGGCTGAACGATGCGATCGCCCAGACGCTGAACCCGGTGGTTCCCGTCCTACCTACCGTTTCCCGGCCGCCGTCAGGACCGGTGCAGCGCTGCCGGCATCACTTGGTGGTGTGGCAGGAAAATCCTGCAACGAGCAGCCGGGTGGGTACATTGCTGGCAGGAGGTTGATTATGAACTACAACAGCTTGGGTAAGACCGGCCTGCAAGTGTCCAAGCTCGGTTACGGCGCCTGGGGGATCGGAAAGACCATGTGGCTCGGGGCCGACGACGACGAGTCGTTGCGGTCGCTCCGCCGGGCGATCGACCAGGGTGTGAACTTCATCGACACCGCCCTCGGCTATGGGGACGGTCATAGCGAGAAGCTAGTGGGCAAGGTGGTGCGGGAGGCAGGAGGGGTTGTCCATGTTTCCTCGAAGGTACCCCCGAAGAACCTCGAGTGGCCCGCCCCCAAAGGTGTACCGGCCGTGGAGGCGTTCCCGGCGGACTGGGTCGTGGAGTGCACCGAGCGAAGCCTGGCCAACCTCGGGCTCGAGACGATAGACGTGCAGCAATTCCACGTCTGGTCGGACGAATGGGTGAGTCAGGGCGACTGGATGGACGCGATCGCGCGCCTCCGTTCGCAGGGCAAGATCCGCTATTTCGGCGTCTCCATCAACGACCACCAGCCCGCCAGCGCCTTGGCGCTTGTCAACTCGGGCGTTGTCGACAGTGTGCAGGTCATTTACAACATTTTCGACCAGAGCCCCGAGGACGAGCTGTTCCCGGCAGTAGAGGCCGAAGAGGTCGGTGTCATTGTCAGGGTGCCCTTTGACGAGGGGGCTTTGACCGGCAACATCAAACCGGAGACCGAGTTCCCCCAAGGTGACTGGCGCAACAGCTACTTCGGCGGCGACCGAAAAGGGCAGGTCTGGGAACGCGTACAAGCAATCACGAGAGACCTCGGTGTACCAGTCGAACGCCTCCCCGAAATAGCTCTGCGGTATTGCCTTTCGCACCCCGCCGTCTCCACGGTCATCCCAGGCATGCGTTCTCCGCGCAACGTCGATGCCAATGTTCGTGCGGCCGAGCTGGGCCCGTTGTCTGTTGAGGAACTCGAAGTCCTTCGCCACCACCGCTGGGTGAGGAACTTTTACCAGGCCCCTTAGATCTTCTCTCCGGCGCCTCGGTGACGCACAGGGTGACATGACTCGGGCAACCGGGATCATCTTGGCAGCCTGCTGTAGGTGACTAATAGTTGTTGGACCCAGAACCGGAAGCCATAATGTCTCGATGTAGGCCGATCGCGGGTCATGTCCGACCTCATCGATAACCGGGTCGGGCTAGGGCTCGACGCGAAGGTCCAGGGTCCTACGGGCTGACCCAGGGTGCAGGGGGGCTCCGCTCGGACCGCCAGGCATCCCCGGTCGGTCCGAGAGACGAGCCGTGTGCCAAACTGAGCCGTAATGCCGCGTCGACTGTTCACCTGGCGGATGAACCTCTACCGGCTCGTTGTTGGCGCCGTAGTCCTGGCCATCGTGGTCCCCGCATGGGCATTCGGGGTACAGGCGATGTGGCTTGTTGCGATCGCGTGCGTCCTCGTCGTCATCGGCGCCGTCGGTGCCGGAACGCGTGTGCCGGCGATCCGAGAGTGGTTGCGTCGTTGATCACTTGGGCTCCCCTCACGCGCCGTCGAGCCTGAACTCCATCAAAGGAGCCGATCCGGTCGAGTGCCGCCCCAAACGCCGGGTCGGTGGGGGGGGGCTCGCTACGCTGCGACGAAGTGGAAACTCCTGTTGAGTCAGTGCGGAGCGGCCGGGCCCGGCGCTCAAGGTACGGCCGATTCAGCCGTTGCACGAAACGGGGTGAACTGTCGTGCAAATGGCTCAGTCGACACACTCCAGATGTGCCGACTGAGCCATCTAAGCGTCCCTACCTAAAAGATGCTCTTTGGATTGTAGAACTGCTTCACGTTGTGGCAGTCGATTCCAGACGACTTCGTGTAAACAAGCTTCTTGACCGAGGACGCCTTGACCTGCCCCGATGCAACCGCGAAGGCGATCTTCAGCCCCCCTATTGTCGCCAGACTAGGGGAGTTCAAACCGGTGGATATGTACTGGCTGTGGCATCCTTCACCAATGGGAGAAGGCATCATCAAGGCCAACGCTTGCTTCTGACCATCTGAAGCTGCCGCAATGAGCGTCGTCGTGTTGTGGTCGTCCTTCAAAACCGTCAACGCTCCGAGACCCATAGAATCGTTGTTCGCGAGAATAAGATCCGGGTGGGGGTATCGGGCAAGCATATCCTCAGTAGCAGGCACCGCCTGATCCTCATTGTACTCGGCGTCAGCCTGTCCCTCGATCTTGTAACTGAAGCCCTCGCTCTTCAGGCCAGCAAAAAAACCACCTTCACGCGCTGGACCGACGACAACATCACCCGGCATACCGTGAAGAGACAGCATCGTAATGGTGCTCCCCCTCTTGTACCCCATAAGCTTGAACCGCTCACCAGTCATTTTACCGGACTGGAAACCATTATTGTAGTTGTCCGCCTGGACTGTCGCCACGCCCACCCCCGGAATGCCGTTGTCCTCGAATACAACCGGCACCTTGGTAGCGATCTTCAGCAGGTAGTCCTTTTCCGATGGCCCACCTACCGCATCGATCACCAAAGCCTGTACGCCCCTTCCAACCAGGTCCGACGCCTGGTCCAACTGGGTCACAGGATCGAGATTGGCGTTCTCGAACACTATGCTGAAGCCATGCTCTTTGGCATAAGAGGCGGCAATTACTTCCATTGCCTTGAAATACGGGGCGCCCAACTCTTGTTGGAGAAACCCGATCGTGATGTGTATCCCGGCCTTCGGTGTCGCGGCTGAGGACTGAGCACTAATGATACCCGTGCTGCCGGCGAGGACCGTGGCACATGTAACTAACGCTCCAAGGAACTTGCCACTTCGTTTACACGTCATTTCTTCGTATCCCTCCAATGAGGAGTTATTGGGCCATGCTAACAGGAAAACATCAAACTACACTGGGGATCTATGCGCGCGGCTACTCCTTCCTGGGAACCACTTCGGCATGTGCAGACTCATCAGGAAAAGGACGCCGAGGATGAGCCCACCGGTGAATGCCTCCGTCTCGAAGGTGTTGATATTGAGCAGCACAAGCAGATCGGTGATGCCGCCGAATATCAGCGTTCCCACTACCGTGTTGAAGACGCTGCCCTTGCCGCCAGCGAGGCGAGTTCCGCCGATCACGACTCCCGCGATCGCGGTGAGTTCGTATAAGTTTCCTGCAGTCGGCGTTCCGACTTCTACCTGGGCCGCGAGCAGGAACCCGGCCAAACCGCTGAGCATTCCGGCAATTAAATACACCAGGAAAAGTGTGTTCCTGACAGGCACGCCGGCAGCTCGCGCTGCATCGGCGCTGCTCCCAACGGCGTAGACCCGGCGGCCGAATACGGTGTGGCGCAGGACGAACGAGACGATGAAGATGAAGGCGACCCAGATCAGAAACTCGACTGGGATGCCGATAACGTATAGGTTGGCAACGGTTGAGAAGTCGTTCGCGCTGGGTTGCATCGGCATACCCTGGGTATAGACATACACAAGCCCTCGGGCGAGAGAGAGCATTCCCAGTGTGACGATAAAGGGTTCTAGCGCGCGGTAGGCTATCAAGTAGCCGTTGATGACTCCGACGAGCGCCCCGACGCCAACGCCGATGAGAACTGCGACGAATACGTTAGAGCCACCAAAGAGGCCCGCGCCCAGCACGCCACTTAATCCGACCACCGATCCGACGCTGATGTCGATTCCGTGAGTTAGGACGACCAGGAACTCGGCAAGCGTGACGAGACCGAAGATGGAGGTCTGCAATCCGATGTTCTGGAGGTTTCTAATACCCAGGAATGCAGGGCTCAATATGGCACCAACGATTACCAATAGTAGAAGGATAAAGACTGAGTAGTGCTCTGTTGCCCACGCCCCCGAAGCTTGCCAAGTGAGTCCCGCGTTCAAACCGGCAGCCGGGCCGGGCGCCGGCTTTACGGGTGGATCGGAACCTCGGCCGGGCGCCGCTGAGCCTCTGGGCTCGTTCAAGTCCATGCTTCAGCCCCTTCGAGCGAGGTCCGGATCAGAAGATCTGAGGTGATGCTGTTGGGCTCAAACTCGCGAACGATGTGACCGCCCACCAGCACGAGCACGCGGTTGCAGATCATGAGCGCCTCGTCGGCTTCGCTCGTCACGACTACCACGCCCTTGCCTTCACTGGCTATATCACGAATCAGTTGATAGATATGCTGACGAGCACCGATATCGATGCCTTTGGTCGGCTCGTCCAAGAGAACGACGTCGGGTCGCGTCTCGAGCCACTTGGCGATACAGACCTTCTGCTGGTTACCGCCGGAGAGGGCATTGGTAAGGGTGCGTGCCTCGCCCTTCACCTGGAATGCGAGCATGAGCTCCTTGACGCGGTCACGCTCCTGCTTACGGCGGATCACACCGAGCGTCGCGAACTTCTTCAGCGCGGCGAACGTCAGGTTCTGACTGTTGGTGAAGTCCTTGAAGAGGCCTTCGCGGTGTCGATTCTCGGTCACGTAAATCAGCCCGTGACGCATTGCCTGGTGGGGGTTCTTGGCGGGGACAACCCTGCCATTGACCTTGACAGTGCCGCTTCTGCGGGTTTGGTTGCCCGAGATTGCCCGCACGATGGAGCTCCGGCCGCTTCCGATCAGTCCATAAAGCCCAACCACTTCTCCCGGACGGACGGCGAAGCTGACGCACGACGCTGATCCCGAGCTCAGCTCGATCACTTCGAGGATCGGGGCGAGCTGCTCGTCAACCGTCTCAGGGGGGTCGATGGCGTCAACTGTGGCGCCGATCATGAGGGTCGTGATCTCTGAAGGGCTCGTGTCGGCGGTATCGACGACGGTTATGAGCCTTCCGTCGCGAAGCACGGCGATTCGGGTGGCGATCTTGAATACTTCGGGCAGGCGGTGGGATATGAACAGGACCGAGACGCCGGCCGCCTTCTCGTGTTCGACGAGCGCGCACACGTCCGAAAAGTATTCTTCCGTCGCCGATGCTGTCGATTCATCGAGGATTAGCAGCTGGTGAGGAGTCACCTGTACCCGACTTAGCGCGAGCATCTGACGAGCTGCAGGCCCTAATCCGCGACCGAGTGCACCTGGTGGCAGATGCTTGAGCCCCACGGAGCTCAATGCCGACAGAGTCGAAGCAGACTGCTTGCGAGACACGAAATGCCAGGGCTTGACCGAGCGAGCGGAACTGAGGTTCTTCAGGCAGACATTCTCGGCTACGGTGAAGTCGTCGATAATTACGGGCTCTTGGTGCATGAACAGTATGCCCGCGTTATCCGCGTCGGCCGGGGTGCGGATGTGTTTGTCGTAGCCCGTCACAGTGATAGTGCCGGCCGTAGGCTGCTCTTGCCCAGCGAGCAAGCGACCGAGCGTCGACTTGCCAGCACCGTTCGCGCCACAGAGTGCTAGCACTTCCCCTGCGTACCCCGTCAGGGAGACGGAGTCGAGTGCGAGTACGCCTGGGTAGCGTTTGGAGACGCCCCGGAGGTCGAAGGCGACCTCGTGTGTCATGGAAGGTGTCGATTGTTGAGCTGGGCTAGGCGACGGCGCGCCACTATCGCTCGCCAGGGGGTGCCCAGGGTCGGTCTGAAGCAGGGCAGATGTCGCGGAAACAGCGGGGGATGCGAACGGAGCCGATCCCGATGTTTCATGGAGAAGACAGTATCTTCTCTGGGCCCGCGCCGGAAGCGAGCTGAAGGGCCTGCCAAGGACTCCCCGATCCCACACGCGCGGAAGCGTCGAGGAGCCCCGAGGGCCCGGCGAGACTTCGGAGAGCTTGCCGACGATTGCTGGGGTCACCTCCACCTTGAAGAGCTCTTCGATCACGCATGTCCATCCGTGTACGAAGTAGCGCCAGCCGTCCTCCATGACCAGACCCCGGCTAGGTGCTTGACCCTCTGGTGCACGAACCCGATCTCCCAGTTGAATTCCCCGACTAGGGCGTTCTCGGGAAAGACCCCTTCGGCGGTGATTGGGCTCCTCTGGCTGTCCTTGCCGATGCCGGTCCCGTTGACGACGAAGGAGCCAGGAGGCACAGTCTCGAGCCGAAGGTGGTTCTCTGTAGGATCGCAGTTGTAGATCTATTCCACCTCGACAACTGTCCCTAGCTGTCTGTGAGCGGCGCCGACGCGTAGGTTCAATGGCCTAGGATCACATGCCGCCGTCGGCATAGCGGTGCTCGGCTCTGTGACCTGCACGACTCTCGTTGTTACTGCCGGAACAAAAGCACCAGCAGCCGGTGGCGCCAGCTGACATGCGACCGCACTGATCCCCGGCAACACCTTGGACCGGTTCTGCGTAGCCATGCACTACGGTGCGATGGAAGAGGCGAAGAAGCTTGGGTGACGCTGAAGTGGGTTGGAGCGACCCAATGGGAGCCTTCGGTCCAGATCTCACAATGCGACCATTGCAGAACCCAAGGCGAGGAGCCTCATCCTTGCTCACGCGGGCCTGGTGGGGATCTTCAGTGCGAACGGGTACCCCGTGGAAGGCGTGGGCAGGGTGTCGACGCCGCCGGGATGAAGGGCAACGTCTTAGTGGCCGATTACGCTGCCGAGCGCGCTCAGGTCTCTCTGCTGAAATCGGGCGTCATATCGAGGTATTCCGGAGCGGATCGTCCACCGCGATGAGCGGATCCCGGCCTTCACGAACTGGTCGATCGGGGCGGGCACAAGTCCTTGATCAAGAAGTCGGTGTTCCTGCCAAAGGTGGTCGCCACGACTTCGAACGCGAGCAGTCCCAAGATCGCCAAATTCTACTGAAGCTCCATCTGTGAGTTCAAAGGAACCGGCACCCACCACGGCGTCTGGGTCGCACACCCCGGGTGTTTCGCGGCTGCGTTGCTGCGGGACAGGGCCGGTGCGCCGCGTCCTTCGAGGTCGGCATGTCTGAGCTTTGCGAGCCTCGCGTGAGCAGTATGCGCGTCGACTGCTCGCCAGAGTCTCACACTGCTACCGCCGTTTGGGCATGCAACACGTCGGCAGGGTCGAACGCCCCGAGTGCGCCGCCGCCGGGTAGCACAGCCTTGCTTCAGATCTCGACATAGCTCGATCAAGCGAAGCGTCCGTGTCCAGGCGAACGGCGCGTTCCAGCGGGACCTAGCTCGCCAACTGGATCGAGTTGCAGGAGCATCCGGAGACCTTCGTCATGACTGAGCGATGCGATCGCCGCGAGGTTGGCCCAGGAGGTTCCCGTGCTACCTACGGTTTCCCTAGAGCCGTCGACTGCAAGGCCATCGCCTTTCGGGCGATTCGTCGCGGTGCCGACGGCAACCAACGCAGTGCCACGCAACGGTCGTTGTATCCTGTCGGAAACAGGGTCTGCGGTGTCACAGCCACGTCGCTCAGGCTGTCGAGGCGTGAGCCCAGAATCGGAGGCTCATATGCGTACGTCCCGAATAGCCGTTCTCATCGCCGTTGGAGCGATATCTGTACCACTGATCGCCGGCCCTGCCTCGGCGCGAGGCGCAAGGTCTCGAACCACCCCGTCTATTGGGCAGCAATTGGCTGCGCTGAAAGGCTCCGACACCGTCGCCACCGACGGTTTCGGCGTCTCGGTGGCCCTCTCGGGCACGACCGTGGCAGTAGGTGCGCCGGGATTTGGCAAGAGCGCTGGGCGGGCGTACCTGTTCGCCAGGTCGGGTGCGACTTGGAAGCAAACCGCCGAGCTGAAGGGTTCCGACACGATCGCGAGCGACTACTTCGGCTACTCGGTGTGCGTTTCGGGCACGACTGCCGTTGTGGGCTCGCCGGGCTACGCCAAGGACGCGGGCCGGGCGTACCTGTTCTCCGATTCCGCCACCGGGTGGAAGCAGGTCGCCGAACTGAAGGCAACAGGGGTCGCCGCCGGTGACTATTTCGGCTACTCGGTGGTCCTCTCGGGCGACACCGCCGTTGTCGGTGCCCCGGGTTATGCAAAGACAGCCGGCCGGGCGTACGTGTTCACGAACACTGCCGGTGGATGGAAGCAGACTGCCGTCCTGAAGGGCTCCGATGCGGGTGCCAATGAAGGCTTCGGCTACTCGGTGGCCATCTCGGGCAAGACCGCCGCCGTGGGCGCACCGGTCTACACAAAGAACGCGGGACGGGCGTACGTGTTCACCGACACGGCGAGCGGCTGGAAGCAGGCCGCCGAATTGAAGGGCTCGGACACCGTGTCCGACGACGGCTTCGGCATCTCGGTGGCACTGTCGGGCACGACGGCCGTAGTGGGTGCTGACGGTCACGCCAAGCAAGCCGGCCGCGCATACGTATTCACCGACTCTGCTGCCGGCTGGAAGCAGTCGGCCGAGCTCAAGGGCTCCGACACCGTCGCCAATGATGGCTTCGGCATCTCGGTGGTGGTCTCGGGCTCGACGCTCATAGCCGGTGCACCCGATCACGCCAAGCAGGCGGGGCGCGCATACGTGTTCGCCGACACCGCCAACGGGTGGAAACAGGTGGTCGAGCTCAAAGGCTCTGACACCGTCGCCGAAGATGGCTTCGGCGTCTCGGTGGTCATCTCGGGCGCGACCGCCGTCGTGGGCGCACCGGATCGCGCCAAGGATGCCGGGCAGGCGTACTTGTTCAAGGCCTGACGAATCGAGGCGATCAAGTCGTGGGTGGCCGCAACAGGTTCTCGGTCAGGAGTCCGGTTGCTGGGCACCTACGGCTGAACCTCGTCGGATGGCCGTCCGGCAACCGGACGTGTCGGCCACATGTTTCGACACGAGCACCGGCAAGGGTTGGCTGACCGCGGTAAGTGACTGATCTGTCAAGCGAAACCGCACCACGGCAGGTCGCGCCGGCGTAGCTCCTTTCTGTGCTCAGCCATGACGATCGTTGACCACATGGGGCCGGTGGGATGCTCAGCCGGTCGTTCGGAAAGCCAAGTTGGTCGTCCGGTCGTTTCGTGACAGGTCGGCGAACTGAAAAGGGCGTGTCAATGGCCTGGATGACCTCCGACTGCGCGTGGAGTTCTAGGCCTTTCGCCTCTGTTTGGCGAGGTGGCGACTGCCGAGAATGAGAGCAAGGGGTTGCCAGAGGGACAACTCCGAAACGATCGGCGCACCCAGGCGTTGGCTGGAGAGTGTGCAGATCGGAGGACACGATGATCGCAGCGATTCCGGGTGCAGCTCTTGTAGGTGTGGCGCTCTTGGCAGTTGCCGTTGTCTTCGGTTTCGCCGTCGGGCCGAAGTGGTGGCACTGGGGGTCGTTCATCGTCCTGATGATCGTCCTGTCCATTCCGTTGGCTATGGCCTTCTTCATCCCTGTGCCCGTGGTGATCGTGCTGAACGTCGCCATAAGCCACAGTGTGTGGCTGAGAAAGAACGGCGTCACACCGATGAAGGAAGTCACCGCGTTGCACTGAGAGCCCTTCGGCTGGCACGTCGGTGCTCGGCTAGGCGGAGCTGGGAGACAGGTCAAGTCGTCGGCCACAAGCGAAGCGACAAGATTGACTGCCGCACTCTGAGAGGTCAGAGGGTGACCCCCGACTAGCTGTCGTGACGGACGGGCATGAGCTTGCTCGGCCAACGCGAGCAGCCCGATCGCCGGCTACACGTCGCCAGCATCTTTCGGACAAGCACTCATGGCTTGGGTCTCGTGGCGCGCTCTGAGCTCGGGTCGTTTACTGTTGGCTGCTGATGCATTGGAGGAGCCGTTGATGATCGCCGCCCTGAAGCGCGAGGTACGGGAGGCCAACCTCGAGCTCGTCGAGCGCGGCCTCGTGTTCGACACGTTCGGGAACGTCAGTGGAATCGACCGAGACCTGGGCCTGGTCGTCATAAAGCCGAGCGGCGTGCCCTATGGTGAGCTGTCCCCGGACGACATGGCGGTCGTCGCACTCGAATCGGGGGAGCACCTGGAGGGCTTGAAACCCTCGTCCGACACTCCGACGCATCTCGAGATCTACCGGTCATTCGCGACTGTCGGCGGCGTCGCTCATACTCATTCGACGTGGGCGTCGAGCTGGGCACAGGCCCATCGATCGGTCCCGTGCTTTGGGACGACACACGCGGACTACTTCAGAGGCCCGGTTCCGTGTAGTCGCGACCTCACGCCCGAAGAGGTAGCGGGCGCGTACGAGAAGGAAACGGGACGAGTGATCGTCGAAACCTTCGAGGCACTCGACCCCGACGAGGTCCCGGCGGTGCTGGTCGCGTCACACGGAGTCTTCACCTGGGGACGTGACGCCTCGCGTGCGGTTCTACACGCGGCGGTCGTTGAACAGGTGGCCCGGATGGCTCAGCTTTCGCTCGAACTGAGCCCAAAGCTCGGCGAGATCTCCCCGCAGCTGCTCGACCGCCACTTCCTGCGAAAGCACGGAAGTCACGCCTACTATGGCCAGGTGAGCAGCCCATAGGGCGCTTCGACCGACCTGTTCAGGCGAAACGAAAGATCCGGCCTCCGTTGCCACCCACCGATTTCGAATTCGCGACCGCCAGCCGGATCATTTTCGGGCCTGGGCGGGCGGCAGAGGTCGCGTCGACCGCCGGTCGGCTTGGGTCGCGAGCGCTCGTGTGCACAGGCGCGGAGCCTGAGCGCCATGACGGGCTCCTCGAGGACCTCAGAGTGCCTTTTGCCCTTTTCCCGGTTCGCGGTGAGCCCACAGTGGATCTCGCCCGCACTGCGGTAGCGGTCGCGCGCGATGAGGGCGTTGACCTGGTCGTCGCCGTGGGTGGTGGAAGCGTCATCGACCTCGGCAAGGCCGTCGCGATGCTGCTCGGGAATGGGGGAGACCCACTCGACTATCTCGAGGTGATAGGGGAGGGTCGTCTTATCGACAAGCCGTCGGTGCCGTGCGTGGCCTTACCCACGACAGCTGGCACCGGAGCCGAGGTGACGCCTAACGCGGTCCTCGCCTCGCCGGAGCATGGTTTGAAGGCGAGCCTGCGTAGCCCACTCATGTTTCCCAGGGTCGCGATCGTGGACCCGTTGCTCACAATGAGCTGCCCACCCTCAGTCACTGCGTCGAGCGGGATGGACGCACTGACCCAGTGTCTCGAGGCCCTCGTCTCGATCCGTGCCACTCCGATGACTGACGCGTTGGCATCTGAGGGCCTGCGACGAGCGGCCGCCGGCCTGCGCCGGAGCTATGCCGATGGCTCCGACATGGCAGCCCGGACCGACATGGCGCTGTGCAGCCTGCTCGGCGGGCTGTCACTCGCGAACGCCAAGCTGGGCGCGGTGCACGGCCTGGCAGGCGTGATCGGCGGCACGATAGAGATCCCACACGGTGCTGCGTGTGCCGCGCTGCTGCTGGCGACCATTGAGGCCAACGTGAAGGCCCTTCGCACACGGCAGCCGGACGGCGACGCGCTGGCCAGGTACGAGCAGGTAGCGCGGCTGCTCACCGGTCGTGTCGACGCCACGATCGAGCAGGGCGCCGTCTGGATCGAAGAGACGGTGAGACTCCTCGGGACAGCCAAGTTGGCCAGCTACGGACTGGTACCAGACCAGGTCGACGAGATCGTCGCAAGAGCGCTCGTCGCGAGCAGCACCAAGGGCAACCCGATCGAACTGCGCTCCGAAGAGTTGCGTGGCGTGCTGACCTCGGCGACGTGACCTCCAAGCTGTCTGTCGAGGTGTCTGTCGAAGCCGCCCTGTTCGTGCGGGACCATGGCGGACAGCTACCGGTCATCCCCCGCGCGGAGGCGGCGAGGCTCCGTTCGGTGCTCGGCAGAAACTTCTGACCTCCCCATCTCGCGTTGACGGCCAGCCGGAAGATCTGCTCGGGCTCGTCGATGAGTGGATCGATAACCTCCAGGGGAGTGCCGGGTTGAGGGCGATACCGCGATCACTCCACTGCCGGCGAGTGACTGGGGCACTCGCTGCGGGTGCCTGGTCGACTTCACGTGGGGAGTGATGATGCCGGCGATCATCAGGTGACAGTCCTTGATGAAAGTGACGGGATCGCTTTGACAATCGGTGGGCCGGCTGTGAACGGGGGGCAGAACGCCGCGTCCATGACGCCGATGTGCACCACGATGGCGCTCGAGGACCGCCAGCTCGTCACCGAGCCTCACGAGGTCCGCCGTGATCATGCCGTCGCTTGTCGTGGGCCCACCATATGAGGACCTTCATTGACCGCCACGCCCGAGTTCGTGGGCGAGCTCTTGGTAGGCCTGGAAGGCGTCTTCCGGCTTCAGCGCTTCAGGCGCAACCTTGCCGATGGCTTGGATCATGGCGACCGGGGAGCCGGACTGGAAGACGTTGCGGCCCATGTACGCAGGGGAAACGCCTACTTCGATCGCGGGTACGCCATCGTGAGAGCATCCAGCTAAAGGAGTTTCTTCCCACCGGCGATGACCATCGCCACAGGGCAACCGTGGGTCAACTGCTCGAAACCGTCGCAGTAGCGGGTCCGAACGATCTGCCCAGAGTTCCGCGCATGTCCGGGTGGCGAGCCCTAGGTAGCGCTCGTCGCGGACGAGTTCGGCGGCGACCGCGGTCACTCCGAGGACGGGGATGCCGACGCGATAACCCGCGTCCACGCTGTCGATGCAAAGTAGGGTCAAGAAAGGTCGGTAGGGCCGTTCGCGGCGCTGTCGCCCCGGAGCGGTCATCACGATCACGGCGTGAAGTCCACGGTTGTGGCGCTGGGATGGCTTCCCGGTCACCCATAAGATTTCCCTGTCCGAATAGGAGCAGCGGATGACTGACCTCGCGGGTGTCGTCGACAGGTCCTCTTCAATTCCGTTTCATCTTCAGTTGCGCAAGCTTCTGGAGCGCCAGATCGAGATCGGTCAGTGGCGTCAGGGTGACCGGCTGCCTTCCGAGCCGTTCTTGAGCGACCACTACAGCGTCTCGCGCGCGACAGTACGCCAGGCGTTGTATGCCCTTGAGCAGCAGGGCCTGATCCGCAAGGAAAAGGGTCGAGGTGCCTTCGTCAACCGAACCTCGCCCGGCTCCTGGCTTCTGCAATGGGCCGGGGGCCTTTTTGACGACGAACTGTCTCGTCGCGGCGTGACGGTCGAGTCCACCGTGCTCCGGGCCTGCACTGAGCGCTTGCCGGACTGGGCTGCCGATGCGCTGCAGCTCAACCACGGCTCGCAGGGAGTGACCCTGGAGAGGCTCCGCCGAATCGACGGCGAGCTGGTGGTCTATGTCGTGAACTACCTCCCTGAAGAGTACGCCACGATCCTGCCCGAGATCGGTAATACGTCAACGGCCTCGCTCTACGGGACATTGCGCGAGCAGTACGACGTGGAAGTGGCCGGTAGCAGCCGAATGCTCGAGGCGGTAGCCGCGTCGCCCATTATTGGTCACCTCCTGGACGTACCTCGGCGGTTCCCCCTTGTGTATATCCAGTCCGTCACCTGGGACGCGACGGCCAAGCCCATCGACTGCTTCCGATCGTGGTTGCGAACCGACCGGTTGCGGATCGCAGTGGAGACTGACACATGGCCGTCGCCGGCCGGACGCGTCGTGAGTCACTCCTTTTTCGGCGTGCCCAACGACGATCTGCCACTGGCCTGAACTGCCTTGTCGCGTAAGACGTTCGCGAAACCCACTAACCGTGGCCGGAATTGCTCCGGGACTACTTCTGGCGCTTCGTGGATCCCTTGCGCAGGTGCTCGACCAACGCGTCCGAGCCAGGGAAGGAGAGTCCTTCGTGCCGGTCCTCGGTCCAACGGCCCTGGTAGGGAGGGCCGCCATCGGCTCTGAGTACCTTCAGGACCGCGGCGGTCCGGTTGGGCTGGGCAGCTGTGCGGCCACGGACTACAAGGTGATCTCCGGTCTTTGCATCCATCGCGGTACCTCCTCAACAACCGGGTTCCCGCCGATCAAGCTTCAATCGCCACGACCGGAGGAGTGTAGGAGGCACAAGGTCCCGAATTCCTGACGGGGAGTCCGCCAACTTCTGGCTCGGGCGAGTGCTGTCGCCCGCGGTCATAGGATCGTGAGATGTCCGGCATGGAATCGTTCCTCGTGACCCCCGAAGACCTCAAGCACCACGGCCACCGGACCGTCGACTGGGTCGCTGACTACCTGTCGTGCCTGGAGAGTTATCCAGTGCTCGCGACGACGGCTCCAGGAGAGATCGCGGCGATGCTGCCGCGCTCTGCTCCAGAGGAGCCCGAGCCCTTCGATGCGCTGCTCGCCGACGTCGACCGGATCGTGCTGCCCGGAACAACCCACTGGCAATCGCCAGGCTTCTTCGGCTTCTTCCCGGCGAGCTCATCGCCGCCGGCGATTCTGGGTGAGCTCGTGACGGCCGGGCTCGCTGTCAACGGGATGGTGTGGGCGACGAGCCCGGCGTGCACCGAGATCGAGACAGTCATGCTGGACTGGCTCGTAGAACTGCTCGGCCTTCCAGTCGGCTTCCGCTCGGATTCGCTAGGTGGTGGCGTGATCCAAGACAGTGCGTCCTCGGCGACCTTGTGCGCTCTGCTCGCCGCGCGGGAGCGGGCGACTCGTGGTGGTGCGGCCCTCGCCGACTTATGCGTGTACGCATCGGTGGAGGCCCATTCGTCAGTGCAGAAGGGAGCCCGGGTCGCTGGCTTTTGCCCTGCGAACATACGCCTCATCGGCACCGACGAAGCCTTTGCGATGGACCTGGGCGCGCTCGAGAGAGCTGTCCGTGCCGACCGGGAGTCGGGGCTCGTGCCTTGCTGTTTCGTCGCCACTTCCGGGACGACCAGTTCAATGGGATTCGACCCGGTCCAGGCGATCGGCCAGTTGTGCCGCGAGGAGCAGGCGTGGTTGCACGTCGACGCGGCGATGGCGGGATCCGCGGCAGTTTGCCCGGAGCTGCGCAGCCACCACGAGGGGCTCGAGCTCGCCGACAGCTATGCCTTCAACCCTCACAAGTGGCTGCTTACCAACTTCGACTGTGACTGCTTTTACGTAGCCGATCGGGCGAGCCTTATCGATGCCCTTTCGATCACTCCGGAGTATCTCAGAAACGACGCCAGCGAGTCCGGCGCAGTTATCGACTACCGGGACTGGCAGGTGCCGCTGGGCCGTCGTTTCAGGGCACTGAAGCTGTGGTTCGTGCTCCGCTCCTATGGAGGCGAAGGTTTGCGCCGGCACGTCCGCGAGCATGTCCGGCTGTCGCGCTGGTTCACGGGACTCGTGGCCGCGGATCCCCGTTTCGAGCTCCGCGCTCCGCCGGCGTTGAACCTGACCTGTTTCAGTCACGTCGGCGGCGACGAGGTATCGGAGCAATTGCTCTCCGATCTGAATGCCAGCGGCCGTGTCTTTCTGAGCCATACCAAACTTGCGGGCCGTTACGTGATCCGGTGCTGTATCGGCGGGACCTGGACGGCGGAGCGTCACGTGGAGATGCTGTGGCGTCTCATCGACGAGCTAGCTCCGGCACTCTGATGGCATTGGATTCAAGGTGTGCGTGCCATTCAAGCGCGGAACGATCCCCGAAACGGACTGTTGCGACCTTCTTTGGATCGACTTCGTCCCAGTGCTCGCTGAGGATATGCCCGAGGATCGTCCCACGGTCGTGAAGGGCCAGGTGGGACGCCAGCAGGTCCAGGTCACGAGTGAACGGCGGCTTGGCGTCGTGCTCGTCGTTGATTCGGTTCTCTCGAGATAGAACCCTGGTCAGCACCGCTGATCCGTGTGACGACCGGTATCGCGGCTGTTGTAACGAGGACCGAGGGACCTACCGTTCGCAGCTACTTGCCTACGACCCGAGGGACTACCTCACTGGCTGGTCCAACACGGCCGTAGCCGTGTGGCCGAAGGGCAAAGCGCCAGGCGCGCAGACTGCTTACTGACCCTTCGCCGGATGGGCCGGGTGCGAGTTCAGAATCCTGGCCGCCCTGGCGTACTTGGACCGCAGTCGGGCGGCTTGACCCGTCGGGAGCAAGGCCAGACGCGCTTCATCGGCGTTGTCGGCCACATCAGCCCATTTGACGGCCCGGGCGATGGGGTCCTGTGCGGCCCGGCGTACGAAGTCCTCGTAGCTTTCGTCTTCCCCGCGGGTCAGCGCCTCCACCACCCTGACGATCTCGGGCGTGCAGCCCCTGGAGAGAAGGTCGGCCGCGGTCACGGGCGTGTCCTCCAGGAGATCGTGGAGCGCAGCAGCGAGCTTCTCCTCCGGGCTGTCTACCGCGCCCACGACCCTGCGGATGTGACCGATGTAGGGCTGTCCAGCCTTATCGACCTGCCCGCGATGGTGAAGTTCAGCCAGCTCCAAGGCCTGCTCTAAGTCCATAGGCTCCGCTCTTGGTTCCATCACGGTGGTGTCCGGCACGCTCACGACCCTACCCGTCGCGCCTCCGGTCCTTTCACTCGGGCCGCGACAGTCGTAGTGTGTCTATCGGGTCCTCGGGGGTAAGCCCGCACCGAAGAGCCGGAGTTGAGGGTGAAAACCGGCCGCGCTGGTAGGTCTTTTGACCGCAGGTGTCGTTCCCTCCTTGGGACGCTCCCGGGGACCTACTTCAGCGGGCGTCCTTGGACTAGGTGCCTTCGCGCTCGTATCTCAATCAGAGCCTCGGTCACCCGACTTGTTGCCCCTGGGCCGTCGTAGGCTGCAAGCAATCGAAGGGAGACGAGATGGCGACTGAAGCCCAGTGGCGCCAGCTTGTTAGGCGGGCGGTGGGCGTGCCCGATTTCATTGGCGATCAAGTGGCGCTGGCGATGGTGACGGATGTGGTTTTCAGCAGTGAGCTTCAATCTCAACCCCGGAGCGATGACGACGATGTCATCGCTGAGGCAGTGTGGGCTGCCGTCGTCAAGCTGGGTGCCGCCGAGGAACTCGACGCTTTCTTGATGGAGCGTGCCAGCCGGTACGGCCTCCTCGATTGGGACTGGCTTTACGACCGCGTGGTCACTGACGCCAGGTCCGCGCTCGACGACGTGGTCGCGGATGCAAGGTACTCCTTCGGCTTGCCGAGGTTGCCCGAGAGTCTGCCCCACTGGCTCGCCGAGCCGCTCTTGCTTCGCATCCGCGACTTTGTGAGGGCGCATCCGTTTCAGGACGACGCCGGACGCTACTTCTGATGTGATGGAGAACGCGAGGTCCCCGTCCGTGCGTTAGCCGGGTGTCAAGCATCGGGCCGAACGGGGCGCCAAGCCGGGATTCGTCTCGATCGGGTTGGCCGAGGGGCAAGGTCGCCAGGACGACCCTGTACTCGTTGCGGGTGGCGGAACACGGTGTGACCGTCCCTGGGCCTGTCATTTCAGTTCATCCCAGACGGCCATCATCAGCGGCGCTACCTGAGGCGCGGCCGTGTCGGACTCCAGGACCATGTTTGGCTGACGAGGACGAATCAGCCGATTGACGACCCGCACTCCACTCTGACCGTCACGACCTCTCCTGCCCTGACATAGACCGTGATGGGGGCCGAGACGCAACCACCGTCGTCGACCCAGGCATCACCTTCTACGTGCCGGGAGGCACGGAGCCACTGAACCTGCCGTTTGCGCCGTCGGTCACGATTATGGCTTTCAAGGCGTTTAGATAGTTGAACTCGATGAGTACGGTGCCCGCCATCGGATGGGGCAACGTGTCAGGGGCAGCGCCACCGCCTGGCTCCCGCACAAGGACGCCGCGGACGGTTCCCGCAGTGGTCGTGCGCGTCACGTAGGTGCCCGTGCAGATGTCCTCGTACTGACTCGGATTGTAGGTCTGGCTCTGCTGGGGAAGTACCACTCGATGGCCTGGTACATGAGCTTGCCGTCACAAGTGAAAGCAACGATGGTGGCAGGTTCCTCGGAACCTGTGGCCGGGTTTCGGCCCGGCCCAACAGATTCGCCCACACCGCTTCCGACGGAACGTGACCCGCCCAAGACTTCCAGACGATGTGGCCCGCATCACTGCTATCGCTGCCGTTATAAATCACCGAAGGCGTGAGGTTCCCGAAGCCCTCGCGATGGCGGAAGACACCTGCCTGTTGGCCAAGCCCCGGAATCGGGGCGACGGTACGAACACAGCCCGTTAGGCCCGGGCTCAGATCACCAGCAGCGCCATCCCGACGCGCCGACTTGTCGCCACCAGCGCAGGTTTACCAGGGCCGCGACGCCACGACGGGACGCAAGCGGGTCCTACGACGACCAGATCCTGGCCCTGACTTCATCCAGATGGGGCGAGAGACCTGTTTCGCTGACCCCCAGCCAACCGACCGACTCGCACGGTGGCAATGCCAGGCGATGAGGGAGGAACATGGTTGATCGGGATCGAGGATTCTTCTCGCGCATTTTCGTGGGCTACTTCGAGATGACCGTGGACGAGCAGAGGGCTGCTGCCATGGTGATCCGGAGCGAGGCAACGGTCTAGTTGGGCGAGGACCCGGACAGGCTCATCGGTGACAGCGCGGCGCAGGACGGAGGCGCGACGATTAGAACGAGATGGCCCCAAGTGTGGCGCGGGGATCGTTTGTGGAGACGATCTCTTTGCCGAGAGGCGCGATGGCTACGGCAGCAAGCTTGAAGTTGCCCAGCCCGAGCGGGATGCCGACGATGGTCAAGCAAAGGAGCAAGCCGAGGAACACGTGCGCGATAGCGATCCAGACCCCGGCGAGTAGGAACCAGAGCACGTTCCCGACCATGGAGGCGCCACCGGCGTGGGGTCGTCGTATCACTGTCCTGCCGAACGGCCACAAGACGTAGGCGGCGAGGCGGAACGAGGCGATACCGAAGGGGATCGTGATGATGAGGACGCACATGATCACTCCGGCGAACGCGTACGCCAGAGCAAGCCAGAAGCCAGACAGGACGAGCCAGACAAGGTTGAGAATCGTGCGCACAGCGTCAGTCTTGCATTGAGCGCGCGATCTCAGCAGTTCAGTGGAGTCCCGCCAAGTTCGCCTGGGGTGGCGACTCGTCTGAATGGACGGACAACTTGCGCGGCGGCGCAAGAGAGCCACGCTGTGAGAAGGTCACCGCCAATCTCGAAGGACGGTCGGTCAGGATCAGAATCATTGCGGCGGTCAGAGGGTGCGATCGGGCGGATAGCCCGCTCCAGTCCTCCGGAGTCGGCTGCTTTCTTGCGGCTTACCTGTCGCTAGGCCTCGCCGGGGAGTTGAAGCAGTCAGGAATGGTCCGAGAACCGGGACAGCACCTGTTCAGTCACGAGGCGCGTCACGAGACTGCGCTGGTCGGCGATGAACAGGTCGTGCTGCAGGCCGGCCAGGTGCTCGAGGCGGAGTCTTCCCGTCCTTTCCAGGCGTTGCAACCGCACCGCCGTCACACCCTTGCGGATAGGTCTGAATTCGGCATCTCCGCACACCAGCAACGTATCGGTGCCCTGTCGCACGAGTTGGTCGAGCCATCGCCCCGATCTTCTCCGGGGATGTGTGATGAGCCGAAGCTTCCAGGCGAGTCCAGGCAAGCGCTGACGCAGGTTCCTGGGGCGTTTCGCCTCCCGGAAGTTCTCCACGACGTCGTCGCTTGGAAAGACGATCAGCCGGCGCGGGTCGACCTGGAGGCCGGCGAGGCTCTCTGGTGGCACGAAGGAGGTCATAGGGTTGATGGCCACCACGCCGCGGGGCCGGATCGCCAGTGCGCTCTCGAGCGCCTGGTAGCCACCCGAGCACAGGCCAACCAGGATCACGTTGGACGGGTTGTCCGGCGACACCCAGCCAACAGCGTCTACGACATCGTCGAAGGCCTCCGGCTTGCAGGACTGCCACTGCCCCCGTTCAGCTTGCCTGTCAGGGCTGTCGCCCAGGCCACTCAGATCCAACCTGAGCGAGCGGATACCCGCCATGGCCCACTGCCGCGACCACTCGACCCAGAGGCGATTCGGACCGACATGGTGCTGATTGGCAACGTTGAGGAATATGGCCGTCGGCTTGTCCGTGGCCAAAGGCGCGTCCGCTTCGTAGGTCAGGATCCCGAACAAGCCCGCCGGGGGCACGCTGACCGTGTCCTCGACGACGCCCCGCCCTGTTGGGCCACGCGCGACCAGCCGCGGGCCGGAGAGTCGGAGCGAGCGGACCGTCATGGGCCGCTGTCTGGTGCCCTCGCGAAGCCACTCTGCGATGCGACCTACCGCGGCTCGTGGGAGCTCCTGGTGGGGAGGGTACTGATCCATGAACTGGGCCTGGCCGAGCGCCTCTTCGTGCGAGAACTCCTCGCTGGCGAGCTGTGCTCTGAGCAGCACCCGGCTTACCGGCCGGTCGGCCCTGGTGAGCACGAGCACTCGACGAGCGAGTGGTAGCGAACAATTCTCGATGGAGGTGGCCTCGATATCCCTCGCCGTCGCGGCGTTGTAGCGGATGCCCGGGATCTCCACCGAGCCGTCGGACGAATCCGCCGTGCTACCGAGAGTGATGGTGCTGATGGCCCGCTGCTCTCTCAAAAAGCTTCGGCCAGAGGCGCACGGATCCCAGAGGACAACCTGATCCATCTCGCCGTCGGTCGCCGCCACTTGAGCGGCCAGGGTGGCGCCGAAGCGCATGCCGACAACACAGACTTCGTCTACGCCGGTGTCCCTCACCAACCTGACAGCTCGCCGGACCGTGGCCAGCCATGCCTGGACACGGTCGGGGTCGTCGTTGCCACCCGCCGAGTCGCCCGTACCGTCGTAATCGAACCGCAGGGCACACAAGCCATTTGCCGCCAGCCGTTCAGCCAGCAGCCTCAGGGCGTAGTGGCAGTGCAGGTAGTTGAACCCGATAGGTGGGCAAATGATGGCGCCGCCACTGGCGAGGCCATCCTGAGGGCTGTGGAACCACCCAAAGGCGGGTCGCAGATCCTCCCCAAACCAGACCGGACGAGCGTTCGTCACGCCGTCGGCGCGGCAAGAGAGTTGCGCCCTTGCCACCTCCTGCGCGCGCCGGGCACGCCGGCCACGACTTGGTGTTCAAGAACTTGGGCGCACTCCGACGTCTTCGCGTCCGAAGACCGGACTGGATCGGACCGCTTTGCGTACCGAGTCGTGACACGTCCTGAGTCGCCGGCAGGCATTGTCAACGAGCAGATACCTCGTGCAAACACGGATAGAGACCCTACCTTCCGTCACAGGCGGCAGTTCGGCCTTGCCTGTCATGGCGTCGTGCGGAACCGACGATCGCGCACGCGGTAAGCCCGTGGTCCGCGAGCTCGGCGAGCACCTGGCTGTGAGGGCGTCTGTTGGCCGGCCGGCCCAAGGTGAGGCATCCGACGCCACGTGTAGCCTGAAAGGCCGACGGCTGCTGACCGACCACCGGCGGCTGTAGTCAAGACGAACGGTGTGAGCTGCCAGTGGCGGGCCTCCAAGACCGGTCTTTCAACATCGACAGGCGGCGTGCGATAGCCGTCGACAAGGAGCCGTGATGAATACGGAGGAACAGATCACCCGGTTCATCGAGAGCGAGCTGCTCGAGGGTGCCGGACCCGGTGTCGACCCATTGACGAGCGGGATGCTGGACTCCCTGGCCATCGAGTTCCTGATCGGCTGGGTCGAGGAGGAATTCGAGATCTCGCTCAGCTATAGGGATGTAGTCGCCGAGAATTTCGCCAGCGTTGGAGCTCTTTCTGCCCTTGTGGACTCCAAGCGATCCGGAGCCACGGATACCTCTGAGGGGAAGTGACGATGGACGAGACTCACGACCAGTCGACGTTGACAGCGATACTCACCGAGGCGGCCGCGAGACAAAGCGGGGGGTACTACTTCCACCTAGGCGACGACCCGGTCGCTTTGCCCGTAGCAGAGCTCTATGCAAGGGCGCTCTTGAGAGCCGCCCAGCTCGGCCGGGAGGGCCTCGGGAAAGGGAACATGGTTGGCCTCCTGGGCTCCAATTCCCCGGAATGGGCGGAATGGGCCTGGGGCACCTGGCTGGCGGGATGTGCCCTGGTTCCGCTTCCCGCTCCTGTTCGTGTTCGGGACCCTGCCGCGTTCTCCTCACAGGTGGCTTCTTTGGCGGAAGCGACCGGTTGTTCGATCATCGTCGGCGAGGACAAGTACATGGACCTGCTCGACCACGATCACGTCCGAAGGCTGGACTGGGCATGCGACGCACCGCCGGCTCCAGGTCAGCGAGCAGCTCAAGTTTCGCCTTCCGATATAGCTGTCGTGCTGAGTACTTCGGGGAGCACGGCAGCACCCAAAGGCGTCCGGATGTCTCACGCCAGGGCGCTGGTGTGGGCTCGCGTCAACGCTGCGGAGGCTTGCGAAGGGGCCGTGCCCCGAATCGTCTCGTGGTCGCCCTTCTACCACATCGGCGGATTAGGTCCCCTGTTCGAGGTCGTCACGCCAGTCGACTGGCATATCCTGCCGATGGGACGCTTCGTCAGAGATCCCGCAGAATGGCTCCGATTGGTCGGCAAGACCCGTGCGGTTTCCACCTACGGGCCGTCCTCGGCGTGGGCGGCGGCCTTGCGGGGCTTAGCCAAGCGGTCGGAGGGCGTCGACCTGTCGTGCTTGAAAGGGGCCGTCTTCAATGCGGAGACCGTCGACCCCGACGTGGCCGAGCGCATCGCCGAGGTGTGCGTGCCGCTCGGCATGCAGCCGCGGGCGATCAACGTCCACTACGCATCCTCCGAGGGCGGCATGATCAGCTACACGGAGCCTTGTGAGGCGCTCCGCGTCGACCTTGTGGATCTTGAGGAGCTTGCCAGTTCGTCTCGGGCGTTGGCACCTGAGGTCGGCCGTCCTTTCAAGAGGGTGGTCTCGTGTGGTGTTGCCTACCCCGGGGCCTCGCTGCGTGTCGGATCCCCGACCGAAGAGCTGCCGGAACGCCACGTGGGAGAGGTGTGGGTGCGGGGCGAAGGTGTGACCGATGGATACGTCAACACCAGCAGTGAAGGGCTCATCGTGGGGGGCTGGCTCCGTGTCGGAGACCTTGGGTACATGGCCGAGGGCGAGTTGTTCGTGACCGGCAGGTCAAATGAGGTCATCGTCCGCCTTGGTCAGAAGTACCACCCGGAGGACATCGAGCAAGCGGTGCAGCGCGTGACCGGCATCGCACCTGGCAGTTGCGTCGCCTTTTCGCCACTTGAGGGATATCAAGGCGACCTGATTGTTGTTGTAGAGACGGACACAAGTCCTCGTGATCTCGCGAGCGCCGTGAGCGCCGCAATTACCAACGCGATCGGGCTTACCCCCTCGCAGGTTCTGCTGGTACCTAGTGGCACGATACCAACTACTTCCAACGGCAAGCTTCAGCGGGCTCGTGCAAGAGAGATGCACCACCGTGGAGAGCTGGCATCGCCACCGGCAGACGTCGATTCGCCCGCGACCGATCATTGAGCCTCCTCAAGGCATCTCCCGCCAGGTGACGCCTGCCTGTTGTGGCAACTCTCCGCGATCGGGCTGGCCCGAGGGATCAAGCGGCGCTGCGACGCGGACCCAGGTGCCGGGCTGCCGGGTAGTCGGGGACGACCCGGCAGTAGCCGGAGTCGAACAGCGGTGAGGAGATGAGAAAGTCCGCGGTTGCGAGGTTGCAGGCCACCGGGATGTTCCACACCACCGCGATTCGAAGGAGTGCCTTCACGTCGGGATCGTGAGGCTGGGCCTCGAGCGGATCCCACAGGAACAGCAACAGGTCGATGTTGCCCTCCGAGATCTTGGCTCCGAGCTGAAGGTCCCCACCGAGCGGGCCGCTGTGCAGTCTCGTCACCTTCAAGCCGAGGTCCTCCTCGAGCAACAAGCCGGTCGTGCCGGTGGCGAGGAGCTCGTGCTTGGCCAGGACGCCCTTGTTGAAGCGGGCCCAAGCGCGGAGGTCGTTCTTCTTGTTGTCGTGTGCCACCAGGGCAATGCGGTTGCGCGAAATTGCCAAACGAGCTCCTTCGGTCGGTTCTGGACTCGGCACTCACCTTGCGCTTTTCTGCACGGCTGCGTCCTGCCGGAGCCTGCGACCCGACCAGCGGCGCGTGGCGGGAGGCGGTCTCCCACCACGGCGCGCGTCGGATCAGGCGGTTATTTGGCTCAATACCTCGAAAGTGGTCTCTTCCGGTGGCGCAGTGAAGCCTCCTTCGATGCCCTCGGCCATCTTCGGCGTCAGGATCTCGTCGCGGAACCGCTCCCAGCTCTGTTGCGAGTCGTGGATTGCGATGACGGTCCAACCATCATCTGAAGGCCCAGCAGCGTGAAACACCTGACCATCCGGCAGGCTGCCGTCGCTGGGATGCACAGCAGCCACCGACGCTTCGTACTGCTCCTTGGTCCCGTCCTCGAAGTGATGCACAACCCCGTAAGCCATCGCGTGCTCCCTTTCGGCTCGTTCGGCCCAATCTGTGACCCGAGACATCGCCCCGTTGCAGCAGGCAACCGAACCCTCTGCTCCGGCGTATGTGTCTCGAGCGTCCGCCGGGGCTCGAGGATGATCGTAAGCAAGCGACATGAACGCCATGCGGCCTGCAGCCGACAAGCAGGCGAACTCTTGCACGAAGGCGTGTTGCACTCGATCGACTAGCCGCCTGCCCATCTAGACAGGCGAGCGGACCCTGGACCCTTGCGATTCAGGTCAAGGCGAGTCGCTGTCGCATGTGCCACCGTGACTGCCGAGATGCATCCGCGCCACGCGGCTGTCGCGATCGTAGAATCCCGGCGTGCGAACCCAACAGAAGGATTCCTCCGGTCATCGGCAGTCCCGGCGTATTGACCCCCGTTCGCTGTATCCGGTGGAGCCTCTGACCCTTCGCGACGTCCGCGCGATCATCGCTAGCCTCGAGAGAGCCTCAGGCTCGTCAGGTCCTGTCGACCTGTTCGTGAAGCGAGCTTCTCCGTCGAACAGCGGCGGTTCTGCCGCGGCGGCAACCTGACCTTGGAGGTCCCTCCCGGCTGTTCCAGGCCCTAGATCCAAGCGAGACGCGGCCGAGGGAGGCGTCGAGTTCTGTACTGACGCGCTCGTCCTTGGCTGGGGAGCAGAAAGTGTGACGGTTCGTCGTTCGGACCGAGTTCGGTCCAAGACCTCCTGGCCTCTGCCTGGCTGCTAGGTGGCGGTGAAGGCTCTGCCGGCCGTGCGCGTGATGGCCTCGCGACCGGCACAAGATCGCCCGCGTGGGACAGGAGCTGGTCAGGCGTGCGGGTCGGGGAATTTAGTAGCTCGTGTGGCCTGTGAGGCTCGGCCCAGAGCGTGCAGACCTTCCTCGATAGACAGCAGGGTCGTGGTCTTGAATGCGCGCACATCGCCACCGCTGCTGACGGCCATTGACCAGGCAGCGACTCCCCGGCTGTCCGGGAACTCGACGACTCCCATGAGGTCGTAGTCTCCGAAGCAGAAGTACAAGCTCTCGATTGACCCGCCCAGTGCCTCTGCCGAGGCCTGCACCCGTTCAACCACCCTCTGGGGACCACGGCTCATTGCGGCCCACGCCTCGGCGGTGTAACCGACTTGGACGAAGTACTTGGACATGTGGCCTCCTTCGTCGGCACCCAGCCGCTCAACGCGCCGCGTCACAGCGAGGGTGCCTCGCGGCAGCAACACTACCGACTGCGCCTGGCGATCAAAAGTGCCCTGGAGGTAGGCCAGCTCCCGGTGCCACGGGTGAGGGCGGACCCAGCCGGGAACGCGCACCGAATGTTCAGCCGCCAGAAGTACTCCCAGCACCAGCACGCCGGCGGAAGCCAATGCGGTCACCGCTCCCCAGGTTGCCAACCCGTACGCGGCAATCCCCGCCAAGACGACAACGGCGATCTTGACGCCGAGCACCACCTTCCATGCAGACCGTTGTTCGTCCCTCGTCGCAAGAACGTTCCAGATCCCGGTTATCAACAGCACCGCGTAAGCCGGCATTGGATGCGCCCGAAGGCACGTGCAACCCGCTTGGTCGCGTCAGCCAAGGGCCCGCACAGTCGGGGGCAAGCCGGCGACGACGATCTGGCCGCCGACCCACACGGTCGCGGCCAGGACGTGGAGCGACAAGCGCACGGCAGCCAGAGTGCTGGTCAAGGCTGCAAGTTGCACGGCGACAGTTTCGCGGACCGGCGGTGATCCTGCCACGAACACGACCCGGACGAGGCTGGCTGGCGTCGGCTGAAAGGTGCTGGGGAGCGACGGGCCTGGGCCGTCGGGGCACCGGTGCCCTCGGGCGACGGGCTTCGGCGTTCCTGGCAATCATTCAAGGGACGATCGCAGCAGGACGATACTGGGAGTGGGCACGACCCTCGGTTGCTTTGCGAGGAAAAGAGGCGGGGGCCGTGCACCTTTGCCTATCTGCGTGAGCAAGCCCGATATCGGACGTGTCCTGACGCCGATGTGCCGTTAGCTGTCCCCGGGGGACACGCGCAGGCTCGTGTCTCGGCCGACAAGTTTCGACCCAGTCGGAGGGGACGCGGCCCGAGCGGTTGCGGGCCCTGCCTGGCGCATGGCGGGCGCCAAGCCCGCGACGGACGAGCCCCCGACTCGAGTCCCTACACTCGTCGTGAAGATCTCGTAAGGCGAGTGGACGCGGTTGACAGGTTGAAACGCTCTTTGTTGGTAGTAGCTAGTGGTCTCGTTCTGCTGGCCCTGGCTGTACTCATCGTGCTCACGAACGCGGTGGCGCTCGTGGTCACGCTGGCCATCGTGGCCACGATCATCTTGCTGCTTTTCCGGTGGGGCTTGGCAGAGGAGCGCAGGACGAAGGTCGGCGGATAGGCCCGCTAATCAAAGGTCGGCGCCGTGGGGACGCGGCAGGCGCCCGCGGGTCGGTCGTTGCCGTCACGGCGGGACAAGGGGATCGTCGTTTCGCGGGTCCGGCTCCTCCGAGCTGACTGCGGGGCCTCGCTCCCGGCGTCGATTCGCTTGTCGGGACCGTAGTTGCCGTGGTGCGCCAGATGCTCACTCTTCCGGCGGCGGGGATCCATCGGCGCCCATGCTGCAGATCGTTCTGGATCCAGCGTCTCCAGAGGACCTCGCAGTGTGGCTTGGTCCTTGTCACATTGCGTCCGGAGATGGCGGCGGGTGGGTCGTGCGAGGAGGGCCACCACCCGCGGGCTCGGTGACGAGAGGCTCGCGCCGCGGATCTCTTGAAGTCGGAGGGCGGCGGTAGGCTCCGCACCAGTCATGACCCTCACGACGTGCCGGAACTGACCGACCGTCTCGTCCTCATGGCGGGTGGCCGAGTGGAGAGCGTGCGCAAGACGCGACAGGCGACGGCGGGAGACGTACTGGCGATGATCATCCTCGGCCAGCCGGAGTGCACCTCGTCGGCCGCGATCGTCCGCTCGTGGCCTTGAGGATCAGGTCGAGGTTCGCCAACCGCGGCGGCCGGGGCGCGCGCTCTCTCGGCGGCCGCGGAGGCGAGGCCAGACCCGTCGGGCTGTGGCGCAGGGAACGACCCGTCTGGACAGGCGTTGCGCTCCTCGTGGCGGGGGCGTTCTTCATGGAGAACCTCGACGGGACGATCATCGCCACCGCCGCGCCGCGGATGGCCCGCTCGTTCGGAGTCCCGTCAGTCGAGCTCAATGTCGCGATCACGGCCTACCTGCTCGCCCTCGGGGTCTTCATCCCCGTGAGTGGGTGGATAGCGGACCGCTTTGGCGCGCGGTTCGTGTTCTCCGCTGCCATCGGCCTGTTCACGGTATCTTCAGGCCTCTGTGCGCTCAGCACGAGCCTCGGCGAGCTAACCGTGGCACGAGTGCTGCAGGGCATCGGTGGGGCGATGATGGTGCCCGTCGGGCGCCTCGTGGTCCTGCGTGCCGCGGACAAGGCGGACATCATTCGGGTGATCGCGTATCTCACCTGGCCGGCGCTCGTCGCGCCGGTCGTCGCACCGGCGCTCGGCGGCGCTCTCGTGACCTATGCATCCTGGCGTTGGATCTTCGTCCTCAATCTCCCCTTGGGCCTCATCGCGCTGCTCGTCGCACTGCGCATCGTGCCCGACCTGAGACCAGACCGATCAGCGAGGCTCGACTGGCGCGGTTTCGTGCTGACCGGTGCAGGGATCGGTGCCTTCGTCTACGGACTCGAGCTCGTCACAGATGGCAGCGTCTCCTCGGCCGGGGTCGGAGCCGGCGTCGGCGCGGGGGCGGTACTGATCTGGTGGGCCGTCATCCACCTCCAGAGGTCGACCCACCCATTGCTGGACCTGCGCGTGCTGCGCATCGCGACGTTCCGGTCCTCGAGCCTGGGTGGCTCCTTCTTCCGTTTGGCGATCAGTGCCGCGCCCTTCCTGCTGGCGCTCATGTTCCAGAACGGCTTCGGCTGGAGCCCTCTCCGATCGGGCCTGCTCGTCATCGCGGTGTTCGTGGGCAACATCACGATCAAGCCCTTCACGACACCGATCCTGCACCGGTTCGGATTCCGGTCGGTACTCATCACCGCGGCGGCGGTATCCGGCCTTGCCCTGGCCGTCTTCGCAAGTTTCACCGCCAGGACCCCCCTCGTGCTGATCGTGCTCGCCCTCGTCGTAAGTGGGGTCTTCCGGTCGATCGGTTTCACTGCCTACAACACGATCGTCTTCGCTGACGTGGCGCCTGAGGGGATGTCCAATGCGAACACCCTCTCGAGCACGATCCAGCAGTTGACGATGGGCCTCGGTGTCGCAGTGGGAGCGATCGCCCTACGGGTCGGCGCGCCGCTCGACCGTTTGGTCGGTGCCCGCAGCACCGGCGCAGGACCGTTCGCCGCAGCGTTTCTTCTGCTCGCTGTGGTCGCTTTCCTCGCAGCCGGCGAGGCTGTGTTGCTCGAACCTCAAGCCGGTTCGGCGCTCGCACGGCCAGGTGGCGAGGTCTCGTGATCAGCCGCTGCTCGCCCAACTGAATAACCGCAAGGGCCGGGCCGCAGGCAACGAGGTCCACTCCGGCACCAGGATCCTCGAGTTCCTCAGTGCCAGGTCGGAACCGAGCTGCCGCAAGCGTCCGCCTACGCGAGCGGCGACAGCC
>Ga0224555_1000146_pt1 | contig 100076 bp, 85 predicted proteins | sample 714S23034metaG_FD_180687 | JGI IMG/M metagenome (GOLD analysis project Ga0224555, IMG submission 180687) | Peat soil microbial communities from Stordalen Mire, Sweden - 717 S2 30-34 | ecosystem: Environmental > Terrestrial > Soil > Wetlands > Peat | place: Sweden: Norrbotten County, Stordalen... | reverse complement strand
TATGTGGAAATGACCCGCCACCGATAAGGTGGCTCAACCGAACCGGGGCCGCGTCAGCGTCCCCGCACAAGCCGCTTCGAGCGGCTCACATAATCAAGCCCCCGGCTCTGCCGGGGGTATTGACATCATCCGGCGACGGTGAGCTCTTCTTCCAATTGCTGCTTCTGATAGAGGCCGGCGTAGTAGCCATCGAGGGCGAGCAACTCGTCGTGCCGGCCCAGTTCTACAATGCTTCCGTGATCGAGCACGGCGATCTGATCGGCGTTGCGCACGGTGGAGACGCGATGGGAGATCAGGATGGTGGTCGAGGCAGTGGTGAAGCTGCCGAGGCCGCCCAGAATGCGCTCTTCCGTGTAGGTGTCCACGCTGGCCAGCGCATCGTCGAGGATGAGGATGGCCGGGCGGCGCAACAGTGCACGGGCGATGGCCGCACGCTGCTTCTGCCCTCCGCTGAGCGTGACGCCGCGCTCGCCCACCATGGTTTCAAAGCCCTGCGGAAACTCCTCGAACTCCTTGCGAATATGCGCCGCTTCGGCGGCTTCGAGCAGTTCTTCCACGCTGGCGTGGGGCGCGCCAAAGGCCAGATTGTCGCGGATTGTCGCGCTGAAAAGAAACGTTTCCTGGGGCACCATGCCGATGTTGCGCCTGAGCACCGCCAGAGGATACTCGCGCACCGGGCGGCCATCGATCAGCAATGAACCTTCAAGCGCTTCATACAATCTTGGAATCAGGTTGACCAGTGTGGATTTGCCCGATCCGGTGGGCCCGACGATGGCCAGGCTTGAACCGGCGGGAACCTTCAGCGAGATGCCTTGGAGCACCGGCGTATCGCCGTAGCTGAAATTCAAATCACGGAATTCGATCTCCCCGCGCAATACACTGTCGGTTGGAATCGTGGGATCGGCGGCGCTATCGTCGATCGCCGGCTCGGCGCGCAGAAGCTCGTCGATGCGCTTCACCGAGGCGGTGCCGCGCTGGAAGAGATTTACCACCCAGCCCACCGCGATGATCGGCCAGATGAGCATCACCATGTAGGTGTTGAAGGCCACGAACTGGCCCACCGTGATGCGATGCGCGACGACCAGATGGCCGCCGGCCAGCAAGGTAATGATCATTGAGACGCCGAGAATGAATTCCAGCGTGGGCCACAGCATTCCCATGAGCTGAACCAGGCGGAGGGAGCGAGCGATGTACTGGCGGTTGAGCCGCTCGAAGAGGCTGATCTGCGACTCCTCGCGGGCGAAGGCGCGGACGAGCCGTGCGCCGGAGTAGTTCTCCTGCGCCTGCGAACTGATCTCGGAGAAGCTGGCCTGGATACGCTCGAAGCGGTCATGAATGCGGCTGCCGAAGTACTGCACCAGGATGCTGGCCAGCGGCATCGGCGCCCAGGCCACGAGGGTGAGCCAGGGGCTGATGCGCAGCAGGAAAAACAATGCGCCCACGGTGAAGAAGGCGGTATTGGCGCTGTACATCAGCGCCGGGCCGAGCAGCATACGGACGGCATTCAAGTCGTTGGTCAGCCGGGCCATGATGTCGCCGGTGCGATAGCGCTGATAGAAGCCCGAATCCTGCCGCTCCAATTTGCGGAAGAGATCGTTGCGCAGATCGAACTCGATCTCCCGCGAGATGCCGATGAGAATCCAGCGCTGGGCGTAGAGAAAGACGCCCTTGACCATGGCGATGGTGACCAGCAGGCCTGCGAAGAGCAGGATAGTTCCGCGCGCCGCCCCGTGCCCCATCGCATCCACTGCCTTCTCGATCACCAGCGGAAAGAGCACCCAGATGGCGTTGGTGCAGACGCAGGAGAGCGTGCCCCACAGGTATCCCCAGCGGTAGCGGCGCATATAGCTGAAGAGCGGGGCCAGTTCGCGAAGCATGGTTTTATTGTACGGGGAAGGGCGGGTAGAGCGTCTTCGGAAGCACCGGTTGCATTCCTTCAGAAAAGGTCAACGACTGGAGGGAATGTTAGAAACAGGCTCAGGAGCATCAGTGCGAGAGCGGCAACGCTGATTCTGCCCATCGCAACAGTCCTGCCCTGCCAACGCCATTCGAGAATGCCCCAGGTAAGAAGCCAGATAACGATGGCAGTTGTGGTTACGCCGGATAAAGGACCCGTTGGGTTGTAGAAATTGAGAAATCTCTTGATCAGAGCCAACTTATCACTGGCCAAGGCCAGTACTGCCAGAGCAAGGGAGCCGACACCGGCAGCAAGAATCGCGGCAGCGCCAGAACCGTTCGGCATGGCGGGAGTGCCAGGTGGAGCGGCACGATCTGACGAATTCATTTTTCTCCTCCGATGCTCAGATGAATTGTGTGGCCACCCTGGACCGGCGCGTGTTTGTCGATCATAGCTCCGAAGAAGCCCGCGACGCCGGCGGCGACAAAAGAAGCCAGGGCAAAAGAGAGCACTGCGGCGCGAAGTTGCTGATGATTCCTGAGGTCGCGACCGTACTTCGCGAATACGAACGCGACCATGGTGATCGAGATCGGAACGAACCACGCGATGTACTCCTTCCACTCCATCCCAAACGAGTGCCAGCCGATGGTGGCGGGGCTGGACATCAGAAGCTTCTGGGGAAACATCGAGATATCGACCGTTCCCGGCGGGGGCGCGGCGCGATACCACGGATAGATGATGTAAGCTCCGGTGAGCACGGCGGCCCATGCGAGCACAGCCATCGCGATCAGGTAGACCTTGACGAATCGCTCATGGTCCGGTGTGGATTCGGGTGAGTTGGAAGGAGTGGCGCAGCGATAAAGCTCGAGCAAAGCGCCGGAACACGCCAGCAAATAGAGCGCGCCGAATCCCATGCCATGCATCAGTGTCCAAAGTTCGTGCGTCGTGATTTCCATTGGTTGCTCCTCCTCTTTGGAATGTGCCGCCGCATATCCTCAAACCTTCCAGCCGGTCAAATTCGTCCTATCGGGGTTGCGCGGAGAGCATTGCATCTGTCGCGCTCTTTCCGCCCGCGTCTTTGTCCTTTCCCCAGGTCTTATAGAGGCCGAGATACGCGTAGTTCTCCGTCTGCCCGGCAATCGAGTGCCCGTATGCGAAGAGCAATTGCAGGCCCGGAGACTTGAAGTGGTAATATCCGCCCGCGTCGATCATCGTCGAAGCTTGAGTCTGCGCGGCGGCGAATCCTTCGCGCGCGTGCGAAAAGATCTCGGTTGATAACTCCAGCTTCTTATTGATCTCCCGCTTCACGAGAAAGCCGCCGTAGAGATAGTTGTTATAACCGCTCTGCGGTACGACCGTGTAACCCATGCCGCCGCAGAGGCTCCAGGGTCCGAATTCCTTTTCGACCCAGATGGGCAGCTTGTACCAGACTTTGCCCACTCCCAGCCCTTGCGTCGAGTTGCCTGTGGGGATCTCGAACATGGTGAACGAGCCGATCTGCGGGCGGTGCTTTGTCTGCTTGATGAAACCGTACTTCACTCCCAGTTCCATATCGGTGAGCCCGAAGGCGCTGGAACCCGTTCCACCTGGAGCATAGACAGGATTGTTCGACGGCATCACGGCTCCAAAGGGAAGAATCGCATGAAGCTGAATGTTGGGAATGGCGCCCCAGTTAAACTCGAAGGCCGGGCCCGTCGGGTCAAGCTCAGCCGGAGTGCCGTCGATCGTGCCGAAGATGTAAAACTCGTAGTGCCCCAGTTCTACCGGAGTTGGGTCGTCAGTCTGGAAGGGAGGTCCGGCCTGAGCGCGCAGTTCAGGGACGGCCAGTATGACCACGAGGAACAGCGAGGGGAAGATCCTGTTCACGTTAATAGGCGCTACCGTTGACCCAGATTACCATAATGCCGGCTTACGTCGGCGTCTTCAGCAGCAGATAGCTGCCCACCAGCCCAAAGAGAATATCCGAGGACCAGGCGGCCATCATGGCGGGCAGATAGTTCACGTTGCCCAGCGCGCCGAAGAAGCTGTCGATCACAATGTAGGCGAGCGTGACGGCGATGGCCATCGCAATGCCGGTGAGTGAGCTGCGGCGGCCCATGGAGAGCGCGAAGGGAATGGCCAGCATGGCCATGATGACCGCCATCAGCGGATAGGCGAGCTTGTGCCATAGCTCGACGCGCAGGCGCATGGTATCAAAGCCGCTCTGGCGCAGGTCGTTGATGTAGTGATCCAGTTGGCCGAAGTTCATCTCCTGCGCTTGCCACTTTTCCTTGGTGAAGTAGCCGGGGTCTTCGTGAATCTCGGCGAAGGAGGTCTTCAGGAACGGGCGGTACTCGGTGACGTTGGCGCCGGAGATCTCGCGCTGCCAGCCGTTGAGGAAGCTCCACGCGCCGGTTGCGGGGTTCCACGTGGCGCGGGCGGCGAAGATGCGCCGCGAGAGCGCGAAGGTCGAGGGATCGAACTCGAAGATGGAGAGATTGGCGAACTCGTTGATCTTGGGATCGAAGAACTGGTAGTAGAAGATGCGTCCGGGCTCGCCGGGGCGCGGCTGCCCGAAGATCCAATTCTGCTCCGGATGCAGGACGGTTTGCGGCGGGCGGCCCTTGATGATGTTGTGCAGAGCCTCTTGCCTGCGGTTGGCTTGGGGAAGATAGAACTGGTCGAAGAGAAAGAGGCTGACGGCCAGCAACCCGGCGATGGAGACGATGGGAATCACCAGCCGGTAAAGGCTGATGCCGCAGGCCTTCATGGCGATGATCTCGGAGTTGCGGTTGAGCACGCCGAAGGTGACCAGCACGGCGATCAGCACGGCCAGCGGTGTGATCTGGTAGAGCATGTCGGGCGTCAGGTTAATCAGGTATTCGCCGATCAGCGAGAGCGCAATGTGGTTGCGCAGAATGTCGCCGATCAGCTCGAAGAAAGTGAAGACCAGCATCAGCATGACGAAGCCGGAGAGCACCAGCAGGAAGATGCCAAGGAACTCGCGCACCACATATTCATCCAGGATGCGGGGAAAGACATTGCGGGCTTTGCGGCGCTGGGGACGCTCTTGAAACCTGCTCAGCAGGCTGCGGAAGGGGTTGGCCGGAGCGGCGGCTTCAGGGATTTGCCAGCGCGAGGTCCAGGCAGTCAACGCATTCAGAACGCGGCCGCCCGAGGCCATCTGCCAGAGCAGGAAAAGCCCGCCCGCGGCGAAGAGCAGGTTGGCCGACCAGACCGCGAAGAAGGCGGAGATCCAGTTCTGCTTGCCCAGCGCGATGCCGGTCGAGGAGAGCAGGTAATAGACGAAGACCAGCAGGATGGTGAAGATCCAGGCGAAGCTCTTGCCGCCGCGCCGCGAGGTGACGCCCAGCGGAACGCCCACCAGCATCAGCACCAGGCAGGCCGCCGGATAGGCGAAGCGCTTGTGCATCTCGATCTGAAAGCGCTTGCCGTCGGGCGCACGGCTGCGCTGGCGCAGTGCGCTCATGGACATGGCATAGATGTCTGTGTCCATACGCCCCAGATGCACATCGTTTTGCTGGCTGGAGATCAGGGGCAAATCGGTAAAGTCAAAGGTGGAGATGTTGTATTGTTCCGGCTGGCCGGCTACCGTCTCGTGGCGCGATCCGTCGCGCAGCCGCACCAGCAGTTGCTGAGTGGAATCGTTGGAGACGGTGGCCGAGGCGGCGGTGGTGATCAGCGGATTGGTGGAATCGCTGGTGTCGGCCATGAAGACCTGACGCCAGTGCGCCGCGCCGGTTCCCGCGCGCACGTCCTGCACGTAGAGAACAAAATTGTGGAAGTCCTCGTCGAAGACGCGCGGCTCAATCTCATAAGAGGCTTGCGAGGCCAGCTCCTTGTTCATCGCCAGGATGGCCCGGTTGGCGCGCGGGGCAAGAAGCAGGGAGTTGGCCAGCCCCAGCAGCGTGCCGCCGATGGCCACAATCGAGGCCACACGCACGAAGTAGCCGATGCCCAGACCGGAGGCGCGCATGGCGATGACTTCGCTGTCCGCGGCCAGGCGGCTGTAGCCCAGCAGCACACCCACCAGCACCGCCATGGGAATGGTGACCATGAAAAAGTTGGGCAGCGTGAAGAGAATGATCTGCACAACGCTGACGAAGGTGGAGCTGTTGTGGACCACCATCTCCAGAATGCGGGGCAGCTCCTTCATGAAGAGAATGAAGGTGAAGATCACGCATCCGATGAGCGCGTGAGAGAGAATTTCGCCGAGAATGTAACGGGTCAGGATGCGCACGAGATGGCTCTGGGGTTAGTTTATCGCGCCGGGGCGCTTCGCGCGGCTGCGTAAAATAGGGGGTGGCCCAAGTCTCGATTTTGAGACCTGGGATTCCAACAGTGCTCGGTGCCCATCCTTGCGCGTTCTGTGCCCAAGGGTGGGATACCACAAACCTCATCTGCTGATCAGGAAGCCTGCCAGCCGCGCAGGCGTAGGCTGTTCCCCAGCACGCTGACCGAACTGAGCGCCATGGCGGCGGCGGCGAGCCAGGGGCTGAGCAGGATGTGAAAGCCGGGGTAAAGCGCGCCAGCGGCCAGCGGAATGCCGAGCAGATTGTAGCCCACGGCCCAAATCAAATTCTGGCGCATCACGCCGAGCGTCGCGCGAGCCAGATCCAGCGCAGCGGGAATCGCCGAGGGCTGCGCGCGCAAGAGCAGCACATCGCCGGCCTCCTGGGCCAAGTCGGCGCCCGTGCCCATCGCGATGCCCGCGTCGGCCTGGGCCAGCGCGGCTGCGTCATTGATGCCGTCGCCCACCATGGCCACGCGTAGGCCGCTCGCTTGCAGCGCGCGAATGCGGGCCAACTTGCCGGCGGGGTCGAGTCCGGCTTCAATCTCGGTGATTCCCGCTTGCTGGGCGATGGGCGCGGCAGCCTCGGCCGAGTCGCCGGTCAGCATCAGCACGCGCAGACCGTTGCGTTGCAATGTGGCCACGGCTTCGGCTGCATCCGGGCGCAGCGCATCGCGGGCGTCGAAGTAGCCGACAGGCGCAGAGTCCAGAGCCATCCACAACCGCGTCACGCCCGGCTCCGGCGGCGTTTCGCCGGGCGGCAGCGCAATGGAAAACTCCTTGAAAAGAGCCTCGTTGCCCAGCAGGCAGTCGCGGCCTTCGACCTTGGCGCTCAGACCGCGGCCGGGCAGAACCTGCGCGTCTTCCGCGGGCTGCCAGACGAGTCCGCGCGCCCGAGCAGCATCCACCACTGCGTGAGCCAGCGGATGATTCGATCGCTCCTCGGCGGCCGCGGCCAGGCGCAGTAAATTGTCTTCAGTGTTGTTTGCGTGCGAATCAAACCCTCCGTGCCCCATCCTTTCGCCTTCTTTCTGGCGAAAGGGTGGGAATCCATCAAGCAAATGAACGGCGCTCAGCACCGGCCTTCCCACGGTCAGCGTCCCGGTCTTGTCCAGCACAATCGCATCCAGATGCGCCAGCCGTTCCAGCGCCTCGCCGCCTTTGAAGAGCACGCCCAGCTGCGCGCCGCGCCCCACGGCCACGGTGAGCGCGGCGGGCACGGCCAAGCCCATCGCGCAGGGGCAGGCGACGACCAGCACCGCGACCGTCGAGGCCAGCGACCGTTCCAGCGAGTGCGTTGCGATCATCCAAACAATAAAAGTAAGCGCGGCCAGCGCCAGCACCACGGGAACGAAGATCGAGCTGGCGCGGTCGGCCAGCCGTTCCATCGGCGCGCGAGAACTCTGCGCCTGCGTGACCATGCGCGTGATCTGCGCCAGCATCGTGGCCTCGCCCAGCGACTCGGCGCGGCAGGTTACCGCGCCTTCGTAGTTGAGCGCCCCGGCCAGTACGCGCCCGCCCACTGTGCGGTCGAGCGGCGTTGACTCGCCGGTCAGCATCGATTCGTCCACAGTAGTGCGGCCTTCGAGGATCGTCGCGTCCACCGGAAAGCGCTCCCCCGGCAGCACCAGCACGCTCTCACCCACCAGAATCTCATCAAGCGGAACCATCGTCTGAACGCCATCGCGGATGCGCCGCGCAGTCGCCGGCTTCAGCCGCGAAAGCGCGTCCAGCGCGGCCAGCGCGCGGCGTTTGGCGCGGCCTTCCAGCGCTTTACCCAAAAGCAGAAAACCAATAATCAAGAGGACCGCGTCAAAGTAAACCTGGCGGCCGGGCGCGGGCCAGATCGTGGCGTAAGCGGAATAGAGAAAAGCCACGCCAGTTCCCAGGCTGACCAGCGTGTTCATATTGGTGCTTCCGTGGCGCAGGCCGCGCGCGGCGCTCAAATAAATTCCGCGTCCCGCCCAAGCCATCATCGCAGCCGTCAGCGCGAGCAGAAACCAGCGTAGCGGCTCCGGCGGCAGCGCAAAAAGCCAAGGCAGGAGGCGCATCAGCGCATGGTCCAGCGCGCCCATTTTATCGCTAAGCGGCATCGCCAGCAGCATCACCGCTGCGCCGGCAATCAGCGTCGCCAGAGCCTTCCGCTCGGCTCCATCATTGAGCGACTCCGGAGATTTTTCAGAAGAACCATCGGCACGGGGCAGCACCGCATCGTAGCCCGCAGCGCGAATGGATTCGACCAGTTGCGCGGGTGTGGCGATTGCCGGATCGAAGTCTACGCTGGCGCGATGGGCCATCAGATCGACGCGCGCCGATTCAACTCCGGCCGTCGCGCGCAGAGCTTCTTCCACGTGATGCTGGCAGGAGGCGCAGGTCATGCCGAGAACCGGCAATGTGATGGATTCCGTCGCGTGCGTGGCCATGGCGGGCGTTATGGTTCCAACTGCGCCGCAAAGCCGGCCTTGGCCAGCGCGGCAACGGCGAGATCAACCGGCGGAGGCTCCAGGCTGGAAGTGAATTGAGCCGAGCCCACGCTCACTTCGTTGACGGCGACTCCTTCGACCGAGCTGAGCGCCTGCGTTACGCGCCGGACGCAGGAACCGCAGTGCATTCCATCGATTTTCAGTGTGAATTCCGCCATAGGTCTCTCCTGTTTGTTTGATGATACGCCGGGGGAAAGGGCGCGGGTTTCGTCTAGCCGGCTCAGCTTGATAGGCTGTCATCATCAACAATGCTGGAGACAAGATACATGGCAGAAAGAATTTTGAGTTTTTACGAACCACTTGCAGATTTCTATCACTTGATCTTCGAAGATTGGAACAAGTCGATCCAGCGGCAGGCCGGAATTCTGAATCCTCTTCTCGTCGCACATTTGCATAGTTCTTCGTTGAAGATTCTGGACTGTGCATGCGGAATCGGGACACAGGCGCTGGGGTTTGCTGGGCTAGGTCATTATGTCGTTGCTTCCGACCTAAGTCCAGAGGCTGTGAGCCGTGCAAAGCGCGAGGCCGAAATGCGCGGCCTGGACATTTCTTTTCACGTTTCCGATATGAGCACCCTTTCGGAGGTTCCAGAAGGTGACTTCGACGTTGTCGCCGCGCTCGATAATGCTCTTCCGCATCTCACCGTCAATCAACTGAATCGTGCAGTGGTTGCAATGAGTTCAAAGCTTAAGGCAAATGGCTTGTTCATTGCCAGCATTCGCGATTATGATTCGCTGATTCTGCAAAGACCGGCCATGCAAGAGCCGGCATTCTATGGCGGTGATGGAGAACGGCGTATCGTTCATCAGATTTGGGACTGGATTAATGGCGAGAGCTACACATTGCACCTTTTTATCACGGTGCAATCCGGCCAGGCGTGGACGACGCATCACTTCATTTCGGAATATCGCTGTTTGCTGCGCCAAGAACTCTCGACGGCGTTGCAATTGACCGGCTTCCGGGAAATACAATGGCTCATGCCTGCCGAGAGTGGCTTCTACCAGCCCCTTGTCGTGGCGAGATGGCCCGGATGATTTCACAAGATCACGGGAGGATCATGCAAAGAGAGTATCCATCAGCGCCGCTGCTGGCCGTCGGCGCGGTGATCGTCGAAGCGGAGCGGGTACTGCTCGTCCGCCGTGGAACCGAGCCGCTCAAGGGTCATTGGTCGCTGCCCGGAGGCTTGCTGGAAGTGGGCGAGTCGCTGACCGAAGGCGTGAAGCGCGAGGTGCGGGAAGAGAGCGGCCTCGTGATCGAGCCGATTGAACTGATTGAGCTTATCGACAGAATTCATCGCGAAGACAACCGCGTCCGCTACCATTATGTGATAGCTGATTACCTCTGCCGCGTGACGGGCGGCCAGTTGCTGGCGGCATCTGACGCCGATGCGGTGCGATGGGTGGAGCGCGTGGAGTGGAACAGCCACTCTGCCCTTTGTCTCGACCCGGTCACGGTGCGGGTGATTGAGGCCGGCTGGCATAGAGCGCGCGAACTGGAAGCACGAAAGGAACGATGAAAGTGATGAAGAAGCTCTGGGGTGTTGCGGGGCTGCTGATTGTGGCTGCCGGGATTGGTTTCTGGGCGCGGCCGGTCAGCTACTACAACGAAGCGAATTATCTGCGCGAGTTCCTTTCCGGCGTGGAGAGCCGCTCGGTCGAGGTTGGCGGCTATCGCGTGCATTATCTTGCCGAGGGTCCGGCTGGCGGGCCGGTGGTGGTGCTGGTGCACGGGCTGGGAGGGAACGCCGAGGAGTGGCGCAACCTGGCATCCTGGCTGGTCAAAGCAGGCTATCGCGTTTATCTGCCCGATCTGCCCGGGTTTGGACGCAGCGAGCAACCGGCCGATTTTTCCTACTCGGTCCATGACCAGGCCGTAGTGGTGGTTGGCTTTCTGGATGCGCTGGGGTTGAAGCAGGTGGATCTGGGCGGCTCGTCGATGGGCGGATGGATCGTGCAATTGGTGGCCGCGCGCCATCCGGAGCGGGTGCGCCGGCTGATGCTCTTCGACGCGGTCGGCCTCTACGAGAAACCGGCCTGGGATACGCGGCTCTTTACGCCAGCGACGCCCGCCGAGGTCGACCAACTGATGGCGCTGCTGATGCCCCATCCGCAAAAAATTCCAGGCTTCATCGCGCGCGACATTGTGCGCAATGCGAACCGGAACGCCTGGGTCATTCATCGCGCCGTCGATGCCATGCTCACTGGTCAGGACGCCACTGACAATCTGCTGCCGCAACTCAAAATGCCGATGCTGCTGGTGTGGGGCGCCCAGGACCGCATCGCGCCGCTCACCCAGGGCGCGCGCATCCACCAGCTTGTGCCGCAATCTGAATTAGCGGTATTCCCCGCCTGCGGCCACCTGGCTCAAATGCAATGCACCCCCGAGGCCGGACCCAAGGTGGTGGAGTTCGTGAAGCAGTGAGTTAAACGGCTTCCTGGGCATGGAAATCATGGTTTTACTCTCGAACCGCGTCCTTTCAAGGCACGGATGTTATAGGATGGGCACCCAATTGTATTGCGCTTCCGCAACTCGCATCCTCTGCCGCACCGCGCTGCTCCTTGCAGTAACGGCGATAGGCGCGCACGCGCAGTCCGTTCCAATGCCCAGGACCACTACCGGCTACCGTATCGCCGGCACGGTGGTTAACGCGGCCAGCGGCGAGCCGGTGCGCCGAGCGACGGTCTCGGTACTTTCCGAAGAGGCCGACGGCCATATCGTCGAGTCGGTCGAGACCGACAACGACGGGCGCTTTGCGCTGGAGAGCCTTCCAGCGGCCAAGTTCCCATTAACCGCCTCGAAGCGCGGCTTCCTGACCGCCTTCTACGACCAGCACGAGGGCTACAATACGGCGATTGTCACCGGAGCGGATCAGGATACCAGCGGCCTGGTCTTCCGGCTCACCCCCGGAGCGGCGCTGCGCGGCGTGGTGACCGCCGACAGCGGCGATCCGGTTGATGGGGCCAAAGTGATGCTCTTCCTCAAGCCCCACGGCCACAATCCGGGCGCAAGAATCACCCAGGCGGGCGAAGCCGTCACCGACGACACCGGCGCGTATGAGTTCGACGGCCTGGCTGCGGGCGAGTATTTGCTGGCGGTCAAGGCCGAGCCGTGGTACGCGATGAGTCGCTCTGCCGCAGGAGGGAAGCAGCGGACGGAAGGGGATGCCGGCGCGGTACTCGACGTGGCATACCCGATGACGTACTTCGATTCGACGACCGATGAGGCCTCAGCAACCCGCATTGTGCTCGCCGGAGGCAGCCGCGAAGAGGCAGACTTCAATCTGCACGCGCTTCCGGCGCTGCATCTGACGGCGGAGATGGCCAACAAGACGAACGGGGGAATTGCCAGTCCCGCGTTGCTGCAAATCGTCTGCGGCGCTGCTATCTCCGTCGAGCGTAGCCGCACGCCCAATCCATCAGGGACCGGTCCAGCGGAGACGGACGTTGCGGAATTCTACGGCGTCGCCCCCGGCCACTATGAGCTGACGCAGGGCGATCCGCCGCGGGTCGCGGAACTGGATGCGACCAGCAGCCAGCAGATCGACCCCAACCTGGGCACGCCGGCCATTGCCGTCTCGGGTAGACTTCAATCCAGTAATGGCGCTGCTTTGCCGGCGAATCTGAGCATCATTCTCAGCTCTCTTGAGGACAAACCACATATCCCGCTGCAAACGCAATGCAACAATGGCTCCTTCAACTTTGCCGCAGTCCCGCCAGGCGCTTGGGAACTCATCCTCGCCAGCCCCACTAAATCGCTGCCCATCACCGCGATCAGCATCGGCAATCGAACGCACTCGGGAAGCAAACTCAACGTGCGCGACCAGCCCATTCAGTTGGTCGCCACGGTGAGCCAGTCCGAAACGCGCGTCGAGGGCTTTGCCCGGAATGAGAAAGGCAAAGGCCAGCCCGGCGTGATGATCGTGCTGGTCCCCAAGGAGCCGTCCGCCTTCCCCGCCCTCGTCCGCCGCGATCAGTCGGACTCCGACGGCAGCTTCTCGCTGCGCGATGTCGCTCCCGGCCAGTACACGGTCGTCGCCATCGAGGAGAGCTGGGAGCTGGATTGGGCGCGCCAGGAGGTCATCGGCCGCTATCTTTCTCACGGAGTCGCCGTCACAGTGACAGTGAGCTCCGGCAAGCTGCTGAAGCTCTCCGAAGCGGTTCCGGTGCAGAGCCGCTGAGCGCGATCCCACAACACAAATGCAACCCGGACTTCATGGAACCGGGTCTGAGAGGATAGTCTAGTAAAGGTTGGCGAGTGGCCGGTCAGGGTTCCAGCGGCGGCTGACAGGGCTGCGGCCCCCAGAGCGACCGAGCCGTTTCAACACAGCATTGAGGAGAGTCCCAAATTGAAGAGGAAGTCGTTTCTTGCGATTTTGGCCGTGGTTGCGGCCGCGTTCATGCCCCTGGCGGCCATCAGCCAGATTGCCCCCGATCGTCCGCCCCGAGCCGCGAAGACTGAACCCTCCACCAAGTACGAGGTCTACGCCGGAGCAGGTTACACCAGCCTCAACAACGTCAATCAGTCGCGCAACGGTCTGCTAGGCGTGAACGTCACTGTCACCCGCGACTGGGGTAAATACTTCGGCCTGACGGCCGACGGCGGCTGGTATAAATTCCCCTACGACTCGACCAACCCTGGCAACCCCACCGTGGATATGCTCTTGTTTGGCCCGGTCCTTCACGGCCATCTCTACGGAAATCTCGACGGCTTTGTTCATGCGCTGCTGGGCGTCGAACACATCAACGGCACGAGTTCCACCCCCGGCCTCCCCTTTTCCACGCCCAACATCTCCTTAGCCGGAGGTTTAGGCGCCGGCCTGGAATACAAACTGAACTCGCGCTTCGCTCTGCGCGGCTGGGGCGACGACATTCTCTCGTCGTTCGCCGCGAACACCAACCAGGCGGTCTGCACGAACGGGGGATGCTCATCGCATGAGACCCGCAATGCGCGCGCTTCGATGGGCTTGGTCTACAAGTTCTAGAGCATTTTTGCTTCACTTATTGACATTACGAGTGCGTCGAAGGTGGCTTTTTCTTGAGGAAAAAGCCACTTTGCTGTATAGATTCTGTAAACACCAGAATCGAAAATGCTGTAGCGAACCTCCGCATGAGTCGCGTTTTCAAAGGGCGCAGCCTCTGAAACCGCACCTTATCACAGCATTCATGGGTCAAGAAGTCAGCGGGATGCAGAGCGCACTTACCCACGATCAGCCCTGGCGTGAGACTGATGCTTCATGCAGCCCTGATGTTTTCACAGCAATAAAGGGGACAAGTTGAAACTTGTCCCCTTTTGGTATATTGCTTTCAAAATCTCTTAAAAACTCACGCGCGCACTCAACTGAATCTCCCGCCCTGGTGTGGCGACCTCGGTGATGCTGCCGAAGCTTGACGTATTAACGAAGCGGTTGGGCGTTCCCAGATTGGTGTGATTGAGGGCGTTGAAGAACTCGGCGCGGGCCTCGAACCTGGACTTCCGCGGCAGGTTGAAACTGCGGACCAATGCCAGGTCCATGGTTTGCAAGCCGGGGCCATAGACCGAGTTCCGGCCAACGTCGCCATACGTATAAGCGGGTGGCGCTGCAAAGGCGGCGGGGTTGAACCATGTAGTCGAGTTCCTGGTCCCCGAAGCGAAGACATTCTGGCCTGTGGAGTTGGCGCGGATGGGATTCTCGCCCACCACGGTTCCGGCGTTGGCGGTATCGCCGAAGACGGAGATAGTCAGCGGAAAGCCGGTCTGGGCCTGGTATTCCACCGAGCCGCGCCAGTCGCGGGTAAGGCTCTGGATGAGGTGGTTGGCGCCGAAGGTCGGCGAGTTGTACACCGCGCTCACGGCGGCGCGTTGGCGGATGTCGCAGCCGGGGCCTTTCTCCGCGTTCAGATCGTCGTTGTTCTGCGGAGTGGCGGCCTCGAACATCGGCGAACGGAAGTCCGGCGCATTCTCCAGCGCCTTGGCGAAGGTGTAGTTGGCCAGGAAGCTGAGGCCGTTGGCGTAGCGGCGGCGCACGTTCACGTAGCCCGCGTCATACCAGCTCTGCGATGTGTTCTCCAGCATATTGACGGTGGTCACGGGGAAAGTGGAACTGGTCATGGTGCTGGCCACGGCGGCAGGGAAGATTGTGTTTGCAACGAAGCTGATTTTGGGATGCGGGCGGCGTGGCTGAATCAGGCCCGGTCCCGGCTGCGCGTTGTTGATCAGGTGGGAGCGCTGCAGGTGGAAGCCGCCCGCGCCCAGATAGCCAACTTCGACCGTGGTTTCCTTGCCTAACTGTTTTTCAAGCGAGGCGCTCCACTGCTGGACGTATTGCGCCGGCGCGTGCAATTGAAGCGCGGTGAAGCTGACCGCCGTTGTGCCGAGAACCGGAGTGGGGAAGTTCAACGTGGTGATCGATGGAATGTAGGGATCGCTCTGTGCGGTTTCCGGAAAGACATAAGGCACGTTGTGGCGCTGATTGCACCAGGTGTTCATGTCGACCGGGGTGTAGAAGATTCCGTAGGCTAAATGCGCCACCAAGCCCAGCCGAGGCAGGCTCTGCGCCAGGCCCAGCCGGGGCGCGAAGTTGGTTTTGTTGGCGTACATCAGGCCGCGCGGATAGCCGTTCTGCCCGCCGATGAAGACCTGGGGCGTGCCGCTGGAGAGGTCGAGGTTGCTGTTGGTGTAATCAACATCGATCAGCGGGCTCATGAACTCGTAGCGGAGGCCGTAGGTAAGCGTGGTGGTCGATGTGAGCCGCCATGCATCCTGCCCGTAGCCGTTTGCATACCACTGATGGAGGTTCATCTGCGGAACGCCAGCCTGGCCTTGCCGGGCCGCCGGCAACTCCAGCAGGAAGTCGGCCAGCGCCGATCCGCTGACGCCGTCGTTCAGCGCGTATTGCGTGGTGTAGCCGTTGGTGAACTGGTAGTAGCCGCGATTCTGGAAGAAGCCCCACATGGGCCAGATGAACTTCTGGTAAGCACCGCCGAACTTGGCGCTGTGGCGTCCAATCTGCCAACTGAGCGAATCGCGCCCCTCAATCACAGTGTCCCAGGCCTTCATCGGCGTCGCAAGGTAGTTGTCGCCGAACGGAGAAAAGCCCTGCACGGTGAAGTAGGGCGCGCCCCAGGCCTTGGGGCCGCCGAAGCCGGTTCCTGTAATTCCCAGTTCATCGACGATGTCATTTGTGCCGGCGCTCTCTGTGGTATGGGACATGGCTAGGCGCGAGACGGCTATCGATGCCATGTTGACCATGCGGGTTGAAATAACACGGGTCCAGGCGCCCGTTCCTTGCTGCGATAAGTTATCGTGATACAAGCCGAAGCCGGGCAGGCCCTCCGGCATGAAGCCGTATTCGCTCGCGACAGAGTAGCGGATGAAAGCGGTATCGCCTTTGGCGAAGCTGTGATCCACGCGCACTGTTCCCTGGTCGTCGGTCATGCGTTCCTTGCGCCTGTCAAGGTAGTTGTTGGCGTCGTTGCCCGCGCCGATCACGGTAGGCTGGCCCATCATCGTCGAGCCGCCCATGTTCATGGTGTTGGGCTGCGGCGTGTACTTTTTCAGCATGATGGTGGCGGCCTGCGATAGCGCCAGCCGTGCCGGCGGGATTACATTCAACACGCCGTTATAGACGAACTGCTGACGGATGTATTGGGTATTCGCCTTGCTGACAGGCAGGCTCGAATTGTAGCCTGGATTGGGCGCGGTGGTGGAAGGGTCGTAAATGTTAACGCCGCTCTGGCTGAAGTCTCCGGAGTCCTCAGCCGCGGTGGGCACCGTGTCCACCATTGCATCGGTTTCAACGTGGCGCAGGGCTTCATAGTTCAAGAAGAAAAAAGTCTTGCCGGCGTGCTTTACCGGGCCGCCGAATGAAGCGCCAAAGTTGTTCTGCACCAAAAAATTTGAAGTGCCCATCTGGTTGAAGGAGTGAGAGTCCATGTCGCCATTGCGCAGGAACTCGTATGCGGTCCCGTGAAATTGACTGTTCCCGGAGCGGGTGACGATATTAATTTGGCCGCCTCCCGCGCCGCCCATCTCCGCGGAATAGCTGCCGGTCTGCACTTCAAACTCCTGCACCGCGTCGGGCGAAGGGCTGAGGTTCTGTGTACTGAAAGTGGGGTCGGTGTTGGTGGCGCCGTCCAGCAGAAAGTAATTCGCGTTGGGACGGCTGCCGCCGATGCTCACCGCCGAGCGCTCGCCCGGCCTCCAATAAAGAGAGCTCAAGTCGCCGACCGCTGCGCCGTGGCTGAGATGCGCTCCTGGCACGGTCAGCACCAGGTCGATCAGCATACGGCCATTCAGCGGCAGTGAATCCACCGACCGCTGATCCACCACCTCGCCCACACTCGCATCCTCGGTCTTGAGCAGCTCTCCCGTGGCCTGGACCGTAACAATTTGCGTCTCTGTTCCCAGGCTCAACTGCAAGTCGAGAGTAACCTGCTGGCCGACTTCGAGTTCGATGGTCTGCTGGGCCTGCTTGAAGCCGGAACTATCAACAGTCAGCGTGTAAGCGCCCGGCTGCAAGCCCGCAATCTCATAGAGTCCGGTCGAGTTGGAAACAACATCGCGCTCAGCGCCGGTTCCTTTGGCCGTGATGTGGATGCGCGCGCCGATGATGGAGCGATGCTGCGGGTCGAGAATCGATCCGCGCACCATCGCGTAATTGCTTTGCGCATGGGTTGTGATCGGGGCGATGGCAAGACAAAGAACAACAAACACGATTTTGCGGATCATGGCTCTCCTTCAAAATAACTGCATGTGAACGGCCCGTGACGCAGATTGGTATCTTTGGGGCGCATACTCTGTGCGTCCGGCCGAGCTTTGTGCGCGCAGCCGTGAGCTTGCTAAGTCGCGAAAGCGCGCAGATTCTGACGCGATCAATTACCAGCAGTCTAGGTTGAAGCAGCGCCGGCGTCTTCGCCCAATGGATGGACCGCCGCATCCTCCTTTGTGAGGAGGCGGAACAAGAAAGGCCGCTCCGCGCAGCGGAATGGCCTTCGGGTGATGCGCGCAAATTGAGACCGCAAGCAAACGCTATACGTCGAGCATGTCGCAGACAAAGCCTGGGCTTTGTCACTCATGAAGCTATAACCGGCTTACCCCTCCACCGTCCGCTTCAACTGCCCGCAGGCGGCGTAGATGTCGCGCCCGCGAGGCTTGCGCACGTAGGCCTGAATCCCCTCATCCGCCAGTGTGCGGCGGAAGGCTTCCACGGCTTCCGGCTGCGGCGTTGCGTAGTGGATGCCGGGACCGGGATTCCAGGCGATCAGGTTCACCTTGGCGGGAAGGCCCGTGCGGCGGATGAGACGGGCTACTTCGATGGCTTGTTCGGGGCGGTCGGTGATGCCGCCCAGCAGCACGTATTCAAACGTGATGCGTTCACGGGGGCGGAGTTTCACCTGGCGCACAGCGTCGATGACCGCGGCAATCGGCCATTTGCGGTTGATCGGCATGATCTGGCTGCGAACGGCGTCGTTGGGCGCGTTCAGGCTGATGGCCAGCTTGGGCCGGAACTCAGGCGGCTCGGCGGCAAAGCGCTCAATTCCCGGTACAATTCCTGAAGTCGAGACGGTCATGCGCTGCGGGCTGAGGCCGACCTCGCGCACCAGCAGCCGCACCGCGCCCATGAAGTTGTCGTAGTTCAGGAAGGGCTCGCCCATGCCCATGAAGACCAGGTTCACGCGGTCACGCCCCACTTCGACGGCGTGACGGTCGAAGACCGCCAGCACCTGTCCGGCGATCTCGCCCGCAGTGAGATTGCGCTGCAAGCCGAGCCGGGCGGTGAGGCAGAAGTCGCAATTAACCGCGCAGCCCACCTGGCTGGAGACGCAGATCGTGGCGTGGTGGGCTGGTTTTTGGGCGAAGCTGAGTTCGTTGGTTTCCCAGGTCCGAAAATCCGGAACTCCACCCCACGGACGAAGACCTGTCCGTGGGGACCCCGGACCTGGGGCACCCAGCCTATGGGTGGAACCGAGTGCGTGGTTTCCCACCCTTTCTGCTGAAGAACGCGGAAAGGATGGGGCACGGAGAGTTTCTGCACCATCCCCGTCGCTCCCGTCGCCTGCCTCGCCGTCATCGCCCTCCGGCATCCAGACGGTTTCCACCGTCAGACCGTCGCCGCTTTGCCCCTCGACCAGGTAGCGCTCCGTGCCGTCCGCGGATTGGAAGACCTGCGCAATGGTCGGCCGGCCCACCTGCCAGCCTTCAAACGCCAGCCGCTGGCGGAGCGCCTTGGCTAAAGTAGTGATTTCACTTAGTTCTGCAATTCGTTGGCGATAGAGGGCTTCCGCCAACTGGCGGCCACGCCAGGCCGGCTCGCTCGCTTCCACCATGCAGGCCGCCAGCGCCTCCGCGTCTAAGCCGAAGAGACTCTTGCGGCTCTGCCGGCCGGTGTTGTCGAACGAAAAGAGTTGGCTGGAATTTTCTCTCATCACTGGGGCCAGCATAGAGCATTTCCCCCGCGCGCCGCATTCGCCCAAAAAATGCCGCGCAAGCCCCCTTGGCCTACAATTAATTTTTGTACCCTGATCCCTGAGCCCTGATCCCTGACACCTGGAGAACAATGACCACGGAACGCAATCTTCGCCGCACCGTACTGCCAAACGGCCTGATCCTGCTGACCGAGCGCATGGAATGTATGCGTTCGGTGGCCATGGGCGTATGGATCAAATCCGGTTCCCGCTGCGAGGCCGCCGAGACCAACGGCATCTCCCACTTTGTCGAGCACATGCTCTTCAAGGGCACCCGTTCGCGCACCGCGCAGCACATTGCCCGCGAGATGGATTCGATCGGCGGCAACCTGGACGCCTTCACCGGCAAGGAGACCATCTGCTTCAACGTCAAGTCGCTGGCCGAGCACGTGCCCATTGCACTGGACGTGCTGGCCGACCTGGTGCTCAATCCCATCTTTGACCTGCCCGACATCGAGCGCGAGCGCGGCGTGATTCTGGAAGAGATCAAGATCGACGAGGACAATCCGGAGGTGCTGGTCCACGAGCTGTTCACGCAGGCCTTCTGGAAGGATCATCCGCTGGGCTGGCCGATTCTGGGCACCACGGCGACGGTGGCGGGACTGAACAAGCAGAGCCTGATCGACTATCACTGCGACCGCTTTCACGGCGGCAACATGATCTTCGCCGCGGCCGGCAATCTGGACCACGACGACTTTGCCGAGACCCTGGCAGGCAAGTTTTCCACGCTGGCCGGCGGCGCCACGCTGCATGAACTGCCCGCGCCCAAGGCGGAAGCGCGCATCGTGCAGCGCAACAAAAAATCTTTGGAGCAGGTGCAGATCTGCCTCGGCCTTCCCGCCCCTCCCATCACCGACGACAGCCGCTACGCCACGCTCATTTTGAATACCGTGCTGGGCGGCGGCATGAGCTCGCGCCTCTTCCAGACCATCCGCGAGGAGCGCGGCATGGCCTACTCGATCTACTCCGACCTCAGCCCCTACCGCGACACCGGAACCCTCTGCGTCTATGCGGGCACATCGGCGGGCAAGACGCTGGAGGTGGTGGACCTGATCCTCGACGAGTTCCGCAAGCTCAAGCAGGAGCCGCTCAGCGGCGAAGAGCTGACCCGCGCCAAGGACCAGGTGAAAGGCAACATCCTGATGGGCCTGGAAAGCTCGAATGCGCGCATGGCCAACCTGGCGCGCCAGGAGATGTACTTCCACGAATTCATCACGGTGGACGAGATCATCGCCCGCATCAACGAAGTGAGTGCGGCGCAGGTGCAGATGATGGCCCAGCGCCTCTTCGACCCAGCCCGCATCGCCGTCACCCTGCTGGGGCGCCTTAATGGAGTGAAGCTGAAGCGGGAGCGGCTGGTGTGTTGAGAAGTAGGGAATAGGGAGTAGGGAATAGGGAATAGTTAAGACAGCCAATCTGCGTAAGATGTCCTAAATGTGACTCGGTCGTGAAAGACTCTTCCGAAGAAGCCCACAGAACTCATCATGCCGATGACCGCGCTTTCTATTCCCTATTCCCTACTCCCTATTCCCTATTTTTTGACTTTTCGGCAAACTTGTTTATACTCGTTCCTATGAGTCAGTCGCTTCATGCCGCCCGGCATTTCGCTTGTTGTTGCTGTTGTAGGTAGCAACAGCGCCCCTCCGCGACTGAAAATCCATTCCGCATCGGCAATTCTTTTGGGGTAGCTGCCTGTGTCTCCGCGCGTGCGGAGCATACGGCGCTCTCCGCGCATTGCTGTCGCAATGAATCCTTCCGTCGCATGATTCTTCCCTTCCAACACGATTTCATCAAGGAGAAAACTACCATGCGCGTTTTTGCATCTTCATTCCAATTGCCAGTCTCCAAGAGCCTCTTCACAACGCTCGCTCTGCTCGCCGCTCTTCCCTTTGCCTCTGCCACAGCACAGGCGCAGAGCCTGGGCTATGAGGGGCCAACGGGCGTCTTCGTCACCCCGCTCGCTCTGGTTGCCGATTCGCCTGCCAAAGGCGTGGGCATTCCCTCCGCCTCCTATCACTTCCTGGCTGGCGGTCCGGTGATCGGCGATTTCAGCACCGTCTCCACCACCGTTGGCTTCGCCAAACGTTTCGAGATCGGCTACACCCATGAGATTCACAACGAGGACGGCGGCAGCAAGGCCGCACTTGCGCCGGCGCTCAAACCGATTTGGAACTCCGGACTCGACATCGTCCACTTCAAGGCCAACATTACGCCCAGTTTCATCTCCAAGGTGGGTGTCTTTTCCGTGGGCGGAATCTATCGCACCGGCGACGAAATCGGCGCCAATATCAACGCCCTGGCCGGCAAGTTGATCGCCGCCGACGGGATCAAACCTGTGTATGCTAACCAGAAGACCGCCAACGGAGACATTTATCTGGTGGGCACCAAGGTGATCACCCAGGTGAGCAAGAAGGTGCCGATCCTTCTTACCGCCGGCCTGCGCGGCACCAACGCCTCCCTTTGGGGCCTGGGCGGCAACTCGCCCGGTTTTGAAGGCAAAGTCTTCGGCTCGGCGGCTTTCGTTTTCACGGGCCCCGCCAAGAGCACCATCATTCTGGCATCGGAAGTGGCCGAGCAGCCGCAGCACATCTCCTCGGCCACGGCTACGGCCACCCTGGGTTCCGCGAAGGCGGCTACGCTGTTCGACATTCCCACCTCCGAGGTCTACGCCGTTCGCATTGTGCCCTTCGCCAAGAAAAAGCTCAACATTGATGCCGGCGTCCTGCACGCGGGCGGCTACATCGACAACCCGCTGCTGAACGAGGTAATCACCGACAACTTTACCGGTCCTACGGCTGCCGGCAAGGTCAATCTGAACCTACGCGCCCGCGTCGCCTTCGGCATTTCTTACGGGTTCTGAGAACAGCTTCTAGCTGCTAGCTTCTAGCCTTTAGCCCAGCCATCGTTGCTGCTGATTCCTTGCCCAACACTGGAGCTAACAGCTAGAAGCTAGAGGCTAGAAGCTGCCTTTCGAGCGCCCCATTTCCCTTTCGCGTCCATACGTTGTAGGATTTTCTCGGATAGGCCGTAACTTTTGGCCGCTTGCAGAGGAATGGGAATCTCATGAATCGCACGAAATCGAAGTGTCGCACTCGCCGCGCCGTGCTGCCCAACGGCTTTACCCTGATGGAGTTGCTCATCGTCATGGCCATCATCACCATCCTGATGCTGCTGGCCATTCCCACCTTCAGCGCCTTGCGGAGACAAGGCAACCGGCTCTCGGCGATCAAGTCCATGCAGGCCATCCAGGAGGCGGAGACGATGTACGCATCCAACTACCCCACCAACGGCTACGCCTGTACGCTTTCAGCCCTGGGGGGGGATTCGAGCGCTGGGGTTCCTTCGCCAACTGCCGCTCAGCTTCTGAAAGCAGACATTACCTCGGGCTTCAAGGATGGCTACAACTTCGCCATCACCAATTGCACCAAGGTGACTGCCAGCGGAACGGATCGCATCACCAGTTACACCATCACCGCCGTGCCGCAGACCGTTGGCAAGACCGGTGACAGCGGCTTCTGCGCCGACGATTCCAGCATCAAATCCGACCCAGCGGGCGGCACCAACTGCACACAGTTGGTGCAATGAGCGGGGGCATGGATTGGCAACGCGTTGGCGGCGCGATTCTGGCCGCCGTACTACTGTCCGCGGGCCTTTGCGCTCAACAACGTTCGCCGTCCGCGAAGGACTCCGCGCAGGACACTGCCCACGAGCTGGCCCAGCGCGTGGATCGCCATTACAACCAGCTTCACTCGCTCAAGGCGGGCTTCACGGAGAGCTATGAAGGCCTGGGGATGCGGCGCGCCGAGAGCGGGACGCTGCTGCTGTTGAAGCCGGGGCGCATGAAGTGGGAGTACAGCGAGCCCGCCGGCAAGCTCTTCCTGCTCGACGGCAAGTACGCCTGGTTCTACTCCCGCGGCGACTCTCAAGTGCAGCGCATCCCGGCCCGCCAACTGGACGACCTGCGCTCGCCGCTGCGTTTTCTGCTTGGCCACACGGAGCTGGAAAAGGAATTGACCGGCCTGACGCTGGCGTCGGCCCCGAATGGCCGCTATGCGCTCAGCGGCCAGCCCAAAGGCCAGGAACAAAGAGTGGCGCGGCTCACGCTCACCGTGACCGCTGACGGAACCATCGCCGGCATTGAAATTGAAGAAGCCGACGGAGCGCTGACGCGCTTTACCTTCACCGGAGAGCAGCCCAACGTGGCGATTCCCGCGGCCGCATTTCACTTCACGCCGCCCGCCGGAGTGCCGGTGGTGGACGCGCTGCCGCCGGTGTAAGGCGAGGGACTAAGGGACTAGGTGTGAAGTTTCAGGAGGTTGTCCATTCGATCTGAACGCGATCCATGGATCGCAGGATGCCAAGGATGGGGCACCCGCTAACTCATTATTCGATGGCGGTGGAGGCTACTTCGTGGAGCCAGCCGGGCGCTTTGAGCAGTTCACGAGGCTTCGAGCCATCGGCTCCGCCTACCAGGCCGTCGCGCTCCATTAGATCAATCAAGTGCGCGGCGCGGCCATAGCCGATTCTCAGGCGGCGCTGGAGCAGGGAAGTCGAGGCCTTGCCGAACTCGAAGACTAACTGCACCGCGTCGTTGAAGAGCGGGTCGTTTTCATCGGGGTCGGAATTGGAGCCATCGACCTGGGCGCGGTCGTCCTTGGGCGATTCGAGGAAGCCTTCGACGTACTCGGCCTGGCCTTGCGCCTTCCAGAAGCCGACCACGGCCGCGGTCTCCTTTTCACTGACATAAGGGGCGTGCAGGCGCATCAGGCGGCTGGTTCCGGGCGGCAGGAAGAGCATATCGCCACGGCCCAACAGAGCTTCCGCTCCGTTAGTGTCGAGGATGGTGCGCGAATCGACCTTGGTGGCTAGGCGGAAGCTGATGCGGGTGGGGATGTTGGCCTTGATGAGGCCGGTGATGACATCGACCGAGGGCCGCTGCGTGGCCAGGATGAGATGAATGCCGACGGCGCGGGCCATCTGCGCTAAACGGGTAATAGATTCCTCGACATTCGCACGGTCGAGCATCATCAGGTCGGCCAGCTCGTCGATGATGATGACGATGAAGGGGAGCGGCTCTTCGTCTTCGGCGGCGTCGGAGAAGAGCGAGGGCATCACGCCCTCGAAGAGCTTGTTGTACTGGTCGATGTTGCGCACGCTGCGCGAGGCGAGCAGCTTGAGGCGGCGCTCCATCTCGCGGACGGCGTTCCTGAGCGCGTTGGCGGCGAGTTTCGGCTCGGTGATGATGGGCGTGAAGAGGTGCGGCACGCCTTCGTACATACCCAGCTCGACGCGTTTGGGATCGACGAGAATGAGGCGGACCTGCGCCGGGGTGGTGCGGTACAACAAACTCATAATCATCGCGTTGATGGCGACGGATTTGCCGCTGCCCGTGCTGCCGGCGATGAGCACGTGGGGCATGGCGCCCAGATCGGCGGTGCGGATGCGGCCGTTGATGTCCTTGCCCATGGCGATGGTGAGGCGGGATTTGGCTTTGTGGAAGTCTTCCGACTCCAGGCAATCGCGCAGGTTGATGGTCTCGCGGCGGTGGTTGGGGACCTGAATGCCGACGGTGTTTTTGCCGGGCATGCGCTCGATGAGGATGCTTTCGGCGCGCATCGCGAGGCAGAGGTCGTCGGCGAGGCCGGTGACGCGCGAGTACTTGACGCCGGCCTCGGGCTTGAACTCATACGTCGTGACCATGGGGCCGGGGTTGATCTGGACGACCTGGCCGCGCACGTCGAACTCGGCGCATTTTTCCACCAGCACGCGGGCTTCGTCGCGCAGTTCGTCCTCGCGCACGGCCTGGGGACCGTCGCCGGGGTTGAGCAGCGTGCTGGGCGGCAGCTTGAAGCCGCTGACGTTCTTGGGCGTGACGGTCGAGGTGTGCAGCTCGGCGTCGGCGCGCTCGTGAATGGCGATACCATCGGTGTGCGGGACGGGGGCCGACTCAAAGGTGAAGCGAGGGGCGGCTGGCTCAAAGTGGGCGGGCGCGGGACGGGCAGGGATGGGCTGAGGAGGTTCGGGGGCGAATTGCGCCGGTTCCGGTTGCGCCGTGATGGGGATGGCGGCGGGGGTCTCCTCAACGGGCGCCGGAGCAGGGGCAGCCGCGGTGCGCTCCCAGATGCTGCGCGCCGGAGCGGGGTTCGGGGCTGCGTCTGCTGCCGGCTGGATGGCGCGTTGATAGGCGGGAATGTCTTGCGGGTCGATTTCGGGCGCGCGCCGGCGATGGAAGAGACGGGCGAAGAGGCCGGGACGAACTTCGAGTGAGGCTTGGCCGTCCTCCGGATCCGCGTCGAGAATCTGCCGCGGGGATGGTTTTTCCAACTCACGCTCGGCAAGGCGCTCTTGCTTGCGCTCGGCGCGCTGCTCGCGCCAGTTGCGCCAGCGGTCGCGCAGCGAGGCAAGGTTGAGCCAGCGGGCCTGGAGGCTGTCGAAGATGGCCTCGAAGCTGACAGCAGAGGCAAACCACAGCCCCGCGGCGGCCAGCACGCCGGCCACCAGCCATGCGCCCTGAATGTTCAAATAGGTCACGAGCAGGCCGGCCATCAGCTTGCCGACCACGCCCTCCACCGGCAGCGCATGAAGCCACAGCCAGCGCCAGGGCAACAGCCCGAAGACGGCGGGCAGAAAAGCCAGCGCCAGCACGGTGCCCATCCAGCGCAGCCACGCCAGCCCGCCGGGACGCGAACGCATCCAGGTCCAGCCCAGCCCGCCCAGCCACAGAGGCAGGAAGAACGCGGTGATGCCGACGGCTTGCAGAAGCAGGTCGCTGAGGTAGGCGCCAAAGAGGCCGATCCAATTACGGATGGCGTGGGGGCCGGCTGCGCCCGAGGCGGTGTTGAGCGATGGGTCAGAGGGATGGTACGTAGCCAGCGCAAACAGGACGAGTAGCGCGGCCAGCACCAGCACCAGCCCTAAAAAAATATTCAGGGGCCGGCTGCGCGTTGGCGCTAAAACAATGCGAATCGGTTTCATGGCGGTGGCGCTCCGTCTCGCTGGCTACTCTGGAAAGCTGCCGCGAGCGAGAGAATGGAGCGGGCGAAGACTCCCAGAGCAGTCTCTATTATCCGCGTTGTTAGGGTGGATTTTGGGCAAATGTGGACGGGAGGAACCTCGCTGTGGACCCCCGCGCGTAGATCAACTCCCGAGGTATTTTGCCCCCCAGATCAGCAGTGCCCCGCCCAGCAGGATGCGGTAGATGGCGAACATCGTAAACCCGTGCTTGCGGACCCAGAAGAGGAACCACTCGACCACGCCCAGGGCCACGATGAACGAGACAACGAAGCCAATTGCGAGCACGATCCAGTTATCGGTGGTCATCACCACGTGGGCGGCGACGCCGTGGCTGGGGAAGACCTCTTTCTTCAAGTCCCAGATCGTCGCTGCGATCATGGTGGGAATGGAGAGCAGGAAGCTGAATTCGAGGGCGGTGGGCCGGTCCATCCCCACCAATTGGCCGGCGGCGATGGTGGACATGGAGCGCGAGGTTCCGGGAAAGACCGCAGAGAGCGTTTGGCAGAGGCCGATCCAGATGGCCTGGGGCAGGGTCATCTCCTCCACGTGGTTGGTGCCGGCCTCGTAGCGGTCGCTCCATGCATCGATGATCCACATCGCGATGCCACCGATCAGCAGCGCCAGCGCGATCGCCTTCAGGCTGCCCAGGTTCTTCTCGCTCCACTTGTGCAACAGCAGCGCGGGCGCCGAGGTGAAGGCAAAGGCGATCAGCGTCAGCGAGATGGGGTGGTTGAGCCAGGTGCGGTCCCGGTTTTCGCCTTGGGGAAAGGTGCGCATGAAGTTGACGATGCGGCTCAGGAAGAGTAGCAACAGCGCCAGAATCGCGCCTAACTGAATCACGATGGTGTACATAATCCAATAGGCGTCATCCAGCGGAATCTTCATCAGCGCTTCGGTGATGCGCAGGTGCGCCGTCGAGCTGACCGGCAGAAATTCGGTCAGGCCTTCCACAATGCCCAGTAAAACGGACTGAATGTATGGGTTCAAGAAGCCTCCAGGTTGCGGGTCACTCCCGGTCGTTGCCGTAGACGGGAACACCCTCATCCAATTTGAACACGAGAGCGGCGGCGCGCGCAGGGAAATCCGAGGGAGGAAACTTATCCTTCAACTTGTCCGCGATGTCGCGCAGCTTCGCGGCCAGTTCGCGGGCGTGATTGTGGGCGGCGTCACCTCGCCACAGAAAAAATCATAGTTCAGGGAACAGGGATCAGGGATCAGGGAACAGATATTCCGGATCGTACCAACACTTTAGACGCGGAATTCTCAGGATTCGGTAAGGATTTGGGCGAAGTGATACATTGAATACATGTATTCGTACTGGAGGTAAAGGTGGCTACTTCGATCAGGCTTGCGCCGGAAATCGCCGACCGGCTGGATCAGTTGGCTTTGAAGACGGGGCGCACCAAGGCCTTCTATCTGCGGGAGATCATTGAAGGCGGCATCCGTGAGATGGAGGAATATTATTTGGCCGCCGAGACGCTGGCGCGGGTACGCAAGGGGCAGGAGCGAGTGTATTCCGCGGCTTCGGTGAGGAAAGACCTTGGCCTGGGCGATTGAGTACGCGGAGACCGCGAAGAAGCAACTGCGAAAACTGGACAAAGCAGCTGCCCGGCGCATCGTCGATTTCATGGATGAGCGCGTTGCTCCGAGCGCGGATCCACGCGGATTGGGCAAGGCGCTGAAAGGAACTTTGGGCGATCTGTGGCGCTATCGAGTGGGCGATTTTCGCGTCTTTTGCGATATTCAGGACGCGGTACTGACGGTTCTGGTCTTGCAGATCGGCAATCGACGAGAAGTCTATCGATGAAGTTCAGGCTTCGGTAAGCACCTCGGCGAGCAGTTCCGGCGCGACGTTTCCGCCGCTCACTACGGCTACGGCTTTGGTGTAGTGTGGCAGCTCCGCGGCATGGAAGAGCAGCGCCGCAACAGCCACCGCTCCACTGGGCTCGGGAACGAGGCGCGTGGCGGCCACAATCGCTCGCATGGCGGCGCGAATTTCTTTTTCGGTCACGGTAATGATTCCATCCACGAAAGCCTGGATGTGGGCGAAGTTGCGCACACCGACGCTCTGGGTGCGCAGGCCGTCGGCGATGGTCCGGCTGGTCAGCTCCGCCGGCCACTCGACGATTGCGCCGGCGCGAAAGCTTGCGGCGGTGTCGCCCGCCAGCTCCGGCTCTACGCCGAAGACCATAGCCTGGGGCCGCAACTGCTTGACGGCAGCGGCCACGCCGCTCAACAGGCCGCCGCCGGAGACTGGCGTTAGCACTAGATCCACATCGGGGAGGGCTTCGACAATCTCCAGGCCGCAGGTGGCTTGGCCGGCGATGATCTGCTCGTCGTCATAGGGCGGTACGACGACGTAGCCGTGCTCGCGGACCAGTTGCTCGGCGACGGCCAGCCGCTCGCTCGAAGCCAGGCCCACATCGACGACCTCCGCGCCCAACGCCAGCGTCGCGGCGCGCTTGATGGCCGGCGCGTTCGAGGGCATCACGATAACCGCCTTAGCGCCGACTTCGCGCGCCACATAGGCCACGGCCTGCGCATGGTTGCCGCTGGAGTAAGTGATGACGCCGCGGGCGATCTCGCCGGGAGTAAGCTGGAGAATCTTGTTGGCCGCGCCGCGCATCTTGAAGGCGCCGATGGGCTGAAGACTCTCCGCCTTGAGCCAGATTTGCTTGCCGGTTCCGTGGCCGGAGAGGCCGGGGAAGGCAGCTTCGACCAGCGGGGTTTTCACGGCGATCTGCGCGATGCGCGCAGCGGCGGCGCGAATGGTTTCGAGGGAGACGAGGTCGGCCATGAGAGAAATTGTACAGATGTCGCCTGTCTGCGCCAGTATGCATGGAGCAGTCTGTGGACATTTCTATGCGCCGGCCCTGGCGTGCAGGGCGCATCTTTCGCCAAAACCGCCTTGAACTGGTAAGTTGAACTAGAAGGAAGCTGTTTTGCCGATGGCCTCAAACCCCTATTTTTCTCTGGCAGTTCTGTTCCTGGCGGCGCTGGGCTTTGGGCTGGTTCCGCTGGGGCTGGCGTGGCTCTGGGCCAGGGTATTTTCGCCGCCCAAGCCGAACGCCGTAAAGAACGACATCTACGAGTGCGGCCTGGAGTCCAGGGGCGATGCCTGGATGCAATTCCACTCGGCCTACTACTTGTATGCGATCATCTTTCTGATCTTCGACGTGGAGGCGGTCTTTCTGTTGCCCTTCGCGGTGGCCTTCAGCGGGTTGGGCGTGGCGGCCTGCGGGGCAATGCTGGTCTTTGTGCTACTGCTGGTGGAGGGGCTGGCATGGGCCTGGGCCAAGGGCGTGCTGACCTGGGCGTGACGCGTAAGTTGTCAGTTCTCAGTTCTCAGTTGTCAGTTTCCTTTGCCTCGGGGGATTCGGCATTGATTGCGGACGCTGTGAACTGAGAACTGTGAACTGAGAACTGAGAACTGTGAACTGGAGCGAAGCGACAATGGATGAGGGCTTGAAGATCGAACTGGGCAAGCAAGGGGTCTTCGTGACTACCCTCTCGGAGCTGTACAACTGGGGGCGGCGAAACTCGATCTGGCCGATGCAGTTTGGGCTGGCCTGCTGCGCCATCGAGATGATCGCCACCACCATGGCGCGCTACGATCTGGCGCGCTTCGGGGCCGAGGTCTTCCGGCCGTCGCCGCGCCAGGCCGATCTGATGATTGTCTCCGGCACGGTGACCAAGAAGATGGCCCCGCAGGTGGTGCGCCTCTACAACCAGATGGCCGAGCCGCGCTACGTGATCGCGATGGGGGCGTGCGCGATCAGTGGAGGACCGTTCAAGCAGGGCTACAACGTGCTGAAAGGGATCGACCGCTACATTCCGGTGGACGTGCACATTCCCGGCTGCCCGCCGCGACCGGAGGCGCTGATTCAGGCCTTCATGACATTGCAGAAGAAGATTGACAGCCAGAGTTTGACCGGCGAGGACCGTCCGCGCCACCTGGATGCTGACGCCCAGGGCGAGTTTCCCGTGCCCGTCTTTGGTGAGCATGACCTGGAGCCGGCGTCGAATCAAGGCGTTTGGCCTGTGCCGGTGGTGATTCGCTGATTGGGACTAGGGACTAAGGGACTAGGGACTAGCCGAGAGCTTTGAGGGAAGTGGATTGAAGACCGTAGAAGAGATCAAATCGGCGATTGAGGCGGCCGTGCCGGGCGCGGGGGTGGAGATTGTCTCCAATCCCAGCCCGTGCGGACAGCACTCGCTGCGGCTTGCGCCGGAATGCGCTCTGGCGGTGGCGAAGTTCCTGCGTGATGACGCGGAACTCAAGCTGGATTATCTCTCCAGTGCGACGGGTGTGGACTGGCCGGACTCGCTGGAGGCGGTCTACCACCTGTATTCGGTGGAGAAAAAGCACGGGCCGGTGATTCTTCGGATGCGAACGGTGAACCGGACCAGTCAGGTAGAGCTGCCTTCGCTGACGCCGATTTGGCGGTCGGCGGAGTTTCAGGAGCGGGAGATCTTCGACCTCTATGGGATCGTCTTTACCGGGCACCCGGACCTACGGCGGCTGCTGATGTGGGAGGGCTTCAAGGATCATCCGATGCGGCGGGATTACCGGGAGCCGGACGACTTCGAGTATGAGCCGACCGCGCACGATGAGGTGTTGAAACGGGCGACGGAGCATCAGGCTGCGGCAGCCGGTCAGCCAGGATCGGAGGCCGGCGCATGAGTGTAGCGGAAGAGCTTCTGAATCCGAAGCCGGAGGGCTGGAACCGCCCCGCATCGATTGCGGAGAGCGGCGACGGCGAACTGCTGGAAGTGGCGATGGGGCCGCACCATCCCTCGACCCACGGCGTCTTCCGCATGGATGTGGCGCTGGACGGGGAGCGCGTGGTGCGGCTGAGGCCGGTCTTCGGCTACCTGCATCGCAACCACGAGAAGATCGCCGAGGGGATCAGCTACCTGGCTTCGATGCCCTATACCGACCGGCTGGATTACATCTGCCCGCTGACCAACAACTGGGCATACGCGCTGGCCGTGGAGAAGTTGACCGGTCAGGAGGTTCCCGAGCGCGCCGAGTACCTGCGGGTGATTCTGGGCGAGCTGACGCGCTACCAGAACCACGCCTCGTCGATTGGTTTTTTGATTCAGGAGATGGGCGCCAGCGGCACGCCGTTGATGTACGCCTTTCGCGAGCGCGAGAAGATTCTCGATCTTTTCGAGGAGTTGACCGGGGCGCGGATGATGGTCAACTACATGCGCTTCGGCGGCTGCCGCGTGGATGCGTCGCCGGGGTGGCTCGACAGAACGCGCAAGGTGGTCGCGGGCCTGGCGGGGTTTGTGGACGAGTTTGAACGGCTGTTGGCGACCAACGAAATTCTTATGGCGCGCACGCAGGGCGTGGGCGTTCTGCGGGCCGATCTGGCGGTGAACGCCGGGGTCACTGGGCCGATGCTGCGCGCCTCGGGCGTAAACTACGACATTCGCAAGGTGGACGGCTACGGGATTTACAACCGCTTCAACTTCCGCGTGCCGCTGGGCGATCATGGGGATGTGTATGACCGCTTCATGATTCGCCTCTTGGAGATGCGCGAGTCGATTGTTATTTTGCAACAGGCGCTGAAAGAGATTCCCGGCGGGCCGGTGATGAGCCCCACGGCGAAGTTGCGCGGCTTCCGCCCCAAGCCGGGCGAGGCCTACGGGCGGATCGAAGCGCCGAAGGGCGAACTGGGCTTTTATCTGATCAGCAACGGCGGACCGAATCCCTATCGCTACCGGGTGCGCCCGCCGAGCTTGATTAACCTGACGGTGCTGGAAGATATGTGTCTGGGAAGCGACGTGGCCGATGTGGTGCTGATCTTCGGCAGCGTGGATATTGTGCTGGGAGAAGTGGATCGGTAAGACGACTTTTACTGTTAGCTATTAGCGTTTAATAGGGTGTTGTTCAACCTGCTGTTTTATTTAGCTATTGAAGTTAGTACTTGCAAGGAAAGGCTAATAGCTGACAGCTAAAAGCTGAAAGCTGATTTTGGAGGTTTCATTGCTGGGTGAGGGCATACTGAAGGGCATGGCGGAGACGGCGAAGAATTTCTTCGGCAGCTATTTCTCCGCCGAGCGGCTGACGACGGTCGAGTATCCGGAGCAACGGATCGCTCCCATTGAGTCGGCGCGCGTCTTTCCCTTTCTGGTTTACGACGTGGAGAATCGCGACGGTGGCGGGCCGGAGTGGGAGGCCGGGATGCGCTGCGTGGCCTGCCAAATCTGCGAAAAGGAGTGTCCGCCCAAATGCATTTACATCGAAAAATCCAAGGATAAGAAGCTAGACTACCTGGGCAAAGCCCAGTATTATCCGGCGCGCTTCGACATTGATATTTCCGTCTGCATGAGCTGCCAGATTTGCGTTGAGGTTTGCCCGTTTGAAGCGATCAAGATGGACACCGAGTTTGAGTTGAGCACGACGGATCGCTTTGGCGGGCTGCTGCTCGACCGACAACAACTGGCTAAGTCGAACGAGTATTACCACCAGATTCATGCCACCGAAGCGGCTGCGGTGGATGCAAAGCTGGAGGCGGAGAAGGCCAAGGCCGACGCCAAAGCGAAGATCGCGGCCGACGCAGCCGCAGCCAAAGCCGCGGCGACCGCCGGGGAGGGATCGTAGACGATGATAAGCGGGATGGATCAAGTCTTCGTTCTGCTCCGGCTCTGGCTGGTGAGTTTTCTGCCCGCGGCCTGGCAGCCGGTGATTGGCGCGCTGCTGAGCGTGGTGGCCATTGTCTGCCTCTTTCCGGCGCTCTTTGCGCTGACCACGGTCTTCGAGCGCAAGGGTCTGGCGCGCATCCAGAACCGGCTCGGTCCCAACCGCGTCGGCCCGTTCGGCCTCTTGCAGCCGATCGCCGATGGCATCAAGTCTCTGACCAAGGAAGATATTGTCCCCTTGAGCGCTGACGCGGCGGTGCATTTTCTGGCGCCGGTGTTGCTGGTGGTGGCCGTCTTCATGGGCTTTGCGGTGCTGCCAATGGGCCGTAACATGATTCTTGTTGATATGGACGCAGGGCTGCTGTTTTATTTTGCCATGAGCGCTTCCACGGAGTTAGCGGTCTTCATGGCCGGATGGTCGAGTCGCAACAAGTATTCGCTGCTGGGCGCAATGCGCGCGGTGGCGCAGATGATCAGTTACGAGGTGCCGCTGCTGCTGTCGAGCGTGGTGGTGGTAATGATGACCGGCTCGCTTTCGCTCACGAAAATCGTCGCCGCGCAGAGCGGGTTCACTCGAGGATTGCCGCACTGGTTCATCTTCACGCCCTGGGGCTTCGCGGGCTTTGTGATGTATGCCATCGCGACCACGGCGGAGACCAACCGCTCGCCATTTGACCTGCCCGAAGGCGAGTCGGAGTTAGTGGCCGGCTATCATACCGAGTATTCGGGCTTCAAGTTTGCGCTCTTCTTTTTGGGCGAGTATCTGGCGATGTTTTCCATCTCCGGACTGGGCGCGACTCTCTTTCTGGGCGGATGGTCGGCGCCATTTTCGTTTTTGACCTGGATTCCGTCGTGGATCTGGTTCTTCTCGAAGTTAATGTTATCGATCTTTGTCTTCATCTGGATGCGGGGGACCCTGCCGCGACTGAGGCAAGACCAGTTAATGAACTTTGCCTGGAAGTTTGTTTTGCCCTTGTGCCTCTTGAATCTGATGGTCGCCGGATTGTGGCGATTTATGGGCGACGGGTGGCTGCGCTGGGTAATTTGTTCAGTGATATTAATTGGAGCCTATACGGCGTTGGGTTGGGGCGAGATGCGCAGAGGGAAGATCGGGCCGAGGAGTTATCGCTATGCGGAATGAATCCAGCGGTTCAAACAAAACTGGGTGCCCTACCCTCGCCGCATCTTTGTTTTTGCGGCTAGGGTGGGATACCACTGCCGAGAATGGGAAGGGCTTCCGATGAGCTTTGTCTTCTATATCCTTGCGGCGCTTACGGTGGCGGGCGGCCTGGCCGCCATGCTGCTGAAGAACACGGTGCATTGCGCGCTGGCGCTTACTGTAGCTTTTGCCGGATTGGCGCTGCTGTTTCTGAATCTGGATGCGCAATTTGCCGGATTCGCGCAGATTCTGGTTTATATTGGCGCGGTTGCCATTCTGGTGGTTTTTGCGATTCTGCTGACGCGAGGCTCGGAGACGCCCAGGGATGGAGTCTTCAGCCGGACGTGGCTGGCGGGGTTGTTGATTGCGGCGGGAGTCTTTGCGGTGCTGGGTTGGGCGGTGATCGGGAGCGTGCGAGTTTTGCCGCATGAGACAGCCGTGCCGACGGTCACTGTTTTGCAGATTGGCAATGCGCTGGTAAGTCGCTACGTGCTGCCGCTGGAGATCGTAGCGGTGCTGTTGACGGCAGCGATGATTGGCGCGGTGATTGTGGCGATGCATGAGAAAGAGGGGCAGAAATGACGCCGCTGGCGAGTTATCTGCTGGTTGCTGCTTTATTGTTCTCCATTGGCCTGGCTGGGGCGCTGACGCGGCGCAACGCCATTCTTGTGCTGATCGGGATTGAGTTAATGCTGAACGCGGCTAACTTGAATCTGATTGCCTTTTGGCGCTACGGGCCGCATCCTGAGTTGCTGACGGGGATGATGTTTGCGATCTTCTCGATTGCCGTGGCGGCGGCGGAGGCTGCGGTGGGGCTAGGTCTCGTGATTCAGATTCATCGCCACGCGAAGACGACGGACCTGGACGCGATGAACAGGATGAAGGGGTGAGAGGTTGATGCAAGAGACAATTTCATTCACTCCGCAGTTAGCGGCTTCTCCCATCGCAGAGATGCTGTGGCTGATTCCCGCCGTGCCAATGGTGGCCGCGGGCTTGGCCGCTCTGCTAATGCAGGCGAAACGCAAAACTTCCGCCGTGCTTGCCATTGGATCAATGAGTGTTTCCTTGCTGCTTTCGCTGGTGGCGTTTGCGCACGTGGTCGCTGGTTGGTCGCATGGACAGGCCGTGCGCGAGACGGTCAACTTCACATGGTTTCAAGCCGGCACAGCTAACATCGACCTGGGGTGGGTGCTTGATCCGCTCTCGGCGGTGATGCTGGTAATGGTCAGTTTTGTGGGCCTGTTGATCTTCATTTACTCCATTGGCTACATGAAGGATGATGAGAATTTCACCCGCTTCTTTTGCTTTATGTCGCTCTTTGCTGGAGCGATGCTCGGCGTGGTGATTGCTAACTCGATTCTATTGCTCTTCATGTGCTGGGAACTGGTCGGACTTACCTCTTACTTATTGATTGGATTCTGGTATCAGAAGCCGGCCGCAGCGGCGGCAGCTAAAAAGGCCTTCCTGACTACGCGCATCGGCGATGTTTTCTTTCTGCTTGGAATGGTCTGGCTCTTCGCGCAGACGGGGACGCTGCTCTTCTACAACAATGGAGCGGGTTCCATTGAGGCTGGCGCGCTGGCCGGATTGCTTGCACAGTCTGCCGCTCTGGGCCTCACGGCGGCAGGGGCGATTGGACTTCTTATCTTTGCCGGCGCGGCGGGCAAGAGCGGGCAGTTTCCGCTGCATGTTTGGCTGCCGGATGCGATGGAAGGCCCGACGCCGGTCTCGGCGCTGATTCACGCGGCGACGATGGTGGCCGCCGGCGTTTATCTGATTGCAAGAGTTTATCCGCTAATGCAGGCCGGCGCGCTGGCCGGCGGGACGACGACAGCGCTCACAGTTGTAACATGGGTAGGCGCATTTACTGCCGTTTTCGCCGCCATGATCGCCGTGGCGCAGAACGATATCAAGCGCATCCTAGCTTACTCGACCGTTTCGCAACTGGGTTACATGATGGCTGGTCTGGGCATGGGCGGGGTCGCGGTGGGGATGTTTCATCTGATAACTCATGCCTTCTTCAAGGCACTTTTGTTTCTTGGCGCTGGCTCTGTGATTCACGGCTGCCACGGGGAGCAGGATGTGCGGCGCATGGGCGGATTGAAGTCCGATATGCCGATAACTTTCCTGACTTATGCGATCGGAATGCTGGCGCTGTGCGGTTTTCCGCTGCTCTTTTCCGGATTCTGGAGCAAGGATGGGATTCTGGAAGCGGCGCAGCATTGGAGCGTGGTCAAGACGCCGTTCTATATGCTGGTCTTTGGTGCGCTGCTGACGGCGTTTTATATGACACGGCAGGTGACTTACATCTTCGGCGGCCACTGGCGGGGCGGCAAGCCTGCGCATGAGAGCCCTAAGGTGATGATTGTGCCGCTGGCGATTTTGGCCTTTTTCGCGATGGCTCTGGGATTGATTGGAACGCCGGCCTGGCCCTGGTTCCGAGCATTCCTGGATGGCCGCGCGGCTAGCTTCGACTTACATGGTTTTATGGAGCCGAGGCTGCTGGCGCTGATGGGCGGTTCCGCACTTGTCGTGTTTCTGGGGCTTGGGCTGGGATGGTGGCTCTACGGAGATCACTCCCCAAAGCCGTCGGAGCCGGATGCGCTGGAGCGGATGATTCCGCCGGTGTGGGCAGCGTTGAGCGACAAGCTTTATGTGGATGAGTTATACAGGGTGACGGTGATCGCATTCTATGGTTGGTTGGCACGGGGCGCGGATTGGCTGGACCGCCGGGTCTGGGGCGGCGCGGTGGCCGGGGTTGCGTGGGGCTTTAGTTTGGGAGCGGAGTTGAACCGCTTTCTCGATACGAATGTAGTGGATGGCGGCTTTGACAAAGGATGCGATGAGTTATCCGTGGGTGGCGGATTGCTGGCGCGGATACAGACGGGCCGCGTGCAGACTTACTTGAGAATTCTGGCGCTGGCCGTAGTAGTGCTGGTCGCGATCCTATTCTGGAGCAACAGGGTATGAGCGGAATACATCTATTGACGCTGTTGACCGTGCTGCCATTGGTGGGAGCAGCGATTGCGCTGGTCGCCAGCAAGCATGCGCGCGGCGTGGCCCTGATCACGACGCTGATCAGCCTGGCGCTGTCGCTCGCGGTGTGGACGCAACTGCCCGCGAACGGAGGCTACGGATTAGTCGAGCAACACGTCTGGGCGCCGTCGTTGGGCATTAACTACTATCTCGGCGTGGACGGGCTGAGCGCGCTGATGTTAGTGCTCTCCGCCATTGTTACGCTGATGTCGGTGGATGCCGCTCACCGGGTGCATCATCAGCCGGGGCTTTATTTTGCGCTTGTGCTGACGCTGGAAGCGGGCCTCTTCGGCTCGTTCACCGCACTGAATTTCTTTCACTGGTTTTTGTTTTGGGAGTTATGTCTGATTCCCGCCTTCTTCCTCATCAGGCTGTGGGGCGGGACACGGCGCGGTCCAGCGGCGACGCAGTTCTTTGTCTACACTATGGCGGGCTCCGTTGCGCTGCTGGTGGCGTTTCTGGCCGTCTTTCTTTCCACCGGAAGCATGGACTTCCCGCACCTGACGCTGTTAGCCTCGACCGGCGAGTTAGAGCAGATGGTAACTGCGCATCTGGGGCCGGTGATGTTATGGCTGGCCATCGGCGTGCTTGCCGGTTTTGCGGTCAAAGTGCCGATGATTCCCTTCCACACATGGCTGCCCGCGGCTTACGCCGAGGCGCCATCACCGGTGACGATGCTGCTAACTGGCGCGATGTCGAAGATGGGCGTCTATGGACTGCTGCGGTTAGCGCTGCCGCTTTTTGGCCATCAAATCTCGCAGATGCGCACGCCGCTGCTGGTGCTGGCCGTGGCCACGGTGGTAATGGGCGCGTGGGCGGCGGCGGCACAGAAGGACCTGAAGCGCATCTTCGCTTATATGTCGGTGAACCATCTGGGTTATTGCTTGCTGGGCATCTTCGCGCTGGCGGTTCCGGCGGCGGGCGCGGCGGCGCAGACGAGTCAGGCCATGGCGCTGAACGGCGTGATCCTGCAGATGTTCAATCACGGACTAACTGCGGCGGCGCTCTTCTGGTTTGTGGCGATGATACAGCATCGGACGGGCGGCCATCGCGGCATCGACCAATTCGGCGGCCTGGGAAAGCCCGCGCCAGTGCTTTTCGGGCTGATGTCCATTGCACTTTTCTCATCGCTGGGATTGCCGGGGCTGAACGGATTTGTGGGCGAGTTTCTTATCTTCCGCGGCGTCTTTCCGCTGGCCTGGGTAGCGGCGACAGTATCGATTCTTGGCTTGCTGGTCACTGCGGCCGTGATACTGACCGTGATTCAGAAGGTCTTTACTGGGCCCGTGCCGGAGCACTGCGCCGGCTTTCCTGATCTGCACCACAACGAGCGCATGGCGCTTATCCCGGTGATTGGACTTATGATTCTGCTTGGTCTTCTGCCGCAACTGATTGTGGAGAGCGTAAACCCAACGGTCGTTAACCTATTGGCGCACTGGAGATTTTGATGTTTCTGATATTGCATCCAAACTCGGTGTCGCTATTGGCATATACGATCTATCTCTCGTTTGCCGGATCGCTGGTGCTGGCGGTGCTGCCAAAGGGCAAGCCGGCTTTGGCGCGCTGGCTGGCGCTGGCTGTGGCTATAGCTGGTCTGGCGCTGGCTGTGCAGGGATTTATCGCCGGAATGGGGCAGGGAAGGACTGTGCTGATTGATCTGCCCTGGGTGCCGTCAATGGGGATTCACTTCCTGCTGGCGGCCGACGGCATCAGCCGCGTGCTGGTGCTGCTGACCGGTCTGGCCGCCGTGGCCGGAGTTTTATTCAGTTGGAATATCGAGCTGAGAACGAATGAGTTTTTCGCATTATTTCTAGCTTTGATCGGCGGAGTCTACGGAGTATTTCTCAGCTTCGATCTATTTTTGCTGTTTGTCTTCTATGAAATTGCTATTGTGCCCAAGTACTTTCTGATCGCCATCTGGGGTTCGACGCGGCGGGAGTACGCGGCGATGAAGCTGGCCATCTATTCCTTCGCTGGCTCGGCGATGGTGCTGATCGGCCTGCTGGCTGCTTACACGACGGCGGGCAGCCATTCGACGGGGTTGATTGAGTTAGCGCACGCTAACCTGCCAGTTAGTTTTCAGATGTGGTGCTTTCCGCTGGTCTTCACAGGCTTTGCGATTCTGGCCGGCATGTGGCCCTTCCACACCTGGGCGCCCACCGGCCACGTGGCCGCGCCGACCGCGGCTTCGATGCTGCTGGCCGGCGTGGTGATGAAGTTGGGTGCGTACGGCTGCCTGCGCGTGGGCATAGCTCTCTTCCCGCGCGGCCTTGACCCGTGGGGATTCTCTTTTATCGGCATCGGCTCGTGGCGCGACGTCTTCGCGGTGCTGGCGGTCATCGGCATTGTCTATGGCGCGCTGGTTGCACTAGCGCAGACCGACTTCAAGTTTGTCATCGGCTATTCCAGCGTCAGCCACATGGGCTTTGTGCTGCTCGGTCTGATGACTCTGAATCAGATCGGCGTAACCGGCGCGGTGATGCAGATGTTCTCGCACGGCATCATCGCCGGGTTGCTCTTCGCCATTGTTGGCCGCATCGTCTACGACCGCACGCACACGCGGCAGTTAGCGGAGCTGGAAACCATGCACTTATCGAAGCGGCTGCCCTTCGCCGCATGGGCCTTTGTGATTGCCGGAATGGCTTCGATAGGAATGCCGGGCTTCTCCGGGTTTATTGCCGAGTTACAAGTGCTGGTGGGAGCATGGATCGCCAAACCATGGTGGGCCTTGGCGGCAGGCGTGGGGGTTGTGGTCGGAGTGGCTTATACCTGGCGGGCGTTGCAGAAGGCCTTTTTCCCCGATGTTTTGCCCAGCGCGCACGTGCTGGAGCAGGAACACGGGCACGAGTTAGCCGCGATCACCTGGCCGGAAGTTACCGGCGTCGGCTTGCTGACGGGAGTGAGTTTGTTTGTGGGGCTTTACCCGAAGATACTGCTTGATGCGATTGAACCGGCGGTGAAGGCGCTGCTTGCGGGAGGTGTGCAATGAACTACGCAGACCTTTTCCGCGTGACACTGCCGGAGACGGCGCTTGAGGTTGCGGCGCTGGTCGTGCTGATTGTGGACCTGGGTTTTCTGCGCAAGGCCTCGCTCAAGGTGCGAGTGACCGTGGCGGCGCTGCTGGGCGTGGCGGGGTGCGGGGCAGCGTTGTGGACCTTACAAGCCTCCTATGGTGCGGGTTACAGCTTCGACGGCGCTCTGGTTCTTGCACAGGGGGGATACGTTGCAGTTGCGCAGGTCGGAATCCTGGTGCTGACAGCACTGACTTTATTACTCTTCATTGATTCGATCTTTACCAAGCATGTGGGTGAGTTTGTGGCCGTGGTGCTGATGGCGGCTTCTGGCGGCCTGTTCGTGGCCGCAGCACGGGATCTGCTGGTAATCTTCATTGGCTTGGAACTGCTGAGTCTTGGGCTCTACATTATGACGGCATTCGCCAAGAGTTCCGGCAAGAGCGCCGAAGCCACGCTTAAATATTATCTTTTCGGCGGAATGTCAGCGGCGTTTTTGCTATTTGGTTTCAGCTATCTTTATGGACTGAGTGGCAGCACGAATCTCTATTGGATACAGTATTCCATTGGTGAGTCAGGAACGAATCCGCTTCTTTATGTTGCATGGGTTCTAATTGTCGCCGGGCTCGGCTTTAAGGTTGCCGCTGTTCCGTTCCACTTATGGGCTCCGGATACATACGAAAGTGCGCCCGCTCCAGCGGCAGCGTTCATAGCATCAGTCTCCAAGGTGGCCAGCTTTGCACTGTTGCTTGCAATAGGCGGAAATCTGCTCATGCCAGGTGGACCAATAAGTGGACAAAAGGATGTTGTTGAGCATTATCTACGCAATGAGTACCTGGCTTGGCAACCATTGGGCCTGATTCTGCTGATTGTGGCGGCCGCTTCCATGATCGTTGGCAATCTCGCTGCCCTAGCGCAAGTAAGCGTACGACGCCTGTTAGCTTATTCGGCAATTGCTCACACGGGCTATATCTTGCTTGGAATCGCCGCTCAGCGCGCCTACCCAGGAGTGGGAAGCCCGTTTCAATTCTTCTTGAGTACGACTGGACCTGCTTTCCGGAGCGCCAATGCCGTTCTCTACTACGTTCTAACCTATGGCCTGACCACCATCGGCGCATTCGGCGTGGTCTCCGTTGTCGAGCGGGCCACCGGCAGCGACCGGCTGGATTCTTTCCTGGGTCTGCATAAGCGCAATCCTCTGCTGGCTGCGGTGCTGGGGGTGTTGTTTCTCTCACTCGCCGGAATTCCGCCGCTGGTCGGCTTCTGGGCCAAATTCAATTTGTTTGCCGCGGTGCTGGGCGTTTCAGCCGGGCCGGTTTCGTTTGCGCTGGTGGCTCTGGCGGTGGCGATGAGCGCCGTCTCCCTCTATTACTACCTACAAGTCCTCAAGCGAGCTTACGTGATGCCTGCCGTCGACGAGACGCCGATCAAGGCGCATCCGGTGACGATGGGTGTGCTGGTGGCGATTGCCGCGGCGGTGGTGGTGCTGGGCTGCTTCCCGGCACTGTTGCAAGGGTGGATCGAGAGCTTCTATCTGATCCTCTAGCTTGCTCTTCGCGCACCGGCTTTTTCCGTGCGCACAGGATTACGTGCGCGCGGGCTGGAGAGCAGAAAAGAAAGAAATAGCACGCACAGTTGTCCTGCTTCCCAGTCGGTCGAATCGGCAGTCACAAGCTCGAAAACCAACCAAGGTAACGTGAAAACCCCCTGTAAAATGAGCAACGTAACTGTTTTTATCTGGCGCAAATTACCATGGTAACACTGCGCACGTAATCTTGTGCAGGGGGTTGGATTTGCCTAAAATATTCACTATGGCAGTAACTTGACCTCTGCCATGCAAGAGCTTTACGCCTCAACTCGCTTTCCAGTGTTTGATTTGAAACAGGACAGCGGACGAGGTTGTGAAATGTACGGGCAGAATCAAAACCATCCCAAGGGACTGGAGTACGGCATCCAAGGGGCCAGAAAGATACAGAAGATGAAGCAGTCTAGAGTTTGCGCGATCCTGTCTATCTCCGCGTTTTGCTTCCTGTTGTTGTTCAGCCCGCTCAAGGCTCACGCGGATAGCCTCGTCACGCTGGAACTGACGGGCGTCGGTTCGAATACTGCCGGGGCGTTTGACGCATATCCCTACTACTTCAGTGTCACTGGGCTCCCCGGCGCTACCCCGCTGATGTGTCTCGGTTACTACAACGGCATCAATTTTAATGAGAGTTGGACGGCAGCGATTGAGCCAATCTCTGTGATGTCGACAGTCGTAACGATCACCGGGGCGTCAGCGACCCCGCAAACATTCGCTGAGAGCGTTTGGGAGGAAGCGGCGTGGCTTTACAATGACGCCAATGTCAATCCGTCCAACAGCGATAATGACCAGTTGGCGGCCTGGGGACTTTTTTCCAGCGGCGTGCCCGGCAGCGACAACGCTCAACTGACGCTCGCACAGACATTTGTTGGCGCTAACCCAAATTCCCTCTTATACTCCGAATTTAACATTTATGTTCCGGTAAGCGGCTGGCCCGCGGGGGACGATGTTCCTCAAGTTTTCATTGGGCAAGAGTATGGGCCCGAGCCCAGCAGCCTCATCCTCTTCGGGAGCGGTCTGCTCGGCCTCGCGGGCTTGATCTTTCGCAAAAGGCGCATTGCCTGAGAGAAGCGCTGATAGATCAACGTTGAACGAGAGGCCCTGGCAAGATTGCAGGGCCTCTTGTTGCGTTGGCGGTGAATCGCTCGCGCCTTACTTCACTTCATCCAAAAAGCGCCAATGCGGCTTCCAGTCCGGAGTGAGTTTCTCGCCGGTGAGCAGGGCGCGGAGCACCGGCAGGGGCATCATATTCTCCTCCAGGATGGCGTCGTGGTACTGGCGGCTGGTCAGCTTTCCTGAATCCACGAGTTCATGGCGCAGGGCGCGGAACTGGAGCGCGCCGAGCATATAGGAGCACTGGTAGAGCGGGTCATAGTCGCCGTTGACGGAGCGGCGCACCTCGGCGGTGGCGTTGTCGCGCTCGTGGCCAACTTCGCTGACCAGCAAGTCGATAGCCTGCTGCGTGGTCATCGCGCCCAGATGGAAGCTGAGCGAGAAGATGACGCGGGCGCAGCGGTGCATGCGCCAGAAGAGCGCACCGATCCGCTGCTGTGGCGTTGCATCGTACCCCAGATCCCAGTAGAGCATCTCCCAATAGAAGGCGTTGCCCTCGATCCAGAAGCCGGAGCTGAAGGCTTGGCGGTAAGGCCGGTAGCGGGCGGTCATGAACTGTTGCAGCCAGTGGCCGGGAATCAACTCGTGGAAGACCGTCGCGTGGGAGAAGGCGGGGTTGTTGCCGCGCATACTCATCATGCGCTGGTCGTAGGTCATCGTGTCGGTGGGGTAGCTGACGAGGATGGTGTCGCCGCCCAGGAAGAAGGGGCTGACGAGCTGGCGCTCGGGTGACATCATCTCCATGCGCCAGGTCTCTTTGGCCAGCGGCGGCACGGTGACCAGGGCGCGATCTTCGGCGAATTGTTCGCCTTCAAGGGCCAGTGAGCGAATCAGCTCCGGCTGCTTGCCCGGCTCGACGTAGGAGTTCTTGACCGCCTCCAGCGCCTTATGCCAGTCGTCGCCGTAGCCCAACTCGCGGCTGGCCTGCACCATCTCCTGCTGGCACCAGGCGAGCTGCGATTTTGCCATGGTGATCAGCTCTTCGGGCGAGTAAGGGATCATGGCGTCGTCGAGCTGCTGGAGCAGCGCCTCGCGGCCGATGGGCGTGCCGAGAACTGTAGCTTTATCGTCGGGGGCGATGCCGGACAGTTTCTCGCGGAGAAAAGTTGACTGGTCCTTGAGCGCGGCGGCGGCCTGTTTATAAGGCTGCGCGGCCCACCAGGTAAAGGTGGGATCGTAGCCGTTCCAGAGGTCGAACCAGTGCTGAAGCTGTGTGGTGAGTTGTTCCAGATCAGCGGCGGCGCGCCAGGCATTGATGCGGTCGGCGGGGGATGCGTCCTTGACCTTGGCTTCGAGCGCCTTGCGGCTGGCGGTAACGGTTAGTGTCAGCTCGCTCAACTGCGCGGCGGCCTTCTGCGGATCTGGCCGCTCCATGCGGCGGCGGGCGTCTTCGAGGGCAAAGATCGCCGGTGCGAAGGGCAGCAGCGGCGCAACCTCGGACCACTGCCGCTCGTCGAGGGCCAACTGGTGCTCTAGTTGCGTGAGGAGATTGGCGAAGCTCAGGTAGTCGGCCTTGCCCTCCTGGTCGAGGGCATTGAAGTCGATGGTGGCGAGCAAGGCATGTTGCTCGCGATAGAAGGCGGCGTTGCGCGCGCGGGCGGCTGGGGCAAGGGGATCGGCATAGACGCTGAGAAGCGTAGCCTGGTCGGCGGAGAAGCGCTCGATGAGCGCGCGCATGGGCGGAACGGAGGGGTCAAGGGCGCTGGAGCCTTGGGCGGCGAGGACAGGTGTTGCGGCGAGGGTGGCGAGGAGAAGCAAAGCTGCGGTGCGAGAGAAGCGCATAGGCTGAAACCCCTTGCGTAAGGTGCGGCTCCGGCGCAGGTTGCAGACCGGGTTGCCGGGTCACCCTCACCATACAGCATGGTCGTTATGAAGTGAAATTGTTGGTTGCTTCGGCTACAAATACTGAGAGATTTCTGGAATCGTTTACTGACTCGCGCCGCTTGATTTATAGTTCATCTTTGCTCGCCGTTCGGGATTCTGCTGCCGCTACGGCGAGAACCCATTGAAAGGAAATTTCATGGTTCGTATCTCTCGTCGCGACCTGCTCTCGTCTGGATTGGCGCTTTCCGCCGCATCTCTGCTGACTCGTTCGGCCTGGGGACGGGCCGCCGCACTGGTTGGCGGCTCTCCCGGCGCCGCTTCGGCCGAGGCGCTGGCCGCCGTGGCGCCGCGCGAGCAATTGCTCTTCGACTTCGGCTGGAAGTTTCAGTTTGGCCACGGCACGGACCCAGCCCGCGATCTGGGCTTCGGCAACGGCCAGGGCGACTTTGCCAAGACAGGCGAATTCGACTTTGCCAAGGGCAAATTCGACGACTCCAAGTGGCGTGCTCTGAACCTGCCCCACGATTGGGCGGTCGAGTTGCCCTTTGTGCATGACGATGTGCAGCAATCGCATGGCTACAAGCCCGTAGGCCGCCGCTATCCGGAGACCAGCGTGGGCTGGTACCGGCGCGAGTTCGAGATTCCGGCCAGCGACCTGGGCCGCCGCATCACGGTCGAATTCGACGGCGCATTCCGCGACGTGCTGGTTTTTGTGAACGGCTGTTTCATTGGCCGCAATAACAACGGCTATGCGCCCTTCCGCTTTGATCTGACGGACTTTCTGAGCTACGGGAAAAAGAACTACATCGTGGCGCGCGTGGATGCCAGCTTTGGCGACGGCTGGTTCTACGAGGGCGCCGGCATCTATCGCCACGTGTGGCTGACCAAGACCGATGCGCTGCACCTGGGCAAGTGGGAGAGTACGGTCCGCACGGCGGTTAGTGAAAGCTCCGCTCTTCTGACGCTGGACACCATGGCGCACAATGAAGGCAAACAGACCGAGAGCGCCAAGGTGAGCTGGCAGATTCTGGACCCAGCGGGCAAGATCGTGGCCACGGCTGAAACCGCTGGTCAGTCGATTGATGCAGACGGTTGCGCCAACTTTACAGCAACCGCCAAGCTGACGAATCCGGCGCTGTGGTCGGTGGATGCTCCGAACCTTTACTCGGTGATTGTGACCGTGGAGGCCGGCGGCAAGGCTCGTGATGCCGAGCGAGTGAGCTTTGGCGTGCGCACCGCGGTCTTCGACGCCGACAAGGGGTTCTTTCTCAACGGCAAGCCGCTGAAGATCCAGGGCACTTGTAACCACCAGGACCACGCCGGCGCAGGCGCGGCCCTGCCCGATCGCTTGCAGGTCTTCCGGCTGGGCGTGCTGAGGGAGATGGGCTGCAACGCGGTGCGGACTTCACATAATATGCCGACGCCGGAGTGGGTGGAGGCCTGCGACCGCATGGGCGTGATGATGATGTGCGAGACGCGGCAGATGAGTTCGAGCCCCGAGGGCTTGGCGCAACTGGATGCGATGGTCAAGCGCTATCGCAACTCGCCGTCGATCATTCTGTGGTCGATCGGCAACGAGGAGTGGCAGTTGCAGAACGAAATGGCCGAAGAGGGCGCCAAGATTGCCGCGACCATGGTGCGGCGCTGCCACGAACTTGATCCCACACGCGTAGTTTCCGCGGCGGTCAACGGCGACAACAAGCAGGGTGTATCCGATGCATTCGACATCATCGGATTCAACTATGGCCTGGACCGCCCCGACAACTACCACAAAGAACATCCCCGGCGGCCTATCTACGGCTCCGAAACGTCCAGCGCCATCTCCACACGGGGCGTATACACAACCGACCCGCTGCGCAACACCCTCAACGCCTATAACGCTGTGGTCCCCTGGGGCGAGACGGCCGAAGAATGGTGGAAGTTTTATGCGACCCGCGAGTGGGAGGCCGGCGGCTTTGCCTGGACCGGCTTCGACTATCGCGGCGAGCCCACGCCTTATGGCTGGCCCTCGATCAACTCGCAGTTTGGCATCATCGACATGTGCGGCTTTCCCAAGGACACGTTCTTCTATTACAAGGCATGGTGGGGCTCCGAGCCGGTGCTGCATCTGTTCCCGCATTGGAACTTCGAGGGGGAGGAAGGCGAGGAGATTCCTGTCTGGGTGTATTCGAACCTGGACGAGGTTGAATTGCTGGTGAACAGCAAGAGCCTGGGAAGCCAGAAGGTTCCGCGCCTGGGCCATGTGGAGTGGAAAGTCAAATATGAGAAGGGCGTCATCGAGGCGCGGGGTTCCAAGGATGGCAAGGTGGTGCTCACGGAGAAGCGCGAGACGACTGGGCCGGCGGTCTCCATTCGACTGACCGCGGACCGCACCGAGATTGATGCCGACGGCGAAGATGTGGCCATCCTGAAGGTCGAGGCGCTGGACAAGGAGGGCCGCCCGGTGCCGACGGCGAACAATTTGATTGGCTTCACAATCTCGGGAGCGGGCGCGCTGATCGGAGTGGGCAACGGCGACCCCAACTGCCAGGAGAGCGACAAAGAGCCTAAGCGCTCGCTCTTCAATGGGCTTGCGCAGGTGATTGTGCAGTCCAGCAAGCGACCGGGCGAGATACACATTGAGGCGGTCAAGGAAGGCTGGGATGGCCCGGAATTGACCCCGGCCAAGCTGGTCATTGTTACCAGGAAGGTTCAGCCACGTCCGGCTATTGGCTGAGGGGAGCTCTCCGGCGAGGACGCAGGGAACAGGAGACACCCGAGTAACCCTATTCCGGTTACTTTGTTTTTTTTGTTCTTGCGTTGACCGGCACTTCTCGTGTTAATATTCTTTTAAACAACCTCTGTACTGATGTTTGGAGGTTTTGCATACTACGGGGTTTCCGTCCCCGGCTCACTGAAACGGATGATGCTTGAAGCAGGGAGTATATTCCTTGCTCAAAGCGGATTCAAGACGTAGACTAGCAACATTGGATTTGAATCGCAGAAGGCGAACATTTGTACACCGAGCCGCATGATCTGGGGTCGCAGCTCTTCGATGATTTCATATCCTTTGCACAACCACAGAAAGGATTTCTACATGTCTAAGAATCTTCTGAAGTACACGCTTCTGGTCTTGGGTCTTGCGTTCGGTACATGCTCCTCTGCTTATGGCATGGCCTTCTTCAAGACTCCCGAAGTTGATCCCACCCTGGCAATCAGCGCCATCACGCTGCTTGCGGGATCGCTTGCGGTTCTGCGCAGTCATCGCCAGAAATAGAACATACTAATGTTGAACTCGGACCATGGCTCGGCTGGGAGCACTCGCTTCCAGTCTAGTTGTTCCATTGCTCTGCTTCGCCATCTTCTTGGGCGGCTTTGTCTATTGGCTGCAATTTATTCGCTAGAGGCCGTATTGGTGGTCGGCGCTCTCCGGATTGTATCGGCCTTTCATTTGGGTCTGACTCCGGTTGCGACGGTTTCCTTTGCGGTGTTCATGGGTCTTGGGTATCCGTGGTTGAAAGCCCAACGGGAAGATCTCCCGTTCGGCTTCATCTTTTTTGGCGGCTACCTGGCTTGCGTTGCCGCTGAGATTGGTATTCATCTCCTGGCGGCGCTCCCTGGGGCGAGCCCGCGGTTCTCCCATCTCGCGGCTGTCGCCATCTATGCAATTTATATATTGAAAATCCCCCTTCTGGCATTGGCCTGCATCCCGCTTCGCACCTGGATCAGGATGCTTCGTGCTACCGGTCTCTTATGTGTCTATGCCTGCCTTACCGGTATGACCGCCTGGTATTTGATAGGACCATCTCGGAGCTTATGGACTGCATCAAGCGCCAGTGTTGGTAGATTCATGCAGACAGCTTCCTTCGATTCCGTGCGAACGGTCCTTTACTACGCTCTGCCTGATGTCGCCGCCAATGCCGCCGCCTTCACGGTTTATACTCCTCGTTTTTCAATTGAGATTGCCCCCAGTTGTTCCGGGATGGAAGGTCTTGGACTGATCTTTGCCTTCACTTCTTTCTGGCTTTGGTATTCAAGGAAAGAGTGCCGCTTCCCGCAGGCGCTTCTGCTCATCCCGTGCGGACTGGTAAGCATCTGGGTACTCAATATCGTCCGGATTTGCGCCCTGTTCCTCATCGGCGAATTGGGCAGTCCTGAAGTCGCCAACGTTGGCTTTCACTCCCAGTTCGGCTGGATTGCTTTCACTGCTGTCGCACTGTTTTTTTCTGTGGCTACCCAAAGACTTACCTGGGTGCGAAAGGTTCCCTCCTCCGTTTCAGGCACAGCAGGCCAGTTGCGGACTGGCGGAACGGAGGTTGCCGCATCGGCGCAATTGACCGAACGTGGAGAATCTCCGGCAATCCGCGCGTATCTTGTCCCATTTCTTGTTATTCTGGCTGCGGCTTTTGTCTCCAAGGCAGCTTCCGGATACTTCGAATGGCTCTACCCATTGCGTTTTGTGGTTGCGGTTATCGCCCTCTGCTATTTCTGGCCGGAGTTGAAAAAACTCAACTGGCGCTTCGGCTGGTTCGGGCCGGTGGTTGGCATGGCGGTCTTTCTGATGTGGATTGCACCGTCCTGGTGGGCGCATGAGCATGCTGCCAGTCCTCTGGGTCCGGCGCTGGCGGCGCTTTCGCCCCCAACCCGATGGACCTGGATTGCCTTTCGCGTGGCTGCCGCGGTCGTCACCGTGCCCATCGCCGAGGAACTGGCCTTTCGCGGCTATCTGGCGCGCCGGTTCATCAGCCGGGAGTTTGACAGCGTCTCTTTTTCCAGCTTGACGGTGCTCTCCATTTGTCTATCCTCCGCGGTCTTCGGCCTGGAGCATATGAAAAATCTGATGGATTGGCAGCACTTGGTGCTCGGCACGGTGGCCGGCCTGGCCTTCGCCGCCGCGCTCCGCTGGCGGGGACGCATGGGCGATGCGGTCGTCGCGCACGCCGTCAGCAATCTCTTGCTGGCCGCGTGGGTTCTGGGCCTGGGCGACTGGGCGCAGTGGTAGGGTTGGCTTCCGGCCGCGCTCCAGCCTACCTCTTCTACCAGGCATTTTGGAAAAAGGACAAAATGCCGCGAAAAGTGTGGCATAATGTCCTTATGAGCCAAGCTGCCGCGATTCCCGCCGTTTCTCCGCATCCCTTCACCTTCGATTGGCGAGAGATTGAACGCGGCCTGCCGCTCTCCACGCTGGAGGAGTTCTCCGCCTACTCCGGCATTGCCGTCAAGGATTTGCTGGAGGTGGTGATTCCCGCCCGGACGCTGAAGCACCGCCGCCAGAAAAAGGAGCCGCTCAGCGTGATCGAAGCGGACCGGCTGGCGCGGGTGGCGCGGATGTATGAACTGGCCGTCAAGGTATTCGGCGATCCGGAGAAGGCGAAGCGATGGCTGACCAAGCCCAAGATGCGCTTCGACGAGCGTACTCCGCTTTCCATGATGCACACGGGTTTGGGCGGTCAGGGTGTGGAAGAGATGCTCTATCAGATCGATGAGGGTGTTTTCGCTTGAAGACCCTGTGGCGCATCAGCAATTACATCGACCTGGGCGGCTGGGGCGGGAGAAAGTTTTCCTCGCGTTGGACCAGTTTGGGCCGCCGCGTGGTTTATTTTGCCGAATCGCCGATGGCGGCTCTTGTTGAAACGCTGGTGCATCTAGAAGTAGACAGCGAAGACACGCCGGATTTCTATACTTTGCTTAGGATTTCTGTTCCCGATGATCTTGCTATTCAGCCGCTTGATCCTCCTGCCGGGACAGAATGGAAGCAAGACCTGAAATTAACCCGGCGCATGGGCGATGCCTGGCTGGCCTTGCGGGAATCTCCACTTGCGCGCGTCCCGTCGGCCATAGCCCCGCAGACCTGGAACTACCTGCTGAACCCGGAGCATCCCGACGCGAAGAAAATCGAAGTCGCCGAGGTAGTCCGCGAGCGCTTCGACAATCGGCTCTTCCGTTTTGGGGCGCGGTGACGGGGCGGGTTTACATTTGGGTTCCGGCTGAGCCGGGCGCATGACGCGGGGCGCTCTTTCGTGGTAATCTCTCTTTAGACACTGAAGAGTGGATCTGAGAAGACAAGAGGAGTCACACACGCCGTGCTGGCGACCGCAAAGAAAACAACCCTGATTGAAAGCTTCCGCACCCATGATACGGACACCGGCTCGCCGGAGGTCCAGATCGCGATTTTGAGTGCGCGCATCAGCGAACTGACCGAACACTTCAAGACGCACAAGAAGGACCACGCTTCCCGGCGCGGCCTTTTGCAACTGGTCAGCAAGCGCCGCCGCCTTCTGGACTACCTGAAGACGCACGATACCGATCGCTACCGCGACGTCATCGGCAAACTCGGTATCCGCAAGTAGCCAGAAAGCCAAAACATTGACCCGGAAGCGCCCAGACCGAAGATTGGTCACGGCCCCCATTCTACCCAGAATCTGGGGCCACGGTGTACCTGGCGAACTCGACCCGCTGCCAGGGACGGCGCACAGCTATGGGCTGCGCGCGTCCTGGGCGCGGAATCTGGCCCATAGACCGGCTAGCAGATTGGGAGAATCCGCTCCCCCGCGCAGCTATTACGATTTTGGCCACTCTTTTGCGCGCGCCCTGCCTTTTGCCCCGCCTATCGCCAATTCGCCCCTACCCTCCAGCGCTCTCCATCTACAAGTTTCCCAAGCGAACACAATGAAACGAGGATTCTATGTCCAAGCATGAAGTAGCCGTCGAGCTTGCCGGTGGCAAGCGGTTGGTCTTTGAGACCGGGCGCATGGCCAAGCAGGCCTCTGGCGCCGCACTGGTGACCACGGGCGAAACCGTGGTTCTGGCCACTGCCGTAGCCTCTTCCGAACCCCGGGAAGGCATCGACTTTTTCCCCCTCACCGTGGACTACCGCGAGTACACCTACGCCGGCGGACGCATACCCGGCGGCTTCATCAAGCGCGAAGGCCGGCCCAGCGAAAAGGAAATCCTGACCTGCCGCCAGATCGACCGCCCCTTGCGCCCGCTCTTTCCGGAGGGCTTCCGCAACGAGACGCAACTGATCGCGCTGGTCTTCTCCGCCGACAAGGAGAATGATCCGGACGTGGTGGGCATCAACGCCGCCGCCTGCGCGCTGGCTCTCAGTGACATTCCCTTCGGCGCCACGGTTGGCGCGGTGCGCGTGGGGCGCGTGGATGGCGAGTTCGTCATCAACCCGACTTATTCCGAGCGCGCGGCGACCACGGTCAACATCATGGTCGTCGGCCACAAGGACGGCATTGTGATGATCGAGTCGGGCGCCAAGGAAGAGTCGGAAGAGACGATTCTGGCGGCCATCGAGTTCGGCCACACCGAGATCAAGAAGATCTGCGCGGCCATCGACGAGCTGGTCAAGCTGGCCGGCAAGCCCAAGCGGGCCTTCGTTGCGCCGGAGTTCGATCAGGCGTACTTTGACGAACTCAGCGCCAAGGTCAGCGATCGTCTGAAGGACGCGCTGGACACCAAGGTGCATGAAAAGCTGGAGAGCCAGGATCTGGTCAAGGCGATCAAGGACGAACTGGCCGCCGCGCTGGCAGCCGACGAGCCCGCCGCCAAGAAGAAATTGGCCCACTACTACGAGAAGCTGCGCGAAAAGATATTCCGTGAGCAGGTGACCAAGGAGCGCATCCGTCCTGACCACCGCGCCTTCGACGAGATTCGCGCCATCACCATCGAGACCAGCGTTCTGCCCCGCACCCACGGCTCGGCGCTCTTTACCCGCGGCGAAACGCAGGCATTGGTCACGGCCACGCTCGGTACGATGGACGAAGGCCAGCGCATGGAGAACTATGAAGGCGACAAGAAGAAGCCCTTCATGCTGCACTACAACTTCCCGCCCTTCTGCGTAGGCGAGACGGGCCGCATGGGCGGCACCGGACGCCGCGAGGTTGGTCACGGAGCATTGGCCGAGCGCGCCATCAGCGCGGTTCTGCCCAGCGCGGAAGAATCGCCTTACGCAATTCGCATCGTCAGCGACATTCTCGAATCGAATGGGTCGTCTTCAATGGCCACGGTCTGCGGCGCGAGTCTGGCGCTGTTTGACTCCGGCATTAAGCTCAAGGGCGCGGTGGCCGGCGTGGCAATGGGCCTGGTGAAGGAGGGCGACGACTATGCGATCCTCACCGATATTGCCGGCGCCGAGGATCATTATGGCGACATGGATTTCAAGGTAGCCGGCACCCGCAAGGGCATTACCGCGCTGCAGATGGACATCAAGATCGGCGGCCTGACCCGCGAGATTCTCCAGCAAGCCATGGAACAGGCGCGCCGCGGCCGTCTCTTCCTGCTCGACAAGATGGACGCGGTGCTGGATGGACCGCGCACTGAGCGCTCGGCGTATGCGCCGCGCATCGAAACCGTGATGATTCCCACCGACAAGATCCGCGATCTGATCGGCAAGGGCGGCGCGACGATCCGCGGCATCATCGAGCAGACTGGCGCCAAGATCGATGTGGACGACACCGGCAAGGTGAACGTTGCTTCATGCGACGCCGAGGGCCTGAAGAAGGCTCTGGAGATGATCGGCAACCTCACCGCGGTTCCTGAGATCGGCAAAGTTTATCTGGGTAAGGTGGTTCGCCTGGCCGAGTTCGGCGCGTTTGTCGAGCTCTTCCCCGGCACCGACGGCCTGCTGCACATCTCCGAGATCGCCGAGCATCGCGTGAAGGAAGTGAAGGACGAACTCAGCGAGGGCGATCAGATCATGGTCAAGGTTCTGGCCATTGAGGGCAATCGCATCAAGCTCAGCCGCAAGGCGCTCATCCGCGAGCAGAAGTCCAAGCTGGGGCAGGCGGCTCCGGCGGCTGTTGAAGCCGAAGAGGTGGAGACGGGCGTTGCAGAGTCTCCCGCCGCGCCGGCCGTTGCACCCACCAAGCCCCGCCATGAGTTCGACGAGCGTCAGCCCAAATCGAACCAGAGCACCATCCTGATCGAGGGCGGAGACGACTTCGACGAGGTGGAGGGCGAGGAGATCGACGAGGAGAACGAACCGAACTTCAACCGCGTGGATGGCGCTCCGGCTCCGATCGCTGGACAGCCGGCAGGCGCGGGCCGTCCCAAGCCCGCCGACAAGAATCGCCGCCGCCGCCGCCGTCCGGGTGGTGGTAGTGGCGGAGGGCGCGGATAGTAAGTGCAGCTATTAGCTATCAGCTAACAACTGCTCGCTGCTGGTGCGAAGGTAAAACAAGAAAGGTCCGGATGTTCTCCGGGCCTTTCCTGTTTTGCGATCTTCACGGAGTCAATCTCTTTCGTTAGCATGGGAGCGTCAGGGTACGACTTTACAGGCTGCGGAAAAACTCAATTCGGAGGGAGACGGGGGTTTTAACCCCCGTGTAAAGCCATTAGAATCAGTCGTGGCTTTAGCCACGGAGGGACGATTTTCGCACATATTACCCGGAATCAGGGTTTTTCCGCAGCCTGTTTAGTCGTGCCGCAAATGGCCAATTGAGATTCCGGCTTTAGCCGTCTCATAGAAGTCGCTGGGAGAATGAAGGGAATTAGCGCGAGAATTAGCGCGGGGCCGATCTACAGTTAAAGGCTGAATCGGCAAGGTTTGCGGATTGAAAGTCGCAGACCGGAAGACCGCCGTCGCAATTGGTCAAATGGAAACAGGCCTTCATCTCTAATGGAATGTATCCTCTGCACAAGTACTAAAGGGAACGCGTTTGAGGCTGGGTAACAGAATGGCTGCTATTCAGAAGGAACAACACCGGATTGGGCGCATTGGCTGGCTGCGTGCTGGGGTATTGGGCGCTAACGACGGCATCCTTTCAACCGCCAGTCTGGTGCTGGGTGTGGCTACTGCGCATGCCACCCACGCCAACATATTGGCCGCCGGTGTTGCGGGTCTGGTGGCGGGGGCTATGTCGATGGCCGCCGGGGAGTACGTCTCTGTCCACTCCCAGGCAGACACCGAACAGGCCGATCTCAAACTTGAGCGCAAGGAGCTGAAAACAGACAACAAGGGTGAACACGAGGAACTGGCGGCGATCTACGTCACACGCGGACTTGATGCGGAACTCGCGATGCAGGTCGCCATGCAGTTGATGGCCCATAACGCGCTGGCCGCCCATGCCCGCGATGAACTCGGCATCTCCAAAAAAGTAAAACCGCGTCCAATTCAGGCCGCATTGTCGTCAGCCGTGAGCTTCGCCGTGGGCGCGGCCTTGCCGCTGCTGGCGGCGGTGTTTGCTCCGGCGGCGATTTTGATTTCCCTTGTTTTTGGCACATCATTGGCTTTCCTTGCGCTTCTGGGCGGATTGGCCGCGCGGGCGGGCGGGGCGGGCGTGATGATCGGCGCGTTGCGCGTCACTTTTTGGGGAGCGCTGGCCATGGGGGTCACAGCGGCGGTCGGAGCACTGTTCGGAACAGTGGCGTAACCGAGGTTCAGAAAAAGCGGAGCCAAGTGCCCCACGTCCGGATTTTCAGATCTAGGAGCCTCGTTCAAAATTTGATTCAGGCTTGAAGTCGTGCCCTGATACTTCAAGCTCACTCGAATATTTTTTGCAGCCTAGCGCGCCGGGATTGCGGTTTCGATCAAGGGCGCTCGGTGCTTGTTTTCGTACATCCGCAGGTCGGCCGCTATGCAGAGCGACTCCATATCGGCGGCGTCGTCGGGGAAGATGGCGATGCCCACGCTGGCGCCGATCCGCACTGTATGATCGTCGAGTTGAAGCGGTTCTTTGAGCAACTGGATCAGCGAATGGCAAACGTGTTCGGCCTCCGCGCGGCTGGTAGGCTCCTCTAGAATCACGGAAAACTCATCTCCCCCGGTTCGAGCGACCGTATCGGAACGGCGGACCCTTCCGGTGCAGATCGCGCCGACGCGCTCCAGCAGCAGATCGCCGACGTGATGTCCCAGCGTGTCATTCACCTTCTTGAAGTGGTCCAAATCGACCAGCAGCAAAGCCGTCTGCGCACCGGTGCGGCGGGCGCGGTCCAGGGCGCTTGTCAGCCGATCCTGGAATAGCCGGCGGTTTGGCAGGCCGGTTAATTCGTCATGCAGGGCCAGATATTTGTTGTGTTCGATCTGGTCTTCCAGCAGCAGCAGAATCATGCCGATGGCAACGATGAATTTGGGCAGATTCCAGACCTCGGCTTCAACATGAACCTGGGGAAAGAAATAAAAGAGAGCAGGCCCCAGGGCAAAGATCGAAGCCCAGACCGTGAAGCCGGCGATGGTGATGAAGGCCCCTGCCGTCGCGCGCCGGTACGCGAAGAAGAACTTGACTGCGCAGTCGAGAAAGACGGCCACCATCACGGCATTCATCGCCAGATAGGGGCCATTCCCCGGCCGGTTCTGGAAGACCAGCAAAAAGACCGAAAGAAGAAGGTTGACGGTGACCGTGGTCCAGCGATACATGGAATTGCATCTGCGCAAAGCGAACAGGGTGATCGCCAGGGGGCCGAGGCCGAAGAGCGCGGCCGCCATCGTCCATGTCCACCTCGGCTGGCTGGTAAAAAGCAGGATCAGGTACAGCGTGTTCGCCGTCAGCAGCATGAACATCATCAGGCGGCTGGAGGGTTCTTTCCGGTAGGGAATCACCGCCGTCTGAAAGAGCACTCCAGCCCAGGTCAGGGCGACCACATTAAGAATCTGCGCCAAAGCGCCCCACACTCCCGGAAGGTCAGTGAACAGAGCGGAAAGGAAGTGCAGAGCGATCATCAGCCAGGCAATCAGCCACATACTGGCGGTCGGCGAGTAGTTGCGCCTAGCCGTGGAGGCAAAGGCGCAGATGAGCAGCGCGATGGCTACAAGATCAGGAAGTACGCTCCAATTCATTCTTCTTCCTCTGGATTGATGTATATACCATGTAAATCGGTCACCGCTCCGAAAAAAGTGAATGAAAAATCGTGCGCTCTGGTTACGGATGGGTGTTGGAGCGCATCGTCAGATTGCCTCCTCCTGATTACCTTTAGGAGAAAAGACGTTGCCCATGCGGTAAATCTCGGCGCCCACGCCGGCCAGCTTCTCCTCGATGCGCTCATAGCCGCGATCCATGTGATAGACGCGGTCCAGGATGGACTCGCCGTCAGCCACCAGCGCGGCCAGCACCAGCGAAGCCGAAGCGCGCAGGTCCGAGCACATGACCGCTGCGGCTGACAGCTTGGCCGGCCCGCGGACGGTGGCGCTGCGGCCATCCACTTTAATATTCGCGCCCATGCGCGCCAGCTCCTGCACGTGCATGAAGCGATTCTCGAAGATGTTCTCCTCAACCAGGCTGACGCCCTCGGCCTGGGTGGCCAGCGCCATGTATTGCGCCTGCATGTCGGTGGGAAAGCCGGGATACTCCTCGGTCGAAATGTCGGCCGCATGCAATTGCCCGCCGCCGCGCACGCGCACCGCGTCGGCCCCGAGAACATCCACGCGCGCTCCGGCTTCCTGGAGCTTGTTGATCACCGCGCTCAGATGCGCCGGATTGCAATGGGCCACCGTCAGGTCGCCGCCGGTGATGGCCCCGGCCACCAAAAATGTTCCCGCCTCAATACGGTCGGGATTGATGCGATAACGCGCGCCATGCAGACGGCTGACGCCATGCACGCGCATCGTCGATGTGCCGGCGCCTTCGATCTTCGCGCCCATGGCAATCAGCAGCGCGGCCAGATCGGCAACTTCGGGCTCACGCGCGCAGTTCTCCATCAGCGTTTCACCCTCGGCCAAAACGGCGGCCATCAATAAATCCTCCGTGCCGGTGACGGTGATCTTGTCGAAGACCAGATGCGCGCCGCGCAACCGCTCCACGCGCGCCTCCAGATAGCCGTGCTCCTGGGTGATCGTGGCGCCCATCTTCTCCAGGCCGCGGATATGCAGATCGATGGGGCGGCCGCCGATGGCGCATCCGCCGGGCATGGCCACGCGCGCCATTCCCGCGCGGGCAATCAGCGGACCCAGCACCAGCGAACTGGCGCGCATGGTCTTGACAATCTCGTATTTGGCGACGGGGTCCGAGAGCGTCCGGCAGCAGATCTTGACGCGATCGGGCTTCGAGTCGTCGACCCAGATTTCTGCGCCCATCGAGGAGAGCAGCTTGCGCTCGGTGTTGATGTCCCGCACCTGGGGAAGGTTTTCGAGCGTAATTTCGTCCTCGGTCAGAATCGCCGCCGCCATGCAGGGCAGCGCCGAGTTCTTTGCGCCCGAGACGCGCACCGTGCCCACCAGCGGATTGCCGCCGCGTATGACAAATTTATCCATGAAAGTTGAGCAACTCCTCGTCTTTTAGTCTAAATCCGGGCGCACGGTTCCACCGAGAGCGAGAGTTATACTTGCGACATTGTTTTCAAGCGGCGGAACGGCCTGATGGGAATGCTTGCACCGTTGCCCGCGGCGGAGGCACGGACTGTACCCGTTGTTGCAGCGCATTGTTGCTCTTCCATTTCTGAGTTGCCAATCCTTGCGCATGAAATGCTCATGGTGGTTCAGGCGCTTCACCGCTTGAGCCGCTCGTTAACCCTTTGTTACAATAGAAAGCAGTGGAAGCGGCACGCGCCGGTCCGGATTTTCGAATCCAACGGCTTCTGTTCGCGTCCAACTAGAAGAAAGGCTTGCAACAACCCCGTGGATGGGGGCTAGCCTGATCTCCCCGGCGGCAGCGTCGGCGACTTCAGACAGGTCAGCGCATCCTCTGCAAGCCGTGAATTGCTTTCAACATCCCCGTCGGCTGCCTTAAAAGGGCGAGCGGACTGAAGGCGGAATACGGTGAACTTGGTTCTCGACGATCCAACGGCGGCCTTGCCGGAGGCTGGCAGTATCTGTAGCCTCGAAAACTACCTAGCGCTCCCCGACCATACGATGGACGAGCGCATTGCGCGGGCCCGCGCCAAACTGGGCGCGACCACCCTGCTGCTCGGGCACCACTATCAGCGCGATGAAGTGATCCGCTTCGCCGACGCCACCGGCGACAGCTACAAGCTCTCCCGCATTGCCGCCGAAACTCCCTCCAAGTACATTGTTTTCTGTGGCGTCCACTTCATGGCCGAAAGCGCTGACGTGCTCGGCTTCCCCGGCCAGCAAGTCATTCTGCCCGACCTGAACGCCGGCTGCTCGATGGCCGATATGGCCGAAATCTCCCAGGTCGAAGCCTGTTGGGAGGCGCTTGAGCACCTTGGCCTTGCCGGCGAGATCATTCCGCTGACCTACATGAACTCCACCGCCGCCATCAAAGCCTTCTGCGGCGAGAGGGGCGGTTTGGTCTGCACGTCATCGAACGCGCGGGCCGCCTTCGAATGGGCCTTTGAGCGCGGTAAGCGCATTCTCTTCCTTCCCGATCAGCACCTGGGCCGCAACACCGGCTACGCCATGGGCATTCCGCTCGACGAAATGGTGGTTTGGGATCCGTGGGCGAACCAGATTGGCCAAAGTCAGGGCGGCCAGACGAAGCAGAGCCTAGCCGCCAGCCGCATCCTGCTCTGGAAGGGCCACTGCGCCGTCCATCAGCGCTTCCTGCCCAGCCACGTCGATGCGGTGCGCGCCAAGTACCCCGGCATTCAGGTCATCGTCCACCCCGAGTGCCGCTTCGAGGTCTGCCAGAAGGCCGACGCCCTCGGCTCCACGGAGCGCCTGATCGCGCTCGTCGAGCAAGCCCCGACTGGCTCGATCTTTGCCGTCGGCACGGAGATTCATCTGGTTAACCGCATGGCCCGCCGCTTCGCCGCCGAGGGCAAGAAGGTAATCACCCTGGACGACACCGGCTGCCTCTGCACCACCATGTACCGCATCACGCCGCAGCACCTGGCCTGGGTGATGGAGAATCTGGTGGAGGGCCGCGTCGTCAACCGCATCCAGGTGAAGCCGAGCGTCAAGCGCTGGGCCAAAGTGGCGCTGGACCGGATGCTGGAAGTGGGGTAAAACAGCTACTAGCTTTCAGCTCTCAGCTTTCAGCTACGAGCCTGAAATACCAGCATCCCAGGCATGATAAGAGCTAAAAAACTGAGAGCTGAAAGCTGAAAGCTGACGGCTAGATGCTCTTTCGTCGTATCCTGTAATCGGAGGCGCCCATGAAGACCTTCACTCTCGACGAAGCGCAATCGCTGCTCCCGGTGCTGGAGTCGCTGCTCAAGCGCGCCATTGAAGGCAAGCAATTGGCCCAGCAGGTCGAGTCCGGCCTCGCTGAAATGGCTCGCCGCATATATATCTCCGGCGGCATGAGGGTGGATGTGACCAAGGTGGCCCAGATGCGCGCGGAGATGGAAGGCCATGTGCAGCGAGTTCGCGAGAGTATCGCAGAGATCGACTCGATCGGCGTCCAGGTGAAGGACATCGATGCCGGCCTGCTCGATTTCCCCTGCCGCCTTGAGGACGAGGTCGTGCTGCTCTGCTGGCGCATGGGCGAGCCGGCCATCGAACACTGGCACCCGACCGACTCCGGCTTCAGGGACCGTCAGCCCGTCGACGAGCGCTTCCGCCGCCGCTCCGCCTCCGGCAACCGGCCGAATTGAAAAAGCAGGGAATAGGAGGACTCCTGTATCTCTCACTCTCCCCGGCCATAAATTTCCGTGCCCTTGTCATCCTGAGCGGACCCTGAGTGTAGCGAAGGGGTAGTCGAAGGATATGTTTCTTGCTTTTCTGGTGAAAGGGTGGGAAACCACGAACCCTGCATCACCCGGAATCCTTTCTCCGCGTTCCATCATCTCTTAAGATGACAAATGATCCGTGCGCTTCACCGGCAACTGCCCACCATCCGCGCACGCACGTCAACCCCATCAACCTGTAAGGAGTGAATATGCTTTCCGTAGGCGCAAGTTTTCCCAGCTTTGAGCTCTCCGCCGTCGTCAATAGCGAGATGAAGTTCCCCACCATCACCGATCAGAGCTATGCGGGCAAGTGGAAGGTTTACTTCTTCTGGCCCAAGGATTTCACCTTTGTCTGTCCCACCGAGATTGCCGCCTTTGGGCAACTGAACGCGGAGTTCGCAACGCGCAACGCGCAGGTGCTGGGCGGCAGCATCGACTCGGAGTTCGTCCACTGGGCCTGGCGCAACGAGCAGCCCTCCCTGCAGGATCTGCCCTTCCCCATGCTCAGCGACATCAAACGCGAACTGACTGGGGCGCTGGGCATTCTTGACCCCAAAGCCGGCGTCGCGCAGCGCGCCACCTTCATCGTGGACCCGGAGAACGTGATTCGCTTCGTCTATGTAACGGATCTCTCGGTAGGCCGCGACCCGAAGGAGGTTCTGCGCGTCCTCGATGCCCTGCAAAACGGCGGCCTCACCCCCTGCGGCTGGCACAAGGGCGATGAGACCATCAAGGTCTAAGCGGCCGTCGATGGTATTTTCCCTGTGAATGGAATTTGGGTGCCCCATCCTTCCCGCGTCTTTTGCGGGAAGGGTGGGAACGAATAACTTCAACCAGCAGAGTTTCTCAGCTCCCGTTTTTCGCGGCTGGTAAAACACGCACAACTTACTTGACCAGCAGCCCTAAAACAGACGCCACGATCCCAACAACCGAGAATCCTAGCCCAAGGTACCAGTAGGCGCGCTTGCGAGTCAGCAGCGTGATCGAGGTAATCACCAGGCCGATCTCCAGCAGCACCTCGCCCAGGTCAAAGCGCTTGGCGCGTGCCTCGGCTTCTTCCACTTTCTTCTCGAATTCACTGACCTTTTTTTCCTCTTCGCGGGCCTTTTCTTCCTCGTCCTTTAGCTCGGCGGTCCATTTCTCCTGATGATCCGCGTAACTCTTCTCGATCTTCTGCGCCTTGTTCTTATCCGAAATAGCCAGCACACTCATCAGATCGGCAGTCAGTGCAGTGTCATTGAAACGGATCTTGTGGGCTTGGTAGTAGGCCCAATCATCGGAGACTCGGTTTTGCTCCACAGCGGCTCTCGTTTGGTTCAGAATCGCCTCAGTGTGCGTGCGATGGCCCAGCACCGTCACCACCGCCACCAGCACGGCCAGCACGGTCATGGTCAAGGCAACCGGCCGCAACGACTGATCATGCTCGGCGTGTTCCGCGTGCTCCTGCAACTCCTGCGATTCGTTGGCTTCCATCGAAAACCTCCAGTTACAGAGTATTGAACCGCTAACTTGCTAACTCGCTAACACCGCGAAGCGGTGGCTAACTTGTTGCTTTCAAAATGACCGCTCTTGCCAGCGCCTCGACCTTGGCTTGCGCCTCTTCACGGGTTGCGCCATAAGCCAGCACTCCCGGCAGCCGCTCGACCGCCGCAATCCAGCGGCCATCTTCTTCTAACTCGAAATTAATTTCGAATTCCATCACAGCCTACTTCCGCTTCCAGCGCACGCCGTCCTTGGAGTCTTCGATGACGACGCCTTTTTCCGCCAGCTCGTTGCGAATCGCATCGGCGCGGGCAAAGTTGCGCTGCCGCTTGGCCAGCGTTCGCTCGGCCACCAGCGCGTCAATGTCCTCGTCCGTCAGCCCTTGACGCGCCAGCAACTCTGGAGCCACATCACTCAGCCGTCCCGCCAGTTCGGCCCACTCCAGCGCTCGGCGCGTGGCCTCGGCGTCGCGATTCTCCAGCACGTCGAAGACCGCGTCGAAGCTCGCAAGCACAGCCAAAATCGCATCCCGGTCGCCGGCCATCAGCAGCCCTTGATCCATCGCGGTATTCGCCGCGCGCAGCAGGTCGAAGATCGGCGCGCGGGCTTCGGCGGTATTCAAGTCGTTCGCCAGCGCGGCCAAATACTCCGCCTGCGCTTTATTCGCCGCTTCTTGCAGCGCGGGATTCTCTCCCGCCGCGAAGCTCCCCGCTATCAGTCGCTGCTTGAAGGTGCGCAGCCTCTCAATCGCGTTCGTCGCTTCAACCAGCCCGTCGAAGGTAAAGTTGAACTGATGCCGGTAAGGCACCGATATCAGCGCCAGCCGTATCGCGGACGCCTTGTAGCCCTTCAGCAGCAGGTCGCGCAGCGTATAAAAGTTGCCCTCGCTCTTGGACATCTTGCGCCCGTCCACCAGCAGGAAGCGCACGTGCATCCAGTGCCGCGCAAATGTTTTATGGGTTACGCTCTCGCTCTGCGCAATCTCATTTTCGTGGTGCGGGAAGATCAGATCCTCGCCGCCGGCGTGCAGATCGAAGCTCTCGCCCAGGTACTCCATCGCCATCGTCGAGCACTCGATGTGCCAGCCGGGCCGGCCGCGCCCAATCGCCGTATCCCAGCTCGTCTCGCCGGGTTTGGCCGCCTTCCACAGCGCAAAGTCCCGCGCCGAGTCCTTCTCATACTCGTCCAGGTCCACGCGCGCGCCGTCTTCCATCCCGGACAAATCTTTTTTGCTCAGCTTGCCGTACTCTGGAAAGGCCGCCAGGCGAAAGTACCAGCTCCCATCCTCCGTCTGATAAGCCGCTCCTGCCGCGGCCAGCTTCTGAATCAGCTCCACCATGCGCGGAATATGCTCCGTGGCCCGCGCCATCACCTCCGGCCGCTCCACGCGCAGCGCTTCCAAATCCTCGAAGAATGCCTGCTCAAAGCCCGCCGTGTACTCGCCGATGCTCACTCCCGCCGCTGCCGCGTTGCGGATGATCTTGTCGTCCACGTCGGTAATGTTCATCACGTGGCGCACCTTGATCCCGGTCAGCCGGAGGAAGCGCCGCAGCACGTCCACTTGTAAAAATGTGCGGAAGTTGCCGATGTGCCCGTAGTCGTAGACGGTAGGCCCGCAGGCGTACATACGCAGCGCCACGCCATCGGCGGGCGCCAGCAGGTCCACTTCTCCGGTAAGAGTATTGAAAAGCCGCAGAGTCATCGTTCGAACTTCCTGCCATTCATGCTGTGAAAAGCAATGGAAAATGGCCGGTTTTCGGCCTTCTTGATTGTATCAGCGCGCTCAATCCCGGCGAAGCGGGGCTAACTTGCCGGCGTTCTCAAGATTTTCCCGGCTCTAGCTGGAGTTCCAGCAGCTTGCGAATGCGCGGCTTCGCGCTTCCCGGCTGCGGCGCGGGCAGAAGCGCCAATGCTTCGCTGGCTGTGGCGCGGCTCTTCTCCGTCTGGCCGGAGGCGCGGTAGGCCTGGGCGAGTGTCAGCAGCAGCGAAGGCGTCTTGCGATGGTTCAGAGCGACCGCGCGCTCGGCGCAAGAGACGGCAAACTGCGGGTCGCGCAGAGAAGCAGGCTCTACCATCAACAGGTCGCTGGCGGCCATATCAAGAATCAATGAAGAGGCCTCCTCCTTGAGGGCCAGCTCCTTCAGCCCCGCAATGCCCTTTTTCGCCATCGCAGCAGAGTCCGCAGCGGTATGCAGAATCGAATGAATAGTTCCCAGACGCAGCAGTGCGTCTGCCTTGGATATCTGCATATCCTCATTCACGGGATCATGCTTGATCGCTTGATCGATAATCTCCAGCACCTGCATCCATAGTTTCTCCGCCGCGACGAGGTTACACCGCCGGTCGCTGCCGGTAACAGCCAGGGCAGGATCGGCCGCGGTTTCGTAGCCCAGCGCTTCGAAGTTCAGAACCACTCTCAGGTCGGCAAGCGCGCGCGAATCCTGCGCGTCCGCGGCAACATTCTTCTGGAAGATCTGCGCAACCTCGGTAAACAGATCCGTGGCTTTCGCATATTCTCCCAACTGCACCAGGGCGCTAGCCTCCTTGCGCTGCAGGATGGCGCGCATGCGACGCACCGATAGGTTCTCCCGTTCGGCCTGGGGCAGAGTATCGATGTGCTGCAAGGCCGCTTGAAAGTCTTTCAGAGCCAGGGCCGGATCGGTCTCCAACTCCACGCCGCCGATCTTTCCCCGGTTGATCGAGAGGCTGCGCAGGGCGCGCAGAAAGTGAGGATCGATCATCAGCGCACGTTCATCCAGATCGATGGCTTTGCGATAAGCCGCCAGAACCGCGGAGGTGTCGGCGAGGCTGGCCGTTCCACTCTCGCGCAGCTCATCGCCCAATACGCTGTATGCGCTCGCCGCATCGCAAATCAGTGCGGTAGAGGCATCGGGCGTTGCAATCATCGATGCTGGCCGCGCGGGAAACGCTGATGGGAATTGCGCCGAGGAAAAAGGCTGGTGGACCCAGAATCCTGCAAGGAGTCTGGTAGCAATTGCCGGCCGCACTCTGCCGGCTTCTGCCCCAAACCTGCCTCGGCGCGCCGTCGATGGCTTCCCATTTTGAAGCAGCATCACCCGGGTTTCGCCTTTGGGGCCGAGAGCGCGTCCCACTGTGCCGGATAGACCAATCCCAGAAGCCAAGGGGTGTTACCATCGAATCTGACAGATGCAGACAAAAAAGCTGAAAATCATTCCCCTGGGCGGTCTTGGCGAGTTCGGTATGAACTGCCTCGCCATCCGCTGGGAAGACGACATTATCGTGATCGACGCCGGGCTGATGTTCCCGGAGTCGGAGTTGCTGGGCGTGGATATCGTTGTCCCCGATATCACCTACCTGGTTGAAAACAAAGCGCATGTCCGCGCCATCATCCTCACCCACGGGCACATGGACCACATCGGCGGCCTGCCTTGGATTCTGAGCGAGATCAAGGTTCCGGTCTACGCCACCGAGTTCACGCTGGCCTATGTCGAGGGCAACCTCGAAGAGCATGGCCTGCTGGACGAGACTGAGCTGGTCGAGATCGTCCCCAAGGAAAAATTCACCATCGGCCCCTTCACCATCGAGCCGATTCACGTCACCCACTCGATTGTCGATGCCGTTTCGCTGGCCATCGAGACCCCGGTCGGCGTCGTCATCCACTCCGGCGACTTCAAGATCGACCTCGCCCCGCTCGACGGCAAATCCTTCGACCTGCACACCTTTGCCGACTACGGCAAGCGCGGCGTGCTGGCTCTCTTGCAGGATTCCACCAATGTCGATCGCACCGGCTACACGCCCAGCGAGTCGGCGGTCATTCCGCGGCTGGACGAGATTGTCTCGCGCACCAAAAAGAAGCTCTTCTTCAGTTGCTTCTCCTCGTCCGTTTTCCGCATCCGCATCGCCCTCGATCTGGCCCGCGCCCACGGACGCAAGGTCGCCCTCATCGGCCGTTCGATGATGGAGAGCACCGAGATCGCGCAGGATCTGGGCTATATCGACGTGCCCCAGGGGCTGATCATCAATCCCAGCCAGATGCGCGACTACGCGCCCGAGCAGTTGATGATCCTGATCAGCGGCACCCAGGGCGAGCCGATGAGCGCCCTGAGCCGCGCCGCCGTGGACAACCACAAGCACGCCCACATCGACGCCGGCGACACGGTCGTCCTCAGTTCGCGCATCATTCCCGGCAACGAGAAGAGCATCTTCCGCGTCATCGACCACCTCTATCGCCGCGAGGCCAACGTCATCTACGACAACGGCTCCAACGGCCTGATCCACGTCAGCGGCCACGGCTCGCAGGAGGAGCTGCGCCTGCTCATCAACCTGCTGCGCCCCAAGTTCTTCATCCCCGTTCACGGCAACTACGGCAACCTGCGCAAGCACGCCCAGTTGGCCATGGATACCGGCGCTGTGGAACATACGATTGTCATTGAAGACGGCGACGTGCTGGAGCTGGACAAGACCAGCGTCCACAAGAAGGACAAGGTCACCACCGGCCGCATCCTGATCGACTCCGGCTCATCGACAGACGTGGTGGAAGACCTGGTCCTCCGCGACCGCCGCATCCTCTCCGAAGATGGTGTCGTGCTGGTGGTCCTGGCCATTAACAAGCGCACCGGCAAGGTGGAGCAGCAGCCCGAGGTGGTGATGCGCGGCTTTGGCGGCGCGGACATCACCGAAGAAGCTCGCGAAGTCGTCATCAAAACCCTCGACAGCCTCAATACCGAGCAGAAATCCGACTATGGCATGGTCAAGGAAAAAGTCCGCGCCGAGCTGAAGCGCCTCATCCAGAAAACCACCGGAAGACGGCCGATGATTATGCCGGTGATTCTGGAGATCTGAGGACGGCTGCATGCAAGCTGCGTCGAGGACGGAAGGTCTCTGAGAACCGGCACAGCCGGTGCATAGATATGGCGGGTGCACCAGGTCCCGTTTTTGGGACCTGGGAGTCCAAACCAACTAGCAATCAGTACTTCACGATGGCCGTAAACGAATCCGGCTTGAGGCTGGCGCCGCCCACCAATGCGCCGTCAATCTCTTCCTGACCAATCAAAGCCGTCGCGTTGTCCGGCTTGACGCTGCCGCCGTAGAGAATGCGCATCTTGGCGGCGACATCCGCGCCTAGCAGCTTGGCCACCTCGGCGCGAATGATCTTGTGTGCATCGACGGCCATCTCCGGCGTCGCGGTCTTGCCGGTGCCAATCGCCCAAACCGGCTCATAGGCAATGACGATCGGCGCGGCGGCTTCGGCTGTGATGCCGGCCAGTGCGCCGGTGATTTGCGTCTGGAGCACCTCGGCGGTCTTGCCAGCCTCGCGCTCGGCCAGCACTTCGCCGATGCAGACGACGGGCACAACGCCGTGCTTGAGCGCGGCGTGCAGCTTCTTGTTGACGATTTCGTCGGTCTCGGCAAAGTACTGCCGGCGCTCGGAGTGGCCGATCAGCGTGTGCGTTCCGCCCACGGCCTGGAGCTGGTTCAGCGAGGTCTCGCCGGTGTAAGCGCCCTCCTCGGCAAAGTGGATGTTCTGTGCGCCGATGGCGACGTTGCTTCCCTTGGCGGCTGCGATCACGGTCGGCAGCAGCACCGGCGAGGGAAACAGCGCAATCTCGTCGCGCGTGTGACCAACAACGAGGGGCAAAAAGGCATCAACAAAGGCCTTGGCTTCGGCGGGCGTCTTGTACATCTTCCAATTGGCGGCAATCAGGGCTTTACGCGGCATGATTTCAAATCTCCTCCTGTCAATTCTAGAAGATGGAATTGAGGCTTGGGGGTGATGGTGGGCACATCCGGAAAAGACAGGAGCAATTCTGCACGGAGCGGGAAAAACAGGAAAGCAGGAAATAGGGAATGGGGAGCTGCCGGCGTCTTGCTCCCCGTTGTGCAGGCCGCAAAGATGCGATAGCCTCAACTCACGCCGTAAGAGGTGAAAGCCAATGAACAACCCTTCCCAGACGGACGCCACGTTGCTGAGCCTGCTTGACCAGGCGCGCCAGGCCGCACAGAACGCCTACGCCCCCTACTCCGGCTTCCGTGTCGGCGCGGCGCTGCGGCTCACCAACGGCGAAGTCGTCACCGGCGCAAACGTCGAGAACGTGAGCTACGGTCTGACCCTCTGCGCCGAGCGTTCCGCTTTGGTACGAGCCGTTGCCAAATTCGGACCAGAGATTCGCATCGAGGCCGCCGCTGTCGCTAATTTGAACGACGCCCCCAGCCCGCCCTGCGGCGCCTGCCGCCAGGTGCTGGCCGAGTTCATCTTGCCCGATGCGCCAGTCATCTTCCCCATCGCCGACGGCGAGTCCATCCTGCCCTTCCGCGAGCTGCTGCCGCTGGCCTTTGAGATGAAAGAGAAATAAGGCCCATTCTCCTGACATTGGGCGCCCGCAATCTCAACCGCGTAGCAAGGCGCAATTTGAGTACCAAACGCGCAAAAATACCAGTGCGTCAAAATAGAGATAGTTTTGCAAATTTTTGGCCAAACATAGAGCTTTTTCGGCAATTATGTAGACAGAAAGTATGTTGGCATCCCACCCTTTCCGCAGAAAAAAGCGGAAAGGATGGGGCACGGAAGTCTACAAAAGCGAAAATGCTCTGGAGAGGCCGCGGGCAGTTTTTGAGTGAATTGAGAGCGGGCGGGAGAAGTTGGTCGTTCCCAGGTCCCAAAGTCGGGGCCTGGGGCACCCAGTTTCCTTACCCCCGGACCCGCGCCACCCGCCTAACGCAAAAAAGCGGATACCGCACCCCATGCATAAGTAACTTTGCATGGGATGTTGCACCCGCTTTTTCGGAGCTAAAAGCTAGTAGCTGCTTTACGCCGCTTTTGCGGTATCAGCCGAGCGCACGCGGAAGTGCTTCATGTGAAGCGACAGTGCGCGCTCAATTTTACGCAGATCGCCGCGCTCCGCCGGTCCGGCAAAGGTGGAAGCTACGCCATGGGCCGAAGCGCGCCCGGTGCGGCCTACGCGATGGACAAAGTCCTCGGCCATCTTGGGCATATCGAAGTTGATCACGTGCGCCACGTTGGCCACGTCGATGCCGCGAGCGGCCACGTCCGTAGCCACCAGCACGCGATGACGCCCCTCGCTGAAGCTGCGCAGGGCCTGGTTGCGCTGGGCCTGAGAGCGATCGCCGTGAATCTGCGTCGCCGAATGGCCGCTGCGAACCAGTCTGCGCGCCACGCGATCCGCGCCGTGCTTGGTGCGCACAAAGACCAGGAAGCTGCCCGTCTCCGCGCCCAGCAGGTGTTCGAGCAGCTCCTGCTTCTTGTCCTGTTCAACTTCAAAGGTCCGTAGCTCGACGTTCTCGGCAGGCTTGAGCACAGAGCCGATCTCGACGCGCACCGGGTCGTTCAGGTACTTGCGCGCCACTTCCTTGACAGAACCTTCGAGCGTGGCTGAGTAGCACAAGGTCTGGCGCACGGCGGGCAGCGTGGCTGCGATGCGGGCGATGGCCGGCTGGAAGCCCATATCGAGCATCCGGTCCACCTCGTCCAGCACCAGAATCTTCACGCCGTCCAGCCGCACCAGCTTCCGCTTGAGGTAGTCTTCGAGGCGTCCGGGCGTGGCCACAATCAGACGCGCGCCGCGGCGAATCGCATCGAGCTGCGAGCGCTCGGCCAAGCCGCCGACCACCAGCGCCACGGTCTGTGATGGGTTGGAACGGATGCTGAGAAAGGCCTGCTCCACCTGCATGGCCAGTTCGCGCGTGGGCAGAACGATCAGCGCCAATGCGCCCCGGCCTTCGGCCTTCTGCATCATTTCGACAATCGGAATGAGGTAGCCGAGCGTCTTGCCGGTTCCGGTCTGCGCGGTGGCCAGCACGTCGCGGCCTTCCAGAGCCGGAGGAATGCAGCCGATCTGCACCGGGGTGGGGATTTCAAATTTGTTGGCGTCAAGCCGCGCCATCAGGGCGGGCGAAAGAGAGAACTGCGAAAACTGTGTCGTCAAAATAAAGTCATTTCCTTGGGGTTCCGGAGCCGCCAATGCGGCCTGCAAACGGAACCGGACAGAGTGGCGCGCGCACCCATGCGAGAGCGCAGGCCTACCATTCAATTTTGCGTAAGGGAGAACCGAAGAGTCGAGCTAAGACTGGCCGCCAACTGTGAAAAGGGGACCCGGAGCTGCCACACGCTACATCATCGCCAGACGGCACATTGCCGAACGGCACCACGCTCCCGCGCTGTCAACTTTCGCGCTCCCGGTTCATGCGCCTGATCGCAATCAAGGATACAAAGGCGTCTGGCTCTCAGACTCATTCATGGTCCAGAGCAGAGTCACCGGGTTGGAGACTCTTGTGGTCACGCTGTAGGGGCTTGGGGAAATCTGTGCCAGGCAAACTTGCCTCGGAAGGCTCGCTGCCGCTCACGGCCAAATCACTGAGCGCAAGTACAGTGTACCACAAATGGGATTCATAGATATGCATACTTCCAGCCGCGGCGTCCGAAGCCCGAGTTGAAACGATTCAATGATCGCCTCAGCGGACGCACGCTCAATGTTTCTTTTCACTCTACTTATCAACGGCTCCATCGAAATGGATGCGCAGTGTCACGTCCCGATCCACGACATCGAAGTGCCTTTCTGCCTGCGCAATATAGTGGCCACCCGACGGCGCGTGAATGACGAGTGTGTAGTGTCCTGGAGGTATATTCGGAATCACGTAGTTTCCGTCGATATGCTTCACTTCCCAAGCTTCTCTCTGCAGAAGGTCAAAGTCGTAGCTATCCGTGGTTGATTCGCTTCGCGGACCTTTGGCACAAATGATGACTCTGTATCGCGTTTCCCGCTTGACCTTGATTTGTATGCCGTCTCGTTCACTCCCCTCTTTCAGAGTTATCTGTAACGCGCCTTTCTCTGAGGGCTTGTCGCCGTACCAGCTTTCCTTATACCAGCCACCGGGATCTGGATGAACTTCGTATCCTGAAGGCCCATCCACGCAAACAAAATAGCTGCCGGGGAGTAGTCCTTTCAGAGCGAAATGGCCTGCTCCGTCCGTATAGGTGTCCGACACGAGTGACAATCTCTTCAATCCGTCACCCCGTGTCTCCCAACGAACCGCCGCGACAAAAACGCCCGGCCCAATATGTCTGCCTTCAACATCGATCACTACACCACGAATTACCGCTTCCCGTGTCAGACGAAAATCAACTCCTCGCAACCGTGTGGAAGCGTCCACCGTTAAAATCTCGCCACCCGGCGATGCATTTCTTCTATATTCCGCCCGAACGAATCCTGCCGACGTAGCCCCGATCGTGTAAGCGCCATTCTTCAAACCCTGAAAGTAGTACTCTCCGTTGCCATCGGACTTTGTGGTTTGGCTATGGAAATTTCCAGCCACGCCGAAATCTGCGGCAGAGTTCGGCGCCAATCCAATGATTGCACCTTCGATTGGCGCGCCATTATCCGCTCGAACGACACGCCCAGCGATCTGAGCGTCCGGCGGCGGCAGTTGGGCTCGAAGGTTCAGGACGAGCGCAACCACAAACAACAATACAGAAACTCGTCGCTGAGATAATTTCATACGATACCGCCGCAATGACAATTCAGTCGCAATGACAATTCAGTTTCGATAGGAATCCTAGCATACTCTTGCCAGGGGCCGGGCGGCTCAGGTCTCGACCCCACTGTAACTGCATAGCGCGCAGCGAAGGTGAAGCACCCGGAGCCGTTCACCACACAAAATAGCCTTCAGGGAGAACGAATGTCTGAGGCGCCCCCCATCATCGACCCTGACGTGCAAGCCAACGAAAGCCTCGATCCCACGGATTGGGCCGGCTTTCGCGCTCAGGCGCACCTCATGCTGGACGATATGCTCGGCTACATTGAAAAGATTCGCGAGCGGCCTGTCTGGCAGCCGATTCCCGCCGAGGTGCGGGCCCGCTTTCGCACTCCTGCTCCGAGGCAAACCCAAGAACTCGCCACGGTCTACGCGGAGTTCATGCGCGATATGCTGCCCTTTGCGCAGGGCTCCGCGGTCAAACCCGTACCCTCCATGAAAAGGGCCTTTTGCCCGGAAAACCTCGCGGAAGCCCGTTTGCATCCTCATGCGTCTAATGCCTCAGATCATTTCGGGGATTCCGCGGATGCCAAGGACCGCTCCGGCCAGTTACAATGCTGAGAGTGGGGCCCGGCTCGAACCGGAGCGCCGGAATCGAAGAGTTCGTTGCCAGCCGGACGGTTGAGCAGTCGTGAGGTTTAGGACCGAATGAAGAAGATCGCCTTAATAGCATTTCTGCTGGCCGTGTGCGTGGCAGCAGGCCGCGCCCAGGAAAGCCGCCAGGACATCAGCCTTAGCGGAATGGGGCTCATCGAACCGTTTATCGGATCGCCAACGGATGTATATGTTCACTCGACGCCCTCCTATGGCGCGCTGGCCAGCTACCGATTCATGCTCACGCCCTCCAGCGCCCTCGAAGCCAACTATGGCATGACATACCAAAACAAGATTACCTACCATACCAATCCTCTCGTCGAGGCCATTCTGACCCGCAATCAGGAGGTTTCGGCCGCCTACGTGCGCACCTTCAACTTCCGCAAATTCAATCCCTTTGTCGAGGCTGGGGCGGCCGGATTCATCTTCCAGCCCATTCGCAACTCCGGCACAAAGAATATCGACGCCAATCGACAGACCGAAATCGGCGGCATCTACGGCGCCGGTATTGCCTACGAGATCAGCCCCAGCTTTGACATCCGCGCCGAGTACCGCGGCATGGTCACCAAGGTGCCGACCTTTGGCATAGCCACTTTCACCACCAACAAGTGGTACAACATTTACAACCCGGTAGTTGGCGTGGCCTATCACTTCTAGGGATGTGCCGCTGTGGAATGCATAGGGGGACGGGCTGAGGCCTGTCCCCTTTTTTGCTTCAAGGCTTTGCTGCGCTTCTGGCCACCATGGGCGCAATCCATGTATCCTCAGCGCATGGACAAGGACGTTTTCCCCACGCCCGCCGAATCCGGCTCCGCCAACCTGCTCGAAGACTCCGCCTCTTCTTACCTGCGCTCGGCGCGCCATCAGCCGGTCCGATGGCATCCCTGGGGTGAGGCGGCCTTTGCCCGCGCCCAGGCGGAAGACAAGCCCATCCTGCTGGATATTGGCGCGGTCTGGTGCCACTGGTGCCACGTGATGGATCGGGAGTCGTACGAAAACCCGCGGATCGCCGCGATTATCAATGAATGTTATGTGGCCGTGAAGGTGGACCGCGACGAGCGCCCCGACGTGGATGCGCGCTATCAGGCCGCGGTTTCGGCCATCACCGGCCAGGGCGGCTGGCCGCTGACGGTCTTTCTTACGCCCGACGGCAGGCCTTACTTTGGCGGCACCTATATTCCGCCCGACGACCGCTACGGGCGGCCGGGCTTTGGGCGGGTGCTGACGACGCTGGCCCAGGTGTGGCGCGAGCGGCGCGATGAGGCGCTGGAAACGGCGGCGAGCTCGATGGCCGCCATCGAGCACAATGAGAGCTTTTCCGGACGAGGCGGCGAGCTTTCGCTGGCGCTGGTGGACAAGATCGCCGGCTCGATTCTCGCGCAATTTGACTCGCGCAACGGCGGCTTTGGCTCGCAGCCCAAGTTCCCCCACCCCGGCGCTTTGGACCTGCTGCTGGAAGTGGGTTCCAATCGCGGCAACGAACGAGCCGTAGAGGCTTTCGATGCAACGCTGGAGCGCATGGCGCGGGGCGGGGTCTACGACCAACTGGCCGGCGGCTTTCATCGCTACAGCGTGGATGAGCGCTGGCGGGTGCCGCACTTCGAGAAGATGCTCTACGACAACACCGAGCTGCTGCGCAACTACCTGCATGGCTTTCAGAGCCTGGGCAGCGAGGATTTTCGGAGAACCGCCAAGGAGATCGTGGGCTGGCTCGACACAACCATGACCGACCGCGAGCGCGGCGGCTTTTATGCCTCGCAGGACGCCGACATTAATCTCGACGACGACGGCGACTACTTTACCTGGACGCTGGCAGAGGCGCGCGTGGCATTGCATACAGCGGAGTTTTCCGAGGACGATGCGGAGATTGCGCTGCTCTTCTGGGGGATCGGCGAACTGGGCGATATGCACCACGATCCGGCCCGGAACGTCCTTCACCTGGACCGTACCCTGGAGGAACTGGCGGGCGAATCAAGGCGGAGCGTGGACGAGCTGCGAGTGCTAGTGGACTTGGCCCGTTGCGCGCTGCTGGCGGCCCGCGCCCAGCGGTCCGCGCCCTTCATCGACCGCACGCTCTACACGGGCTGGAACGCGATGGCGGTGACGGCCTTCCTGGAGGCGGCGCGCATCCTGAAAATCGCCTCGGCGCGGGAGTTTGCCTTGCTCACGCTCGACCGGCTGCTGCGGGAGGCCTGGGATGGCGGCGATTCGCTCTGCCACGTGATCGCCTATGGCGACAAACAGAGCGAAGCAGCGCTGCCGCCGGAGAAGGTTCCCGGCACGCTGGACGACTACGCCTTCACCGTTCACGCCTGCATCGACGGCTGGTTTTCCAGCGGCGAGATGCGTTACTACCACGCGGCCGTCAAACTGGCCGACGCGATGATCGCCCGCTTCCGCGACCGGACGGCGGGAGCATTTTTTGACGCGGCTCAAGTTGTTGGCGCATCGCCGCTGGGCGCTCTGGCCGCGCGGCGCAAGCCGCTGCAGGACTCGCCCACCCCCGCCGGCAACCCCACCGCCGCTTCGGCCTTGCTGCGAGTGGAAGCCCTGAGCGGACGCAAGGAGTTTCGCGAGATTGCCGAGGAGACGCTGACCTCCTTTGCCGGAATCGTCGAGCACTTCGGCCTCTACGCCGGCAGCTATGGGCTGGCCCTGGAGCGGCTGCTGCTTGATCCGATTCAAGTGGTGGTTGTGGGCTCCGGTTCTGAAGCCGAACGTCTTGAAACGATGGCCGCGGGCCGCTTCGTCGTCAACAAAACCGTGATGCGCATTGATCCTGAACGGCTGGTTCCGGAAAGCCTTCCCGAGGCGCTGGCCGAAACCCTGCTCCATCTTCCCAAGCCGGAAGGCGCAGCGGCGTGGGCCATCGTCTGCCGCGGACGCACCTGCATGCCGCCGATCACCGACGCAGAGGCGCTTCTGGAAGCCATGGAAAACCCGGTTTGAAGTCCGGGATTTAGAGCAAAACCACAATTTCCATGCCCATAACAGCCTCATCAAGGGTGTTGATTTCTTAAGGAAATCAACACTTTAGAGTCGTAGCCTTGGGTACACCTATTGTGGTTTTGCTATAGCCGCGCGGCGCGCTTGCACATGAGCCATTCTGCACAGAAATGCGTTTGGAGATGAGCGATTCTATCGATGCTTCCAAAGAAGCAGTTCGCAGCGGGAGATTCCGTGCGCAACTCATTTCAGGGAAAAAATAAGGAGAAACAAATGAAATCCAGGAAGATATTTGGCGTGGTTTTCGGATCGCTCGCCGTGCTTGCGCTGTCGCTGCCGGTATGGTCGCAGGACACCACGCAATCCACCACCACGACGACACAGACTCCGACAGATGAGCAGCATACCAAAACCACTCAGACGACCATGGAAAAAACAAAGGTCAAGCACCATCACAAGAGAGTGATGAAGGAGAAGCAAAAAACGACTACAACCACGAAACCAGTTGAGGAGCGGCAGACCCAAACCACAACCACAACCACGCCATAGCCGCAGTTATTCCGGCAAGCTGGTCTGAATATTCCTGGTAAGTCCAACCATTCAGTCGTGGTGAAGACCCTGGAATCAGCTTGGAAATCACCCGCTCGGACGGGCTTTGCCGGGATCTCCGTTTCGGCTGGCCCGTCCAGAGGCCGCCGCGCGATAAGCCGTGTGTAGCCCGGTCCAGGTTGCGCCCCGATCATCCCTCCGAGCCTCTTAATCTCTTCGCCCCTTACTGGCCGCTAAAGGGATTCCCATCCTGCGGCTTGAGCAGGGTGGGATCGGCTCCCTGCGCGGCCTCCGTGGTTGACCCGCCGCGTCCGCTCGCCGCCGTGTCCATGAATGTGTTGAAAACCCGGTTAGGGTCGCCGGGGAGCAGATGGTTTTCTTCCAATGCCAGCCGCACGCGGCGGCGGAACTCCCGCACCGGCGCGTATTGTTTTGTGGCCAGCGTCTTGAAGACCACCGGGAAGATCAGCTCCGAGCCTTTGATCGCATCCACGCCCAGAATCTGCGGGTCGGCAATAAATGCCTCCCGGAACTCCTCGCTGGTGCGAATCTCCATCGCGATGCCCTTCAATAGCTCCAGCACCTGGTCGGGGTTGGCCGAGAAATCCACGCTCACGTTCACGGTGGCCACCGAATAGCCCACGCTCAGGTTGGCGACGGTGGTGATCTGCGAGTTGGGAACAATGTACAGCGTGCCGTCGGCGTCGCGCACCGTGGTCTTGCGCAGCGTCATCGCCTCCACAACGCCGCTCAAGCCGGCCAGGCGCACCGTGTCCCCCACGTTGAATTGGTCCTCGATGAGGATGAGGATGCCGTTGAGCACGTCCTTGACGATGTTCTGCGCGGCCAGGCCGAGAGCGATTCCGGCAATCCCGGCCGAGGCCAGCAATGGCGCCAGATTCACGCCCAGGGTATCCAGAATCTGCAATCCGGCGATCACCCAGATAATGGCCAGTCCGGTGGTGCGGACAACCCCAGCCACCGTCTTGACCTGGGCAGTGTGAGCGGGGGTGGCCGAGTTCCGCTCCGCCGCGCGGTTCATGTGAAAGGTGATCAGGCGCAGCAGCCGCATGAGAACAAAGGCAATCGCCGCCACCACAAGCAGGTGCGGCAGCTTGCCGCGGACAAACTCCTCGCCATCGACGCCCCAATGGTCCAGCAACCGCCCCAGGAAGCGCTCTTCGGCAAATATCCCCGTTCTCATTGCCAGCAAAAATAACAAAGATTGCATTCCAGACTCCTCTTAATAGACTAGACTGCCACTGCCCTCCGCGTTGTTACAATGAACAAAGTTGGTCCAAATTCCCCGTAATTGAATCAAACAGGCACATGAGGAGCAAGAGAATGGAAGTGGCAGTTTCCAGCGCTCGCGAGTCCGTGTCGGCAGGCTCCGGCAGCCTCAGCCCTCGGCAGTTGGTCGAGATCTACCGGCTGATGGTGCTCTCGCGCCGCGTGGACGACCGCGAAATCCTGCTCAAGCGCCAGCAGAAAACCTACTTCCAAATCTCCGGCGCGGGCCACGAGGCGCTGGGAGTGGGCGCGGCTTTGGCCATGCGTCCCGGCTACGACTGGTTCTTTCCTTACTATCGCGACCGCGCGCTCTGCCTGGCGCTGGGCGTCACCCCGGACGAAATGCTCTTGCAGGCTGTGGGCGCGGCCACCGATCCGGCCAGCGGCGGCCGCCAGATGCCGACGCACTGGAGCAGCCGTGCGCTGAACATCGTCAGCACATCTTCCGCCACCGCCTCGCAGTTGCTGCACGCAGTTGGCTGCGCCGAGGCCGGGCGCTATTTCAGCGGCCATCCCGAAGCCGCAGCCAAGGCCGATGGCGACTACCGCGCCTTCCGCGAGGTGAAGTTTCACGGCGACGAGGTGGTGCTGACCTTGCTGGGCGAGGGTTCCACCTCGCAGGGCGAATTCTGGGAGGCGATGAACACCGCCTCGAACCGCAAGCTGCCGGTGATCTTTTGCGTGGAGGACAACGGCTACGCGATCAGCACTCCGGTCGAGGTGAGCATGCCGGGCGGCAACATCTCGCGGCTGGTGGCCAACCATCCGAATTTTTATTTTGCCGAGGTGGACGGCACCGATGCGGAGGCCAGTTTCCGGGCCTTTCAATCCGCTGTGGCCTACTGCCGCGCCGGGCTGGGGCCGGCCTTTGTTCACGGCCACTGCATGAGGGCCTACTCCCACTCGCTCTCCGACGACGACCGGCTCTATCGTTCCCAGGCCGAGCGCGAAGCCGACGCGCTGCGCGATCCACTGGTGAAGATGAGGGCGCGCCTGCTCCGCGAGGGCATCCTGACCGAGGATGAACTCATCGCCCTGGAGCACTCACTGGACCATGAAGTCGCGGAGGCCGCCGAGCGCGCCTTGCAAGCTCCGCTGCCGCTGGTCGCGGAGGTCACCCGGCACGTCTACTCCGAAGACCTGGACCCCACCAGCTCATCCTTTGCCGCCGAACACAAAGAAAGCGATGCGCCGGACGCGAAGTCCCGCACCATGGCCGACCTGATCAACGCCTGCCTGCACGACGAGATGCGCCGCGATCCGCGCATCGTCGTCTTCGGCGAGGACGTGGCCGACGCCAGCCGCGAAGAGGTTCTGGCCGAGGTCAAGGGCAAGGGCGGCGTCTTCAAACTCACCGCCGGGCTGCAAACCGAGTTCGGCTCCGAGCGCGTCTTCAACTCGCCGCTGGCCGAGGCCAACATCGTCGGTCGCGCGCTGGGTTACGCCGCCCGCGGCATGAAGCCGGTGGTCGAGATTCAGTTCTTCGATTACATCTGGCCGGCGATGCACCAGATCCACAACGAACTCTCCGTGCTGCGCTGGCGCTCCAACGGCGAATGGGCTTGCCCGGTGGTGATTCGCGCGCCCATCGGCGGCTACCTGACCGGCGGCTCCATCTATCATTCGCAATCGGGCGAGAGCCTCTTCACCCACATCCCCGGCCTGCGCGTCGTCTTCCCGTCGAACGCCCTCGACGCCAACGGCCTGCTGCGCACCGCCATTCGCTGCGACGATCCGGTGCTCTTCCTCGAACACAAGCGGCTCTACCGCGAGACCCACGACCGCGCGCCTTATCCCGGTCCCGACTTCGCCATTCCCTTCGGCAAGGCGCGCCTGGTCCGCGCCGGCGCTGACCTGACGATCGTCACCTACGGCGCTCTGGTCCCGCGCAGCTTGCAAGCCGCCGAGCGCGCCAGGCGAGAGCACAACATCGACGTGGAAATCCTCGACCTGCGCACGCTGAATCCTTATGACTGGGAGGCTATCGCCGAGTCTGTCCGCAAGACCAGCCGCGTCATCGTCGCTCATGAGGACATGCTCAGTTGGGGCTATGGCGCGGAGATCGCCGCCCGCATCGGCGATGAATTATTCGACGCGCTCGACGCCCCCGTCCGCCGCATCGGCGCAATGGACACCTTCGTCGCCTACCAGCCCATCCTGGAAGACGCGATTCTGCCCCAGCCGGAGACGATCCTCAAAGCGATTGTGGATTTGAAGGCGTATTGAGTAGTCAATTGCGCATCTGGAGATCGGAAACGGAATATAATGAAGGTGCGGGTGAATCTCATGGACACAAATAAAACAATCCGCAGATTCGCCAGCCATGAGGAACAAAAGGCTGAGGTCTACCGTTATTGGCGGAGCCGCCCGGTGGGCGAAAGGCTTGCTGCTGTGTGGGATGCGACTGCCGCAGCCTACGCTTTCAAGGGAATAACCTATGACCCTACCCGAAGATCTGAAGCAACTCTTACTCGCATTCAACGCCCACAGGGTTGAATACCTGATCATCGGCGGCTATGCGGTTGGCGTTTATTCTGAACCGCGCGCAACCAAGGATCTTGATCTATTTATTCGCTCGAGTATTACGAACAGCGAAGCGGTCTATCGTGCTCTGGCCGCATTTGGCGCGCCGCTCGCCGGGATGACTCCGGCCGACTTCCGCAACGATCCCAACGCGGTATTCCAGATCGGACTCCCGCCCGCCCGTGTCGACATTTTGCAACACATCAGCGGAGTGACCTTTGAAGAGGCATGGGAGCATCGAACGGATACTTCTGTCGACGGCGTAACGACACACGTCATCGCCGCTGAGCATTTGATCCAAAATAAACTTCAATCGGGAAGGATGCGCGATCTGGCCGACGTAGAAGCCATCCGCGAAGCCAACCCGAAAAAAGCCGGTTAGTTATGCAGAATCCCAGGTCTCAAAACGAGACCTGGGCCACCCGCCAGATCCTGGTATCGAGCCTGACTTATGAAAAAGAATTCGAGAATTCTTGACGCAACCGACATTCGGTTTTGTTGGTTCGGGTTAAACTCGACTCGGGAGGAACAATGAAGAGGAGAAAAGAAGTCATTTATTGCAAATGCAGGTGGGAGCGCCCCGGTCACAAGACTGGGGACGGGTTAGGTATGCCGGGAACCTGTGGCGCTTGTGGCGGAACAGCATCCTTTAGGGGCAACATCCCCGAAAAGCATATACCGGGCAACAAGCGAAGGAGATGAACCCAGGGTATCCCAGGTCTGGATTTTCAGACCTGGGAATTCAGAGGCCTCATGCGATCCCATGTCTCAAAAGCGAGACATGGGCCACCCGTCGGTTTAAGGAAACCACCGAGGCAAGTGGTGGGATACGAGAGCCATAAGCACAAGGTAGAGCAGGGCACTCAGAGCAATAATACCGAGCATTACAGAGGCTCCGACGGCAGATTTAATCCAGCATACCGCCAACTGTAGGCGTGTCGGTTGCAAAAATTCAGATGCCGCATTCACTTCATCGCCCCTAGAGTTGCCGCTCATACCGCTTTGAACCTCTGCCCAGGAGTGGTACGTCTAGCGGATTGTAGCATATCCGGCGGAAAGGCGGATATGCGCTCTGAATTACCAGGCAAACTTTTCTTCAAAGATCGGCTATCCATTGTGTTTTGGCTACGACAACTGGGAGATCTAGATTATGACCGTTTGCACATTTTAGATCGCCTGCTCCATCGCTCAACCTTGCTTCTATAGAGAACTTGGTTTCGTTTTTCGGCCATACGGTTAATATTTCGATCTGAGATTCGCAGCTTGGCTGGTTGCATTTCAATGAGACTCGATGGAACCGATCATGCACCCGTCGTTCCGTGTCAGATTGTCGAGGAACCTTTTCCCACCGAATGTCTCGTTTCTCAAACAGAGCAATGGCGCCGCATTCGTGGCACTGAACGTATGCTCGCCAATCATCCCTGGGCCAGTCTGGGGGATAGGCGGATTTTTCTGGAAGGTTGGGATATGGCAGAAAGATTGGACCGCAAAAAGGATGCTTGAAAGCCTTGCATTTGAGGGTAGCTACTGGAACGTTTTCGCTCATGCGTAATGTTAAACCCATGAAGCCGTCCCGGACAACCCGGAATTTGGCGGGTGGCCCAGGTCCGACCAATGAAGCAGGGTGCCCCATCTCTGGATTTTCAGACATGGGAGACCACGAACCCTGACCGGCCTTCTCTTTTCGGACCGGGTGCCCCGGAGGCCGTTTTGCGGATAATTACCCGTCTGTGATGGACACTGCCAATAGAGAGAAATTCCTGAGCCCTCGGGAGAGCCGGACCATGCGAACCGTCAGAAACATCACCATAGCCGTCGAACCCGAGCTCTACCGCCAGACGCGCAGGATTGCCGCCGACTACGACACCACCGTGACCGACATGGTAAGGTTCTTGCTCATTGCCCTGCCTGAAGCGGTGAAGGCCGCGCGCTATCCCGGTGGCCGGCCGCAATTTGGCTTGGCCGCTGCCCGCGCTGCCCGCGCCACTGCTTCAGCCCTGCCCGCAGCCACCTCCCCGAACCCGTCCTGTCCCACCCTGGAAAAAAGCGAAATTTCGCCTTGTACGCCTGTAAATACCAGTCAACCACATTCCTTTCAGCAACTTACGAGACAACAACCGGCGCCCGTACAGGTTAAGCATTTCAGTATCGCCACCCTGAAAGCCATCATTTCAAAGGCTTTGCGATCCATTTCATAAATCGCGCATTTCAACCGCTGTACACCAGTAAACCCCTTGGCTGGGGCATTACGAACCTCAACCGGCCTAGTCCCTTAGTCCCTCTAGTGCTCTCCTGGCGGCAGCTTGCAACAATCTCCCGCGGCGACCGGCTCATTGGCGCCGGCGTCCAAAACCACCTTCCACTGGCCGTCGGCCTGCTTGCGCCAGATGGTCATATAGCGCCCTGTCGTGGTCACGGGATTGCCATTGGCGTCCTTGCTGTGGCCCTCGAAGTGGCCCCAGGTGTAGCCCATGTCGCCCGACGGGCCCATCAGCGCATCGGTCGGCGTCCAGGTCAGTTGGTAGACCTTGGGGTCCCAGTTGGCGGATTTGGCGATGGCGACCTTGCCGATCAGCGGAGCAGCCGCATTGCCCAGCGCCACGCCGTCCTCGGCAAACCAGTCGGCAAAGGCCGCTCCTCCGCGCTCCAGCACGTCCTTGGCAAAGCGCGCCTCCAGATCGAAGAGCAGCATCTTGCCCGGCTTGACCGTCGGGTCAGTCAGCGGATTGGGCGCGGCCTGCGCGTTCGCATCGGGAAAGGCCAACTGCCCCCATGCCAAACTTGAGGCGCCCATCGCCCCTGCCAACAATGCACAACCAAGAATCCTTCTCCAGCTTGCAGCCATCTTCCAGCCCTCCAGCGGCACACAAAGATTTCTCTGCCTATCGTACAACGACGGGAAAGAACTCACTTCTGTATCATGGGAGTATGCAGAGCGAGAGAAGCGCTTCCCCCCATCCCGCAGCCTTTCGCACGCACGACCCTCGGCTGGAGCACATTGCCGCCAAGGTGATGGACGGTGAACGGCTGGGCTTCAACGACGGACTCGTACTCTACGGCTCCCCGGACGTGCTGGCCGTGGGCTGGCTGGCCAACCGTGTGCGCGAGCGGATGCACGGCGATGTGACCTACTTCAACGTCAATCGCCACATCAACCCCACCAACGTCTGCGTGGCGAATTGCCGGTTGTGCGCCTTCGGACGCAAGAAGGGCGACGCGGCGGGCTACACGATGGCTTTGGAAGAGGCGTGGGAGACGGCGGCCTCGGGCTACACCGAGTCGGTGACGGAGTTCCACATTGTTGGCGGACTCCATCCCGATCTGCCGCTGGAGTACTTTCTCGACCTGGTGAGCGGCTTGAAGCAGCGCTTTCCCAAGGTTCACATCAAGGCCTTCACGATGGTGGAGGTGGCCTATCTGGCGCGGCGTGCCAAGCTCTCCATTGAGGAGACGCTGCGGAAGATGCGTACCGCGGGTGTGGATTCGATGCCTGGCGGAGGCGCGGAGATCTTTTCGGCGCGGGTGCGCTCGATCATCTGCGACCACAAGATTGATGGGGAAGAATGGCTGGAGACGGCGCGCATCGCCCACCGGCTGGGCTTCAAGACCAACGCGACGATGCTCTACGGGCACATTGAGAACGATGAAGACCGCGTGGACCACCTGCTGAAGCTGCGCGCGCTGCAGGACGAGACCGGCGGGTTTCAGACCTTCATCCCGCTGGCCTTCCATCCGGAGAACACGGCGCTCGACCACCTGCCGGTAACCACGGGCTTGACCGACATTCGCCAGGTTGCGGTCAGCCGCCTGCTGCTGGACAACTTCCCGCACATCAAGGCCTACTGGCAGATGCTGACGGCGAAGATTGCGCAGATCGCGCTGCGTTTTGGCGCCGACGACCTGGATGGCACGGTCGTCGAGGAGAAGATCTACCACGACGCCGGCGCGACGACGCCGCAGGGCATGACCCGCAAAGAGCTTTGCCGGCTGATTACCGAGGCCGGGCGGATTCCTGTGGAGCGCGACACGCTGTACAAGGCGGTGACGCGCACCGAGGACAGCTTTACCGTGGCAGTATAGGGCCGCCCAGAGGCTCGAAACCAAGCTAAGTGATGATTGCTCGGACGCGTACCTTCAATGCGGCGCTGACAGGCCCGGCCTTCATAACTGCGGACGGACCCCGATGACAGTCAGTCCTCTCACTTAAGAACCTCGGAATGTGATGGGCGCTCCGGCGACGACGTGAACCGCAAAACAAAATCGGCTACGCAGTCAAGTTGGTCCTGAGTAAGTTCTGGGTAAACGGGTAAAGACAATACACTATGAGACGCCGTCTCGGACTCATGAAGCGACCCGGCTACCCTGCACTTGCCGGCGAAGCACTCCTGCTCATGCATAGCGAGCGGGTAGTAGATTTCGGCGCCTATACCCTCTTGCTTCAGTGCTTGTACCAGTGAATCTCTATTGGATACACGAATCGTATATTGATTGAAAATACTCACGCAATCCGGGTTGATCCAGGGCGTCTGAACGCTGCTGGAGGCGAAGGCCCGATTGTAGTAGGCCGCATTGCGGCGGCGCGCTTCCGACCAATCTCCAAGGTGAGGAAGCTTGACAAGCAGGATTGCCGCCTGGAGGGGATCAAGCCGGAAATTGCCGCCGACAAATTGATGGTAGTATTTCCGATGCGATCCATGGGAACGCATGGCCACGAGGCGTTCATGCAGGGCGGGATCGTTGGTCACAATCATTCCGCCATCCCCGGCGCCGCCAAGGTTCTTGCTCGGAAAGAAACTGAAGCAGCCAACGGTTCCAATACTTCCCGCTTTGCGGCCCTTGTAAGTGGCCGTAATGGATTGCGCCGCGTCCTCGATCACATAGAGGTTATGCTTTGCGGCGACTTCCATGATCGGGTCCATGTCGCACATCTGCCCGTATAGATGCACTGGAATAATTGCTTTTGTCCGGCCAGTTATTGCGGCCTCTATTTTCGAAGGATCCAGGTTGTAGGTGCGCGGATCGATATCGACAAATACAGGAAGAGCACCGGTGCGCGATATGGACCCCGCTGTGGCGAAGAAAGTGAATGCGGTAGTAATGACTTCATCGCCCGGGCCGATATTGAGAGCCATAAGACTGGCGAGCAGCGCATCTGTCCCGCTCGTGACGCCCACGGAGAATTTGCAATCGCTAATCTCGGCTACCTTCTGCTCAAGCTCGGCAACCTTTGGCCCGCCAATGCAGACTTGAGAATCGAGTACCTCTGCTATGGCAGTGAGAACATCGTTCCTAATAGTGGCATACTGTAGCTTCAAATCAAGAAGTGGGACTTTCACGAGATCATCTCCATGACCAGCTTTTGGTCTTTAATTCGACATAAGTTTTGCAACCAATAGTCAGTTCCGGCGGCAACGGGCACTCTTCATCGAGATCGAGGCGCCGGACAATGCCGGGTTTGACCTCATTATAGCGGAATCCGCTTTCGGAACAGCGCATGATGCCGTCTGGGTCAGCGATAAGCCGGTGGCCGTGGCGGCTCATCCAGCCGATTTGCCGCGCCGGATTGCCAAACCTATCCGTTTCCCACAACAGCAATGTTACACGGCATTGACTATCGGGTTCACGCGAGAATGATTTTATCCCGGTCCGTGGAAATGTTGCGGGTGGCGTTTCGTGTGTCAATCACAGCCTTGGACAGCCTCACAATGCGGTCGTAATCGAAGCTATCGTGATCTGTCAGGATCAGTGTTGCGTCAGTATTCAAAAACGCATCGTCCGTCAATTCCAGCAACTCTACCCCAGGTAGACGGCCGTAACGTTGCGATACATAGCCGTTCACGTGCGGATCAAAGTATAAAAGGGTAAAGCCACGGTCTGCGAGAAGTTTGAGGATTTTGATCGCTGGCGATTCGCGGCAGTCGTCCACATTTTTCTTGTAGGCCAAGCCGAGTACCAGCAAGCGTGCTGCGCTTGATGGAATTCCCAGGCTGCTCAGGTGATCCGCGACGCGCGCCACCACCTCATAGGGCATATTCGTGTTGACCTCACCGGCTAGCTCAATAAGGCGCGTAGAAAAGTCGTATTCACGGGCTTTCCAGGAGAGATAGAAGGGATCTATGGGAATGCAGTGACCGCCCAGGCCGGGCCCTGGATAAAATGCCTGATAACCAAACGGCTTTGTCTTCGCGGCATCGATAATTTCCCAAATGTTAAGGCCCATGCGCTGGCAAAGAAGCTTCAATTCGTTCACCAGGGCGATATTTACGCAGCGATAGATGTTTTCGAGTATCTTCGACATTTCCGCCGCTTCGCAGGAAGAGACAGGGACAATCTGGTCGAAGACCGCTCCGTAGAATGCTTCGAGGGCACGGCGAGATGCGGGATCGTTTGCACCAACGACTTTGGGAATGGTTTGCGCCGTGAAGTTTGGGTTGGCCGGATCTTGACGCTCGGGAGAGTAACCGACAAATAGTTCTTCACCTATTTTCAGCCCGGACATCTCCAGAATTGGAAGCACAACTTCGGTAGTAGTGCCCGGATAGGTTGTGCTTTCCAAAATGACAAGCTGACCAGGACGCAGGTGAGGTACAAAAGACTCGACCGTCTTCCGGACGGCGGTTAGGTCGGGTTGCCTGGCGTTATCAAGAGGTGTGGGAACGCATATGCTCAACACGTCGGCTTTGGCAATCCACGAAAAGTCGGACGTGGCAACTAAGCGGTCATCCTTGCGCATGTTTTGGATGACGGATGAGGGGATATGGCCGATGTAGCTTTCTCCTCCCATAAGCTTCTTGATCTTCGATTGATCAATGTCGAAGCCGAGCACTTTGAATCCCAGGCTCGTAAAGAGCTGGGCGAGGGGCAAGCCGACGTAACCAAGCCCCACTATACCCGCCGTCAGGCTTCTTGTTTCTACGCTTTGAAGAAAACTGTCCAAATGAATGGAGGATGGTCTCGTACTCATGCGTGATCCTTTTGCAGCGAAGTGCAGATTGGTTAAAACATCCTCAGCAGAGCCGGTGGCCTTAAGGCGAAAACTACTCAAATCGGCTGAGTAGGAAGCGGATGGATCATTGTACCCTGGTTTCGTTGCACCACCTTTTGCTCCATCCGGCCCAAAACAGTTCCCGCTTGCCCTTACGGCTGTGCTTTTCAAAGACCTCTTAAGACGCCAGTGTTAGTTGCCGCATCGCGTTTATCCCCTACTCATTAGTTTTATCCAAGCAGGGCGTGGGGTTGAGACTTGTGCTGCGTCTCCTTAGAGCGTGAAATGCTAGCCCCTTCGATAGGACGTCGAAATGCGTATGGCTCCGCCAAGCTGACTTAGCAAGACAACAAAACACTAAGCCCCTGACCTCATCACGCCATACGACACACACTGCCTACAGGAACAATGAAAGAAAAATGAAAGTCCGCAAAGAAACCATCCCGCGTCGAGAAACAGCCTCGCAATAAACCGCCATTGACTCAACGTTTCAATGGGACATCTGCGTACCGATTACAAACGTAATCTTCAATTTCGACTAGCATAAGCCAATGCCGCCGTTTGAGCAAGCGCGACTCATGAATTCCTGGCGTCAAGCATCGGCGCAAACAGACCGCCGACCGTTTGCGCTGGCGGTCTGTTTCAGATTAAATGTTCCATAACCACCATATGGTCAATTGGTCACGTTGGTCATGCCGCAAGCGGACTGTGTCCGCATACCGTCGGGCAATGAGTAGATTCTTGGGCTATATATGCCAGAAAATGGGATCAAAAGCCTCCCCGTGGCATGATGGAGGCACTTGCTGTCACTGCTTCTGATCCAGCCGCTGCTCGATGGGGAAAACCAGTTGCCGGTTCTGCTGCTGGCTGGGGCGCTCGAAGAGAAGATTTATAGTCACGATCTCCGGAAATCGGCCCGAAGATGCAGGCTTCGGGCGCGACGCTGGGAACTCCGGTGGTCTGCCGCCTGGACGATTCTTTGAGACAGCTTATTCCCGCCGCCTCCGCCACGGTGCTTCCCGTGCATTAATTCCCTAGTCCAGCTTGCAATCACGTCAAGCGCTGGCTGGAGCCAATGATGCTTCGTCCGGCGATGGTGGCCACCGGGGAGATTCCTTCATAGATACGTTAGTGGCCGGTGGGGACGATGTGGTGAGGGGACTAGGGAACTAGGGACAGGGCTAGCGGTTCGTAAGGTACGTAAGAGGAAATTCATGATCGTGAGTGTTTTGTTTCCTTAAGAAAAACTAATTTCAACAGCGCAGAAAGAGCCAGGTACACGGGAGAACCGCTCTAAAAGGGGAAGTGAATGGGGACGGAAGCGGCGAATACGGTGGGGAGCCAGGGGACGCCGCGGCGCGGTGCTCCGCCGGGCGGTTATCCGACCTGCGGTGTGCAGTTTCCAGTGCTGACCGGCGAGCAGGAGCGGGTGTTGCTCGAACACCTGCCCATTGTTCGCTTCCTGGCGCGCCGCATTCACGAGCGTCTGCCCCAGCATGTGGATATCGAGGATATGGTTTCGGCCGGGGTGGTGGGGCTGATGGACGCCTTCTCCAAGTTCGACCCGGCCAAAAAGGTGCAGTTCCGCAGCTATGCGCAATTTCGCATCCGGGGCGCGATTCTGGACAGTTTGCGAACGCTGGACTGGAGTCCGCGGGAGCTGCGCCGCAAGGGCCGGGCGGTGGAGGAGGCAATCCGGGTGTTGACGGCGAGGATGGGCCGCGCGCCGAACGAGGCTGAGGTGGCGGTGGAGATGGAGCTGGAGCTGGAAAAATACCAGCAGTTGCTGGGCGATCTGAAGGGCCTGGAGATTGGCACCCTGCACCTGGAGCGCAATGAGGACTCGGGCGATGAGGAGCTGGCCTATGTGCCGGGCCGTCCGGAGGAAGACCCGCTCTTTCGCTGCCTTAGGGGCGAGCTGGAAGAGCGGCTGGCCGAGGCGATTCAGAATCTGCCCGACCGGGAGCGGCTGGTGATGAGCCTCTACTACTACGAAGAGATGACAATGCGCGAGATCGGCCTGGCGCTGGGGGTGGTGGAGTCGCGAGTCTCGCAGGTGCATGCCTCGGCGGTGGTGCATCTCCGGGGCGCGCTCAGGGATTTGGCGGCGCACGGAGCCTTTGACCGGCTGCATTCGCGCAAACCGGTAGTGCGGGTGCGGCAATGAGAGCAGGGAACTGAGGACTGAGGACTGAGAACTGAGGACTGAGAACTGAGAATAGCCAGCAGTATTGTGCGGCAGATCACGCCCGCGAGTAACAATCAAGTAACCATGCAAGTAACTGGAAATCTGCACGGTAATACCTCATTAAAACTTATGAATGACTAAAGTGATTGGTAGCGATGTCGATGAAATCGGCAGGAGCCATGATATCGACATCCTCAGCAGTGTTGAAGAATTGAAGTCGCAATTGGAGACGCCCGCGCTCGCGCCAGCCACAACGCCACAGCCGAAGAGCGGCGTGACGGCGGGTGGAAGCGCGCTGGGCAGTGGCCAGGCGGCATTCAGCAGCGCGGGGAGCGAGGTCTCTCAGATGGCAGGCGATATGGAAGTGCGCATGGACAAGGTGGCCAGCATTCAGGCGGCGCTGGCAGCGGGAACCTACAACGTACCCGCCGGGGCCGTGGCCTCCAGTGTTGTGGATTCGATGCTGCGCTATTAAGCGTCCCGGCAGAGGCGAAAGGAGCCATTGCGTTGCGGGAGATTGGAGAGAGCCGTGGGGAGGCCGTTGCTCGCTCGGATGGGCTTATCCGTCTATACTCAATGCAATGAGATTCGCCGTGCTCGCTCCGATTCGATTTTTGTGGAATGCCACGCGCGGCCACCGGCTGGCTCCGTGGCGCAGCGAATATATGCGCTGGCGGGTCGAGACCTACTCCGGCATGAAGGCGGAGACGCTGACCTCCAGGGACGTGCTGGGCTTCCTGTGGAACTCGCGCTGGGAGTTTCTCAGCTATTTGGGCTGGATTGGCCGCATGGACGCCGAAGTGCATAAAAGGGCGTAGACAGCCGTCAGCCGTCAGCCGTCAGCCGCCAGCCGACAACCGAAAGCTGAAAGCTGATAGCTGATAGCTGTAAGCTGTTAACTGTATGAGATTCCACTTGATCCACTTACTTTGCTTTGCGAGTACGGCGTTGCTGGTGGCCGCCGCAGCCGTCGGCGCGCAGCAATTGCCCCCCATTGAGCCTCCGCAACCGCTGCCCGGCGTCCATGCCGACACCACCACAACCACGCTGCGTGTGACGGCCAACGAGGTGCTGGTGCCCACGCTGGTGGAGAAGCGCGGCGGGGGCGTGATCTACGGCCTCAAGCCGCGGGATTTCATTCTCGAAGACAACGGCGTGGCGCAGAAGATTCGCGTGCAGGAGGAGATGGATACCGCGCCGGTGGCGCTGGTGGTCGCGGTCGAGCAGGGCGGGGTGAGCGTGCTGGAGTTCGGCAAGCTGGCCAAGCTGGGGCCGCTGCTCGATCTCTTTCTGGGCGACGGCAAGGGCGAGGCGGCGCTGGTGGGCTTCGACGCCAAGCCGCATCTGATCCGCGACTTCACGCACTCCAGCGAGCAAGTCAACGAGGCGCTCAAGCATCTGCAGCCGGGCTCGGGCGGCGCGGCGATTCTCGACACCGTCAGCTACGCGGTTGATCTGCTCGAAACCCAGCCCAAGGAGTACCGGCGGGTTCTGCTGCTGATCAGCGAGCAGCGCGACCACGGCAGCAAGCACACCAAGCCCGCGCAGTTGATTGAAAAAATCGGCGGCTCCGACGTGCTGGTGCTGAGCGTCTCGTTCTCTCCGGCGAAGGCCGAGCTGGCGCACGACATCAAAGACAATGGCGACAACCGGGCGATGAACCTCTTCTCGACGCTGGCGATGATCGTGCCGGCCTTCAAGAAAAACGTGACCAAAGAGGTGGCGGCGATGAGCGGCGGCGAGTACCACGCCTTCACCGGAGACAAGGGCTTCGAGCAGCGAGTGGTCGAGTCGGCGCAGCACGCCCGCAACCGCTATCTGATCACCTTCAGCCCCTTCGATCCGACGCCGGGGCTGCACACGATTCGCGTGCGCACGGTCGAGGATTACGGCGCGCGCATCGTGGCCCGGGCGAATTACTGGCGCGAGGCGGAGAAATGAGAACAGCTTTCAGCTATCAGCCGTCAGCTTTCAGCTTTTTTATAGAGCATCGATACTGTTCATGGTGAGAGTTGATTGAAGTTCGAGGTTTTCCAGGTCCGAAAATCCGGACCTGGGGCACCCGGTTCCAACCCGACCTATTGCCGGAATAATTACCTGCAAGAATTTGAAAATATAAAAAGGGGGGGAGGGGTCACGCTGCACTGGCTTGCGCCGGGGCGGGTTTGCCACGGATCGTGGAGAGCGCAACCTGGGCGGCATAGAGGAGCTTGGTTCCATCCTTTCCCTCGACAGCACAGATCAACAATCCATGAGCGACGCAGGCGACGAAATCGCGGATGTTTTCCTGTCCGGAGAGCGGAGGCATGACCTTACGATACGCCTCGCCAGCACTATTTGCGGCGAGTACCCTATGTTGTCCTTTGGCTTTTTCCGCCTTGTAAACACGCTGCCATTCGCTGTAACAGCGAGCGATGGCGAAGTTTTCCGGGATGGGGTTCGATTCTTCAGTCATACTGCTTTCCCTTGCAACACCTGCGGTGTGGCAGCCGCTCACTCTTCGTTCGCATAACTTTACGGCTTTTCTTCATTGTGCGGGAAAGAGGGGAAATTATCTGCAAAACCCAGCATGGTCTCCCAGGTCCGAAAATCCGGACCTGGGGCACCCGCAACCACCTGCGGTGGGGCCAGAGGCTCGCTATTCGCTCGCATGGGGTTCGTGGACTCCCAGGTCCCCAAATGCGAGGGACCCGGGGCACCCGCAACTGCCCGAGTGGATGCGCGATCTCCAGGCGGGCCATTCAACATCCCCGGTCTCCAAAAGCGAGGGACCGGGGGCACCCTCAACTTGATAAAATTCGGTATGAGATAAGGGCCACCCGCCGAGTGTTGGAAATCTCACCGGGACCGAGGCCACCCGCCCACCCGCCGGTTTCACTTCGACCGGCCCGCGCAAACCCCATAGGAGGAACTGATTTGACCACATCAACATATGGCGAGGGAATGCTTCCCAAGGAGGTCCGCTCGCGCATGATCCATGGGGTCAACGGCCTCGATGTCCATATTCTCGAGGCCGGTTACGAAAGCCCCGGCCGGCCGCTCGCGCTGCTTCTGCACGGCTTTCCGGATTTGGCTTATGGTTGGCGACACCTGATCCCAATTCTGGCTGACGCCGGGTACCATGTCGTGGCGCCCGACCAGCGGGGTTTTGGCCGCACTACCGGTTGGGTGAACGGCTATGACGCCCAGCTAGAGCCCTTCAGCCTCTTGAATATGACGCGCGACGCCCTCGGATTGGTTTCGGCATTGGGGTATCGGCGTACGGCGATGTTCGTTGGGCACGATCTCGGCTCGCCCGTGGTAGCCTATTGTGCGCTAGCCCGACCTGACGTCTTTCCCTCGGTGGTGCTGATGAGCGCACCGTTCCCGGGTCCGCCGGCGTTTCCGTTCAACACCGCGGAAAGCGAGGCATCGTCGGTTCAACCGAACACTGAAAATCAAAAGTTGGCGGCCGCGCTGGCGGCGCTCGATCCGCCGAGAGAGTCTTACCAACAATACTTGAGCACACGGCAGGCGAACGATGACATGTGGAACCCCCCTCAAGGTTTACACGCGTTTCTTCGTGCATTTTTCTACGTCAAGAGCGCTGACTGGCCGGGAAATCAGCCGCATCCGTTGAAGGCGCGCACCGCCATAGAACTTGCGCAAATGCCCACCTATTACGTCATGGATCTCGGCAAGACGATGCCCGAGACCGTTGCTCCATTCCAACCTTCCGCTGCCGAGGTTCTGGCCAGCAAATGGCTCACCGAGCCGGAACTTGGGGTGTACACGGAGGAGTATTCCCGCACTGGGTTTCAAGGCGCCCTGCAGGCTTACCGCGTCTATTCCGATCCTGACCTAAACGCTGAGTTGCGCCTGTTTTCGGGCAAGACGATCGATGTCCCGTCGCTCTTCATCGGCGGGAAGAGCGATTGGGGCACCTATTCGGCGCCCGGCGCGCTCGATCTTATGAAGACGAAGGCTGCGACGAGGATGGGTGGCATCGAGTTGATCGACGGCGCCGGTCACTGGATCCAACAGGAGCAGCCGGTTCGGCTCAGCACGCTCCTGCTCGCCTTCATCAAGGAGGTGGGTGGGGCGGATCACACCAGCGGTTAGGCGGGTGGCCCACATCTCGAACTTGAGATGTGGGAGACGATGAACCTCAAGTGTCCCCCAGTCGCGCTCGACAATATCTGACAATGTTTTATATTGACAAGTATGTGTACTGCGAAAACCATCTCGATTACTCTTCCCCCTGATCTGCTCGCGAAGGCGCAGAAGACTGCCGAGCGGAAAGATCGGACGATCAGTGAACTCTTCCGGGAGGCGCTGCGCCGCTATATCACGGCCGATCCGGAGTGGGAGGCGCTGCTGCGCCGGACGCGCTCGAACGGCAAGGCGCTGGGCATCGCCACCGAGGCGGATGTGGAGCGCCTGTCGGATGAATTCCGGCGCGAGCGGGTCCAATCCGTGGCCCTCTGATGCGCGTAGTTGCCGATACGAATATCTTGATCTCCGCCTTGCTCTTCGGCGGATTGCCGGAGAAGTTCCTTTTCGCGCCGACGCTCTTCCGTGCGGTCTCATCAATCCGCCGAAACTCCCTGCATTTCCGCTTCCGCGTAAGCGTCGATTCCCTCATGCTCCGGATTTTTTTTGATCTCCATATCCTCTGCTCGATGTACTGAGACAAGCTCATTCATCTCCGCTTCAGTCGGCTTTTGGCTTTTGTAATCGGAGAAGTGGACGACGCTGTCATAGGCGTCCTTGATCAGGTCCTGGAGGGGAATGACGCTGCCGTTGACGCGCTGTTCGTCCAGCAGATCAAGGTCCACGTCGGCCACCACCAACTGCTCCTGGTTGATGGTGCCCTCGGCGGCGATTCCGTCGCGCGCGAAGAAGTAATCCGAGGGGGTGAGGATGGCGGCCTGGCCGTAATTGGTATTCATATAAGGAACCAGCGGGAGATTGCCCACGGTTCCGGTCATGGCGACGTAGACCTGGTTCTCGATGGCCCGGGCCTGGGCGCAATAGCGGACCCGGCAAAAGCCCTCGCGGCCATCGGTGCAGGAGGGAACGAAGAGAATCTCGGCGCCCGCCTCGGCCATCACTCGCGCTACTTCGGGAAACTCCACGTCGTAGCAGATGAGAATGGCGATATTGCCGAAGTCGGTGTGGTAGAGATAGAGGCCATGGCCGCGGCTCAACTGATAGGGGCCGCTCTCGGTGGGAGTCAGGTGGACTTTCTTCTGGCGGAAGACCTGCCCGTTGGGGGTGAACAGGTGCGCGGCGTTGAAGACCTTGCCCCTCTGGAAGACGGGATGGGTTCCGCCGATGATGTAGATTCCCGTTTCCTTGGCCAGGCGAATGAAAAGCTGCTCGTACTGGGGAGCCATGCGCGCCAGCCGCCGAACGGCCAGAGCCGGAGCGGGCTCATTGATGTAGCTGAGCAATTGCATGGTGAAGAATTCCGGGAAAAGAACGAAGTGGGCATGGTAGTCCTTGGCGCTGTGAACGAAGAACTCAACCTGGCGCACGAAGTCCTCGAAGCAGGCGATGGGCCGAAGCAGGTACTGAACGGCTGCGATGCGCACGCGGCGCGGACGCGGCGTCCCGCGCAGGGATTCGGCGGCTGCCTGTTCCAGAGCCGCGTGCTGAAGACTGGCTTGCAAGCTGACCGAGGAGGTGTACTCCGGGTTCAGCCATTCCAGCACCGTGGCGAAGCCATGCGATTCGATGTCTTGCATATAACCGGGAACCACATCCAGAACCACCAGCCCGTTCTCGAGCTGGAAGCTGAGCGCGGGGTCGCGGCGTTTGCCGTCCACCACCTCGGCCACGTATTCCTTCGCCGTCCTCTGGCTGGCGGCCGCGGCGTAACCGGCGATGCGCCCGCCGGTGAGCAGCCGCTTGAGGCCGCGCTCGCGGATCAGCTCCTTGCGCGCCTCGTAGAGCATCGTTCCGATGCCTTGTTTGCGCGCCTCCGGGTCAACGCCCATGTCCGCGCCGTAGAGGGTCTTGCCGAGCGGATTGTGGGTATCGAAGGATCCATCCCCGGTGATAGAAGACCAGTTGGCCGACTCGGCGTAATCGTCCCAGTCGATAATCAGCGAACTGGCCGAACCCAGAATACGTCCGGCCGGATCTGAGACGACCAGTTGGCCCTCGGGAAAGACCTGAAGGTGACGCTCCAACTGGTCGGGCCTCCAGGGCGGCAGGCCGGGAAACGCGCGCAATTGCAGTTCGATGACCCCCAGGACATCGTCCGGGGTCATCTGTCTGACGCTGAATTCACGGGGCTGGCCGTTTGCGGTCGCCATAGCAGGGAAGCTCCTATGCTCCGAATCAGGACGCGATTCTGGAGTCTGGTCTGAGTTTAGGGAGAGTGACTACGAAAAATGATGAAGATTGGCGCCGAGTTTGGTTAAAAGATAAGCAATTCTGGAGAAATCGGTTGGCGGAGGAGAGATTTGGTCTCATACAGCCATGGCCGGTTAGATTGAAGAGATGGGGCAAGCGCAAGCCAAGTGGAGACCGGAACTCGCCGCGATGGTGGCGCTGGCGGTTCCGGTGGTGTTGAGCGAACTGGGCTGGATTGCCCAGGGCATTGTGGACACCATCATGGTGGGCAGGCTGGGACCTGCGGCCATCGGGGCCGTCGCTCTGGGCAATGCCGTCTATTTCACGCCGACGCTCTTCTGCTTTGGCCTGCTGCTGGGGCTGGACACGCTGGTCTCGCAGGCTTATGGGCGCAAGGACCATGACGAATGTCATCGCTGGCTGGCGCAGGGCGTCTATCTGGCGTGCATCCTGACCGTGCCGCTGATGCTGGTGCTCTGGGGGGCGAGTTATGGCTTTACGCCCTTTGGCATTCCCGCGGAGGTGGCGCTTCCGGCCGCTTCCTACCTGCGCATGCTCACCTGGGGAACCCTGCCGCTGGTGCTCTACGGAGGAACGCGGCGCTACCTTCAGGGGGTAGGCCAGGTGCGGGTGGTGACGGTCTCCGTTGTGGCGGGCAACTTGCTGAACTGGTTTGCCAACTGGGTGCTGATCTACGGCCGGCTCGGCTTCCCGGCGATGGGGGTGAACGGCTCGGCTCTTTCGACGGTGCTCTCGCGCATCTTCATTGCCGCGGCGATGATGGGCTTTGCCTGGCGCTATGAACGCCAGCGCGGCCATCCGTTATTCCAGCACTGGGCCGGACCCAGCCTCGCGCGGCTCCGGCAACTGGCCCGCCTGGGCGCGCCGGCGGCGGGACAAGTGGTCCTCGAAGTGGGCGCGTGGAATCTGATCACACTCTGCGCCGGAAGGCTGACGCCGGTGGCTCTGGCGACGCACCAGATTGTCCTGAACTACGCCAGCCTCACCTACATGGTCCCGCTGGGCATCGCATCGGCCGCGGCGGTCAGCGTGGGCCATGCCGTGGGAGCCGGTGACCCGGAGCGGGCACGCCGCGCTGGCTGGCTTGCGCTGGGGCTGGGCACGGGCTTCATGCTGCTGGCCGCGCTGGTCTACCTGGCAGTGCCAGGGCCGCTGATTGCACTTTACACCCGTGATTCGGAGGTGATGGCGCTGGGGCGCAGGCTGCTGTGGGTGGTGGCGGCGTTTGAGATCTTCGACGGCATCCAGACCGTCTCCACCGGCGCGCTGCGCGGACTGGGCGAGACGCGAGTTCCCATGCTGGCCAATCTGGTGGGCTATTGGGTGCTGGGATTGCCGCTGGGGCTGACGCTCTGCTTCGTAATTCACTGGGGCATCTACGGCCTGTGGATCGGCCTTTTGGCGGCTTTGATCGTCATCGCCTCGACGCTGCTCGCGCGCTGGCGCCGCGACTCGGCGTGCATGGCGCTCCAGGCTTAATCATTGCTTCGGCCCGGATCGGGCCGTTTCGTTCCATGGGAATCAAAGCGGTTACTCCGCGCCTGAACCGGGACAACGCCCCTCAAATGTGACTATAATCACATCTGAGCGAGAGAAGACTTGCTCGAAAGCAATAGGAAGGGAATCCCGCCAGATGGCGACAGCAGACCTGGCTCTCAGTCAATCAGAGGGCGCATTGAGCACGCACCAGCGCGTCATCAACGACTTCAGCATCAACGTGGCAACGGTGAACGGCTCCGGCTCGCAATCCGCCAATAGCGTGCTGCTGAAGAGCATCTTCGGCATGGGCGTTCCGGTCAGCGGAAAGAATCTGTTTCCCTCCAACATTGCCGGACAGCCAACCTGGTACATCATCCGCGCCAGCTCGGAAGGCTACGTCGCCCGCAAGCACGACTCCGAGATTCTGATCGCCCTGAATCCGGAGACAGCCCAGGCTGACGTTCTCGCCCTGCCCGCCGGCGGCGTGGTCATCCACGAGGAGAACCTGAAGCTCGATCAGGCGCGCGGCGACCTCTTCTTCTATCCCGTGCCCTTCGACAAGATCACGGCCGCCATCTGTCCCGAGGCCAAGCTGCGCAAGCTGGTCAAGAACATGGTCTACGTGGGCGTCGCCGCACAGTTGCTGGCCATCGATCTTAGCGTGGTGGAGAGCTGCCTGCTGCGCCAATTCGCCAAGAAGCAGAAGGTCTTCGATCTGAACTTCGGCGCCGTCAAGGCGGGCTTCGACTATGCCCAGGAGAATCTGACCAAGCGGGACCCGTTCTTCATCGAGCGGATGAATGCAACAACGGGCAAGATCATCATCGACGGCAATGCGGCCTGCGGCATGGGCGCGGTCTTTGCCGGGGTGACGGTGGTGGCGTGGTATCCGATTACGCCATCAACTTCAGTAGTCGAGGCGACGACCGATCTGCTCAAGAAGCTGCGCGTGACGCCGGAGGGCAATGCGACCTTTGCTGTGATTCAGGCCGAGGACGAGCTGGCCGCCATCGGCATGGTGCTGGGCGCGGGCTGGGCGGGCGCGCGCTCCATGACCGCAACCTCCGGCCCCGGAATCTCGCTGATGGCCGAGTTCAGCGGCCTGGGTTACTTCGCCGAGATTCCCGGCGTGATCTTCGATGTGCAGCGCAGCGGGCCTTCGACCGGCATGCCGACGCGCACCCAGCAGTCGGACCTGCTCTCGGTGGCCTTCCTCTCGCACGGTGACACCAAGCACATCATTCTGCTGCCGGGTTCGATGAAGGATTGCTACGAGCTGAGCATGGCGGCCTTTGACCTGGCTGAACGGATGCAGACTCCGGTCTTTGTGCTCTCGGATTTGGATTTGGGCATGAACAACTGGATGAGCGAACCCTTCGATTATCCCGACAAGCCGCTGGATCGCGGCAAGGTGCTCACCGTTGAGGATCTGGAGAGGCTGGGCGGCTTTGCCCGCTATCGCGACGTGGACGGCGACGCCATCGGCTGGCGCACGCTGCCCGGAACGCGCCACCCCAAGGCCGCTTACTTCACCCGCGGCTCGGGACACAACGACGCGGCCATCTACACCGAGAATCCCGTCGAGTATCAGGCGCTGATGGAGCGGCTGGCGCTGAAGTTTGAAAAGGCGCGCAAGCTGGTTCCCGCCCCGGTCGTGGTAAGGGACGTCGGCTCGAAGATTGGCTTCCTGGCCTTCGGTTCCACCGATTGCGCGCTCACCGAAAGCCTTGACCAGATCCGCAAGCGCTACGGCGTGGAGGCGGATTACATGCGTATTCGCGCCTGGCCCTTCACGCAAGCGATTCACGACTTTGTGGCCGCGCACGAGCGCATTTATGTTGTCGAGCAGAACCGCGACGCGCAGTTAGCCAGCCTGCTCAAGCTCGATCTTCCCGCTGATCAGGTGGTCAAGCTGCGCAGCATTCTCCATTACAACGGAATGCCGGTGGACGCGGAATCCATCACGAAAGAATTTATTCATCAGGAGGGCCTGTAAATGGCAACCGCTGCTGCAACTCCCAAAGTGAATCACATCGGCCTTCCCATCCTCGATTATCGCGGCGGCAAGAGCACGCTCTGCGCCGGTTGCGGCCACAACGCTATCTCCGAGCGCATCATCGACGCCTTCTTCGAGATGGGCGTCGAGCCGGAGCGGGTGATGAAGATGAGCGGCATCGGCTGCTCGTCCAAGAGCCCGGCCTACTTCATGGGCCGTTCGTTCAGCTTCAACAGCGTGCATGGGCGCATGCCGGCCATCTCCACCGGCGCCATCATGGCCAACCACACCATGACGACGATTGGCGTCTCCGGCGACGGCGACACGGCCTCCATCGGCATGGGCCAGTTTGTTCACCTTCTGCGCCGCAATCTGCCGATGATTTACATCATCGAGAACAATGGCGTTTACGGTCTCACCAAGGGCCAGTTTTCGGCCACCGCCGACCTCGGCTCACGGCTCAAGACCGGCGTCGTCAACGACCTTCCTCCCATCGACACCTGCGCCCTGGCCATCCAGTTGGGCGCAACCTTTGTGGGCCGCTCCTTCTCCGGCGACAAGAAGCAGTTGCTCTCCATGCTCAAGGCGGCCATCGCCCACAAAGGCACGGTGCTGCTGGACGTGATCAGCCCCTGCGTCACCTTCAACGACCACGAAGGCTCGACCAAGAGTTACAAGTTCATGCAGGAGAATGACGAGCCCATCAATGAGATTGGCTTTGTGGCCAGCTTCGATGAGATCGAGGTCGATTACGACTCCGGCCAGATCTACGAAGTGGAGATGCACGACGGCTCGAATCTTCGCCTGCGCAAGCTGCTGGAAGATTACGATCCCACCGACAAGGCCAACGCCGTGCGCACGCTGATGGAGGCGCAAGACAACGACGAAATCCTAACCGGCGTCTTCTATATCAACACGGAAAAGCCGACCTTCATTGACCAGTTGAATCTGGTGGATGAGCCGCTGGGCACGCTGCCGGAATCGCTCACCCGGCCGCCCAAGCCGGCCCTCGAGGCCCTGATGGCCGCCCTGAAGTAACCGTCAAGTGGCGAGGTCCAAGCTGCTGTGTCAAACTGAGAAGGCAAACAGTATAGCGGTTCTCCAATTGCTGTACACCGAAACCACGCCGCGGAGTGGCTTTTTCCTCAAGAAAAAGCCACCTTCGATAGAATCAGTAAGGACATATGTATTGGAGAACCGCTCTAGATTGCCCAACAGCGGTTAATCTTCGCTTCGATGCGGAGCGGTCGGGCCTGTAGCTCAACGGTTAGAGCAGGGGACTCATAATCCCTTGGTTCGGGGTTCGAATCCCTGCAGGCCCACCAAATTGGTCCGTGGTCAGTCATACAATCTGGCGAAATAGCCTCTCCTTGCGCGAGAAGCGCTCCCGCCGCAGCGGCAGCGAGTGGGACAATGGCGTGGCATCGGGCTGCTTCAACCAGCTTTCCGCGTAGTCATAGACCATCTGGCCGCCGTCATCCTGAATCAGGTGGCCGACCATCTCGCGGTGCAGGAAAACATCCAGGACTCTCGCCATGCGCTATTCCTCGCTCTCTGAGACGGCAGGCGGCGTCAGCGCGATCCCGATTCCCTGCGTATGTAGGACGGTCAGGACTTTGCCTATCTGGCAGGTTTCCATGCCCTTTTCAAGGTCGATGATAAAGCGCAGACCAGTTCCCGAGGTCAACGCCAAATCCTTTTGCGTGACGCCCAACCGCCTCCGGCTCTCGCGGATCTTCTGACCAATTGCTTGCGCTGTGTATTTCAACTGTTCACCATGATTATTCCCGTTCGGAAATATGTTGGGCGTGCATTTTTTGTGTTGCGTACCGAGTCTGTTCAGGGAATGACAAGTGGTCACGGCTGGTGCCCAGTCTCCGGTTTACCCACCCACTGAACACATACGGGACTGAGGGGAAACCGTTCCACAAGCCAAAATGCATGAAGACATCTCAGGACCAATCCGGCCATAGACTCTTTAAGTATTTGTATAAACAAGAGTTAAAAACCATGTAGCGCAACGGTTAGCACCGTCACTTCAAATATGCGCGCACTAGGGAACCCCTGCGCAGGTGCGTGATTTTGCATCGACAACGCGAGCGCAGTTGATTTTTTGATTCTGAATAGGTTTTCTGTCGGAAAAGACGGGTTGCTGCTG